>Ga0310810_10010644_pt1 | contig 10715 bp, 7 predicted proteins | sample NCmetagenome_FD_207641 | JGI IMG/M metagenome (GOLD analysis project Ga0310810, IMG submission 207641) | Soil microbial communities from experimental microcosm in Duke University, North Carolina, United States - NC | ecosystem: Engineered > Artificial ecosystem > Soil microcosm > Unclassified ... | reverse complement strand
TAGGGCCAGCCGAAGTTGCCGGCGTGCGTGGCGACGTTCACCTCGTCCTGGCCGGCGGGACCGCGCTGCGCGGAATCCTTCGGCGCGTCGGGGCCGACGTCGCCCCAGTAGAGCCATCCCGTGTGCTTGTCGACCGAGAGGCGATAGGGATTGCGATGCCCCATCGTGTAGATCTCGGGGCGCGTCTTCGCCGTGCCCTTCGGGAAGAGATTTCCCTCGGGGATCGTGTAGGTGCCGTCGGGCTCGGGGTGGATGCGCAGGATCTTCCCGCGCAGATCGTTCGTATTCGCCGACGACTTCTGCGCGTCCCACGGTCCGCGGCCGGGCCGCTCGTCGATCGGCGCGTAGCCGGTGGCGTGCGGATTGGAGTTGTCGCCGGTGGAGAGGAAGAGATTCCCGTGCGCGTCGAACGCCATCGAGCCGCCGGTGTGGCAGCACTGCTCGCGCTGGGTCGGGATCTCCAGCATGATCTTCTCCGACGCGAGATCGAGCGCGTCGCCCTTCATCGTGAAGCGCGAGAGGCGGTTCTTCGGCTCGGCGCCCGCGGGGGAGTAGTACATGTACACCCAGCCGTTGCGCGCGAAGTCGGGATCGGCGGTGAGGCCGAGCAGCCCGTCCTCGGCGACGTCGCCGTTGTCGTACTTGAGGCTCACCGGGATCGTGGCGAGCGTCGTGATCTTCTTCGTCGCCGGCGACCACAGCTTCACCTCGCCCTTGCGCTGCACGAACAGGATTCGCTCGCCGGGCAGCACCGCGAGCTCGACCGGCTCGTTGAGTCCCTCGGCGAGGACGACCTTCGTGAAGCGGTTCTCCTCGGGGCGCGCCCGTGAGTAGTTCAGCGGCCTGGTGCCCATGGCGTACCGGATGCCGCCGAGCAGGTGCTTGAGGAAGAGCGGCTCGGCGTAGGTCGCCTCGGTGTGGCCCATGTTCGTGTACCACGCGCGGCCGCCGTCGTACTCGTGGTACCAGCTCATCGGGTGGTGGTCACCGTTGGTGCCGCCCTGATAGCTCTTCTCGTCGATGTCGACGAGGACGTGGATGTCGGGATTGATGTACTTGTAGTTGTAGAACTCGTCCTCGCGCTCCCACGTATCGGGAAATCCCTTCGTGGAGAGGTGCGTCTTGTCGAGCACGCGGAAGGTGCCCTTGCGCACGTTCGGGTTCTGCGGATGGCTCTGGAACCATGCGCCGGCGAGCTTGCCGTACCATGGCCAGTCGTACTCGGTGTCGGTGGCCGAGTGAACGCCGACCCATCCCCCCCCTGCCTGGATGTAGCGCTCGAGCGCGTCCTGCTGCACCGGATCGAGGACGTCGCCCGTGGTGCTCATGAAGACGACGGCGCGGTAGCGCTTGAGCGTCGTGTCGTTGAACGCGGTGGCGTCCTCGGTAGCGTCGACGTCGAAGCCGTTCTCGGCGCCGAGCTTCTTCACGGCGGCGATGCCCGTCTCGATCGAGGAGTGGCGGAAACCGGCCGTCTTGGAGAAGACGAGGACGCGCGGCTTCTGCTGCTGCGCGGGCCGGGAGAAGGCCAGGCCCGCCGTGACGAGCACGACGAGCGGGAGGACGACGGCGCGGAGCAGCGTGGAGAGCCGGACCATGTCGGGTGTGGTTGGGTGTGGCGAGCGCGGCGTGCATCTACGCGTTGGTGCCGAGTCGCGGGGACTCGGCACCAATCGGCGAGGCGTCGAACGATTTGTACAGAGCCGGCGCGCGAAGCGCCGATGGTGTTACGGCTTCGCGGGCGCGGCGGTGCCAGCGGGCGCGGCGGGTGCTGCGGGTGCAGCGGGTGCGGACGGCGAGGGGGCGTTCGGGGCGGGCTCGGCGGTGAAGGTGCCGCTCGCGTCGAAGGGCTTCACGGTGATGCTGCCCTCGAGCTTCTGCGCCGAGAGCTTGCCGGCGTAGATGATCGTGAGTGCCGTGCCCTGGTAGTCGCCGGCATGCTGGAAGGTGACGGAGTCGCCCTTCACCTCGCCGGTGATCGGCTCGGGGTGGTTGTCGGCGCCGACGGAGCAGACGCCGGTGATGGCGGTGCCGGACTGGTTGATGTCGCAGACCGTCTCGATCGGATTCCCGACGACGTCGCCCTTGATCTGCCAGCGGCCGGTGACGGAATCGGGTGCGGAGTGGAGGGCGGCGAGGAGCGTGAGGGCGAGCAGCATTGGCGAAGGGATTCTGGTGACTCGGTGAATCGGTGACGTCGTGACTCCGCGACCTGGTGACTCGGAGCCGGGGGCGCGAGGACCGGGGCCGCGGCTGCGCACGGGAAAGGATGCGATCGCGTGAGGGCGCGATTGCGAGCCGGCGGCGTGTGTGGTACGATTGCGAATGAACGCTCATTCAGCGGCTCGCTGAGTCTAGGCGCCCAGCGACTTCGCGTCAACTGCACGCACCACCTCCCGAATGGCCCCGACCGCCTCACCCCCCTCGCGACGGCACCACCACCGCCCCGCCGACAAGCGCCAAGCCATCCTCGACTCGGCCGTCCGGCTCATCGCGCACTCGGGACTTCACAACACGCCGATGTCCGCGCTCGCGCGCGACGCCGGCGTCGCCGCGGGAACGCTCTACCTCTACTTCCCGAGCAAGGAAGCGATGATCAACGCGCTCTACCTCGAGCTGCTCGAGGAGCGCGGCCGCGCAACCGCGGTCGCGCCGAGCATCGTCGCGACGGGCAAGCCGCGCGAGGGATTCGAAATGTTCTGGCACCGGCTCGCGCGCTGGCACCTCGATCACCCCGAGAAGGCGAACCTCATCCATCAATGCCAGGCGTCGTCGATCCTCACGGACGAGACGCGCGCGATCGAGCAGCGCATGCACGCCGAGGGGCTCGCGAACTTCGACGACGCGGTGGCGCGCGGCACCTTCCGGAAGATCTCCGTTCAGGTGTTCTGGGCGCTCGTGGCCGGCCCGATCTTCGTGCTCGCGCAGATGCGCGACACGGGCGAGATCGAGATCACCGACGCCCTGCTCGACGCGACGTTCGACGGCGTGTGTCGGAGCGTCGTGGCGTGACGCGCCTCCGCGCGCCGCGCGCGCCATTCCTGCCTCTCTGAACCGACCGATGGCGATCGGTTGGCGGCGCTGCTCGCCCGCGCGCCGCCAGCGGCGGGGCGGTCACCCGCCGCGCTTCTCCCCCGTCGTTCGCGCCGCGGCGTCCTTCACCGCGTCTTCCTCCCGTACCTCGTAGGCGAGGCTCTCCTCGTCGCGGAAGATCGTCGCGAGCGCGAGCGCCTTCCCGCCGCGATCGAACCGGACGGCGACGTCGTGCTTCGCGGGATCGCCGTCCACCGTCACGCCGTCCCACCGCTCGGCGTGACCGACGTAGTTGATGCTCACGTCGTAGTGCGCGCTCCAGAAGAAGGGGACGTCGTCGAACCGCTCGCCGGCGCCGAGGATGTTGCGCGCCGCCGCCTGGCCCATGCGCTGCGCGACGACCCAGTGCTCGACGCGGATGCGCTCGCCCGTGTGCGGGTCGGGCCAGCGCGCGATGTCGCCCGCGGCCCAGACGTTCGCCGCGCTCGTGCGGAGCTGCTCGTCGACGACGACTCCCTTGTCGAGCGTGAGCCCCGCCTGCTCCGCGAGCGCGAGCCGCGGCCGTACGCCGACGCCGATGACCACGAGATCCGCGGCGATGCGCGTGCCGTCGTCCAGCACGACGGCATCCTTCTCGATGCGCGCCGGCTTCCGGCCGAGGTGGAACTGCACGCCTTTCTCCTCGTGCAGCGCCCTGATGAAATCGCCCAGCGCGCGACCCATCACGCGCTCGAGCGGAACCGTTTCGGGCGCGACGACGTGGACGTCGAGCTCGCGCGCGCGGAGCGACGCCGCCGCCTCGAGCCCGATGAAGCTTCCGCCGACGACGACGGCTCGCTTCGCCCGCTTCGTCGCGGCGACGATCGCGCGGCTGTCGGCGAGCGAGCGGAGGTAGTGGACGTGCCGCTGGTCGCCGCCCGGCAGATCCAGGTGCACGGGCTCCGCGCCGGTGGCGAGGAGGAGCGCGTCGTAGGCGATCGGCTCGCGACCTTCGACGTCGAGGCGGCGCGCAGCCGGGTCGAGCCGCGTCGCGCGTGCACGTACGACGTCGATCCCGTGCTCGGCGTAGAAGCCGTCGGGGCGAAGGGGGATCCACTCCTCCGGCGCGTTCCCGGCGAGGTAGTCCTTGGAGAGGTTCGGCCGGTCGTAGGGCGAGGCGGTCTCCTCGTCGACGACCGTGACGCGTCCGTCGAAGCCGCAGCGGCGGAGCATCTCGGCGGCGGCGCTCCCCGCCGCGCCCGCGCCGACGATGACGACGTGGCGCGCGTTCGGCGCCGCGCCGCCGCGCTCGATGGGATACGACGGCGCGAGCGGGTCGCGCTCGACCTTCTCCGTGACGACGACGCGATCGCCGCGGCGCTCGGTGCGCCAGCACGCGACCGGATTGAGCGCGGGCGCGGCGAGCGCTTCGCCGGTGCGGAGGCTGAAGCAGGCGTGATGCCAGGGGCAGCGCACCGTGTCGCCGACGATCATCCCTTCGGCGAGCGGTCCGCCATAGTGCGTGCACGTCGCGCCGATCGCGACGAAGTCGTCCCCGACGCGCGCGAGGAGAACGGCCTCGCCGCCGGCGTGGCCGAGCAGCTTCTCGCCCGACTTCAGATCGGCGACGGCGATCCCATCGGCGAGATCGGGACCGGTGAGCGTCGTCTCGGCGTCACCCATCGCGGCCTCCGTCCTGTGCCTGCCCGCGCGCTCTCGTCAGCATGGCTTCTCCCTGGTTCACGATCCGTCCGACACGCTTCACGAACCGAGCCGGCTTCTCGCCGGTTCCTCGGCTCGCTCTCTCAATGTAGACGGCCCGAGCGGCGAGCCCGCGCGGGGTGGGGGCCGGCTCACGGCACCACGAAGTAGAACGCGAGCACGAACAGCGCATACACCGCCAGCAGGAGCACGCCCTCGAACCAGGTCGACTCGCCGTCCTGGGCGATCGCGTTGACGATGAAGGCGACGCTCGCGATGCCGATGAGCTCGAGCGGGTTGGCGAACACGAGATCCATCGGGCGGCCGACGAAGTACGAGATCAGCACGAGGAGCGGCGCGACCACCAGCGCGACCTGGATCGTCGAGCCCACCGTGAGCCCCATCGCGAGCGTCATCCGGTTCTTCCGCGCGAAGTAGACGGCCGAGACGTACTCCGACACGTTGCCGATCACGGCGAGGACGATCACGCCGAGGAAGAACGTCGTCACGCCGAGCGCGTCGGCGGTGCTCGTGAGCGCCTCGGAGACGATCTCCGCCTCCCACGCGACGAGCGTCGTCGCGCCGACCAGCACCGCGACGGAACGCCACACCGGCCACGTCGCGCCGGCGCCTGTCGGCGCCTCGCCGGACTTCGCCTCGCCGGCGTCGTCCTCCGCCGTCGCGAACACGTCGCGATGCGTGACGAAGGTGTAGACGAGGTTCGCGGCGTAGACGAGCAGCAGCACGACCGACACGCCGAGGCTCAGCCGCTCGTCGAGCATCGTCGTCTCGGCGGGCCCCACCGCGCGGTGTTCCGTGAAGCTGAACAGCGCCGGCATGAGCAGAGCGATCACGACGAGCATGAGGAGGCTCGACAACCGCCCCGCGCTGGCGCGGTTGAAGGTCTGGCGTGTCCGGCCCCACGAGCCGAAGACGATCGCCAGCCCGAGGCCGAGCAGGCCGTTGCCGAGGATCGAGCCGGTGATCTGTCCCTTCACCACGTCGGTGTGGCCATCGAGCAGGACGAAGATGGCGAGCAGCAGCTCGGCGACGTTGCCGAAGGTGAGGTTGAGCAGCCCGCCGATGGCCGAGCCGAGCGTGTGCGCGAGCTCCTCGGTGGCGCGCCGGATCCACTCCGCGAGCGGCACGATGGCGACGATCGCGGCGGCGAAGACGAGCAGCGGGCTGGCGTGGAGCAGGTAGGTGACGGCGAGCGAGACGGGGACGAGCAGCAGGAGCCAGGCGAAGATCACGCGCCCCCCTCCATCGTGAGCTCGTACGAGCGGACGCGCGCCGCATGATCGAAGATCTGCGACACGATCATCAGCTCGTCCGCGCCGGTGCTCGCGGCGAAGTCGGCGACGCCGCGCCGCACCGTCTCGCGCGAGCCGACGACGGTGCACGCGAGCATCTCGGCGACGGCGGAGCGCTCCATCGGTCCGAGCCGCTCTCCGTAGCCGGCGATCGGCGGCGGCAAGGGGCCCGGATTGCCGAAGCGCAGGTTGACGAACGCCTGCTGGAGCGACGTATAGAGCAGTCGCGCCTCGTCGTCGCTGTCGGCGGCGAAGACGTTGAGCCCGAGCATGACGTACGGTGTCGGATGCGTCGCCGACGGACGGAACTGCGCGCGATACACCTCCATCGCCTGCGTCATGAGGCGCGGCGCGAAGTGCGACGCGAAGGCGAACGGCAGCCCGAGCGCGGCGGCGAGCTGCGCGCCGAACAGGCTCGAGCCCAGGATCCACACGGGCACGTCGAGGCCCGCGCCCGGCACCGCGCGCACCACGGCACCGCCGTCGGCATCCTGGAAGTACGAGAGCAGCTCGACGACGTCGTGCGGAAAGGTCTCCGCCGCGGCGGGTCCACGCCGCAAGGCGCGCGACACCGCCTGATCGCTGCCCGGCGCGCGGCCGAGGCCGAGGTCGATGCGTCCCGGGAAGAGCGACTCGAGCGTCCCGAACTGCTCGGCGATCACGAGCGGCGAGTGGTTCGGCAGCATGATGCCGCCCGCGCCGACGCGGATCGTCGACGTGCCGGCCGCGACGTGGGCGATGACGACCGACGTCGCCGCGCTGGCGATGCCGGGCATGCCGTGATGCTCGGCGAGCCAGTAGCGGCGGTAGCCCAGCCGCTCGGCGTGGCGCGCCAGGTCGAGCGTGTTGCGCAGCGCCTCGGCGGCGCTCGAGCCGGCGACGATCGGCGAGAGGTCGAGGACGGAGAGGGGGATCACGATGCCGGAGCGGCGGCGCGCACCGCGTCGTCGTCGGGAGCGCGCACGGCCACGCCCTCCGGCGTCAGACGCGGAGCCGGCGGCAGCCCGGTCACCTCGAGGATCTCGCGCTCGTCGAGCGTCTCGCGCGCGAGCAAGGCGTCGGCGAGCGCGTCGAGCGCCGGCCGATGCGCCTCGAGCAGCCGGCGCGCCTCGGCGTGGCTTTCCTCGATGATGCGATGCACCTCGGCGTCCACGGCGCGCGCGGTCTCCTCGCTGAACCGCGGGCCGGTGCCCATGAGCCCCGAGTCCATGCGATTGAGGTACGGGTTCTCGCGCGGCGCGAGCTGCACCATGCCGAGCCGGTCGCTCATCCCCCAGCGCGTCACCATGTTGCGCGCGAGGCTCGTCGCCTGCTCGATGTCGTTCTCGGCGCCCGTGGTCCGCGTTCCGTAGACGACCTCCTCGGCGGCGCGGCCGCCGAGCATCCCGACGATCCGCGCACGCAGATACGACTCGGGGAAGTTGTAGCGGTCCGCGTCGGGGCGCTGGTAGGTGACGCCGAGTGCCTGGCCGCGAGGCACGATCGTGACGCGATGCACCGGATCGGCGCCGGCGACGACGAGCCCGAGGATGGCGTGGCCGCCTTCGTGATACGCGATGCGCTCGCGATCCTGACGGCTCATGAGGAGCGGGCGCTCGGGGCCGAGCACGATCTTCTCGAGCGCGTCGAGGAAGTCCGTCTGGTGCACGGCGTCCTGCTCGCGTCTGGCGGCGAGGAGTGCCGCCTCGTTGACGAGGTTGCGCAGGTCGGCGCCGGCGAGCCCGGGAGTCGCCGACGCGACCTCGTCGAGCCGCACGTCGGCGGCGAGGGGAACGCGGCGCGTGTGCACGCGGAGGATCGCTTCGCGCCCCTTCTTGTCCGGAAGGTTGACGACGACGCGCCGGTCGAACCGGCCCGGGCGCAGGAGCGCGCGATCGAGCACGTCGGGCTGGTTCGTGGCGGCGAGGACGATCGTCCCCTCGCTGCTGGAGAAGCCATCCATCTCGGTGAGGATCTGGTTGAGCGTCTGCTCCTGCTCGCTCGATCCGCCGAGGGCGACCTGGCCGCGTGCGCGGCCGATGGAGTCCAGCTCGTCGATGAAGATGATCGACGGCGCGGCCTCGCGCGCCTGCTTGAACAGGTCGCGCACGCGCGCGGCGCCGACGCCGACGATCATCTCGACGAACTCGGACCCGCTCATGGAAAAGAAGGGAACCCCCGCTTCGCCGGCCACGGCGCGCGCGAGGAGGGTCTTCCCCGTGCCCGGCGCGCCGACGAGCAGCACCCCTTTGGGCGCGGTGCCGCCGAGTCTGGTGTACTTCTGCGGATCGCGGAGGAAGTCGACGATCTCGACGAGCTCGGCCTCGGCCTCGTCGATGCCGGCGACGTCGGCGAAGGTGACGCGGTCCTCCTGATTCTGATCGAAGCGGCGCGCCGTGCTGCGGCCGAGCGCGCCGGTGAGCATCCCGCCCATGCCGCCCCCCGCCTTCGCCGCGCGGCGGAAGATCCAGACGTAGAGCGCGATGATGAGCAGCGTGGGGAGGAAGCTGTAGAGCAGGCTGGCCCACGTGTTCCCTTCCCCGATCGGCTCGGCGCTGATCTCGACGCCGTTGGCGATGAGGAGCGACTCGAGCCCGGGATCGGCGAACGACGGCAGCTCGGTGGCGAAGTTGCTCACCGGCTGCGGAGTGTGCGGTGTGCCCGACGTCTGCGCCGCGGCGGCCGAGTCGCGCGGCCAGGTGACGGGCTTCACGAACTTGCCGGTGATGCTCGCACCGCGGCTGTAGATCGCCGCGACGTTGTGGTTCGTGACTTCCTCGCGAAAGAGCGTGTACGGCACCTTCACCGGCCCCGGTTTCGAGGGAAAGAGGAACCGGGCGAGGAGCACGTTGACGAGCAGGATGAGCACGAAGGTGAGCCACGCGCGCCGCGGCGGCATGCGCTGCTCCGGCGCGTCGGCACCGTCGGGCCGCTGTCCCGCGCCCTGAGTCGGGGGCATCCGTTGTGGCACGGGCGGCAGGCCTCGCCGCTTCTGGTCCGGCTGTCGAGTGGCCATGCGTTCTCCTGACGCACATGCGGCGCCAGTGGAGCGGGAAAACCAGTGACTTGGTGACTTTGTGCTTTGGTGACTTGGTCGGTGACTTCGACTGAGCAGTCGAACCAAGTCACCGTGGTGGCGCGCCGAAGGTGACGTAGATGCACATTCAAGCGGAAGGGCCGGAGGGTCCGAGTCGATGCCTCCGGCCCCGACGCGGCGCCCCAAGAGCGTGGAGTCCGCACGGCGTGACTTGGATGGGCGCCAGTTGCCGGTGCCGTTCCGCTGCCCCAAGTCACCGACCAAGTCACCAAGTCACCAAGTCACCAAGTCACCGCATGCTCCCCCGCCTTCTCCTTCTCCTCACCGCCTGCTCCCTCGTCCACCCGCTCGGCGCGCAGACGCGGCCCACGCCGCCGACGCGCGATCCGCACGGCGCGGGGTACGTCGCCGCGACCGAGCTGGCCGACGGCGCGGTGCCGGCGCCGGACGCGACCGGCAGCTTCATCATCGGCGCGACGCACCCGGCGGCGCCCGAGATGAGCGTGCGCACGGACGTGCCGCACGGCACGATCCACCTGCTCGAGATGCGGTCGTCGGAGAGCGCGCGCTATCCGGGGATCGCGCGCGATTCGGGGACGTTCGGCACGCCCGATCCGCGCGACCCGGCGACGCTCGTGGTGACGACGAGCCATCCGGCGCCGTACACGCGACGCGTGGCGGTGTACGTGCCGGCGCAGTACGTGGCGGGCACGGTGGCGCCGTTCATCGTCGGCGCGGACGGACCCGACTCGCTGCTGTTCGTGGCGCTCGACAACCTGATCGCGGCGAAGCGGCTGCCGCCGATGGTGGCGATCTCGATCGGGAACGGGAGCGGCGACGCGCAGGGCAGCGAGCGCGGGTTGGAGTACGACACGATGTCGGGGCGCTACGCGGAGTTCATCGAGCACGAGGTGCTGCCGCTCGTCGAACGGCGCACGGGTGTGCGGCTGACGAAGGACCCCGACGGACGCGCGACGATGGGGTGCAGCTCGGGCGCGGCCGCGGCGCTGATCATGGCCTGGTATCACCCGGAGCTGTACCACCGGGTGCTGTCGTACTCGGGAACGTTCGTGAACCAGCAATGGCCGCACAGCGCCGAGACGCCGCACGGCGCATGGGAGTTCCACGAGCGGCTGATCGCCGCGTCGCCGCGCAAGCCGCTGCGGATCTGGATGGAGGTGGGCGACCGCGACCTGTACAACCCGAACGTGATGCGCGACGACATGCACGACTGGGTCGTGGCGAACGAGCGGATGGCGCGCGTGCTCGCGGATCGCGGCTACGACTATCAGTTCACCTTCGCGCGCAACGCGACGCACTGCGATCGCGCGGTGAAGCGGCAGACGCTGCCCGAGGCGCTGGAGTGGGTGTGGGGGGGGTACCGGTGAGGGGGGGGGCGGGTGACTGCAACTGCCTGTAGGTAGTAGCGAGTAGCGGGTATCTGGTAGCGTGTGGCGAAGGCGGAGGGGTTCGTGCGCGGGACCGACCCTGCAACTGCTGGAACGCGGATCGGGCGGATGACTGCACGGATCGGGCGGATTGCCACTACGGGCCTGGACGCTCCTCGCGCCGGCCCGAAAGAGCATTCTCGCTCGCGCACCGATCTCGGCGCCGCAGCCAAGGGGAGCAGGCACGTTGGGAGTGTGGACGAGGAGGAACGTTGCGCCGGTGCA
>Ga0310810_10010643_pt1 | contig 10716 bp, 10 predicted proteins | sample NCmetagenome_FD_207641 | JGI IMG/M metagenome (GOLD analysis project Ga0310810, IMG submission 207641) | Soil microbial communities from experimental microcosm in Duke University, North Carolina, United States - NC | ecosystem: Engineered > Artificial ecosystem > Soil microcosm > Unclassified ... | reverse complement strand
CCTCCGCGGCGCGAAACACGGGCAGCTCGTTGTCGAGATCAGTGTAATGGGTCCCGGCCTCGAGGCAGGCGTCCATCATCGGTTGCGCCAGACCGTCGAACGGGCCCGCCGCGAGCAGCACCAGCTCGACGCTGCGTAGCGCGGCGACCGCAGCGGCGTGATCGGCGAGGTCGAACGCCACCCACGGAAGCCCGAGCTCGTCCGCCACGCGCCGGACCTTCTCGGCCGATCGCCCGGCCAGGACCGGGCGCTCGCCGAGGGTGATCGCCTCACGCGCGACCAGCCGCCCCGCGTACCCGTTCGCTCCGTAGATCATCCATCCGCTTTTCGTCGTCATGGCGTTCCTCCTGACGACGAATCTGTGTCATTCGAAATTGGATAACAATTGGCTAAGTTTCGATATTACTATCCGTTTATGGATATCGCCTGGGAGGACGTCCGGATCTTTCTCGCGGTGGCCGAAGCGGGCAGCGTCAGCGGCGCCGCCCGTCAGCTCAAGCTCGGTCAGCCGACGATCAGCCGGCGGCTGGCCGAGATGGAACAGGCCATCGGGTCGCGATTGTTCGCGCGCGGCGTCGGCGGGACCACGCTCACCAGCGCCGGCGAGCGGCTGCTCGCGCCCGCGAAGAACATGGCGGAGTGGGCGGGCGAGGTGGCACGCGCCGCCGCAGCCGACGAGACCACGCCCCAAGGGTTGGTGCGTATCACCGCGTCGCCCTACGTCTGCTTCGATTTAGTGGCGCCGTTCGCCGCGTGGGTGTCGTCGCGCCATCCGACGCTGCGGATAGAGGTCCTGTCGACCACCCGGTACCTCGACATGGCGCGCGGCGAGGCGGACCTGGCGCTGCGTCTCCGCCGGCCGCAGAGCAAGGACCTGGAGGTGATCGCGGCGGTTGATTACGAGAACGCTGCGTGGGTCTCCACCGCGCTCGCCAAGAAGCTTCCGAAGCGCCCGCGGCCGCGGGACGTGCCCTGGATCGGGTGGGCGCCGCCCTTCGAAGATCTCCCGCCGCAGCCGATGCTCGAGTCGATCATCCCCGGCTTTGTCCCGGCGTTCACGTCGGACAACTTCCTGGTCAATCTCGCCGCCGCCGAGGCGGGCGCCGGCGCGATCGTGCTCGGCCGCGTGACGCATCGATTTTCGCGCGCACGTGGAATCGTGCCCATCGATCTGGACCTGGGTCCAGCGAAGCGCGGCGTGCTCTGCCTCGTGTGCGCGAAGACCGCGCTCGACATCCCGCGCGTGCGCCTGGTTGCAGACCTGCTGCAGGAGCAGGTGAAGGGCATCCGGCCCTATTGAAGGGCATCCGGCCCTATTAAGTCGCCGGAACGAGCACGAGCTTTCCTGTCGCCGCCGTACTTTCGAGCATCTCGTGCGCGCGGCGCGCCTCGCTGAACGGCATACGTTCGGCCACTACCGGGTGAATCTTTTTGTCTCGGAGGAGCGCGAGGAGCGCGCGGAAGTCCTCGCCGAACCAATCCTGGTGGTGGACGCGCAGCTTCTGGATTCGATAGGACATCACGTGTCTGTCGGGCGAAAGCAGACCCCAGACGGCAACGGCCGCCGTCCCCGCGTACCACTCGAACACCGCCGGCCAGTTCTTGGTCCCGTGCGCGATCGTCGCGTGCCGGCCGTACACGACCAATCTCCCGCCGGATCGCAGCGCGCGGAAAGAGCGCAGCGACACGGCGCCGCCGATGGCGTCGAGCACGATGTCCACGCCGTCGCCGGTCAGTTCGCGCACGTGCTCCAGGAAGTCCTCGTTGCGATAGTCGATCGCGACCGCGCCGAGCCGTTCGACCGTCGCGCGGTCGCGCGCGGAGGCTGTTCCGTACGTTCGAAGCCCGGCCAGCGCGCCCAGCTCGAGGAGCGCGGTTCCCACCCTTCCGGCGGCGCCATGTACGAGCACCGCCTCGCCGCGCTTCGCTTTCGCCGCGCGGTGAAGCAGCTGGTAGGCGGTCATGTACGGGAACACGAGGCTCACGACCTCGGCGGCGTCGAGATCCGCGGGGACCTCGACGGCATATTTTTCGGGTACGCAGACGCGCTCCGCATCGGCGCCCCACACCGTGAGCGCTCCGACGCGATCGCCTTCGCGCAACCGGCGGCAACCTGGGCCGAGCGCCTCGACGATGCCGACGAGCTCGTAGCCCGGTGTGAACGGCGGCTTCGGACCGCCCAGATACGTCCCGGCGCGCAACTGCGAATCGGTGAACGACACGCCCGCAGCCAGGACCTTTACACGCACCTCACCCGGACCCGGCGTTGGAGCATCGGCGTCCACCACCTTCACGACGTCAGGCCCGCCAAAGCGATCGACGATGACGCGCTTCATGTCGGCCCTCCTTCCGTCATCGAGTACGGAGCAAGTGCGGGACCAACGACACCTTCGTCACTGCGGCCGGGTCGGCGCGTCGCGACCGTGAGGTTCGGCCCTCGATCAAGGCATTGACGGCGTTAGCTTCTTCTTAGAGGGCAAACCTGGAGGGACGCCATGACAACGCGGATCTTCAACATCCTCATGGGCGTGTGGCTCTTCGCCTCAGCCTTCGTCTTGCCGCAAGGTCGCGGTCAGGCCGCCTCGACCGCAATCTGCGGCGTTCTGACGGTTCTGTTCGCGATGCTCACGACCTACGACAACAGGTCGCGATACCTCACCGAGGCCGTCGGCGCGCTCGTCGTCGTGCTCGCATTCGTCATCCACCCGCTGGGCAGCGCGACCTTCTGGCACAACGGTGTCATGGGGATCTCGATCGCCGTGGCCGCGTGGGCGGACCGGGGTGCGCTTGCCGATCTCTACGAGCGCGACCTCTACGGTCGCATGAGCGCTTAAAGCGATAGCGCGTCCTCGAGCGCGATCGCTCGAGGAAATAGAACGTTGTTCTCCAGCGACACGTGTGCGAGCAGATCGAGGCGAAGCTCGCTGAGGCCCGCGTACAGCGCCGCGTAGCTGCCGGCGCAAGCGGGCTCCCCGCAGATCTTTCGGATTCCTTCGGATGTCGCGCTCTTTCTGCGGGCCGCCTCGCTAGACTTACCGCGTGCCGATTCGCACCAAGCGCTGGAACGATCCGGCGGAGGTCGGCGATGGGTTTCGATTGCTCATCTGTCGCATCCGACCGCGCGGCGTCGCCAAGGCGGGCGAGCCGTGGGAACAGTGGTGGCCCGACCTAGGCCCCAGTCGCGCGCTGCTCGACGATTTCCACGGCAAGGGGCGCGCGGCCATCCCCTGGGAAGAGTACGTCCCGCGTTACCTCGACGAGATGCGGGGCGCGGCGCAGCTCTGGCGCATCCGCGACCTCGCGCGCCGGGTGGCAGGCGGCGCGACGGTCACGCTGCTCTGCTCGTCCGCGTGTACCGATCCGGCGCACTGCCACCGGACGCTGCTCGCCGACCTGATCACGACGGCGGCTGGTCCCGGCAGCAGTCCGCCTCGATCTCGACGCGCCACTCCGAGCTCGCGAAGCCGGCGATCTGAATGAAGGCGTTCGCCGGCCGGCCCCCCTCACCCGCCGAGCCTTCGGCTCGTCGGCCTCTCCCCCTTTCGGGGGCGAGGCGAAGAACTTACGCGGCGGCGGTGACGGAGGCGCCCTTGGGCTCGTACCGCACGACCAGCACCGTGACGTCGTCGTCCTGCGTGTCCATCCATTCGGCGACGGCGTCGATGATCTTCTGGCGGATGACCTCGCTCGACTCCGAGCGGTGGCGCTCGATCACGTCGGCGAGGCGGTGCCGCCCGAACATCTCGCGCTTCGCGTTCATGGCCTCGGTGATGCCGTCGGTGTAGAGGACCATCACGTCGCCCGCGCCCATCGCGATGGTCGTGTCGACAATCGTGCTGCTGAAGTTCTCGTCGATCCCCAGCCACGTCCCCGGGGTCTGGATGTGCTCGCACTTGCCGCTGTCCGCGCGGCAGATGATGACGTCCTCGTGTGCGCCCGCGAACACGAACCGACCATCGGCGGTGTAACGCATGAGCGAGAACGTCACGTGCTCGTCGCAGCCCATGCGGCCCCGGACGTTCTCGATCAGCACGCGGTTCAGCGCGCTCCACAGCTCGGTGGGCGTCGCGTCCGGTCGCGTCTTGGTCGCCGACGCCACAACGCTCTGGACCATCATCATGATGAGGCCCGCCTGGACGCCGTGCCCGGCCACGTCGCCGATCGCGATCCACGCCCCGTCGTCGACGGGGATGACGTCGTAGTAGTCGCCGCCGACGTCGGTGGCGGGCATCATGCTCGCCGCGATCTCCAGCGACTTCACGCCGGTCTGCGTCGGCAGGATCGAGGTCTGGATCCGCTTGGCGATCTCCATCTCGCGCGCGGTGCGGAGGCCGTGATGGGTCAACGTGACCAGCGGGCCGAGGTACGCGCTCACGAAGAACAGGGTGATGATCAACGCGGCGATGCAGCCAAACAGGGTCGCGCCCAGGATCTCGCGCCGCAGCCGCTCGCCGGCGTGAAGGCGCGCCTTCGAGACGACCAGGGCGACCTTTCCGACGACGTTGCCTTCGATCTTCGCGGGGGCCCACGCGCTCAGCGTCGCGTCGGTCGCCCGCACCACGCCCGCCGGTCCTGTGTAAAGCTCGCTCTCATTCGCGAGCGGTTCGCCGTGCGACGCCAGCGGCGCGCCCGTCTCGTCGACGACCACGATACGGACGACGTCGGCGTTGCCACGGTACTCGCCGAACGATCGCTCGACGATCGGCTGGTCGTGAATCGCGATCCCTAGCGCAGCGGCCTCGGCCAGCTCGGTCGCGCCGCGCCGGGCTTTCCACTCCAGCTCCGCGGCGGTGGCCGGATTGATCTGGTGGAAGATGCGCGCGGCGAAGACGCCCACCAGCAGCGACAGCGCGATCACGAGCGCGCTGATGAAGAGCATCAGCATCACTTTCAGCCGCAGCGTCGACAGAGCGCGCCGGTGCCCGTGCTCGCTGACGAGCCCGTTGATCAGCTGGTACTGCGACTTCAGGTCGCTGTCGTCATCCGAGCGCCCGTCGGTCTCGTGGGTCGCTCGCCGTTGTCGCGATGCTCCACGCTGGTCATTTGCGAATCGCCGCACGTGCCTCTCCGACGGGCAGACGGGTCCAGTCGCTGGGCCCCCTCCCCTGTAGGCATTTCGTCACTTCCAGAGGTGACTTGAGGACCTCTCGACGCGGCGTGCCCGAACGCGCTCAGGAAAACCGGTCTCGCCTCCGATGTGCGGTCCATGGACGCCTTCGCGCGGCCGCGCCTCCTGCTGGCAAACGGCGCGGTCATCGTCGTGCTTTTCGCTTCGGGACCCGCCAGCGCCAAGCACAAGGCGCCGTCGCCTCCGCCCGGCGTCGCGGCACCGGCGTTCTCGCCCATCCCGTCGCGCGTCGACCTGGACGCGCGCAAGGTCGCGCTCGGCAAGCGCCTGTTCTCGGACGGCCAGTTGTCGAAGGACGGCAAGGTGTCGTGCGCGTCGTGCCACGATCTCAGTCGGGGCGGCAGCGACGGCCGCAAGGTCTCCGTCGGTGTGGGCGGCGCGCTCGGCGCGATCAACGCACCCACGGTCCTCAACAGCGGCTACAACTTCCGTCAGTTCTGGGACGGGCGCGCCGACACGCTGGAAGCGCAGATCGACGGTCCGATCCAGAACCCGGCCGAGATGGCTTCCGACTGGGACAGCGTCATCAAGAAGCTGCACGCGAGCCCGGCGTACGCGAAGGCGTTCGCCATCTACCCGGACGGCATCACGCCCGCCAACGTCAAGGACGCCATCGCGACCTTCGAGCGCGCGCTCATCACGCCGGACTCGCGGTTCGACCGTTTCCTGCGCGGGCAGGAAGAAGCGCTCTCGTCGCCGGAGCAGGCGGGGTACGACCTGTTCGTCAGCCTCGGCTGCGCCGAGTGCCACGCCGGGATCAACCTCGGTGGGACAAGCTTTCAGCGCTTTGGCCGCATCGGCATGCCGCCGTTCCTGAAGCAGGGCCGGCCCGTCACCAAGGCTGACCTCGGCCGCTACAGCCTGACGAAGAACGAGAGCGACCTCTACCGGTTCAAGGTACCGACGCTGCGGAACGTTGCCCTGACCGCGCCGTACTTTCATGACGGGTCCGCCACCAACTTGCACGACGCGATCGTCACGATGGCGCGGGTCCAGCTCGGCACGACGCTGCCCAACGACGACGTCGACTTGCTGACGCAGTTCTTGAGCACGCTGACCGGCCAGCCGCCGCGCGCGGCGGGCGCCCCCGCGGCGCAGCCGGGCCGACGACATCAGGGACGGCGCGCGAGCCGCCGCTGACCTCGACCGCCGTCAGCGGTATTGCAAGCGCGCGCCGAGGCGGGCCGACGTCGCCGGATCGTAATCCGCGAGGACCTTCCGGAGGATCTTCAGCAGTACGGGGAGCGAGCCGTCCGCGGTGCGGCGAATCACCGTTCCCACGTCCTCCGCGGAGACCTTCCCCTGCGCGCCTTTCCCGTCGGGGAAGATCAGGCGGGCCGCCTGGGCCTGGAATTCGACGCCGTTGAATCCCGGGCTACCTTCGTGCAACGTCAGCTCGCGCGACTTTTGCGCGACGACGTCGGCGTGGTCGAGAACGAGCGCCACTTTCTCCGCGTAGTTTGCCGTCCATGCGCGGAAGAGCGTGTCGTACGCGACGCGGCCCGTGAGCCCGGGCGCGACGTTCTGCTGCGGCCGCACGTAGACCCGATCGAACGCCGCCTCGATCGTGCGCGGATCAGGCGAGCCATCATCGAGCAGGAGCGCGCGCCCGAGCCAGCTGCGGAACGCGCGCGCTGTGGCGGCGTCGTCGACGTCGTTAATATCGCTGTCGAGGGGAACGCCCGTCGTCATGCGGACGACGGCGGTGGTGAAGGCGAGACGCAGCGATCCCACCCGTCCGCGAAAGTCGCGGATGGCGGCCGGGACGTGCCGGCGCTTGTCGTAGTCGTACACCTGCCCCTGGACACGCGACGCCGGATCCCGTGTACAGAACACGCCGAGATACGAGGTCACGTGCGGGAAGATAGCGGCCGCTGCCGACGGAGCTGCAGCGGCGCCCGCGCCGACCGCTGCGACCGCAACGCCGACGGCACCAGCGATGGCAATCGCACGCGCCCGTCGCATTCGCAGCACCGATTTCATCGCCTATCGTCTCACGGGCTGGCTCGCCAGCAGGGCGCGAATCTCGACGAGCTTCGCCTTCAGTCGCTTGGCGTTGTCTTGACCGACGCGCAACAGGATCTTCTGGCCGGCGGTTCGCTTCTCGAGCGATGGATCGTCGTACACGTAGAGGCGCGCGGCGACGGGGGCCGGCGAGGCGCCCTCGGCGTCGATGTGCTTCACGCGCACCGGCTCGCCGACATCTGGCGTCGCGAGCAGATCGTCGATGACTGCGACCACCCGATCGTTGAAGTATGGCGTTGGCTCGCCGAGCTCCTCGTAGGCGCGCTGGAGAAGCGGGTACATCGCCACATACGCGGCAACCGCCTTTCGGCTGTCGATGGCTTCAACGAAGCTCACGAAGGGTGTGTAGCGCGCGGCGTTCCGGGGGCTGATGATGATGCGGTCGTCGCGCGCGTCGGTCTGGAAGCGCCCCGCCGTCTCGCGCACCGGCCACCGCTCGGTCGACGCGCTATCGCTGGCAAGGTTGTTGACGGTCACCACGAACCGGCGCGCAAAGCCGTCGACGTTCAGGAACGACGCGACGCCGCTGCGTCCGACGAGCTCGCGCAGCACGCGACCGACGTACGCGTCCGACTGATCGAGGGCTGGCAGCTCCTGGTGCGCGCCCGCGTTCGCGGGGACGGGATGAGCCACCGTCGGTTTGTGAAGACCTGCGTCGACAGACGCCGGCGGAACGCGCTCGGCGGCCGGCTGCGTGACGGGCGCCGGCGCATCCGGAACCGGACGCGCCCTGTGCTTCCCCAAGTAGAACGCCACCCCGACGATGGCACCGGCGAGAAGAACGATGAGAACCGCGCGACCCATCCGGTGATGCTACCCCGCATCCGCCCGCGGCGGGTGTCCTACGGGCGCAGGGCGCGACCGTGATCCTACGAGCGGCGCGCGGCTCGTTTCGTGCGACGAACGGCGACGACGCCGAGCAACGTCCACAACAGCCCCGCGGGCGCGCTGTCTTGCGGCGCCGAGGAGCAAGCGCAGCCCCCGGTTATCGGCCCGGCCTTTTGGCCGGTGCTGCCACCCGCGCCCGCGGTTCCCGTCGTTGGAATGCCGGCGCCCGCGAGACCGGCTGCCGGGCCCCCAGCCGTGCCGGTCGTTCCCGTGCTGCCCGCGCTGCCGGATGATCCAGCGCTGCCGCTGGTGCCGATGCTGCCCGCGATGCCGGTCGTGCCCGCGGCGCCCGTCGTACCAGCCGCCCCCGTCGCTCCGCCCCTGCCCGCGGCGCCTGTCGTCCCCGCGGCGCCGGTCGTGCCCGCGGCGCCCGTCGTGCCCGCCGCGCCGGTCGTGCCGCCGCGCCCCGTCGTGCCCGCGGTGCCTGTCATGCCCGCCGAACCCGTCGTGCCCCCGCGCCCTCCGGCGCCTGTCGATCCACCGGTTCCGCCTCGCCCCGCGGCGCCCCCGGATCCGGCCGCGCCGCCCGTCCCGCCGCCACCGCCCGCGCCGCCGGTTCCCGTCGACGATCCGCAGTCGATCGGGCCCTGCCCCGCCAGCGTGGTTCCGTCGATGCACGTCGCCGCCGCGCCCGAAGGGCTGTCGTAGGTCACCTGGATCGTCGCGTGCGTCGCGTCGATCGACATGACCGAGAACGTCAGCCCGCCCCCGGGATCGGCGAACGATTGCCCGGCCGCAGTCATCCCGTCGAACGTGCTCGTGCTCGGGTTCATGTCGAGGAGGAACGTGTGCGTGCTGGTGCGGTTCTTCGCGGCGATGTTGTCGCCGACGACGACCAGCACGGTCGGCGCCTTCACCAGCGAGACCTCGCCCGGCGTTCCGTTCACGCGCAGCTCCAGGTAGTAGTTCTTGAGCGCCGTCGGACGGTTGTCCTGTTCGGCCATGAACGTGCGCGTCGTCTTCGGCATCGCGATCTGAAGTCCCTGGACGCCGTCACACGGGTTCTCGATCGGCAGCAGGTTGAACGTCCCACTCGACGTGACCTTCACGCCGTTGCAGCCGCCGAAATAGCCCGCGTACCACTTGTCCAGCGCGACGAGATGCCCGCACTCGCCGAACCCCATCGGCGAATAGAGGTTGCCGTACTCGTTCGTCGTGCACCCGCTCGCCGGATTGTCCGGGAACGGCGTCCCCGAGCACTTGAGCGTCGACGAGTGCATCCAGCCGTTGTTGTGGCCGACTTCCTGGACCAGCGTTCCGCAGTCGGTGGCGGCGTTGAACCACGAGTCCGTCTCGGGCGAGGCCCAGTTCCCCTCGCTACCGAGGCCCGACCAGTCGCAGGCGTTGACCATCGATCCCATGTAATAGAGGATGTGATCGTAGCTGCCGGTGACCTTCGAGCGCATCGTGGTCGCCAGGCCGTCCCAGTCGCAGCCGCTCATCGGGTAGCTGAACGGACCGAGGATGTCGCCCGTGTAGTTCTGGCCGCCGTACGACATCAGCTTGTACTGGTTCGCGAAGTTCTTCCCGGGGTTGAAGAACGTCGACGTCGCCGACGCCATCGTGAGATTCACGCCGCTGCCGACGTCCACAAGCACGACCGCATTCCTGACCGTCTGCGGAGTCACGGTGGTCAGCGCGCGCACGATCGAATCGTTCGACACGAGTTTCTCGAATCGATCGACGACCAGCTCGTCGCCGCGCGCGGCGCCCCACACGCGCACCTGATCGCCTGGCGCGAGGTCGGGCTCTTCGAGGAAGCTGAGCTTCACTCGCCGCGTCACCGGATCGCCGACGTCCAGGAAGCGGACGCGCTGGCTCCTGCCGTCGCGGTAGTCGAAGACGTAGCTCCGAAGTTTCCCTGAGATGGCGCCGGTGGCGTCGGGACTGCCGCTCGACGCCGCGTCATCCTGGCAGCCTGTCGTGACGCCGCCGCCGAGCGCCAAGACCGCGATCAGCGCCCAAGTCTTCGAAAAAGCGAATGCGCGCAAAGAGATCACCTCAGGTTGATGTCCACCTCATCAGAAGATCGTTGCGAGGTCGAGGCGGAACGCGCGGGCGGCCTGGAAACGTTGTTTCCTGCCCGGAACGTCACTCGATTTTTTGCGGCCAGGGGGGCGCGCGTCTACGCTCGGCGGAAATGGATAAGCGCTTCCTTGTCGAGCAGTTGGCCGAACGGCTGCGGGAGTCCGCGCACGTCGCGCGCAAGGCGGGTGACGCCGCCGCCGAGGAGGCCCGCGCGGGAGCCACACCGGCGGAAAAGCGTGAGGACGGTCGGGTCGCGATGGAGTACGCAGGTCTCGCGCGCGGACAGAAGGAGCGCGCGGCCCGCACCGCCGCCGAAGTGTCGGTGCTCGAGACGTTCCGTCCCGGGCCGCTGCCGACGCGCGCCCCCATCGCCCTCGGCGCGATCGTCGAGGTGGAGGACGGTGAGCAGGGACGCACGTTTTTCCTGGCGCCGGTCGGCGCCGGCGTCGAGCTGACCGGCCCCGGCGGTGACGGTTATCTTTCCGTCGTCACGCCCGCGTCACCGGTCGGCAAGGCCGTGATGGGACGACGGGTGGGTGACACGATCGAGGTGACGGTGAAGGGCGAGCCGCTCGAGTGGGCGATCACGTTCGTCGGGTAACGAGAAACGGATCGCTCACGGGCCCAGCCCGGCCAGACCACTTTTC
>Ga0310810_10010642_pt1 | contig 10717 bp, 10 predicted proteins | sample NCmetagenome_FD_207641 | JGI IMG/M metagenome (GOLD analysis project Ga0310810, IMG submission 207641) | Soil microbial communities from experimental microcosm in Duke University, North Carolina, United States - NC | ecosystem: Engineered > Artificial ecosystem > Soil microcosm > Unclassified ... | reverse complement strand
ACTTCGGCGAGCAGGATCAGTCGCCCACCCTTGCGCAGGCGAAGGAAATCGCCGCCAAGCACCCCGGGATCACCGCGCACTTCTACGCCGGCGCCGGGCACGGCTTCAACTGCGACCAGCGCGGCTCGTGGAACGCGGAGGCCGCCAAGCTCGCGCGCAGCCGGACGATCGACTTTTTCAAAAAACACATCGGCTGATGGCCTTGCAGAATCGCCAATACCGCCTTGCCGCCCGACCGGTCGGCATGGCGAAGGCGAGCGACTGGAGCTTCACCACCGAGGCCGTCGCCGATCCCGCCGACGGGCAGGTGCTGGTGAAGGTGCTGCAGCTTTCGCTCGACCCCGCGATGCGCGGCTGGATGAACGAGGGCCGCAGCTATATCCAGCCGGTCGGCATCGGCGAGGTGATGCGCGCGATCGGTATCGGCAAGGTGCACGCGTCCAGGAATCCGGCCTTTGCCGCGGGCGAGCTCGTCGCCGGCGGCTTCGGCATCCAGGAATATTGCCTCGTCGAGGACCCGAAGAAAGCCGCCCTGCGCAAGATCGACCCGCGCCTCGGCGCGCCGGCGCAGTGGCTGAACGCGCTCGGCATGCCCGGCATGACCGCCTACTTCGGCCTGCTCGAAGTCGGCCAGCCGAAGGAAGGAGATACGGTGGTGGTATCGGGCGCGGCAGGCGCGGTCGGCCAGACCGTCGGCCAGGTTGCGCGCATCAAGGGCTGCCGCGTGGTCGGCATCGCGGGCGGCAAGGCGAAGTGCGATTTCGTCGTGAACGAGCTGAAGTTCGACGCCTGCATCGACTACAAAGGCGGCAACGTCCGGGACGGCCTGAAGCAGCACTGCCCTAAGGGTGTCGACGTCTACTTCGACAACGTCGGCGGCGAGATTCTCGACACCGTCCTCACGCGCATCAACAAGCACGCGCGCATCGTCATCTGCGGGGCGATCTCGCAGTACAACAATACGACGCCCGTCAAAGGCCCGAGCAACTACATGATGCTGCTCGTGGCGCGCGCGCGCATGCAGGGCATGGTGGTCTTCGACTATGCCGACCGCTACGGCGAGGCGGTCACGCAGATCGCGCAGTGGATGAAGGAAGGCAAGTTCCTCTCGCGCGAGGACATCGTTCCCGGCATCGAGAACTTTCCCGAGACGATGAACAAGCTCTTCAGCGGGGAGAACTTCGGCAAGCTCGTGCTGAAGGTGGCCGACTGAGGTCGACCCGCTAAGCGGCGTCCTTCAGCAGCGTCTGGCCGGGCTTCACCCGCGTGAACGCGACCGGCCTTGTGCTGGTTTCGAGCTTTCCATCCTTCAGTCTGGAACGAATGAAAAAGGAATCCTCCAGCGGGCCCGTTTCCGGGTAATCCTCGCGAAAGTGCGCGCCGCGCGAGTCGGTGCGCGCGAGCGCCGCGGTGGCGATCGCCCGGCTGGTTTGCACCAGGCTCTTCAGGTTCAGCCAGTCGTGCCAGGTGAGATTGAAGGCGCGATTGCCATCCGCGACGCCGGTTCCCTGCAGTTCTTCCTCCAAAGCATTCAATTCGGACAACGCGCTACGCAAACCCGCGTCGTCGCGGATGATGCCGACCTTCTGCCACATCACCTCGTAGAGTCTTTCCCGCAACGGCTCGAGCGTCCCTGTATTTGCCTTGAACGGCGCTTCACAGGAAGAAAGGGCGTTTTCGACCGAGGCCGCGTCAGCCTCCTTCAGGTCTTCCTTCCTTACCCACTCCGCCATCACGTCGCCCGCCACGGCACCGAAGACGGTCGAATTGGCGACGCCGTTGCCGCCAAGCCGGTTGGCGCCGTGCACGCCGCCCGCGTCCTCGCCCGCGACGAAGAGGCCCCTCAATTCGGTCGAGCAATCCGGCGCGAATTCGACGCCGCCCATGAGGTAGTGCGCCGTGGGCACGACTTCGACGAGGCCGCCCGCCAGGTCGAATCCGCAATCCGCGCAGCGCTCGACCATGCCCTTGAAGTCGCGCGCGACTTTTTCCCTGCCGAGATGGCTCATCGAGATGAAGAGGCCGCCATTGGGACTGGTGCTGCCCCTCCGCATCTCGGTGAACATCGCGCGCGAGACGAAGTCGCGCGTCGCGCGCTCGGCCTTGGCATCGTATTTCGGCATGAAGCGCTCTTTCGCGCCGTTTAGCAGGTAGCCGCCCGCGCCGCGCAAACCTTCCTCGAGCACGGTGCCGGTCATGCGCGTCTGGGTCCCCGCGAGCAGGCCCGTGGGATGGAACTGCACCATCTCCATGTCGCGCAGCGGCAGGCCGGCGCGCAACGCCATCGCGAGGCCGTCGCAGGTCTTGTCGCCCGAGGGCGTGTGGTACTTGTACATGGTCGGACCGCCGCCGGTCGCGAGCAGCACCGCTTTCGCGCGCACGAGCGCGTACTCGCCCGTGCGCATGTCGATGAAGAGGACGCCCGCGATTGCCGAATTCGTTTTATTTTTAATTAATTCAACGGCTCTGAATTCTTCAAGCCGGTTGATCTTTCTTGCCCAGACCTGCTCGGCGAGCCGATTGATGATCTCGATGCCGGTGAGGTCGCCCTTGTGCACGGTGCGATCGAAGGTCTGCCCCGCAAACGCCTTCTGGTGGACGGTGCCATCCGGATTGCGATCGAAGAAGCAGCCGAGCTCGTTCTCGAGCTCGCGAATCCGCTCGATCGCGAGCGTCACCAGCTTCCACGCGAGGTCCTGGTCGGGCAGCCATTTGCCGCCCTCGATCGTGTCCATGAAGTGGCGCTCGATCGAGTCCTCCTTGGCGAGCGCGACGTTGTAGCCGCCCTGCACCATGCGCGTGCAGCCGCATTTGCCGAGCAGGCCCTTCACCGCGACCGTGATCGAGAGCGACGGATCCGCCTTGTGCGCATGCAGCGCGGCAAAGAGCCCGGCCCCGCCCGAGCCGAGGATCAGGAGGTCTGTGTCGAGGGTTTGGTGAACCATTGCAGCGCCAGCACGATCACGACGAGCGCGAAGCCGATCGCGTCGAAAATCGTCTTCGGATAGACGAGGAGGAACCCGGCGACGATCAGCATCCAGCGCTCGTACCAGGTCGTGCGACGGAAGAGCCAGCCCTGCAAGCCCCCGGCGATCGCGACGATGCCGACCGCGGCGGTGAGCGTCACGATGGCGATCGAGACCCAGTCGGCGTTCGCGAGCGTCTTGGTCGAGCCGGTGAGCAGCAGCCCGGTGCCGCTCGGATCGAGCACGAACATGAAGGGCACGAGGAACGCGGGCGTCGTGTACTTCCAGCACTGCAGCGTGGTCTTGTACGGATCGCCGCCCGTGATCGCCGCGGCGGCGAAGGGCGAGAGCGCGGTCGGCGGCGAAACCTCCGAGAGCACCGCGTAGTAGAAGATGAACATGTGCGCGGCGAACTCGGGGACTTTCAGCGCGATGAGCGCCGGCGCGGCGATCACCGCGCAGATGATGTAGCTCGCCGTCACCGGCACCGCGAGCCCGACGATCCAGACGATGAGCGCGGTGAAGATCGCCGTGAGCAGGAGCGAGTTGCCCGCGTAGGCGAGCACGATCGAGCTGAACTTGAGGCCCAGGCCGGTGAGCGTCACCACGCCGACGATGATGCCGGCGCCCGCGCAGGTCGCGGCGACGTTCAGCACGGCGAGCGAGCCGTCCTTGAGCGAGCGCGCGAGCCCGGAGTGCGCGATGCCGCGCAGGATGCCCGTCCTGCCGCGCCAGACGTCGTAGTCGATGAGCGCGGTATCGCGCCGCAGGAAGCTCGTCACGAGCGACACCACCGTCGCCCAGAACACCGAGAGCTCGGGCGAGAACGAGAACGGCGGCGACATGAAGACGATGATCGCGACCAGCGACAGGAAATGGAACCAGTAGCGGCGCGCGATCACCCAGGCGCTCTCGACGCCCGCGAAGCTGACGTCCTTCATGCCGAACTTGCGCACGTCGATCTCGACCATGGCGAAGAGCGCGAGGTAGTACAGGCAGGTCGGGATCGTCGCCATGAGGAGCACGTCGAGGTACGAGATCTTGAGGAACTCGGCGATGATGAAGGCGGCGGCGCCGAGCACCGGCGGCGAGATGATCGCGCCGAGCCCGCCGGCGGCGAGCAGGCCGCCCGCCTCCTCCTTGCTGTAGCCCACTTTCGCGAGCATCGGCGCGGCGACCGAGCCGAGCGTGACCGTGGTCGCCACGCCCGAGCCCGAGGGCCCGCCGAGCAGGAACGAGGCGAGCGTGACGGTGCGCCCGGCGCTCGTCGGCTTGCCGCCCATCGCCGCGAAGGAAAAGTCGATGAAGAACTTGCCCGCGCCCGAGTGCTGCAGGAACGCGCCGTAGATCGTGAAGAGGATGATCAGGGTCGACGACACGCTGATCGCCGTGCCGTAGATGCCCTCCAGCGTCATATACATGTGACCGACGAGGCGCGGGATCTCGTAATCCTTGTGCGTCCAGGGCGGCGGAAGGATTTCACCGAAGAACGCATAGAGCAGAAAGCACGTGGTGATGAAGGGCAGGATCCAGCCGTTCGTGCGGCGCATGGCTTCCAGGATGAGCAGCACGAGCGCGACGCCGAAGGCGACGTCCCAGTCGGTCGGCAGGATCGAGCGGTCGAAGAAATCGTCGCCGCCGGCGATCAGGTAGACCGTGGTGGCGACGCCCATCGCGGCGAGCGCCCAGTCCCACCACATGACGCGATGGCGGTAGCGTTTTGCCACCGGAAAAACGAGGAAGGCGAGGAAAAGCACGAAGGCGACGTGGATCGCGCGCAGGTGCTCGGGGCGCACGATGTAATACGCGGTGTAGAGATGGAAAATCGACATCACCACCGCCACGCTGGCGACGAGCGCGGCGATCCAGCCCTTGTGCTTGTTCTGGACGCCCTCCTCGCGCTCGATCATCTCCTCGGCGCGCGCGAGCGCGGCCTCGCTCACCTCGGCGGCGGGCTGGTGGATCCGCGCGACTTCCTCGCTCATCGCTCCCCCCGAAAAATGAAAAGCCCCGCCAGCGGCTGGACGGGGCTATCCATCCTCCTGTTGTGCGCGCCGGACCTCAGTCCAGCTTGACGCCCTTTTCCTTGAAGTACTTCAGCGCACCCGGGTGCCAGGGAATGCCGCCGGTCGCGGCGGTCTTCTGGTTCTCGAGCTTGAAGTTCGCCGCCTCCTTGTGCACGCGGATCAGCTCGTCGCGGTGCTCGAACACGGTCTTGACGATCTCGTAGGCGGTCTTCTCGTCCATGCTCTGGTTGGCGACGAGCAGGTTCATCACGGTGGCCTGGTGGTTGTCCGACTCCATTCCCTTGTAGGTGTCCTTCGGGATGACGTCTTTGACGTACAGGTTGCCGTATTTCTTGTTCATCGCCGGCACGAGATCGGCGTGGTCGATCATCTTGATCCTGATGCCGGGAGTATTGGCGAGGTCGGTCACCGCCGCGGTCGGCAGGCCGCCGACCCAGAAAAAGGCGTCGATCTTGCGGTCCTTCAGCGCCGCCACCGACTCGGCCGCGCCGAGCCGCTCGCGCTTCATGTCCTTGTCCTTGTCGAGGCCCGCCGCCTCGATCACGCGGAACGCCATCACCTCGGTGGCGCTCCCGCCCGAGCCGGTCGAGACGCGCTTGCCCTTCAGGTCGGCCATCTTGGTGATGCCCGTGCCCTCGATCGAGACGACATGCATGCGGTTCGGGTACATGACCATGAGCGTGCGCACCGGCACCGGCTTGCCGTTGAACTTTTCCTGCCCCTTGAACGCATCCACGCCCGCGTCGACCATGGTCATGGCGATATAGGGCTTGCCCGTGCCGATCAGCTGCAGGTTCGCGACCGAGCCGCCGGTCACTTCGGCGGTCGCCTGCATGCCGGGCACGTATTTCGAGAGCACCGCGCCCATGCCGCCGCCGAGCGGGTAGTAGACCCCGCCCGTGCCGCCGGTCGCGATCGAGATGTTCTGCGCCTGCGCCGCGCCGGCGAGCGCCGCGATCAGCGCCGCCGCGAAGCGGATGATTGTCTTCATTGTCCCCTCCATTTTTGGGTACGGAATTTTATTACGTCTTCACGCCCAGGCTCGCGAGCGCCTTGGCGCGCCGCTCCCGGGAATCGCTCCTGACCTGCGAATACAGGCTCCCGCCGTGGCTGTCCATCGCGACGACGAGCGGGCCGAAGCCGCGCACGCGGAATTTCCACAGCGACTCGGGATGCAGGTCGTCGAGATCGACGTCCTCGATCGCCTCGACCCAGGTGGTCTCGAGCGCCGCGGCGCCGCCGACAATCGCGAGATAGGCGCCGCCAAGCTCCGCGAACGCCTGGAGCGAGCCTTCCCGCAAGCCGCCTTTGCCGATGATGAGGCGCACGCCGTATTGCTGCATGAGCGGGCGCGTGAACCGCTCCATGCGATCGCTGGTCGTGGTCCCGACGCAGATCGGCTCGTACTTCGATCCGACTTTGCGCACGCTCGGCGCGGTGTGGATGACCGCGTGCCCCTTCAGGTCGAAGCGCGTCTTGCGCCCTCGGTCGAACATATGGATGTGCGTCGCGTCGCGGATGCCGAAGAGCGTGCCGTTCAGGGTCACGGTGTCGTTGACGCGCAGCGTTCTAACGTCCTTGTCCGACAAGGGGGCGCTCAAGTCGTAGTGCATCAGGCCCTAGAAACCATATTCCATCCCGCCGGGACGGAAGGTCGCGCGCGCGCGGCGCGCGGAGTGGCACTGCATGTTGACCGCCACCGGGTTCATGGTGATGTGCGTCGCCGCGGTCTCGACGTGCACGGCGAACGCGGTCGAGTCGCCGCCCAGGCCCTGCGGGCCGACCCCGAGCATGTTGACCGCGTGCGTGAGCGATTCCTCTAGCTTCGCGCCCTCCGGATCGTCGCAGCGCGAGCCGAGCGGTCGCGTCGCCGCGCTCTTCGCGAGGTGGATGCACAGGTCTGAGGTGCCGCCCACGCCCACGCCCACGATCGTCGGCGGGCAGGTTTTGCCGCCCGCTTCGAGCACGCAGTCGATCACGAAGGTCTTGATCGCGTCGACCCCCTCGGCGGGCACCGCCATGCGCAGCCAGGAATTGTTCTCCGACCCGGAACCCTTGGGGATCATCTCGATTTCCAGGATGTCCTCCTGCTCGGCGAAATCGAAGTTGATCACCGGCACGCCCCGCCCGGTCGAGTCCTGGCCGTTCACGCGGGTCACCGGGTGCACGATCGAGGAGCGGAACGAGTACTCGCGCGTCGAGCGCGCGCAGCCGCGCCGGATCGCCTCCTTCAGGCTCGCGCCGTCGATCTCGACGCCGCGGCCGATGCGCACGTTGTAGATCGGAATGCCGGTGTCCTGGCAAAGCAGGTTCGTCGTGTCCTCGGCGACCTTGATGTTGTGCACCATGGTGCCGAGCATGCGCTTCGCGCCCGCATCCGACTCGCTCCGGGCGAGCGCGTCGAGCCCCTGCTTGATGTCGGGCGGCAGGAGCTTGAGCGCCCTGATGTAGAGCTCCTTCGCCGCCTCCTCTACCTGTGCGAGATCGACTCTCACTTCACATGGATGTTGCGCGCCTTCACCACGTTCTTCCACAGCTCGCTTTCCTCTTTCATCGCGCGGCCCATCTCCTCGGGCGAGTTGCCGACCGGGGCGAGGCCCTGGGCGAAGAACTTCTCCTTCATCACCGCATCCTGGAGCGCCTTGCGGGTGTCGAGGTACACCTTCTGAATGACGTCCTTCGGCGTGCCGCGCGGCGCGACGATGCCGAACCAGCCGGTGTTCTCGAAGCCCGGCACCACGCTCGCGATGGGCGGCACGCCCGGCAGCTGCGGAATCTCGGCCTTGCTGGTCACCCCGAGCGCGCGCAGCCGCCCGCCCTTGATGTGGCCGATCGAGGCCGCGACATTGCCGACGAAGAAATGCGTCTCGCCGCCGACGAGCGCCGCGAGCCCCGGGCCTTCGCCCTTGTAGGGCACCGCGGTCGCATCGAGCTTCGCCTGGAAGACGAAGTTCTCCGCCGCCAGGTGCGTCTGCGAGCCGATGCCGGCGTGGCCGAAGTAGAGCTTGCCCGGATTGGCGCGGCCCGACTCGATCAGGTCTTTCACCGACTTGTAGGGCGAGTTCGCCGGCACGGTCAGCACCTGCGGACCGGAAACCACGTTGGTGACGGGAACAAAGTCTTTTTCGGGGTCGTAGTTCAGGTTCGCGTAGATGTACTGGTTCGCCGTCACCACCGAGCCCGACGGAAAGAACAGCGTATAGCCGTCGGGCGCGGCCTTCGCCGCCTCGGCGGCGCCGACGCTGCCGCCCGCGCCGCCGCGGTTCTCGATCAACACGGTCTGGCCCCAGATCTCGGTCAGCTTCTGGCCGAGCAGGCGCGCCGAGATGTCGGTCGCGCCGCCGGGCGGAAACGGCACGATGAACTTGACCGGCTTTTGCGGCCAGCCTTGCGCATGCGCGGTGGACGAGAGAACGAAAAGCAGCCCGATGGCCAGTGCCGCCGCGGCGGCGAGCGCCGCGAGCGTCTTCTGCCAGTCACGCCAGGGAAGAAATTCGATCATGAGTATCCTCACCCCTCCAGTGAGATGCGCCGCGAGCAGCAGCACGATGGCCCATTCGCTGGCCTTGACGAGCGGCTGTTCGCTCCAGCGTAGGAAAGATTCTAGCGTTGCTTCGCCCTGGAGCGCTTGCCCGAGCGCCCAGAAATGCACCGGCAGGAAGAGCGCGAGCGCGATGCCTGAGAGGCGGTGCATGAGCGAAAAGTTCTTCACAGGAACACGGCCATGACCGCTCGCATGCCCCCCCAGGCGAGCAAAACCCCGAAGCCCAGCAGGGCGAGGTCACGGCCCGCGCCGCGCCAGCCGAGCCACTCCGAGAGCACCGCGCGCAGGCCGATCGGCACGTGCAGCGTCACCGCGAAAACGAAGATCGAGTAGAACGCGAACCAGGCCACGTTGCCGCGCGTGCGGCCGAGGATCTCGGCGGCCGACAGGCCGCCCCGCACCGCGTAGATGAGCGTCGCCAGGTGCACGAGCACGCACAGCGCGAGCACCGCCGCGCTCAGGCGCTGGATCAGCCACAGATAGGTTTGCGTTTTCGCGCTCATCCCGTCTTCACAAACAGCGCGGCGACCTCCCTTTTCAACCCGGCGATGGCCGCGGTCGGCGAGATATGCTTCGGGCAGCGCTCGGTGCAGCTCATGTGCGTGTGGCAGGCGTGGCAGCCCGCGTCGCCCGCGACCGCGCGCAGGCGCTCCTCCTTCGCGGCATCGCGCTCGTCGTTGACGAGGGTCCAGGCGCGGTTCAGCGCCGCGGGCCCGAGATAGTCCGGGTTCCACTTCACGACATCGCAGGCGCTGTAGCACACGGCGCAGCCGATGCACTCGATCCCGGCGTCGGCCTGGACGCGCGCGGGCGAGTCCGGCTTGACCTGTGCGAAGTCGTCTTTCTTCGAGAGGCGCCCGTGAAAATACCCTTTCGCGCGCGCCAGCTTGTCGAAGAACTCGCGCATGTCGGTCACCAGGTCGCGAATCACCGGCAGATTGCGAAGCGGCGCGATTTCAAGCGCGCCGTTGCCCGCCACGCGGTCGACGTGGGTGCGGCAGGTCCATCTGGGCGCGCCGTTCACCGTCATCGCGCACGAGCCGCACATGCCGACGCGGCAGGCGAAGCGATACGCCAGCGTCGGGTCGAGCGAGCGCTGGATGTAGGTCACGACATCGAGCACCGTCTGGCTGGCGTGGCGCGGCACTTCGAACGCCTGGAAGCCGCCCTGCGCCGCGCCGCGCCAGACGCGCACACGCAGCGTCGCGCTCACACGTACCTCAGCAGGACCTCGGCCGTCTCGGCGGGCGCGCTCACCATCGCGTCGTGCCCGGTCTTGAGCTCGACGAAGGTCCAGCCGGGCTTTCCGCGGTAGCGCTCCTTGACGGCGGCGAGGCCCGCGTAGGCGGGCGCCGTGCAATCGACGTAGACCTTGGGCAGGCCATTGCCGACCGGCCCGCGCCAGCTCATTTTCTGGTCGTAGGCCGCGAACGGCTGCGGCGTCATGCGCCGCTGCACCCAATCGAGATCGTCAGGGTCGGTGAGCCCGAAGACCCCGGCCTCGGGCACGGGGATCGAGAGCCCGCCGCTCGACTCCTTGGCCGCCTTGCGCCGCGCGAGCGCGACCTCGGGCGGCGAGATGCTCGACCACGTGGCGCCGTCCTCGACGATCGCCGCGTCCAGGTAGACGAGCTGCCACAGGCGCGATTTCTCGCGCGCCGCGACTCCGGTGATCACGATTCCGCCGTAGCTGTGGCCGACCAGCACGACATCCTCCAGCTCCTCCGCGACGAGCAGCCCCACGACATCGGCGATGTGCGTGTCCAGGTCCACCTCGCGCGTGAGCAGGTGCGCCCGCTCGCCCAGGCCGGTCAGCGTCGGGGAGAACACGCGGTGCCCCTCGCTCTTGAGGCGGTCGGCCACGCGGCGCCAGCACCAGCCGCCATGCCACGCACCATGCACCAGGACGTAGGTGCGGGGCTGGCCCACTAGGCCGACTCGTAGAGTCTCGTCAGGACGAACTCCCGGTGGCCGAGCGCCTCGGCCGCGGTGAGGCGGCCGTTGGCGGTGCGGAACATGCACTCGAGCAGCTTGTCGCCCGCCTGGTCCGGCGTCATTTCCTTCCTCAACAGGCCCGAGACGTCGACGTCGACGTGCTCGCCCATCGTGCGCACGGTGCGCGGATTGGCGCAGAGCTTGATGACGGGAAGGACCGGGTTGCCGATCAAGCTCTGCGCCAA
>Ga0310810_10010640_pt1 | contig 10718 bp, 7 predicted proteins | sample NCmetagenome_FD_207641 | JGI IMG/M metagenome (GOLD analysis project Ga0310810, IMG submission 207641) | Soil microbial communities from experimental microcosm in Duke University, North Carolina, United States - NC | ecosystem: Engineered > Artificial ecosystem > Soil microcosm > Unclassified ... | reverse complement strand
ATCGCCTGGACGGCGGCAAGCTTCTGGCGGAGGATCACTCCCAGGCGCAGCCCTATCTCTGGCCGCTGGCTCACGACGTGCGTCCCGCGGCGCAGGCGTTGGGCGCCACAGGCTGCCAGGAGTGCCATTCGACCGATGCGGCCATTTTCTTTGGAAACGTGACAGTAGATTCACCGGTTGCCGCGCAACGCACCACCTGGAAGATGAACCGCTTCGAGTCGAACCTGGATGCGAATTATCAGGCGCGACTGGCGGGAACCTGGCAATATCGCGGATGGCTGAAAGTGATCGGGCTGGGGGCGGCGGCGGTGCTGCTGCTGGTCTTGCTGGCCTATGCCTTGAAGGCCGTGGAATGGCTGTCGGCGGCCATCGGGAAGCGGTGATGATTACACGCGTGCTCCTGGTGGCGCTGGCGGTGATCGTCGTCGATCTGATCGTGCGGCTGGCGCTCCGCCGCCACAGTCCCGCAGGCGCGCGGCGCGATCCCGGCCGGTTCCGCTGGCTGCGCTTCGCAATCAATGTGATCGGTCTGGCGAGCCTGGCCGTAGTAGCCGGTACCGCCTGGGTCGCCGGCGAAGGCAGTCTGACCGGCAACCGGCTGATCTGGCACGTGGGCAGCGGACCGGCGTTCGCGATCGCAGCGGTCGCGATCACGCTGTGTTGGGCCCAACGCAATCGATTTTCGGCGTCCGACGCCAACCACCTTGGATCGGCCGGCGCCTGGGCTCTGCCGCTGCGCAAATTTTTCTTTTGGCTTGCCGTCCTGCTGGCCGTCCCGACCCTGGTCTCGATTCTGGCTGCCATGTTTCCGTACTTCGGCACCGAGGACCAGCAGAGTCTGCTTCGCATTCATCGCTATTGCGGGCCGCTATTGGCGGGCGCGGGATTACTCTTTGCATATTTCGCGATCGTGACGTGGCGCGAAACGTGGCGCGAAGGGAGCCCGGATTGAACCTGCCCCGGCATGCCGTGTGGCTGTTTGCCGCCATCACGGTAGTCGCGGCGGCCTATCGCTTTCCGGATCTCTCCGGGCGCCCGATGCATGCCGATGAAGCTGTCCACGCCGACAAGCTCGGAGAGCTTCTGGAACACGGGCGCTATGAATATTCGACCGCCGATTATCACGGTCCCACGCTGTACTATCTGGCTCTCGTCTCCGCGCGCGCCCAGGGGATCCGGCGCTATGCCGACCTGAATGAGGTGACGCTGCGCGCCGTTCCCGCAGTGTTCGGCGTGCTCCTGGTGGCGGCGCACTTTCTGCTGATTCCCTATCTCGGGCTGCCGGTCGCGGCGTGCGCGGCGCTGTTCACCGCGGTATCGCCAGCCATGGTTTACTACAGCCGCTATTTCATCCACGAGACGCTGCTGGAGTTTTTTACCTTCGCCGCGATGCTCGCGGTGTTGGGATATTGGCGGCGGCCAGGGGTGGGGCCGGCGCTGGTTGCCGGTGCAATGTTCGGATTGATGTTCGCCACCAAAGAGACCTGGATGATCCCGGCGGTGTGCATGCTGGCGGCGGGAATCGCCCACAAACGATGGCCGACCAAAGAGATTGCTGAAAAAGCGGACAGACAGCTCTGTCCACTCCCTGGCTCGTGCGCAAAGTCGCTAGATTACGCGAGGGGACAGAGTAGTCTGTCCCCTTTTTCTGTCTACTTCGCTATCCTCGCGTTCCTCGTCGTTGCCGCGCTCTGTATGTCATCTTTCCTGACCCATCCCCGGGGCATCCTTGACTCGATCCTGGCGTATCGCACCTATTTCGCACGCGGCGCCGGAGTGGATACCCTGCACGTTCATCCCTGGTATTTCTACTTCCAGCGATTGCTGTACTTCCACGGCTGGTCCGAGGGACTCATCGCGGGGCTGGCTCTGGTGGGGATCTGGGTGTCCCAAGGCATCGGGCGCTGGCTGGCGATTTACACCCTGCTGATGATCGCAATTTACTGCGCGATCCCTTATAAAGTTCCCTGGAACCTGCTGGGATTCCTGCATGGCCTGATCATGATGGCGGCCATCGGCGTGGTCTGGCTGGCCGAACACGCATCGCGCGCGATGGTCGTGGCGCTGGTCGGGATCGGGATGTGCCATCTCGCCTGGGAGGCCCGCGCGGCCAGCTTCCCGTATGCGGCCGACGCGCGCAATCCCTGGGTGTATGCCCACACCGGCACGGACGTTTTTGTCATCACCCGGGAGATCGCAGCTCTGGCGGCGGTCCATCCGGCCGGGCTGGCGATGCCGGTCCAGATCATCACGAGCCAGAATCTGTGGCCGCTGCCGTGGTATTTCCGCCGCTATTCCGGAGTTCGCTGGTGGAACGGGGTATCCATGACCACCCCCGCCGCGCCGGTGATTCTCGCCACGCCCGAAATGGAGCCCGGCCTGGTGCACAGACTTTACGCAGTGCCGCCGCCCGGACAGCGCGAACTGTACGTTCCCATGTTCGATCGCTACCGGGAGCTTCGCCCGAGCGTAGAGGTGCGCGGCTATGTGTCAAAATCGTTATGGGACCAGTTGCCATGATCCAACCATCGGATATTGGCGCGCGCCGCTTTGGTCATCAGGCGATGGCCACCGAGTTCGAGATCTTCTGTGTCCATCCGGATGGCGATTACGCCCAGCAAGCCGCACGAGCCGCGTTTGACCTATTGGATCGTCTGGAAAGCGAGTTGAGCCGCTTCATTCCGAACAGCGATATCTCGCGCCTTAATCATCTCGCCGCCGGCGAGAGCGCTCGCGTGAGCCGCTGGACCATAGAGTGCCTGCAAATCGCCCGTGAGATCTATGTAGAAACCGGCGGCGCGTTCGATATCTCGCTGGGGACCGGATTCGACACGCTTCAGCTTTCGCCGCGGGATTGCCGCGTGAGCCTGGGTAGGGCGAGCCGTGCTCCCCAGCTCGATCTCGGCGGGATCGGAAAAGGGTACGCTGTGGACCGGATGGCGGAAGTGCTCGCCGAGTGGGAAATCAGCCAGGCGCTGCTGCACGGCGGACATAGCTCGCTGCGGGTCCTGGATGCGCCGCCGGGGCTCGAAGGCTGGCCCCTGGGCATCGGCGATCACACCGTTCCGGCACGGCATTGCGCCTTCAGCGCCTCGGGAATTCGGGTTCAGGGCCAGCATATCGTGGACCCACGCACGGGTGACCCACGCATGGGTGCCCCGCGCACCGGCCTCGCGGCCAACCACCGAGTCGCGGCGTGGGTGTCGGTCGAGTCGGGCTTGGGCCCATCGCCTGCCGCCGTAGCGGAAGCATATTCGACCGCATTCATGGTTTTGACGGCCGCCGAGGTGGACGCAATCTGCTCCCGCCGCTCAGGCCTGAAAGCACACTTACAGGAGACTTTATGCGAACAACACTCTTGATATTGGCACTGAGCGCGATGAGCCTCTCTGCCCAGAAGCTGGTGCCAGCGCCGGTTGAGCTGCCCAGGCCGGGGGCTGAAGGCACCCCCGCGAATCTCAATATCCCCAACCTGGAAAAGCTATCGCCCAAGCCGCGGCCGCCGTTTCTGGTGCCCGAAGGCGTGACCAACATCGCCCAGGGTAAGCCGGTGACCAGCAGCGAGAAAGACCCGATCGTCGGCGATTTCAGCATCGTCACCGACGGCGACACCGAGCAGGTGGAAGGCAATGCCGTGGAATTGGGACCGGGCGTCCAGTGGGTGGCGATCGATCTGGGCGCGCCGCACGAGATCTATGGCATCCTCTTCTGGCACTATTTCCAGCCGCGGGTGTACTTCAGCGTGGTGGTCCAAACCGCCGATGATGCCAGGTTCACGCAGAACCTGCAGACTTGGTTCAACAACGATACCGACAATAAGGCCGGCCAGGGCGCCGGAAAGAATCTGAATTATATCGAGACCTACGAGGGCAAGCTGGTGGACACCAAAGGCGTGAAGGCGCGGTATGTGCGCTTGTACAGCGCCGGAAATAACGCCAACAAGCTGAACCACTACGTGGAAGTGGAAGTCTTCGGAAGCGCCGCGAAGTGAACCTGGCGTCCGGCGCGCGGAATGTCTTGGCGCAAGCCCGCGATCTCAGACGCTTCCATCACCAGCGGCCACACGCGACGGCAAAGCCTGTCCGGAGCCCATATTACCTCCTTCGGCTGCTAATTTCGAACGGAGCAGGAACAAGGTAATTCCGACGATCACTACCGAAAAAATCGGCAGCACCATTAAACCGACCCTCAGCCCCGCCGGATCCGTCCCGGATAGCCATCCGATGATGGGCGAACTAACTGTCAGTCCCGAGAAACCGCAGGTAATCGTGAACCCGATTGCCGTCGCGGTCCCCTGCTTAAATATGTTGGCGAGCACGGCGAGCGTGGTGGGGAACACCGGAGCCATCGCCAAACCCGCACAGAATACGGCGGCTGCCGCCATGGTTGGGTCGGAGACCTGCAATATGGAATAGGTCGTAATGGCCATCAAGACCGAAGCCCCCAAGACAACGTGCAGCGGCGGAATCTTGATGAGGACGGGCGCGATGGCGACGCGGCCCAGCAGCAATCCGAGCGCAAAGCCGAGCGAGAGGATATTCAAGGCGCTCGATTCTGCAATGCCCCGGGTGATCAGATACTTGACCAACCAGTTCCAGATCCCGAATTCGCAGGCGGTATACAAAAAGATAACCAGGGCTAGCACGTAAAGCACGGGTCGCCTAAATATGGCACTCGAGCCTGCGGATGGAACTCCTCTCGCAGCTTGAATGGGCGTCGGCATCTTAGTCAAAAGATGCAAGATGAAGGTCGCCGAAGTAATAATCGCTCCAGCGTAGGCAACCCGTACGGCGTCACCTGACAAGAGATTTCCCGCCACGAACGGCGTGGCCAGTCCTCCCAAACCCACGAAGACATTCAGAAAGTTGAGAACAGCAGCCCGCTTGGACTCACTGACATCGCTGCCCAGGGCGTTAGCGCCCGTAAGAATGATGCCGGCCCCGATTCCCATGCCCACCATCGCGACGAGGATCGCCGTGAAGCCGGGAGCGTTTGCCAACAAGAACAGAGACGCTGACTCCAGTCCGAGGCCCAGCAAGAGGCCGATCTTCTTGCCTTTCTTGTCCATCAGGGCGCCGCCTGAAACCGACGCAATCACGAATCCCACACCCTGGGCCAAGGCGAGATAGCCCGTTTGGACGTTATCCAGATGGAACTTGGTGGCTAAACCGGGATTGATGGTTCCCAACATTGAGGCAACCATCCCGTATACAAAAATCGCGACGCATGCGGCGAAAATCAACACAGATTCACTCCTCCCGCAAAACTATCTTACGGACGCCGGGGCTCTTGCACACGCCCGGGTGCCCTGACTCCAGCTTCTCCAGCTATTTGTTGCTAGAGAGATGCAACAGATCGGTGAACATGGTGGTCTGGTGGTAGGAACCCCATTCGGGTCCATCCACTGCGCCCTTAATGTATGCGCGATCGCCTAAAGCCTCGCGCGGAGAACCGGGAATGACGCCCTCAAACCAGCCGCCGTACTCGGTATCCAGGAAGTTCTTCTTCACGAATGCCAGGGTCTGGTCGAAGTAAGGCCAAAGGTCGCTGCGCCCGTGGAGGATCGCATAGCGCGCCGTAACCTTCAGCGTCTCGCACTCCGTCCACCAGATCATGTATTTCCGGGCGATGTCGCCATTCACGCTGGCATTCATCCAGACGCCGCCTTCCGGCTTGTAATAGCTGATCTTTAACCCCAGATCGAGGCTTCGGTTGCCGAGGGCGATAAACTTCGGATCCGCGCCCAATTCCACAGCGCGGCTGAACAGGCTCGCCCATTCAAACAAGTGCCCCACGTTGAAGTTCGTACCGCCGGTACTCTTCCAGTTCTCGTCAAATCCCTCCGGCAGATATCCCAGGTTGTAATCGTAGAGCTTTTCCATCTGGGCCATTTCAGCCGTGATCTCGTCCCACACTTCTTTCGATTTGGTCGCGTCGTATAAAGCCAGCAGAGCCTCGAACATGTGGACATTCAGGCCGTGCCTTCCGGGATTGAAGCCTCCGCGGCCCGGAGCGCCAGCAGGTCCGCCCGGGACAGCTCCGGCTGGGCCCGGCGCACCCGCGCGAGATTCCCGACCGCCCAGCGCGGAAGTGGCGGGGCCACTGAAGTCGCGTTTCATCGTGTTCGTAAAGAATTGGCCGTCTCTCATCTTGTCGCGCATGACATGCCATTGATCCATCGCAGCTTTCTCGTAGCGTGGATCCTTGGTTACTTGGAACGCGTGGGCCAAGGGAAAAATGACGAAGGTCTGATAACCAGTCTTGGTATCGTCAATGACCTTCAGATCGGGCGTTGTGCGATTGTAATATCCCCCGTACTGGTCGTCGTGCATCTTCAGCAGGAAATCGGCTCCCCGTGTCATCGCGTCCAAATATTTCTTGTCGTGGCTGTACTCGTAACCCTCGACCATGGTGTAGAGCTGGCGGCCCTGCCCGTTGAGGCTAGCCTCGCGCTGGGTTCCCCAAGGCTTCCATTGGCGGTCCAGATTCTCCTGAATGAATCCGTTCGGCATCACCGACGCGTCCCGCCAGTGATCCAGCAGGTCAAACATTGCCTTCTTCATCCAGGCTTGATCGATGTGCTGATCGATCTCCTTCTGGGATGCCCTGGTAATGCCCTTGGAGCCCTTGGAGCTCTTGCCGGTCTCCGCGGGCTTGGCCACCACGCCTGTCGGGCTCTGAGCTGAAATTGCCGTTATTCCTAGCGCCAGAACAGAAACTGCGGCAGTCAGGGTGAACATCGAACGCTTCCCGAACTCGGATGATCCAATCCTCATGGTTGTTTTCCTCTTCCTCGCTGAAATGTATAGACAGGTGGTCGGAGCACTCTATCTATGCTACTTGATTATCGATGACAGTTGGACGGCGTGGGCACTCTTGATGGAATTCCGCGCCGCTTCAAATACCGCGACCACCTGGACATTAATGTCGAGCCCGACCATATCCCCCAGAGGCAGTTTTTTGGCGAGACGATCGACCATATATGCCAGTGCGCCGGCTCCCTCAGGCGGCAACGGGGGCACCGGGAGCTTCGTGACCTCGAGCGGCCCCCTTCCGCCGCCTGCCGGCTTGGGCCCTCGCTTGTAGAGCTGCAATTCGGTCCGGCTGAAGGTCATCCCACCCGCAAGCCCAAATATTTGATTGTCCGCGGTGGGCGCGGCTGGCATGTCCCAGGTCCCCTCCAGAATGGCAACGCCATCTTTGTAGTTCAAGATGATGGTACTGTTGTCGTCGACGCCGTTGAACTCCTGGGGACGCAGATGGTCGACCCTGGCATAGACGGACTGGGGCGGGCCCTTCATCCACAACGCCCAAACAACCGAAGGCGCCGCAAAATCAACCAAGGCCCCACCGCCATTCTTATCGTCACTCATGAGCCAGGTCAGAAATGTTGATTCGCGGAAGTTTTCCGGGCCTCCATGACCCAGCAGCCCGCTCAGCCGGTACACCGGGCCAATCTTCCCGGCATCGACGGCGGCTTTGGCCGCGAAAGCCGGCGCGCTCCAACTCCAGGTAAGGTAGTTGGTCAAGACTTGAATGTTGTATTGGCGAGCGAGCTTCTGGATCTCCAGAGCATCCCGATAGGAAACCGAAAGAGGGTACTCGAACATTACACTAATACCGCGTGGGGCGCAGTATTGCACAACCTCCAGATGCCGATTCGTTTCGACGAACGCCCAGACAATTTGGGGCTTGGTATCGTCGATCATCTTTTTCCAGTCGCTGAAAATGAGCGAAGGAGACACCGCCGGCCTAACCCCAGCCTGAGTTGTCTCCTCTTTCTCTATGCGCTGAACGCGGTCCGGAAGAGTCTCCCCGACCCCCACCAAGTCGACCAAGCCGCTCTTGAGTATCGTATTCAAATGATTCCATACGTGATCGTGATTCAGCCCAACCAGCGCCAGGCGCGGATGCTGAGCAAAGAGCGGAGATGCCACTAACAGGATCAGTCCGGCGAGTGTTTTCATTTCAGAGTTCCCTGTTTCTAGAAATGAAACTTCAAAGCAAGCTGGTTGATACGCGGATTCCCGGTGGCCGTCACGGCGCCGAAAGTCGAGGTCCCGACGACTGTGCCCACAGTCGTGAACGACGGGTGGTTCAGAGCATTGAAACTCTCCGCCCGAAATTCGACATCCATATTCTCGCGGATTGGTGTGCGTTTGAATAGCGACAGGTCCAGCTCGTTGTAGCCCGGCCCGGTCAGAATATTCCTTCCGGAATTGCCGAACTGTCCGGCGGTCATCTGGCTCACCGGCAAAAATGCCGCTGTGTTGAACCACTTCGCGGGCGATCGGTCTGACACATGGAGATCTGCGTTGGGAACCAGCGAGGCGCGCTGTGAAGCCACTCCGATGCCGGCCACATCCGATGAGACTGTGACGCTCTGTGGCGCGCCGCTCTGCGCGAAGAACACGGTCGAGAGCGTCCATCCGTCCGCGACGGCGCGGACCAATCCGTGCTGGACTTTCTTCGCGAAGGGGATTTCCCATTGCGAATTGATCGAGAACACGTACTTGCGGTTGACGGTGGACGGTGCATAGTCGTTCCTCGCGTTGTAGCTATCCTGCACCACCGTCGGCGTGAATCCAGTCTGCGCCGGAAGATTGTCCAAAGCCTTCGACCAGGTGAAGGACGAGCCAAACGCCAGTCCCTTGGCCAGCCGGCGATTGGCGCTGATCTGAAGTCCGTTGTAGTTTGAGTTGTCGCTGTACTCATAACTCGTAATGGACCCGAAACCCAGGTATGGTCTCAGCGAATTCACGTTGGCGCCCTTGTTCTGAGGTTGCGTGAGGGTCCCGACGGGCAACTGGTTGCGGTCGAGGCCGCGCGCCAGGTGCCGCCCCTGTGTGCCCACGTATCCGACATCCAGGATGATGTGGCCGGGCAACTGGCGCTGGATTCCGAGGTTGTAGGTGAACATGTGCGGTGTCTTGTAGTCCGGCGAAACTGTCGTGAGATTCGACGGATAAGTAGCGTTGAATGCCGCGGCGATGTTCTCAATGTTGCCGTTGGATACGTTGTAGGAATAATCGACGGGCGGGTTCAGGGTCATCGAGAGGAGATAAATATTGGCCGCCGGACGATCGTAGAACAAACCGAAGCCGCCGCGAATTGCGGTTTTGCCATCCGCGAAGGGATCGTATGCGAAGCCAAAGCGAGGAGCAAAGTCGTTCTTGCGAGTGTCCCAGATGCCTCGAGGCAGGCCTTTGAAGAGCGAGTTGAACCGGGTGATATCACCGACAATCGGAGGTATCCGATCGCTATACGGGTAGTCCGACCAGCCCGATCCCAGGAGCGCCAGGCCATTGTAAATATCGCCTGATCCAGCCACGATAGCTCCAGTTGTCCGGCTGACAGAAACCGCGTTCTTGGGGTTATAGAGGTACGGGAAAAATACCGACTCGTTGCCGACCGGACTATACGGCAGTCCATTCAGGTTATACCGAACTCCGAAGTCCACATGAAGGTGCCGGTTCACCGTCCAGCTGTCCTGTGCGTAGGCTTGAAACGCCGTCCAGCGGGCCCAGCCGAACACACTATATTGATCTTGCGTATATTGGAAGAAATTCCCGAGCAGCGCGTCGGCCGCGGGATTTTTCGAAGCGTTCGCAGCGGAGTTGCTGAAGACGAGATTGCCACCTTCATTTCTGAATCCGGTGGTATTCTCATTGTCCCTCGAGCGCGTCACCTGCACACCGAACTTCAGGATGTGGCGGCCCGTGGTCTTAGTGATGTCGTCGTGAAGATCAAACGAGATGTTTCCCTTGGATGGAAACGCGTAATTAATTGCCGTAAGGCCAGGGATGCTCATTTTGGGCCTGGAGTTAAAGGGATTGACCCCCGGAAGCTGCGTGAAGGTGATTCCCCACAGATCACGATCGAGCCGGGGAGAAGGCGGTTCGAATCTGAAGTTCTGTTGCGAGATCCCAAAGCTGATGTAATTGAGAAGGGTGGGCGAGATGGAGTAGTTCATGTTGGTGCCCCAGATCCAGCCCGGCTGGCCCGTACCGTTAATAGAGGGCGTTATGCCGAGATTCCCGCCATCGTTCCGATTACGCTCATCGCTCATCACGAAGCTGCTACTCAGCCGCATTCTGTCGGTAGCGTTATAGTCCAGCTTCAGCTGGTACTTCAGTGGCTCCTGCGAATTCAGTGGGTTTCGGACGAAGTTCCCAGCCGAGCTGGTGTAGTTCGGCAGCGGGTATATCGCGAGCAAGCCCGGTCCGCTCTTAGCAAAGCGCGTCGGGGGCACAATCGCGTTCGGAAATGCAATTCCACTCAGCGGGTCAATGGGCGTACCCAGCTTCGAGCCCTGGAAGTTCCCGGCTCTCTCGAGCGCAGTCGGAACGACGCTTACCGCAGCGTTATTGAAGTGGTAGTACTTCAGCTCAAAAGCCCCGAAAAAGAACAGCTTGTTTTTATCTTTGTTCAATCCCCCTGGTAGAAGAACCGGACCGCCGATGGTCGCTCCAAAGTTGTTGAGGTGCCGCGGGTCTTTCTTGACGGCCAGAAAGGAACGGGCATCCATGGCGTCATTCCGGAAGTATTCGAAAAGCGATCCGTGAAACTCCTTCGTGCCGCTTTTGCTGACCAGGGTCATCATCGCACCCGCGCTCCCCCCGTACTCCGCCGCGTAACTGGACGTGAGGACCTTGATCTCCGCGATGGTGTCCGAATTGGGCACGACGTTTTGATAGCTATTCTGGTCGTTGGCAACA
>Ga0310810_10010639_pt1 | contig 10718 bp, 6 predicted proteins | sample NCmetagenome_FD_207641 | JGI IMG/M metagenome (GOLD analysis project Ga0310810, IMG submission 207641) | Soil microbial communities from experimental microcosm in Duke University, North Carolina, United States - NC | ecosystem: Engineered > Artificial ecosystem > Soil microcosm > Unclassified ... | reverse complement strand
GCTGATACAGCCGCTCGGCCTCGTCGGGCGTCATCCCTTCCTGCACTTCGTAGAAAAATCCGAGACTCAGATCTTCCGCGGACGGCCGCATGATCCGCCGGATGCCGTAGCCCCCAGGATCGCTCATGATCGGCGCCTCTTTCTCAAGATCGAAGAGGCAAGGCTGGCACGAGAAGCCGTAGGATTCATTCAGCTTCTTGTTCTGCACGATGAAATTCATCGTCTCCAGCGCTTCCTCTTCCTTCTCAGTCGGGAATCCCACAATGATGTAGCAGTGCACGGCGATGCCGAGATCGACGCAATCGCTCGCGATGCGCCGCACCCACTCCTGCTGGATACCCTTCTTCATGAAATCCATGATCCGCTGGTTGAACGATTCGAGGCCGAAGACGATTTTCAGACAGCCGGCGTCGCGCATGGACGTCAGCAGCTCGCGGGTCAGATGCTTCTCGAAGCGCATCTCGCACGTCCAATTAACGTCGAGGCGGCGCTCGATCATCTGCTGGCAGAGCCGCTTCGTCGGCGACAGCGCAAAGCACTCGTCGGTAAAGAAGAAGTTCCGCACGCCGTACCGCTGCTTCAGCCACCCCAGCTCCTCGATCGTGCGCCCGGGGTCTTTTTGGCGGAAGTTCTGGTGGTCGAGGGTGAGCGCGCAGAAGGCGCAATCCTTGTAGTAGCAGCCCCGCGAGAACTGTACCGGCAGCACAGGCTCCGGCGACAGGTACCGGCCAAGCGGAAAGCCGTCGTAGTTCGGCGCCGGCAGTTGGTTGACGTTCTCCGAGTAGAACGGCTGGTTCACCTGGATTTTGCCGTTGTGTCGATAAATCAAATTGGGTACCCGGCTGAAGTCCTTTTTGCCCGCCATCTGGTTCACCAGCTCGAGCAAGGCCGTTTCGCCTTCGAAGACCACGATGTCGTCCGTGATATCGAAGAGATTCGGGCAACGGCGGAGGTTGTCGACGAGCCGCGTGAAGATGCTGCCGCCGATCGTCAGATGGATCTCGGGAGCCGCTTCCTTAATGAGCCGGCAGAGCGTGAGACCGGGAATGATCTGGGAGGTCGCCGTGATGGATACGCCGATCAGCTCCGGACGGTCGGCGATGATCGAGGGAAGAAAGCGTTCACGGAAGAGCCGGATGTATGGATTCTGCTGCTCATCCCGAATGACCTTCATCAAGTCCTTCGAGGAGTAGATGGAATACGTGCTAAATTGATTGTCGACGACCGTGAGTCTGGTAGGAAAATAGACGCTTGAAATGACCTCGAGCCATTTATCGATCAAAAATAGGCTTTCCCGGTAGGCCTCCATGTCGTAGAAGCCCTCACCGCGCAGCGTGTCTTTGGCCGACTCGACCCGGTCAATGAGGTACGGAAACCGGTCGAGCGATTCGACGACCCGGGCCAGATGTTCGGCACTGTTCGGTCCCGTTTCGCCGGAGTGCGTTCGCTCGAGCGCCTGCTTCTTATCGAGCAAATCTTGATAGAGCCCGACCCCATACGATTTCGTCACGACTTCGTCGAGGAGCTCGATGCCGAGGTCGCGCTGCCTGACGTTGGTCACACCGGCCTGGGCAAGAAAGCCGGTCAGTGAAGGCAGGCTCAAGTACGGCTGAGAGGGATGCCAGGTCGGTGGAAACAGCAGCGAGACTTTCATGCTGAATCTCTACGGAGAGAATTGAAAAATAAGATAAATCTCGAAAGATAAGGACCTAGTTTTATACACTCCGCCCCCGCTCAAATGCAACCCTCCTAGGCTCGCTACGTCTCGATTTCAGATTTGAATGCGAAATTGTGGCGCTGAGCTCTGTGCCCTCATAAATAGAAAAGCCCCAGCTCGAAGAACTGGGGCTTTTCATCAGCTATGTGCTCCACCCGTGCGAGGATGGAACAGGTCACTCAGACCGGTTCAGCTCACGGAAGCTTGAGCGTAAACCAGGTGGAGAGCGCCTTCATGCCGTTACGCTCGATGTTGTTGCCATCCCACACCGCAAAGGCGATGGGCACGGACATTCCTGCCTTGAACTGCACATCGTTCGCATCGCCTGTTTCCAGGGTCCGCTTCACGACGATGCGCCAGGTCGGGCCGCTATAGCCGCCGCCCTTAACGGAACCGGCAGGCTCCCACACGCCGTTACCGATCACGTCCTGATGGGCCTGGGTTGTCAAAGTGCTGAAGCCGTTGGCATTCAGATCCTCAACGGAACTTACCCGCAGGGTCGGATCCGACATGATATTGCCTGACCAGATACCGGGGTTGAAGGGGCCAAGGCTGCGGCCGATCCGGTCCGGATACGTCACGCCGCCAGCCGGCTCTTCAAAGTAGTAGTCCCAGAAAATGCCGGGGTATTGATCGTCGACGTCCCACAGGCCCGCGCTATCCTTGCCGAGGTCCTTTTGCCACTCCGCGTTCCAGCGCCAGATGTTGGTCGTGCCACCTGACTGACCCATGCATTGGAACGGCGGCGCACCGGACGTATTCACGGGGAACATGATCGCGGCCTGGTCACGGAAGTCCTGCGGACCGATCGTCGTATCGTTCTTGGTCTGATCGCTCCACTCGACGCGCAACCCGACTTCCTTGCCGTTCGTCATGGCCTTCACGAAGACCGACTTGACCGAAATGTTCGGGTGCATCGGGGTGGTGATCAACTGGCCGCTCAACGGCACGATCACACCAGGGACGCTTTCCCACACAGGGTTCGCCCCATCCATCGGGATGGGTCCCTTGACCGCCTTCGCCGGGATGGTCACCGGTTGGCTGACGGCCAACGGCACCTGCCCAATCGTCAACATCACGCCAACGATCAGGGCAGAGAGAAGAATGCCAAACACCACAGACTTGTTGTGTGTCTGCACTACTCTCATGGACTATGCCCTCCTCTGATTAAATGATTAAGATTGACCCAAAATGGCTGCAACAAAAACGGTATAAGAGCGAACACTACACGACTCGGATTTCTAGGCGGTCCCGACCGGCCCCCCTTCCTCCTTATCCTTGTCCTTTTGATCCATAAAATTCTGCGCGCCCGTTTCATTCAACAAGAGATTCAATTCGTTGCCTTGATCCTGCGCGCCGCACTCATACGTTTGCCCTTCGGGCGAATTAAACGTCGCGGGGCGATAATCCGTTTCCGAATAAGTTTGCGGGGTCACCCCAAGAAATGCGGCCTCGAAATCCATCCAATCCGAAGTCAGATCTGCAACGTGCTTGAACAGTCCGGAATCGGCCTTCTTGATCAGCATTCGGCAGAACAAGGGCACCCAGCGGCCGATGTGGTTCTTCACGAACTTCTTTTGGGCCTCAACGACGATTTGCGTCTTTTCCGCGCCGTCGTGGCAGCGGGAGTAGGATTCTTTGTAGGCTAGGAAATGCATGAACTCGAATTCGACGCTGAGGTGGTCGAGCCGCTCGTGGATGTCTTTCGATAGCTCGACGCCGAAGGCCTTGTAGAAGCCGGCGATATCGCCCATGACGTGGGATTGCGCAAAGACGTGATCATTGCCGAAGAGGGTTTCGTAGGGAGGACAGTCGAGCGTGATGACGTTGCTGAACACGCGCCGGTGCTCGGCCTGAAGTTCGTTCAATTGCCAATTCACACACTCGGAAGCAATCAATTTTTCGATCTGGTCGAATTGCTTGCGCATCAACGCCAGCTTTTGCTTGGCCCGATCGCCGCCAATTCCGTCAAGCGCCTTTTCGAGCGCATCAAGGGCGGCCCGCCCGTCTTCTACGAACTCGCCGCACTGCAAGTAGTCGAGGAATTCGTCGTCTTCGGGGTAGAGCAAACTCCAAGAGACGAGCAGATATAACTTGCTGCGGTTGAGGGCACGTTCGACGGCTGGTGAATCTTTGATCGGGGGATTTGAGATGACGGCGCTCGCGGTCTGCATAGAGGCTTGAAGCGACTGCTTAGTCGTCATGAGAATATGCTCCTCACTTCGGCCCGTTGCCGCGAAACACTTCCTTCGGCAACCGCGGCCGTACCCATGGTGAAAGCCTGGGTATGATAGGTAAAGGTTAAAAAGTTGTCAAGCACGGAATCTCACTCTTTAATTGACACCAACCAGGGCTGCTCCTCTCAAAGAAAATGGGGCTCAGCATTGTAAGCAGCCGCTGACTTGTGGCCCATTTCCACCACCGGCTGTCAGCGCGGGACCGATTCCATCGAGCGAAATGGAGTAATCCTGATGGCGATGTGATCGTTCACGGTTCGGCAGATATGTTCACAGATTCCGCATCCTACACAACGGGCCGCGTTGACGACAAGCCGTTGCGCATTAAAGTCCATGAGCAGCGCATCCGTGGGACATTTCGAGACACAGGCATGGCACCCGTGGCCTGCCGTGCACAGCCGATGGTTGACCACCGCCAGTCCCATTTGGACGTCCTCCGTGCCGGCCACGGGAAACAGCGCCTCGGTCGCGCAGGCGGCGATGCAGGGCAAGTCGTCGCAAAGATAGCAAGGCACCTGGTCGGGGAACACCACCGGGGTGCCGTCGGGTTGGGGGACCAGCGCGTCGTGCGGACAGGCTTTGATACAGTCGCTGCACTTGGTGCAGCGCTCGAGAAACAGCGCTTCGTCAACCGCCCCGGGCGGCCGCAACCAGTCCGTTCGAATGGCAGGAGGTGCGGGTTTCTCAGGCGCGGCGTCGGCATGGGCGGCATATTCCTTCGCCGCCTTGGCGACAGACAGGACGGAATCCTTGAAGAAGTCCCGTCGCCCGTATTTGGGATCAGTCGCCATAGTTCAGTGCTGTTGTCTTCAGCAGATGGTCAAAAAGGGACTGTTCTCACCCACCCAAACCCGGCCCGCCGAGACGGGCCGCTCCGCGAGAAGGCCGCAACGAGCGAGAGGTTAAGGCGTACTCTTTTCCGTACGTCGAAGCCTTGAGCGAAGTGAGAACGAAGCTCGCGCCCCTTTTTCACCATCTGCTCTACATGACGCCGTCGGCACGGAGCTTATAGACCTCCACGCAGCGGTCGCAGGCCCCGAACTCGACATCCCATCCCGGATGATTTTCACGGATGAAATCCAACACATAGGATTCGATTTTACTGCCCATGTCTTCTACCCAGGAGTAGGTCGGGAACCGGCAGAGCGGGCACGGAAAGCCGGGCATCAACATGACCTTGTTTTCGGTCTCGGGCACTTCGCCGCCCTCAACGTCGACGGCGCGGTCCATCACCCTTAGCGTGTCCGTCGCCATTTCGATTAATTCCGAGTGCGTAAAGAAGCCGGTCTGCCACAAGCCTTCAAAGACGGACTTCAGCTGCATCGGCGGAATTTTCCGGTACCAGGAACGGAACTCCTTAAACCGGTCTTCTTTTCGGAGCATAGGTTCCCGACCCGCCGATACCAGCCGGCTGTCCACGCTCAAACTCCACAACACACGGTAGCGATGGAGGATGAGCGTTTCTTCGCCCGGATTGAGTCCGACTTTGGTGTCGGGATCGTAGGCAAAGGCGGGGTCAAGCATGTCGGAAATATGCATAAGTTCATGGCGGCAGTAGCGCGTGAGCGCCGGATCGTAAAAGCGGCGGGGAATGAGCTTGATGCCGATGCCCTTCAAGCCCTTTTCCTCGAACTGCCTGGCGAGGTCCTGCTCAACCGAACCCCATTTGCGCAGAATGTCGACGCCCTCCTGATCTTCCTTGAGCACCCCTTTCACAAGCACGATGCCGATTTTTTCTCTGACGAGGGGATACTCGTTGAACGCATCGCGGATGATGTCGGAGAATCCCCATGTGCCGAACAGATACTGATAGAGCTTCTTGAACTCGCTCTCCCGATCGTCCAGCGTGAACTTTTCATAAATCGGGTCGGCCAGCTCGTGGAATTCCTTATAATAGGTAGGATCTCCCTCCCGTTCGGTTTTTTCCACGAACGAGTCGATGACTTCCTGCAACAATGCAGGCTGAAAACGCAGTTCCATGTCTGCCTCGGTTTGCGGTGCCGGGAGCCGCTTTTCCCGGTCGTGATGCGGTGTTTAGGCGCGCGAGCGGCTTGACTTGGCGCCGTAGCTTCTCTTACGATCACCAAAACGACCGCAAATTATACTGGCCAGAAACGGCGATTTGCAATCAAGCCTGTCGTCGCCGGCCGATTCACCAGCTGAATCCCACAAGGTATCACCGATGACACAACCAAGCGCTCCATCGACGGTTCCCGCACAGTCTCTCCCTCCATCGGCCCGGATGACGGCCGCCATTGACTCGCTCGACTATTGGACCGCAGACGCCCGCGAACTGAGAACGTTTCGCGGGCATTCGCACGGCGTCTGGACCGTGGCGTTCGCCCCCGACGGCCTGACGCTCGCCAGCGCAGGGGTGGACCGGCTCGTGCGCATCTGGGACATTGAGACCGGCCGGCTCCTTCGCTCGCTGCGAGGGCATACGCACGACATCCGCTCCGTGCTCTACACGCCGGACGGCCAGGCATTGGCCTCTGGAAGCGAGGACCGAACGATCCGCTTGTGGAATCCCAAAACCGGCGAGCCGTTAAAGCTCCTCTTTACGCGGTATGACCACAACATCACCAGCCTCTCACTGTCGCCCGACGGTTTGATGCTGGCGCGCGGCAGCCACAACAAAGACATCAAGATCTGGGAAGTCACGACCGGCACCGAATTGATGACGCTGCTTGGCAAGGACCAGTACGATCACCATTGGTCTGTCTGCGTCGCCTTTTCCCCCGACGGCCGCCATCTCGCCAGCGGCATGGACATCGGCAAGATCAAGATTTGGGAAGTGCTCCCGAGCGGCGAAGAGAAAATTCTCCACAATGGCCACTGGCAGGAAACCGAGGACGATTCGACGGAAACCCGGGGCTATTTCATTGAAGACGACGGCGGATTCCAAAAGCCGATGGATTATTGGATCGGGGCCATGACGTTCACGCCGGACGGCAAATATCTCATTACCGGCAGCCGCGATCAGACAATCAAAATGTTCGAAATGCCCGAGGCACTCGAATACCGGACGCTGAAGGGGCACGGCGGCTGGATCCGCTCGCTGGTCGTCACGGCGGACGGCAAGGTGCTCATCAGCGCCGGCGACGACAATACCATTCGCTTCTGGGATCTCAAGTCCGGCCGCTGCTTCCGCACCCTCAAGGGACACGCAGGCGGCGTCCGCGGCCTGGCGCTTTCGCCGGACGGCCGGCATCTGGCCAGCGCGTCCTGGGACCGGACGGTGAAGCTGTGGGAAGGCGGAGCGGAGGCGGCAGAATAAATGACCGCGGGTCCTGTCGCGGCGAACGCCCACAGTGCTCGCACTGCGGCCGTGTAGGAATTGGCGCGGGTCCTGTCCTCGATGATCGTTCGTCCCCGCACCCCGCCCGGTGTGGCAAGAGGCAGGGCGGCCCGCTAGCCTCTTGTGTTGTCTCAGAGCATTCTGAAATTGGAGATCTGGGATATGATATTTTTCTACTCGTCGTCGTCTTCGACGTCCCCTTTCGCGGAAGGAATCCCGTAGCGCTTGCACTTTTCCCACAGCGCTTTCCTGGAGAGGCCGAGAATCTTCGATGCGGTCGTGCGGCTGCCTTCCACCCGTTCGAGAACCGAGAGAATGTACTCCTTTTCGAATTCCTCCCGCGCCGCCATGAGGGAATTCAACGGCCGCTCCGGCCGTTTTTGCCCCGTCAACCCTTCGCTGCAAAAGCCACAGGTATCTTGCGACACGCCGCCGATGAATGGGCAGGACTGAAAGCCGCAAAGATCTTGCGGCTGTACGGGTTCGCGGTCGCGGCCCAAGGCCACAGCGCGCTCGACCATGTTCTCGAGTTCGCGGACGTTGCCTGGGAATGAATACCGCAGCAGGAGTTCACGGGACCCCGGCGAAAACCCTTTGAGCTTTTTGTTCATCTTCACTGAGCAGGTCTGCAGCACGTGGTCGGCGATGACCATGACGTCTTCCTGCCGTTTTCTCAACGGCGGAATCACGACCTGGACGACGTTAAGGCGATAGTACAAGTCTTCCCGGAATTTTCCCTGGGAGACTTCCTTCCGAAGATCTTTTTGCGTGGCGCAGACGAGGCGGACGTCGACGTCGATCGTGTCGTTCCCGCCGACCCGTTCGAATTTTCGTTCCTGCAGGACACGCAGGAGTTTGACCTGGACGACCGGCGATATCTCGCCGATCTCATCGAGAAACAGGGTGCCGCGATGCGCCAATTCGAACCGGCCGCGGCGCTGGCGCAACGCGCCCGTAAACGCCCCTTTTTCATGGCCGAACAGTTCCGCCTCGAGCAGCGTTTCCGGCAATGCCGCACAGCTCACTTTAATGAGCGGATGCTGCGCCCGCACGCTGTTCTGATGAATCGCGTTGGCAACGAGTTCTTTCCCGGTGCCGCTCTCGCCCAGGATCAGGATGGTCGAATCGGTGCCGGCCACCGTTTTGATCTTGTCGAGTACGGCACGCATTTGGCTGTTGCTGCCAAGGATGCCGTTGAAACAGAATTTGCTCTCCAGGGTCTCCTTGAGATCTTGGTTCTCGCGGCGGAGGGTGATGACTCGTCCGACTCGTTCTACGATCAAGAGCAATTCATCCATCTGAAAGGGCTTGGTAATGTAGTCGAAGGCGCCGAGCTTCATGGCGCCGACCGCGGACTCCACCGATCCGTGCGCGGTGATCATCACCACTTCGGTCTCCGGCGATTTGTCCTTCGTGCCCTTGAGCACGGCGAGCCCGTCCGCGCCCGGCAGCCGCAGGTCGGTGATGACGAGGTCGAAGGTCTTTTGGCGGAGCACTTCGAGGCCTTCGGTGCCCGAGGCCGCGGCATGGACGTCATAGCCGACCGCCTCCAGGGCGTCGACCATCGACAGCCGCATCAAGGGCTCGTCGTCCACCAGCAGGATGGCCATTCCCTTCATGACACTCTTTCCACCAACGACCGCTCTCTCGACAACGGCAGACATAAGGTAAATGTCGTTCCTTTCCCGACTTCGCTTTCCACCAGAATCTTACCACCATGTCGCTCGGCAATGCCGAGGCTCACCGAGAGACCCAATCCAGTCCCTTCGCCTTCGCTTTTCGTCGTGAAGAACGGATCGAAGATGCGCGGAAGTACGGCCGGGGGAATGCCCGAGCCCGTGTCGCTGACTTCCACGCGGCACACGCCCTCGGCCACCGTCGTCCTGATCGTCAGGACACCGCCTCCCTTCATCGCTTGCACGGCATTCAGGATCAAGTTCATCAGGACCTGCTCGATCATGTGCCGATCCACCATGAGGCTTGGCAACGCCGGTCCGAGCAGAGTCTCGAGGCGGATGAGATTCGGTGCAAAGAGGTGGTTCGTCAGCACAAGCACCCGGTCGACAATTTGATTGATGTCGGTCGAACTGAACTCCGGTTCGTGCTGCTGGGAAAAATCGAGGAGCTGCCGGACAATCTTTTGAACGCGGCGCACGCCGTCCTCCATCGACACCCAATACTCCTCCTGGCGGGCGGGCGAGAGCGCGCCCTTCCGGAGGTTGTAGAGACAATTCAGAATCCCTGCCAACGGATTGTTGATTTCATGCGCGACCCCGGCGGCCAATTTGCCGACGGACGCGAGCTTCTCGGAGTTTCTGATCTGCTGTTCAAGCTTCTTCGTATCAGTCATGTCGCGGGCGATGCCGAGCACGCCGAGAATTTCGCCCTCCACACCGTGCAGGGGCGACACGCTGACCATGACTGTGCGCGGCTCCCCCATCCGGGTCACGACCTCCACCTCGTACACCTGCTTGGCGCCGATATCGAGCGTGTTCTTGAGTCTGCGGCCCCTATGGCGGCGTGAGAGGAGGGACAGATACGGTCGCCCGAGGAGATCGTCCTTGCGATAACCCCACACATTAACCTTGCTGTTCACATAGGTAAACCGCTGCTCCGTGTCGAGTGTGTAAATAACGTCGTTCGCGTTCTCCAGCAGATTTTCCAGGTACTGTTTTGTTTCTTCGATCTCCCTGGTGCGTTCCCTCACCTTGATTTCAAGTTCTTCCCGATACATATGCAGCTGCCGTTCTAGCTTCTTGCGGTCGGTGATATCGCGCAGCTGCACCATCACGAGGACCTGCCCCGAGCCGGCCACGCGGATCAAGTCCATTTCGACGGGCATCTCGAGCCCCGCGGCATTGAAGACCGTGATCTCCTGGGTAGGAACCTGCCGCTGACCGGTACTGATTTCAGCCAGCCAGGCGCGGAGCGCTTCGCGATACCGGGGCGCGACCACGTCGTACATGGTGTTGCCGACCACCTTGGATTCGGCATAGCCCAGCGCCTGCTCTTCCCGCTTATTGACGGCGACGACCGTGCCGGCGGCGTTCACCATGAACACGGAATCCGCGACGAGATCGAATAACGCTTTGTACCTGGCCTGGGAGGCGACCAACTCCTGGGTCCGCTCCGAGACCGCCTGCTCCAATCCGGACGTGTAATGCTGCAGTTCCTGTTCGAGACGATGCCGCTCGGTGACGTCCCGCACGAACGCCCGGGAATGCACGAGACCGCCGCGTTCCTGGTCGAAAAGGGCCGTCGCGTGAATCTCGACGTCGATCGGGCGCCCATCTTTGGCGAGCAAGACCGTTTCCATCGTGCTCTGCCCTTGAGACAGGAGCTGCTCGAGGTAATGCAGCACTTGCGATTCCTGTCCGCGCGGCACGACGTCCCAGAGCTTCATCAGCAGCATTTCGTTCAACTGATAGCCCAGCTTGTCCAGGCCTGTCTTGTTCACATGGACGAA
>Ga0310810_10010638_pt1 | contig 10719 bp, 10 predicted proteins | sample NCmetagenome_FD_207641 | JGI IMG/M metagenome (GOLD analysis project Ga0310810, IMG submission 207641) | Soil microbial communities from experimental microcosm in Duke University, North Carolina, United States - NC | ecosystem: Engineered > Artificial ecosystem > Soil microcosm > Unclassified ... | reverse complement strand
GCACAGCTACCGCGAGCTGCCGCTGCGCTACTCGACCCAGGACGTGCTGCACCGGAACGAGGCCTCGGGCAGCCTCAGCGGCCTCACCCGGGTGCGGCAGTTCGCGCAGGACGACGCGCACATCTACTGCACCGAGGCCCAGCTGGCCGACGAGGTGAAGCGCTTCATCCAGCTCCTCGACAAGGTGTACGCCGCGTTCGGGCTCACCTACGTGGCGAAGTTCGGCACCCGGCCGGCGGTCCGCATCGGCGACGACGCGCTGTGGGACCGGGCGGAGGCGGCGCTGGAGTCGGCGGTGAAGTCGCTGGGCATCGAGTACCAGCAGAACCCCGGTGACGGCGCGTTCTACGGGCCGAAGCTCGACTTCCACGTGAAGGACAGCATCGGACGCACCTGGCAGCTGGGCACCATCCAGGCCGACTACAACGCCCCCGAGCGCTTCAGCCTCGCCTACGTCGGCGAGGACAACGCCGAGCATCGGCCGGTCGTCCTCCACCGGGCCATCTACGGCAGCTTCGAGCGCTTCATCGCCATCCTGGTCGAGCACTACGCCGGCGCGTTCCCCGCCTGGCTCGCGCCGATCCAGGTCCAGCTGGTCACCGTCGCCGACCGGCAGCTGCCCTACGCGCACGAGGTGCTGGAGCTGCTCCGCTCCCGTGGCTTCCGCGCCGAGCTGGACGAGCGCGGGATGACGATGAACGCGAAGATCCGCGAGGCTCAGCTCCACAAGATTCCCTTCACCCTGGTGATCGGCGACCGGGAAGTGGAGCAGCGAGCGGTGGCGCCCAGGCGCTACGGCGGCGAGGACCTCAAGGGCATGCCCCTCGACGCGTTCCTCGAGCTGCTCTCGAAGGAAGCCGCGGTCCCGTAGTCACTCCGCGCCCATCGCCGCGTAGCGCTCCAGGATGCCCACCTCGTCCTCGAATCCTCGCGCCCGGAGCTCGTCCGGAAGGGCGGACGCCGGCCAGCGCCCGAGGCGCGGGAACACCGCCCAGCTGCTCCACAGCCGCTGCCCGCGCGCGAGGGTGGACGCGGCGGCAGACTTGTCGGAGTCGCTCCCGGTGCGCTCGGCGACGGCCGCGAGGAGTCGCCCGCCGGTGAAGAGGTGGACCAGCCACCCGCTCCTCGACATCTGCCAGGCCAGGGTCCGGACCACCGCCACACGCCGCCCGGCCTCGCCCGCCTCGTTCAGCACCCGCTCCAGGTAGCGCTCGAGGTCGATGTGCAGCACCACCTCCACCGCGGTGCTGAGGCCGAAGTCCCGGAAGTCGCCCGGGCTCAGGTGCTGGTCCATGCTCTCCCGCAGCAACCGACCGGGAGGACGCAGCTCGCCGAGCTTCGCCAGCCCCTCGAGACGCCCGAGCGCCGCGACGTTCACCGGCGCCGTCTCCGGGTCGGGTCCGGCCAGGGCCGCGAGCTGGAAGAACGCGTCCTTGGGGTGCGCCTCGGCCAGACGCTTCAGCGCCTCCGCCGCGGCTCCTCGCGCGCTCTCGCGCTGCTCCGGGGTGAGGAAGGGCTCGACCAGGAGGGAGACGGCGATGAGCCGAATGCCGTCGTCCGGCCCGGCGGCATGCACCCGCGCAGCGTCGAGCAGCGCCGCGGACGGGGGCACCCGCGGCCGGCCATGGAAGCGGTGCGCCAGCTGGGTCACGAAGGTATCCACCGAGGCGGCCGGGTCCGCGCCCTTCGGCTCCCGCTCGCCGGGGACGCACGTGGACTGGGGCTCGAAGGAGGGGAGGAGGAAGGGGTCGCCCTTCAGCTCGGGCTTCCGCTCTCCCGTCCAGGCGGAGATGAGCGCCGGCAGCCAGCCCGCCGACCGTCCGCCCTCCGCCACCCGGACGAGGATCCGTGTCACCCGCTCGTCCGGCTTCAGCTTCCGGAGCTGAGCCACGGCATCCTGGAACCCGGGGTCGTCGTTGCGCCCCAGGGCGATCATCGCGGACAGGAACGCGCGTCGCTCCGGCCATGGAGCTGCGGACCTCGGAAGTGCCGCCAGGAGCTCCGCCGCGCGGTCCGGCAGGCCGTTGGTCAGGGCGATCTCCGCCGCCACGTAGGTCGCGTTCGCCCGCGCCGGGGAGTCGCCGAGCGCGGTGCGGGCCCCCGGGTAGTCGAGCCACACCGCCAGCTCGAGGCAGGCCTGCGGCGTCTCCTCGCACTGGCGCCGCAGCACCGCCAGACCCTTCTTCGGGTCCGCTGCCACGCCTCGCCCGCACCCCACCGTCTCCGCCCAGAGCACGCATCCGCGGGCCGACCCCGTCTTGCACGCCCCCGCAGCGAAGGTGGCCGCGTCCGCGAGGTCGGGAGGGCGCTGCCGGAGCACCCGCTCGCGCGCATCCAGGCATTCCCAGGGGGTGCCCAGCAGCTCGCAGTAGGCCTTCGATGCCCGGAGCGCCTTCTGCTCGTTCCGGGTCACGAAGCCGGGCATGAACATCCGCCCCAGCCGGTTGCAGACCGGCGCCCTGGCCCCGGCGCACGTGTCCTGGAGGAGCAGTCCCACCGAGGTATCTCCGCGGGGGGAGGGGGGTGCCGCCGACAGCGTCCATCCGGCCAGGAGCAGGGGCAGCAAGGCACCCATTCGCTGTGCAGTGTGCGCCTTTCCGCGCTATGGGGAGAGGGGGTGGGGCGTCGCTTGACTTGGGGCGTCAGGCAAGTATCTTGCCCCGCCTTTTGGACCCCCGTGCCTCCTCGGACGGGCTTCCCCCAGCTGGAGGTCGACTCACATCGCTCGTGATCAGAGAACGAACCGGCGGATCCGCGCGCGCGAGGTGCGTGTGGTCGGTCCCGCTGGCGAGCAGCTGGGTGTCCTGACGATCGAAGCAGCACTGGAGCAGGCCAATCAGTTCGGGATGGACCTCGTCGAGGTCAACCCGATGGCCAAGCCTCCGGTCTGCAAGATCATGGATTACGGCCGCTTCAAGTACGAGGAGAAGAAGCGGGCATCGGAGGCGAAGAAGAAGCAGGTCGTGGTTCACCTCAAGGAGGTGAAGATGCGACCGAAGACCGAGGAGCACGACTACGAGTTCAAGGTGCGGAACGTGAAGCGCTTCCTCGAGGAGGGGAACAAGGCGCGCATCACCATCATGTTCCGCGGCCGGGAGATCACCCACAAGGAGCTCGGCCAGGCGCTGCTCGAGGACGTCATCAAGGACGTGAAAGAGGTCGGGGTGGTGGAGCAGGTGCCCCGCATGGAAGGCCGGCAGATGTTCATGATTCTCGCCCCGAACCCCAAGGTCGCCCAGCGCGCCCGGGACCTGGCGAGGCAGCGGGCCGCCCAGCTGGAGGCAGAGAAGAAGGCCGAGCCGGCCGCCACCCCCGCGGTGGCTGCTGCGAGCAAGGCGCCCGCAGAGCCGGGACAGGTTTGAGGAGTCAGTCGATGCCGAAGATGAAGACGCGCAGTGCGGCCAAGAAGCGGTTCCAGGTGAAGAAGTCGGGCAAGGTGAAGCACGCCAAGGCCTACGCGAAGCACCACTTCACCTTCTCCAAGACCGCCAACAACGACCGCCGCAACCGCGGCACCGGCCACCTTCGCGACATGGACGCGAAGAAGGTCATCAAGGAGATGTTCCCCTACGGGGCGAACTGAGGACGAGCCATGCGGGTGAAGAAGGGTTTCAAGGCGCGCCGTCGCCGCAATCGGATTCTCAAGCTGGCCAAGGGCTACAGGGGCCGGCGGAAGAACTGCTACAAGCGCGCGAATCAGGCCGTCGAGCGCGCGCTGGACTACGCCAGCCGTGACCGGGCCCGGAAGAAGCGGGATTTCCGTTCGCTGTGGATCGTCCGGATCAACGCCGCGGCCCGGCTCTCGGGCCTGAGCTACAGCCGACTCATCGCCGGGCTCGGCAAGGCGAACGTGTCGCTGGACCGCAAGGTGCTGGCCGACATCGCCGTCGCCGATCCGCAGGGTTTTGCGGCCATCGCGAAGATCGCGGCGGCCTGACATCGGACCCCTGCCGGGGGGGATTCAAGACCCCGGCGAGCCGACACGAGGGCTGCCCCCAGGGGCGGCCCTTTGTCGTTTCGGGAGGTGAGGAATGCAGGAGCGACTGGAATCGCTGGCCAGCAAGGCGCGGGACGAGATCGGCCGCGCTCAGGAGGCGTCTGGCCTGGAGACGCTCCGGGTCCGCTACCTCGGCAAGAAGGGGGAGCTGTCGGCGGTGCTGGGTGGGATGGGGAAGCTCGCTCCGGAAGAGCGGCGCCGGGTGGGGGAGATCGCCAACCGGGTGAAGGCCGAGGTCGAGACGCTCCTGGACGAGGCGCAGAAGCGCATCGCCGGGGCTTCGCTGGACGCGGAGCTGCGGGCGCCGCCCATCGACGTCACGCTGCCGGGGCGGATGCGTCGCCCGGGGCGGCGACACGTGGTGTCGCGGACGCTCGAGGAGATCACCCGGACCTTCCAGCGGCTGGGCTTCGAGGTGGTGCAGAGCCCGGAGGTGGAGCTGGACCTCTACAACTTCGAGTCGCTGAACTTCCCGGCGGACCACCCCGCGCGGGACATGCAGGACACCTTCTACGTCCAGGGCGACTATCTGCAGCACGACCCCGGGGCCATCGTGCTGCGGACCCACACCTCGCCCGGCCAGGTGCGGACCATGCTGGACAGGAAGCCGCCCATCCGGGTGGTGGTGCCGGGAAAGGTCTACCGCGCCGACTCGGACGCGACGCACACCCCGATGTTCCACCAGATCGAGGGGCTGCTGGTGGACCGGAAGGTCACGATGGCCGAGCTGAAGGGGACGCTCGACGCGTTCGTCCGGGCTTACTTCGGCCCCGACCGGCGGACCCGCTTCCGTCCCTCGTTCTTCCCCTTCACCGAGCCGTCGGGCGAGCTCGACGTGAGCTGCGGAGGCTGCGCGGGGAAGGGCTGCCGGCTCTGCAAGCAGAGCGGCTGGCTGGAGATCCTCGGGTGCGGGATGGTGCACCAGAACGTCTTCAAGGCGGTGGGCTACCCCGAGGGGAGCGTCACCGGCTTCGCGTTCGGGATGGGGATCGAGCGGGTGGCGATGCTGCGCTACGGCCTCGATGACCTGCGCAGCCTGTTCGAGAACGACGTCCGACTGCTGGAGCAGTTCTAGCCATGAAGGTCTCCGTCGAGTGGCTGTCCGAGTTCGTCTCGCCGCTGCCGGCTCCCGAGGAGCTCGCCCGCCGCCTGACCCGGGCCGGGCTCGAGGTGGAGGGGATGGAGCGGCCCGCCGAGGCGCTGCGCGGCGTGGTCGTGGCGCGCATCACCGCGGCGGCGCCGCACCCCGACGCCGCGAAGCTGACCGTGACCCAGGTCGAGGCGGGAGCAGAGCGTCTCCAGGTCGTCTGCGGGGCGAAGAACTTCCAGGTGGGTGACCTGGTGCCGCTGGCGACGGTGGGCACGACGTTGCCCGGCGGCCCGACCATCCAGCGCGCGAGCCTGCGCGGCGTGGAGAGCCACGGGATGCTCTGCTCGGGCAAGGAGCTCGGTGTCTCCGACGATGCGAGCGGGCTCCTGGTCCTGCCGAAGGACCTGGTCCCCGGGACGCCGCTGGCGAAGGCGCTGGGGCTCGAGGACACGGTGCTCGAGGTCAACGTCACCCCCAACCGGGGCGACGCGCTCAGCCACCTCGGAGTCGCGCGCGAGGCGGCGGCGGTGCTGCGGCTGCCCCTGCCGCGGAAGCTGCGCGTGCCGGTCGAATCGGACGGGCCGGCCTCGGACGCGATCCGGATCGAGATCGCCGATCCGGTGGGCTGTCCGCGGTTCACCGCCCGGGTGCTGGAGGGCGTGCGCATCGGCCCGTCGCCGGCGTGGCTCCGGCGGCGTCTGGAGCGCTGCGGGGTGCGGAGCATCAGCAACGTGGTCGACGTCACGAACTACGTGATGCTCGAGCTCGGCCAGCCGATGCATGCCTTCGACCTGGACCGGATCCAGGGCGGGCTCCTGCGCGTCCGGCGCGCGCGCGAGGGCGAGCCGCTGGTCACGCTCGACGGCAAGCAGCGGACGCTCGTCGCCGATGACCTGGTCATCGAGGACGTGCGCGGCGCGCAGTCGCTGGCCGGCACGATGGGCGGCGCCGACACCGAGGTGAACGACGGAACGACACGGGTCCTGCTCGAGGCGGCGAACTGGGACCCGGGCACCATCCGGCGGATGGCGCGCCGGCACCAGCTGCACAGCGAGGCCTCGTACCGTTTCGAGCGGGGCGTGGACCGGAGCGTGCTTCCCGAGGTGCTCGACCACGCCGCGGCGCTGATGGCCGAGCTGTCCGGAGCCACGGTCCGGCGCGGACGCATCGACGTCCAGCCCCGTCCCGCCGAGCCGCGGACCGTCGCTCTGGGCCGGGGCGACGTGGAAACGTTGCTCGGCGCGTCGGTGCCCGAGGAGGAGGTCCGCTCCATCCTCTCCTCGCTGGGCTTCGTCGCCGAAGGGCCAGGTCGCTGGCGGGTCCCGGGCTGGCGGAACGACGTGGAGCGACCCGAGGACCTGGTGGAGGAGGTCGCGCGCATCCGCGGGTTCGAGCACATCCCCTCTGTGCTCCCGGCGAGCTCCGGCGCGCTCACGCCGGAGCCGGCGTGGGTCGAGGTGGAGCGGCGCATCCGCGGCGCGCTCTCCGGCGCGGGATTCGACGAGGTGGTGAACTACAGCTTCGTGGACCCGTCGGTCCTGCCCTGGGTGACGCCGCGGGCGCTGGAGAAGCTCGGGACGCCGGTGGGCGCCGTCGCGCTGAAGAACCCGCTCACCCCGCAGCAGGCGGTGATGCGGACCACCTTGCTCGCGTCTCTCCTCGGGAACGTGTCCTTCAACCTCCGCCAGCAGCCGGAGTCGCTCCGCCTCTACGAGATGGGCCGCTCCTACCTGCGCGACCCTCACGGCGGGAAGGACCGGCGCCCGGTGACCGAGGAGCGCCTCCATGTCTCCGGCGTGCTCTGGGGACGGCGTGACCCGCGGGGGTGGGCCACGAAGGAGACGAGCAACGACTTCTCCGACGCGAAGGGGGCGGTGGAGGCGATGCTCTCGGCGCTCTCGGCCGGCGAGCTGACCTGCCGGCTCGCCCGGGTGGCGCCGTTCCATCCGAGGGCGACGGCCGAGGCGCGGGTGGGGGAGGTGGTTCTGGGGTGGATCGGCGAGGTGCACCCTCTGGTTGGCCAGCAGCTGGGGCTCCCGCCGGGGGTGTTCGCCTTCGAGCTCGAGTTCGCCGCCCTGGAGAAGGTGGCGCGACTGTCGCCGCAGTTCCGGCCGCTGCCGCGCTACCCGGCGGTGCTCCGCGACGTGGCGGTGGTGGTGCCGGTGTCGATGGAGGCCGCCGACGTGCGCTCGGTGGTGCTCGAGGTGGGCCAGCCGCTGGTGGAGGACGCCGTGCTGTTCGACGTCTACACCGGCGCACCTCTGCCCGAGGGGCAGAAGAACCTGGCCTTCGCCCTGAGCTACCGCTCCGCCGAGCGGACCCTCCGGGACGAGGAGGTCCAGGAGGCGCACCGGCGCATCGTGGAGGAGGTCCAGCGGCGCCTCGGCGGGCAGCTGAGGGGTCGCTAAAACCCTCAGCAAGTCCGGTTAGTTGACACGTTCAGGAGCAGGCAGGCAGACTGAGTGGCCATGACGAAGGCCGACATCATCGAAGGCGTCTACGAGAAGGTGGGCTTCTCCAAGAAGGAGTCCGCCGAGATCGTCGAGCTGGTCTTCGACACCGTGAAGGAGACGCTCGAGCGCGGAGACAAGATCAAGATCTCCGGCTTCGGGAACTTCCAGGTGCGCCACAAGAACGCGCGGGTGGGGCGAAACCCCCAGACCGGCGAGGAGATCAAGATCTCCGAGCGGCGCGTCCTGACGTTCCGTCCGAGCCAGGTGCTGAAGAGCGCGCTCAACGGGGCCGCCGAGGCCGCCGCGTCGGGTTCCAACTCGGACTGAGCGGCTTGACCCCCTGCGGGCCGGCAGATACATCCGGCGAGACGTTTCTCGGGGCGTAGCGCAGCCTGGTAGCGCACCTGCTTGGGGTGCAGGTGGTCGCAGGTTCAAATCCTGTCGCCCCGACCACATCGAGCCCCGGAATCAGGAAGCTCTGGTTCCGGGGCTTCTTCCGTGGCGGTGGCGTTCACTCGTACTCGGTGGAGCCGAGCACCCAGATGAACGATTGAAGATCGATCATGTCGCGTGGGCCAAGGTCCTCCACGTCGCGGCGGACCTGCTCGGCGAATCGCAGCACGGAGGCATAGGTGGTCCAGCCCGGCCGCGAGGCGTACTCCAGCTCGAACCCGTAGGCCTCCGCGGCGCGCTTCATGGTCAGCGGCTTGACGAACATCTCGTGGCGCGGCCGGGCGATGAATCCGAAGACGGTGTGCAGCGGCCAGGTGTGAACCCGGGTCTGACGGCGCGGAAGACCGTCGAGAACGCGGCCGAACGCGAGAAAGCGTTCCTTCCGTGGTGCGTCGCCGTGAAGGAAGCCGCGCAGCCCGAGGACGAACTGCCTTGCTCCGGCCTCGGTCCTGATCGCGTCGCGCAGGGCCATCTTCTCGAAAGAAAAGAGCATTGGATGGCGTGACCGCTGCTCGACCTGCGCGGCGAGAGTGGCCGCCTCCAGGTAACGCTCTTCCTCGATGAGCCGATCGAGCTTCGGCCGTCCCAACACGCTCTGCCACCGGTCATGCACCGCGACCTTGTAGTCCCGTTCCCAGTCCAGATAGGTCGGGTCCCGGAACCCTCCCCTGAAGTAATGGAGGAACTTTCGGCGGCAGCGCCGCGCCCGAGCGTCCACGCCCTTCCGTGCGCCTGCTGGGAACGCGTCGGTCACTCCGGCGGAGGTAAGCATCGCGCTGGTCCGCGGCCACAGACGGGGCTGTTCGGAGGGCTCGCAGGGCCCGGATTCCGACCTGAAGGGCCCGAACGCCCGGGACCGGGGCCGCATTCAGCGTCATCGTCGCTTTCAGAAACGCCTGACCACCTGCCTCGCTCAGCGGTGACGCCGGCGGAAGTGCTCGGTGAGCTCGTGGGGGGAGAGCCGCGACAGGTCCTCGGTGATCTCCTCGGCGATGGCCGCCTCGACCCGCTCGGGGAGCTCCTTCCGGAGCATTCCCATCAGCGAACCGGCTTCGCCGCGTCGGGCGGGGAAGGCCGGAGCGCCAGCCGCAGGCCCTCTCCGTTCCGGAGCAGCCAGTAGGTGGCCCCCAGCGCCAGCACTGCCACCGCGAGGCCGAGGATGGTCGAGGCCGGGACCAGGTGTAGGTCGAGGATGATGAACTTTCGCGTCAGGGCCAGCAGCGCGATCAGGATCACCGTCCTCACCTGGATGATCCCCTCGGGGCGCGCCGACGCGTGGACGATGCTGTGGCTGAACTCGAGCGCGATGAGGACCGTCATGATCGCCCCGAACACCGTCTGGAAGACCTCGTGTTGGAGTGGGTTGAGTGCCTGGACCAGCAGGAGCCGGACCACATCGGAGACCAGCCGGAACGCGGCCACGCAGACGATGAGGCCGATCGTCGCCGCGAGCACCCAGGTGATGAGCTGCTCGAACCGGCCGTAGAGGGACAGTGCCCTCCACTCATCGCGGGTGATCTCCCAACCCTGCCTAGGGCCATCGACGTTCATCGTCAGCGCACCCTCCCCGCGACTGTGGCGTTTCCATCACTGATCCCCAACCGTTTCAAGTCGGCCGAAGCTGCTCTTTCTGAGAAGCCTCACCGGGAGCAGAGTCGCCGCGCCGTGACCTTTGCCCAGGCCGTCAGCGACGTCGTCCCGGACATTCCGCTGGACCGGCGGGAGATCCTCTACCCCAGGATGACTCCAGCGCAGCTGGCCCGAATAGCCTCCTACGGAGCCCGCCGCGAGGTTCGTGCCGGAGAAGAGGTCTACCGGCAGGGAGACGAGCATGTTCACCTCTTCGTCGTCGTGAAGGGACAGCTGGACGTCATCAGGCCCGGCCTCGATGGCGAACAGCTCATCGTCACCTGCGAGCCAGGCGAGTTCACCGGGGAGGTCAACCTCCTCTCGGGACGCCGTTCCCTGGTGACCGGGCGCATGCGAACCGATGGGGAGCTGCTGGACGTCCCGCCCCCGGGGTTGCGGCGGCTGGTCGTCGCCGACGCGGAGATGAGCGAGCTCCTGATGCGGACCTTCATCCTTCGCCGGGTCCTCCTCATCACCCGCCGGCTGGGAGACGTGGTGCTGGTGGGCTCACGGCGCAACGCCGGCACGCTCCAGCTGATGGAATTCCTGACCCGGAACGGCCACCCCTACGGATACCTCGACGTGGAGGAGGATCCGGCCGCCCAGAGCCTCCTCGACCAGTTCGGAGTGACGTCGAAGGACATCCCGGTCCTGATCTCGCGCGGGACCCGAGCGCTGCGCAACCCGACCGACGAGGCGGTGGCAGATCTCCTCGGGTTCAATGCGGGAGTGGATGTCGCCGGGGTCCAGGACGTCCTGGTGGTTGGTGCCGGCCCAGCAGGCCTCTCCGCGGCGGTCTATGCGGCGAGCGAAGGGCTCCAGGTCCTGGTGGTGGAAGCGTACGCCCCGGGTGGCCAGGCCGGCTCGAGCTCCCGGATCGAGAACTACCTGGGCTTTCCCACGGGCATCTCCGGCACCGCGCTGGCGGGCCGGGCCTTCACCCAAGCTCAGAAGTTCGGGGCGGACATCGGGATCTCCCGGGTGGCCGAGCACCTCGAATGCTCGGCGCGGCCCTACACCATCACCCTGAGGAACGGGGATCGCCTCAGGGCGCGCACCGTGATCGTGGCGTCCGGTGCGCGATACCGGAAGCTCGA
>Ga0310810_10010636_pt1 | contig 10719 bp, 12 predicted proteins | sample NCmetagenome_FD_207641 | JGI IMG/M metagenome (GOLD analysis project Ga0310810, IMG submission 207641) | Soil microbial communities from experimental microcosm in Duke University, North Carolina, United States - NC | ecosystem: Engineered > Artificial ecosystem > Soil microcosm > Unclassified ... | reverse complement strand
AATGATCACCGCCATCGGCCAAATGGCTGCTGTTTTCGTCGGAATTCCTTCGGTTATTTATTTTGCCGTCCAGCTGCGCGAACAAACCAGGGAACGGCGTCAGTCCGCGGTGAATGCACTTACTGTTCAATGGGGCGAATTGACGAAAGCGCTGCATGAAGACGGAGAGTTTACGACCATTTACCTTCGCGGTTTGCAGTCCTTTCATGATCTCGATGCTGTATCGAAGCTCCGCTTTAGTGCGTTCCAAAACCGCTTCTTCAAAAACTTCGAAGGAATGTATTACTCAAGGCGAGAAGGGATATTGAATACCGAGTTGTGGGACGAAATTGATCGAACCATGAGCGATTTCCTCGCCTACAAAGGAATCCAGGAATGGTGGCCGACACGCAGGCATTGGCACACCGAAGCGTTTGCTCGCATCGTTGACGACATCATCGCCAGGGGCGACAAGCCGACGGCCTATTCGACCTATGATCTGGAGAAGGTCGGGCCGCCTAAAGGCAGCTGATGAGCGAAACCCGAGAATGGCCGCGAATTGCTGTCGTAGGCGCTGGCGCAGTAGGTGGGTATTTTGGCGGGATGTTTGCGCGCGCTGGCGCGCCGGTTGTTTTTATCGGACGCAAACATTTCGCTGACGCAGTCAACGCGAAAGGCCTTGTTCTCGATAAATCAGAAGGCCAGGAGCGGATCAGGGCCAGGGCTACAGTCGATGTGAGCGCACTTCGAGATTGCCCGCTCATTCTTTTCAGCGTCAAAGCGAACGATACATTGTCCACGGCGAAGGAAATTGCGCCATTCGTTAGGCCGAACGCGATAGTGGTTTGTTTGCAAAACGGCTTGGACAATGCCGATCAAATTCGCGCTGAGGCGAACGTGGCCGTCGTGCCGGCCGTCGTTTATGTCGCGGTATCGGTGCCGGAATCCGGTCGGGTGAAACATCTCGCGCGTGGTGACCTGATCATCGGACCGCCGTCCGAACAAACAACAGAACTGGCAAATCTTTTCATTCGCGCCGGTATTCCGTGCCGCGTATCCGACAATATCGAAGGCGAACTCTGGCTGAAGCTCCTGCGTAATTGCGCACTAAACGCGATCTCAGCATTGGGACGCGTCCGCTATGGGCAAATCGTGCAAAGTGACTATGCCAGAAAACTGATGGAACAGGTCGTGGACGAAGTCCTGGCCGTGGCTCGAGGAGCAGGCGTCGTTTTGCCAGGCATACAAGACCGCGAATCCGGAATGGCGGCAGCGATGGAGCTGGCGATACAAATGGCGGACGCGTTTTCTTCGACCGCGCAGGATTTGAATCGCGGCCGGGTGACGGAGATCGACGCACTCAACGGTTACATTGCGCGTCGTGCCGCGGAGCTTGGTATCCCAGCCCCGGTGAATCATGCATTGTTCACCCTAGTGAAGTTGGCTGAACGAACAGCCATCACCTGATCGACGTTCTTTCCAGGAACCTCGCGATCGCCAGCTTTCCATCCCGACAGATTAGCGGTCGAGTGCGGCAAAAAATTGCTGTCGAAAAAATTTTCAAAAAAAGCTTGCGAATGTGAAATAGTGATATAGTTAACTATAACACTATGACAACAAGCCCAACCTCCATTAATGTGGTCCGGTTCCGGCCGCTCATGTGACTTATGAGATGGAAACGAATCCTCAAATGGAGTCCGCTTGTTGTTCTCCTCGTCCTCTTCGCCTGGTTTCAGATTGCCTACTGGACTTCCACCAACGATTGCGGTCGTGGCATTCCGCCCGGAGCTGAACGCATGAAGGCGATCAGGTATTGTGAGTACGGGGCGCCCGATGTCCTCAAAATTGAGGAAGTCGAGAAGCCCCTGCCAAAGGAGGATGAGCTTCTGGTCAAGGTTCACGCGGCCTCACTCAACTTCATTGACGCCGGCCTGGTGAGCGGCCCATCCGTCCTCCGGCTCCTGTCCGGTTTGCGGAAGCCAAAGTTCACGGGCTTCGGCCAGGACTTTGCAGGTGTAATCGAGGCTGTTGGCAACAAGGTCACTGAATTCAAACCGGGTGACGAAGTGTTTGGCGGAAAACTCGGCTCCGTCGCTGAGTACGTGTGCGTTCGTAAAGACCGCGTCGCCTTGAAGCCATCCAATATTACTTTCGAACAAGCCGGCGCCGTCAAGCACGCGGGCTTGACCGCACTTCAGGGGCTAAAAACAGGAAAAATTCACGCCGGCCAAAAAGTCCTGATTAACGGCGCATCGGGCGGAGTCGGAACATTCGCGCTGCAGATCGCGAAAGCGTTCGACACGGAAGTCACCGCAGTAGTCAGCACACGCAACGTGGAAATAGCGAGGAAACTTGGCGCCGATCACGTTATCGACTACACGAAAGAGGATTTTACTAGAGGCGCGGAGCGGTACGACCTGCTCTTCGACAACGTCACCAATCATTCGATGGCTGAACGGCGACGTATTTTGACGCCTGACGGCATTTGTGTCCTTGCAGGGATTGGCAGTGCCGGTCCGAACCAAGGTCTGATGTGGCGCATCGCGCGTGGATTTGGCACCACGCTGTGGTCAGGTCTTACCGACCATAAGTTTGCACGATACATGACGAAAATGGACCAGGCGGATCTGAAATTTCTCAGTGATTTGATGGCTGAAGGCAAGGTGACGCCGTTCGTCGAGAAGACCTATCGGCTTAATGAAACCGTGGAAGCTCTGCGTTATTTCAGCGAAGGACACGCGCGCGGGAAGTTAGTCATTACGATTGATGACGAAGGGAGCAGCGCCGGCCAATTGACGGCGGATCGATACGTCTTCGCGACCGATCTGTGTTCTGCAGAGACGATGCGTAGGGTTGGCCAAACGAGGGAAGTGAATCGTTAAGAATGAATCGTGAATGGAATGATACTCAACCAATCTATCGCCAACTTCGCGATCGTGGCGTGCATATGATTCTCGATGGCGTACTCAACGAAGGCGATCCGTTGCCATCGGTGCGCACTGTGGCCGCCGAGTTTCGGGTCAATCCACTTACTGTGTTGAAGGCCTATCAACAATTGGTCGATGAGGACCTGGTCGAGATGAAGCGCGGCCTTGGCATGTTCGTCAAACCCGGGGCGCGCGATCAGTTGCTGAAAGGCGAGCGCCAAAAATTTCTAACCGACGAATGGCCGCGGATCGCGGAAAAGATCGAGAGACTCGGTCTCACACAAAAAGAGCTGGACGCTGCAACGACAGACCGCTCGACAACAAAAAAACGTTAATGCCATGGCGACGATAGAAGCACGCGGTCTTCGCAAGATGTTCGGTACAAATGTCGCATTGGGCGGCATCGATTTGCGTGTCGAGGAGGGTCGCATTCTCGGAATGATCGGGCCCAATGGCGCGGGCAAAACAACCGCGCTCAATGCGATTCTCGGGCTAACATCGTACGAGGGCGAATTGAAGGTGCTCGGTCGCGATCCCTGGACGAACCGCGACGAGCTCATGTGCGAAGTCTCGTTCATTGCCGATGTCGCGGTGTTGCCGCGTTGGATTCGCGTCTCACAGTTGCTCGATTACGTCGCAGGGGTGCACCCGCGGTTCGATCGCGCCAAGGCGGAAAATTTCCTGGCACGTACAACCATCAAACGCACGAGCAAAGTGAGAGAACTATCGAAGGGGATGGTGGCACAGTTGCATCTCGCAATTGTGATGGCGATCGACGCACGGTTGCTGGTGCTCGATGAGCCGACGCTCGGCCTCGACATTTTGTATCGCAAACAGTTCTACGATTCCCTGCTGAACGATTATTTCGATCGGAGTCGCACAATTATCGTGACAACACATCAGGTCGAAGAGGTCCAGGACGTTTTGACCGATCTGATGTTCATCGACCGTGGCCGCATCGTGCTCGAGTGCAGCATGGAGGAATTCGATTCGCGTTACCTCGAAGTGATGGTGAATCCCGAGCATCTCGCTGCCGCACGTGCCCTTAAACCGATGTACGAACGACCGGTCTTCGGACGCAGCGTGCTCTTGTTTGATGGAGTTGATCGCGACCATCTCGAAATGTTGGGCGAGGTCCGCCGTCCTAGTATCGCGGATCTGTTTGTCGCCGTGATGACCGGCCACGCGAGCAAGCCAGAAAAGGCGAACCTCGGAATTGAAGAGAAAGGGGTGCTGCGATGAGCGCGCATTTTTGGAAAGCGATCGCCGCGTTACGTCGCCTAACAAAATGAACGCTCAATCAAACATCGTACCTGACGCTGCCGGCGGCAGCGCCTCCAGCCACAGACATGCTACACCGCAACCGTTCTATTGGTCGGTGTGGCGAGAACTTTGGGAGAACCGCTCAATTTATATCGCGCCAATACTCGTTGCCGTGGTTGTCTTATTCGGTTTTCTCGTTAGCACAGTCGGACTGCCGGAACGCCGCCAGGAAGTGTTGCTTGATGCCGCAAAAGCGGGAGCAAAAATCCAAGAGCCGTATAACACGGCAGCAATCATGTTAATAGTGACCGCCTTTATTGTTGGCGTGTTCTATTGTCTCGACGCGCTATATGGCGAACGCCGCGACCGCAGCATCCTGTTCTGGAAATCGTTGCCGGTATCGGATCGTACCACATTACTCTCGAAAGCGACGATTCCGCTGGTCGTTCTGCCACTGGTAACTTTCGCGGTCGTGGTAGCCACGCAGTTGCTCATGATGCTTTGGACCACTGTGCTGTTGATAAGCCACGGGATGAGTCCTGCGTCGACGTGGACATATGTTCCGCTGTTTCGGAATTCGTTCATTCTCCTTTACGGATTAGCCGCGATTGCTCTTTGGCACGCGCCGATCTACGGCTGGGCGCTGTTAGTTTCAGGCTGGGCGCGGCGCGCAACTTTTCTTTGGGCTGTGGTACCGTTCATCGCGATCGGATGTTTTGAAAAGATTACCTTCGGGACTTCGCATTTCGCCTCGATGTTGAAAGACCGTGTCATGGGATTCGCACCGAAGGCATTTGCCTTCCAGATGCACTCGGTCGACAGCCCACAGCTCACGCCCGGTGCGTACCTGAGTTCGCCCGGTCTTTGGCTCGGACTCGTAGCTGCAGCGGTGTTCATTGTTATCGCAATTCGGTTGCGGCGTTATCGTGGGCCTCTCTAGACCGTCAAACATGAGGGCACATAATCTTCCGACAGAACAACCGGCTTGTTGGGGAAGCGCAGCGCCTGCCCTACGAATGCGCACCTGAGCCTGACCCAACTAGCGAAAGTTTATGCAACCAACCGACAAAGCCGCACGCATCGCGGGCGCGGTGTACCTATCAATGGTACTCACAGCGCCGTTTAGTTTAATTTATGTCCCTGGCAAGCTCATCGTACGCGGAGATGCGACAGCCACTGCCGCCAACATTCTTGCCCACGAGACACTCTTTCGAGTAGCGATCTTTACGGAACTTGTCGGCTCGGTCATTTTCATTTGCCTGGGAATCGCGCTCTATCGCTTGTTCAGTAACACAAGCAGAAACTGGGCGTTGTTATTGGTTGGTTTTGTTCTGGTGTCTGCTGCGGTCGGCTTTCTCAATACGCTAAACAACGTCGCTGCTCTTATTCTTTTCCGGGGCGGGGAATTTCTCAGCGTATTCGACACGGCACAGCTCAAGGCACTGGGCATGCTCTTCATTCGACTGCATTCTCAAGGGATCTTTATCAACGAGCTCTTCTGGGGGGTATGGCTCTTTCCGTTTGGGTTGTTAGTCTTTCGCTCCGGATTTTTACCCCGAGTCATTGGTGTCTGGTTGATGATCAATTGTTTCGGTTACGTGGCTCTCAGCGTGCTCGCCTTATTCTTTCCGCCTTACTACAGCACGGCTTTTAAGGTGCTCCAACCAGTCTTGTTTGGAGAGCTGGCAATCATGCTTTGGCTGCTAATCAAAGGCGCAAAGCTGCCGCCGGTTAAGCTCGCCGCAGTGGAGATGAAGACTGCATGAATATGATTGATGATTCGCAACGGAGAGCTGCGAGAATCGCAGGAGTTACAGGCCTGCTCGCGGTAGCCATTGTCGTTTTTGGGAATTACGTATTGCTTAGCCCTCTCATCGTTCCGCGCGACGCAGCAGGAACGGCACGGAACATTATCGCGCACCAAACGCAGGCGCGGCTGGCGCTCATTTGCTTCCTGTTGTACAGCGTAAACATCGTTGTTCTACTGACAGCGCTTTATGTGATTCTAAAGCCAGTCGATCGAATCCTTGCATTGATAGGAGCGCTGTTCCGCCTGGTGTTCGCCGTGTTATGGCTCCTTGCGACACTCAATTTACTTGGAGCGCTACGAATGCTCGGAACCGCGCCTTACCTTCAAGTATTCCAACCAGATCACCTTCAGACTTTGGCCAGGCTGCAGATCGCGGCGAATTTCGACGATTATTACGTCGGCCTGCCTTTTTTTGGATTGGCCGCCACTATTTGTGCATACCTGTGGTTGAGGTCGGGCTACATTCCAAAGGCGCTGGCTGTTTTCGGTCTGATCGCATCTGCATGGTGCGTAATCAGCGCCTTTATATTCCTGGTGTTTCCAGACTTCAACAAAGTCGTTAACGACTACATCTTCGACACGCCGATGGCCATTTTTGAACTCGTGGTCAGCGTTTGGCTTTTGTTTAAGGGATTACAACCAGCAGGAAGACCGACAGAATCTGAACGTGTTAGCAACCTTCATCACCACACATTCCCAATATTCTTATGAAAATACTGACCGCAGTTATCCATTGCTCGTTGCTGCTTGCCGGGATCGCTTACGCTTCCTCTTTGCAGGAGCAGAACAAGGCGCTTGCGAAACGCGCGTTCGAAGAACTCCTTAGCAAAGGCAAGTTCGAGCTCGCTGAACAACTTTATGCCAAAGATTTCGTCAATCACGGCATTCATCGAGATATCAGCTTTGGTGAAGACCAGGCAGCCTTGAAAGGCTGGCATCAGGCATTTCCAGACCTCACAATTGTACCCGAAAAGCTGATTGCCGAAGGCGATTTGGTCACGATCTACTGGATTGCGCGTGGCACCAATACTGGCGCCGGTAACGGCTTGCCTGCCACCGGGAAGAAAGCGGAACAATCCGGAATTACGATCTGGCGGATCACGAATGGCAAAATCAAAGAGGAATGGTCTGCATTCGATCAACTTTCGCTGATGCAACAACTCGGACTTCTGGATAATCAGAAACCAAGCGGAGCTACTGAAACCGATGCAACTAACACGAAAAAGGAATGAAGTGACAACTGTAACCAGTGATTCAAAACCAAAGCGCCCTCGGAAACGATGGAAGCGTTTCGTCAAATGGAGTCTGCTTACGATCTTTGTGCTGCTGGTGCTTTGGGGATTTGTTGCCTACTGGACGTCGACCAATGACTGCGCGCGCTACGCCTCGACTCCTGCCAATGCGATGAAAGCCATAGTTTATTGCGACTATGGTGTGGCTAACGTCAAGTTGGAGGAAATCGAGAAGCCCGTTCCGAATGATGACCAGATCCTGGTAAGAGTTCGCGCGGCTTCTGTTAATCCGTACGACTGGCACTATGTAGAAGGAACTCCGTACGTGATTCGCGCGATTGGCGGCATCGGTTTGCGCAAACCGAAAGACACTCGTCTCGGTGTCGATTTCGCTGGCACAGTTGAAGCCGTTGGTAAGGACGTAACTCAATTCAAACCAGGGGACGAAGTGTTCGGAGGACGTGGCGGCGCTTTTGCCCAGTATGTCTGTCCGCGCGCGACGAGAGCCGTTGCATTGAAGCCGACCAGTATAAGTTTTGAGGACGCGGCTGCGGTCAATATCGCCGGGATTACCGCATTGCAAGCGCTTCGCGACAAAGGAAAAGTTCAGCCGGGACAAAAAGTTTTGATTAACGGCGCATCGGGCGGCGTTGGCACGTTTGCGGTCCAAATCGCGAAGTCGTTAGGCGCAGATGTGACGGGTGTCTGCAGCACACGGAATGTCGATCTTGTAAAATCGCTCGGAGCCGATCACGTCGTCGATTACACCAAAGAAGACTTCACGAAGAGCGCAGAACGCTACGACGTCATCATCGACAATGTCGGCAACCGTTCATTATCGGAGTGCAGGGGCGTCTTAACTCCCAACGGCAAATACGTTCTCATTGGCGGCGGCGGAGCAAGCGATCAAGGCTTTCTCGGCGGGCTCGGCAAAGCGATTTGGGCGATGATATTCTCAAAGTTCGTGAACCAGCAGATGGGAATGATGATGGCCGATGCGAATCACAACGATCTCACCGTGCTTGCGGAGATGATGCAGTCCGGGAAACTGAAACCGGTAATTGACCGCACTTACAAACTAGCTCAGGTGCCTGACGCAATTCGTTACGTCGAACAAGGTCACGCCCGGGGAAAAGTAGTCATAAGCGTTGACTAATAGCCGGTTTAGAAAAACTCTCGCTTTTGCTCAAAGAACCTGATCACGTTGCGACCCGACATGAAAGGCTTGTACACGCTCATTTTTGTATTAATCGCCGGGTTTTGTTTCGCTGCGAACCCCACTTGGAACCCGGCTGATGCAGTCAAGGAGGCCGAGCAGGACATTCGCTCAGGGCATATCAAGTTTTATTGGGCAGGCAGCGTTGCGGTTGGACCGGTCGGTGTACCGATGGAGGTGGCTAAAAAGTATCCGAGGGCCGATGCCGGAGTCGGGTGTGTTACCAACGACATACCGCTTCGAGAACGACAGGAAGAATATGCCCGCAGGTATAACGCGAAGATTTACGCGTACGTCACTCAGAAGCATTAGAAGCGCTTTTTGAATCTCTGATTATTTCGGAGCTATCGACGCAAATAACACAGGGATGTTTCGCTTCGCTCAACATGACAGCGTTGTTTAAGAGATTAGGGCTGATGGCTGGAGCTAGCCTTGTGCTCGCTTTCCTCGTACCGGCAATCGCGCTGGCGCTTCCGGATGATGCGACTTTATCGCGGCTTCTTATTGGGACGTGGAAGGGACCACGACACGAGACGCAATACCGCGCTGACGGAAGCTGGGTCCTGGATCCGCCGGATGATGGCGATAACACACGTGGGAAATGGCGGATCGAGCATGGACGATTGATCGAGACTTGGCGACTTACTGATGAAACCGAGGATTCATCGTCTGTAGAAGAGATCATCGAGCTTACTGAAAAAACTTTTAAGTCTCGCATCATCTTGCAGGAGGGACCCGGCAAGCCCGAAGGCCAGGTCCTTCCGAGCGAGATTTTCTCTGTGACGCGAGTAGCGGAGAAGAAATAAGTCGCCGACTCTGCGTCCTTTCACTGCTGTCGCCGAAGCTGGACCAGTTTTGGAAAAGCGTTGACGGCGAATCCAATTCCGGGCTCGATAGTTCACTCACGAAAAAGGAGACATATGCCGATCACTGCTTTCAACAGTTTCACCGATGGTCTGAAGCCAAATCAGAGGAACCGCGAACATTTCATCGCCAACACGAATCTCGACGATGACCGTCTCTGGGTCCCTTATGCAGACGGTGTCTGGTTTCAACCGTGCTGCTTTAACGTCACGTCTGGAGGATTCAGTGTTGTTCTCAAAGGTCTCCCTGGCTCCATGGTGGGAACTCATTACCACGTTGGCGGTGTGCATGGCTACACGATGCGCGGTCACTGGCGATATCTGGAGCATGACTGGATTGCGAAGCCGGGAACGTACATTTACGAACCAGCGGGCGAAGCTCACACACTCGTCATCACCGAAGACTCACCGGAGCCGATGATAACGGTCTTCGTGGTCCAGGGTGGTCTGATCTATTTAGACAAAGCGGTTAATGGCGGCTTTGCGGCGTATGAGGACGGATTCACTCTTCTCGAGCTAACACGAAAGCATTACTCCCAAGCTGGCCTCGATCAGACAGAGCTGGATGCGCTGATTCGTTGAATGCGATCGTTTAGTCGCGCGAACTGGTCAAAACGTGCTTGGCAGGACACGAGAATATGAGAGCGGTGCGACTTGTGCAGTTGAGAAAACCGCTCGAGAAGGCGGATATTTCAATTCCCCGGATCGGATCGTCGGACGTTTTGATTCGCGTAGCAGCTGCCGGGATCTGTCACTCGGATGCGCACTATCGCGCCGGCATTTCGAAAATTGATCGTTTGCCGCTGACGCTCGGGCACGAAGTCGCGGGTCGCGTCGAGGAAGTCGGCAGCGATGTGACGCACCTTTTTGTGGGAGACCGTGTATGCGTGCATTATTTGGTCCACTGCGGGAACTGCGAGTTTTGTGTGCGCGGCTTGGAACAGTTCTGCCGAAGCGGTGAGATGATCGGCAAGCACCGGGACGGCGGTTACGCGGAATTCATCAAGGTTCCAGGCGCGAATGCGTTTCCTCTTCCCGACGAAATTAAATTCGAAGTCGGGGCAATCATGATGTGCTCATCGGCGACGGCGTTACATGCCTTGAACAAAGCGCGATTTAAAGCCGGCGAATCGATTGCAATATTTGGATTCGGCGGACTCGGATTTTCCGCCTTGCAATTGGCGCGCGCTTTGGATTGCGGAGACGTCTACATAGTTGAAATCAATCCTGCGAAGCTTGCGTCAGCCGCGAGCATGGAAGCCATTGCGATCGACGCCAGGTCTAGAGATCCGGCCGAGCAAATCAAAGAGGCAACCGGTGGAAAAGGAGTCGATGTCGCACTCGAATTGATCGGTTCCGCGAAGACGATGCGGCAGGCCGTACTCTGCCTGGCGCGTCTCGGACGCGCCGCTCTTGTCGGATTGACCGC
>Ga0310810_10010635_pt1 | contig 10719 bp, 14 predicted proteins | sample NCmetagenome_FD_207641 | JGI IMG/M metagenome (GOLD analysis project Ga0310810, IMG submission 207641) | Soil microbial communities from experimental microcosm in Duke University, North Carolina, United States - NC | ecosystem: Engineered > Artificial ecosystem > Soil microcosm > Unclassified ... | reverse complement strand
GCCAGGAAGGCCGCCTCGCCACCGGGCTGGACCACGACGAGCCCGTCGGGCTTCTCGAGATCGGAGGCGACCTTGGCCACGAACTTGTTGGCCGCGAGCCCGGCGGAGGCCGTGAGACCGGTCTCGGCGCGGATCCTACCCTTGATCCGGCGCACGGCCTCGAGCGGTGGGCCCCACAGCGTCTCCGTCCCGGTGAGATCGAGGAACGCCTCATCGACGGACACCGGCTCGACGAGCGGCGTGAAGTCCGCGAGGATCGCCATGATCTCGGTGGAGACCCGGCCGTACTTGTCCATGTCCACCGGCAGGTAAACGCCGTGCGGGCAGAGCCGATGGGCACGCGAGATCGGCATGGCCGAGCGCACGCCGAAGACGCGCGCCTCGTAGGAGCACGCGGAGACGACGCCCCGTCCCCTGGGATCGGCGCCGACGATCACCGGCAGGCCCCGCAGCTCGGGACGATCGCGCTGCTCGACGGCGGCGTAGAACGCGTCCATGTCGACGTGCGAGATCGCGCGCGCGGTCCGGGCATCCGCCATGGCCACGCTCAGTCTGCCACGCCGCCGCGGCTCGCGGGGCCGAGTGTCGGCGCGATCAGTCGGGGAGCACGAAGGCGAACCGGAAGTGCCCCGGCCAGGTGTCGTCGAAGCCTTCGAGCCCCAGCTCGCGTCGTCCGGCGTTGTGCCAGAGGCACATGACGTCGCGACGTCCGAAGGCGCCGAGCCAGGGCTCGTGCAGGAAGAGGATGGGCCGCTCGCGCTGGGCCTCGGGATGCGCGATGCCGAAGTAGAGCGCGTCCTCGTACGTCGGTCGCGCGAGCCCCCGGCGAACGGCCTCGGCGACGACCTCCTCGAATGCGACGGGACGCGCGAACTCCAGCAGCACCACGCGCCGCACTCGGGCCGGGGCCGCGCGATCGGCGGGGAAGTTCTCGGAGGTCACTGCGGCCTGGGCGTATCCGTACTTCCCGGCGGCGACCAGGTCCTCGGTGGATCGACCGTCGCCGACAGGGACGTGAAAGACCCGCGTAGGCGCCTCAGGCCTGGGCCAGGCCGATCTCCGGAGCGACGGCGGTGAGCGCCTCGACGACGAAGGCGATGTGGGCATCGAGCTCGACACCGAGCTCCTCGGCGCCGCGGTAGACGTCGTCGCGGTTCACCGTGCGCGCGAAGCCCTTGTCCTTGAGCTTCTTGCGGACCGAGGCCGGCTCGAGCCCCGTGATGACCTTCCCCGGCCGCACCAGCGCGCAGGCGTGCACGAAGCCCGTGAGCTCGTCGCACGCGTAGAGGGCGCGATCGAGCCGGCTCACCCGGGGCATCCCCGAGTAGTCGGCGTGGGCGAGGATCGCGTACACGATGTCGCGCTCGATCCCGCGCCCGAGCAGGATCTCCGCGCCCTTCACGGGATGATGAGGCGCCCGGGGATGCATCTCGTAGTCGAAGTCGTGCAGCATGCCGGCGATGCCCCAGCGCTCCGCGTCCTCGCCGAAGCGACCTGCGTAGGCGCGCATCGAGGTCTCGACCGCGCGGGCGTGCTTGCGCAGGCTATCGCCCTTGGTGAACTCGCAGAGCAGGCTCCAGGCCTCGGCGCGGGTCAGGGTGCGTCCCCCGCGCTCGACAGGCCCTCGCGATCGACGGCCTTGCGCAGGCTGTCGAGATCCGCCTCCAGTGACCGGATGCGCTCGAGGAGCTGCTCGATCGCGCGGCTCACCGGGTCCGGCAGGTCCGTCATGTTCATGTCGATGCCGGTGACGCGCTGGCCGTCCTTGTACGTCACCCGTCCCGGGACGCCGACGACCACCGCGTTGGGCGGAACGTCCCGCACCACGACCGAGCCGGCGCCCACGCGGCTGCCCTCGCCGATCGTGATCGCGCCGATGATCTTCGCCCCGGCCCCGACGGTGACCCGATCGCACAGGGTCGGGTGGCGCTTCTCGCGCCTGGTGCTGGTGCCGCCGAGCGTGACGCCCTGCAGGAGGCTCACGTCGTTGCCGATCTCCGCGGTCTCGCCGATCACGATGCCCATGCCGTGATCGATGAACACGCCGCGGCCCATCTTGGCCGCGGGATGGATCTCGATGCCGGTGACGAACCGACCGATGTGGGAGACGAAGCGGGCCAGGCCCAGCCAGCCCCGACGCCACAGGCGATTGCCCAGGCGATGGAACGCCAGCGCGTGGACGCCGGGATAGCAGCAGAGCACCTCCAGCGCCGAGCGGGCCGCCGGGTCACGCTCCATCACGGTGCGCATGTCGCTGCGGATGGCGTCGAACATCAGCGCGCTCCTTCCTCGCGTCGGCCGCGCAGGTCCCGGGCCGCCGCCCGGACGACTCTGGCCACCACGTCGGCCGCGTGCCTGCGATCGTCGGGCATGGCGCTGCCGCTCACGCCGCGCCGACCGGCATCGCCGCCCGCAGCTTGCGGATCGTGGGCTCGACCGACTCGATCACGTAGTCGATGTCCTCGGCCGTGGTCGAGCGCCCCAGCGAATGCCGCACCGCTCCCATCGCCCACTCGAACGGCGCGCCCATGGCCACCAGCACGTACGAGGGCTCCACGCTGCCCGAGGTACAGGCTGATCCGGCCGACACGCCGATGCCTTTCAGATCCAGTCCGAGGACAACGGATTCAGACTCGACGCCCCGGTAGGAGATGTTCGCGGTGCCGGGCAGCCGCTCCGTCGGGTGCCCGTTGAGGCGCGACTCCGGCACGCGGGCCTGGATGCCCTGCCAGAGGCGATCGCGCAGGACGGTCACGCGCCGCCGCTCCTCATGCATGTCGCGGGCCCGCACCTCGACGGCCTTGCCGAGACCGACGATGCCCGGCACGTTCTCGGTGCCGGCCCGGCGCCGCCGCTCGTGGTCACCACCGTGCTGGATCGACACGGCCTTCGTGCCCTTGCGGATCCAGAGCCCGGCGACCCCCTTGGGGCCGTAGATCTTGTGGCCGGAGAACGACAGCAGGTCGATGTGGCAGGCCGCCACGTCGATGTCGAGCTTGCCGAAGGTCTGCACGGCGTCGACGTGGAACGGCACGTCGTGCTCGTGGGCGATGGCGCCGATGGCGGCGATGGGCTGGATGGTGCCCACCTCGCTGTTGGCGTGCATCACCGAGATGCCGATCGTGTCGGGCCGGATCGAGCGCTTGACCTCGTCGGGGTCGACCATGCCGTGGCCGTCGACCGAGAGGTAGGTCACGGCGAAGCCCTGCGTCTCCAGCCACTGGCAGGCGCGCAGCACGGCGTGGTGCTCGATCTTCGAGGTGATGAGATGGCCGCGCCCGCGAGCGAAGGCCAGCCCCTTCACGCCGAGGTTGTCCGACTCCGTTCCCCCCGAGGTGAACACCAGCTCCTCCGGGCCCACCTTGAGGAAACGGGCCACGCGCTCGCGCGCTTGGTCGAGCCCGGCCCGCGCCTCGCGACCGAACGCGTGCACGCTGGACGGATTGCCATAGGTCTCGGTGAAGTAGGGCAGCATCTCCGCCACCACCTCGGGGTGGACGGGCGTGGATGCGTTGTGATCGAGATAGACGCGGCGGCTCATGCCTTGCTCTCCCTCTGGGCCGATGCTACGCTCGGCCGGCGATGGATCTGGCCAAGAAGAAACTCGGTGTCATGCTCTCCACCGGCCTCGACCATCCGAACCTCGAGACGGCGATCGGACTCGCCGAGGCGACCCTGGCTCGAGGCGCTCAGCTGTATCTCTACCTGATCGACGACGGCGTGGCCGCGCTCGACGACCCGCGGGTGCGCGCGCTGCCCGACCGCGGCGTGAAGGTGTTCGTGTGCGCCTACGGCTGCCAGAAGCGCAACCGTCCGCTCACCGACGGCGACCGCGTGACGTACTGCGGCCTCGTGGTGCTGACCGACCTGATCAACGGCACCGACCGCTTCGTCTCGCTGAACTGAGCCCCCGCCGGTGGCCGACGAGCACCCCGTCCTGGTCGTGATCGCCGCCGATCCGCGCTCGTCCCATCGCGCCTTCGAGGCGATGCGCATCGGCGTGGGCGTCGTCGCCGGCGAGAACGAGGTGACCTTCGTGCTGCGCGGTCCCGGCGTGCACCTGCTGGACGCGGACACCGACGACCTGGTGGACGGCGACGACATCGCGAAGTTCCGCGACAACCTCAAGCGTCTGGAGGTCCCGTTCCACGTCGAGGCGGACGCGATCCCCGCCGATGCCGACTGGAACGAGGGCGGCCACCCCATCGTGCGCGTCTCCCGCGCGAAGATCGCCGAGCTGATGCGCCAGGGCCGCCGCTTCATCGTGTTCTGATGGCGCGCGTCCTGCACCTGCTCAAGAGCTCCGACCCCACCCCGGCGCTCGACGTGATCGCGCAGCAGCAGGCCGCCGGCGACGAGATCACGGTGGCGCTGCTCTCCGGCGCGCCGGCCCCCGCGTTGCCGTCCGGCGTCCGCGTGCAGCGCGTCCCCGACGAGCTCGGCTGGGAGACGCTGCTCGAGCGCATCTTCGAGGCGGACCAGGTCATCACCTGGTAGCGCCGCGCGCCGGCCGGCGCGCGTCTCGATCGCGCGAGCCTCAGCGGCTACGATACTCATCGAGCCAGGCCATCTGGATCTTCTCCAGCACGGACTCGCTGGAGGCCTTGGGGTCGTCGCCGAAGTCGTCGAGCTCCGTCACCCAGCGATGCAGGTCCGTGAAGCGCACGGTCAGCGGGTCGACGTCGGGAAACTTCTCGCTGAGCGCGATGCCGATGTCCTCGGTGTCCCGCCAGCCCAGGCTCACTTGGGGACCTCCACCACGACGTCGCCCCGGACGACGGCCTGGCAGCCGAGGCGCGAGCGGATCGTCAGGCCCTCGGCCATGTCCAGCCGATCCTCCTCGTCGGGCTCCATCGCGCTGAGGTTGTCGGCGCCCTCCTTCACGATGACATGGCAGGTGGTGCACGCGCAGGAGCCGCCGCAGTTGTGCTCGAGGTGGATGTCGTTCGCCAGCGCGATGTCGAGCAGCGAGCCGGGCTTGCCGTGGTCGGCCAGCGGATACTTCGCATCGTCCACCTCGACGGTGCGGTTGAGCGGCAGGAACGTCACCTTGTGCACGGCCATCACGAGGCTCCCGGCGCCGACGCCCCGCGATCCATGAGCTCGCTCGCGCGCTGGGTGCCGAGCGCGCCCTTCAGCGCGGCGTCCATCATGGCCTCGGCCAGACGCTCGGTCGCGTGGTTGAGCTCGGTGGTGCGCTCGCGAATGGCGTCGCGGTCGTGGCCCTCGCGGGCCTGCCGGAGCGCCGCCACGGCCGCCTCGATGGTGGCGCGCTCCTCGGGACTCACCAGCGCGGAGCCCTGGTGCAGCGCCCGGCCGACGTGAGTGAGGACGGTGTCGGCCTCGTTGCGAGCCTCGATGAGCAGGCGCGTCTCCACGTCGGCCTCGGCGTAGGTGAACGAGTCCTCGACCATCCGCTCGACGTCGCCCTCGCTGAGACCGTAGGTCGGCTTGACCTCGATCGACGCAGCCTTGCCCGTGCGCTGCTCCTTGGCCTGGACCTGCAGGATGCCGTTGGCGTCGATGAGGAACGTCACCTCGATCTTCGGCATGCCGGCCGGCATGGGGTCGATGCCGCGCAGCTCGAAGCGGGCCAGCGAGCGGCAGTCCTTGGCCAGCTCGCGCTCGCCCTGGACCACATGCAGGTCGACGACGGTCTGGCCGTCGACCGACGTGGTGAACATCTCCCGGGCGCTCGTGGGAATCGTGGTGTTGCGCGAGATGAGGATCGACACGATCCCCCCCAGCGTCTCGATGCCGAGCGACAGCGGCGTGACGTCCAGCAGCAGCATGTCGGTGATGCCGCCGGCCAGGATCTGCGCCTGCACCGCCGCGCCCAGCGCCACGACCTCGTCGGGGTTGAGCTGGCTGTGCGGCATCTTGCCGAACAGCTCCTGCACGCGCCGCTTCACCAGCGGCGCGCGCGTGGAGCCGCCGACCAGCACCACCTGGTCGATGTCGGCGGGCGTGAGACCGGCGTCGCCGAGGGCCTGCCGGCACGGGCCGAGCGTGCGCGCCACGAGCGGCTCGATCAGCGCCTCGATCTCGGCGCGGGTGATCACGCGGTGATAGGTGAAGCCGGCGAACGGCAGGGTCAGCGTGGTCCGCTCCTCGGTGGAGAGACGGATCTTCGCGGCCTCGGCCGCCAGCCGCAGCTCCTGCATCGCCTCGTTGTCCCGCGCGAGATCGACGCCCACGCGGTCCAGCTCGGCCCGGTGGCGGGCCTGCACGTCCTGCAGCAGCGCGAGCATCAGCGCGCGGTCGAAATCGTCGCCGCCGAGGTGGGTATCGCCGTTGGTCGCCAGCACCTCGAAGATCCCGTCCTTCACGCGCAGGATCGAGATGTCGAAGGTGCCGCCACCGAGGTCGTAGACGGCGATCACGCCCTGGCCGAGACGGTGCAGTCCGTAGGCGAGCGACGCCGCCGTCGGCTCGTTGACGATACGCACCACGTCGAGCCCGGCGATCCGGCCGGCGTCCTTGGTGGCCTGGCGCTGGCTGTCGTTGAAGTACGCGGGCACGGTCACCACCGCGCGTTCGATCGGCTCGCCGAAGTGGGCCTCGGCCCGTTCCTTGAGCGCGCGCAGCACGATCGCCGACACCTCGGGCGGCGTGACCTCGCGGCCGCCGACCGTCAGCTTGACGGTGCCCTCGGCGGGCAGGACCCGGAACGGGAAGTACGGAAGCTCTTCCTTGACGTCCTCCCAGCCGCGACCCATCAGCCGCTTCACGGAGTACACCGTATCCGCGGGACGGCGCGCGAGCTGTCGCCGCGCGGCCTCGCCGACCAGGATGCCCTCGGGCGCGAACCCCACCACCGAGGGCAGCAGCCGGCGGCCTTCGCGGTCCGGAATCACGACGGGCAGCCCGGTCCGGTCGTCCACGTAGGCGACCAGGCTGTTCGTGGTTCCGAGGTCAATCCCGACGATGCGCCCCATGCCTCTCCTCTGTCTCCTCCCCCAGGGCCGCCCCCAGGTCATCGACGACCGTGCTGAGATACGCCCGCGTGGCCAGCGCTTCCTTCAGCGCCGCCAGCGCCACTGGCCGGTCCTCGACCGCAGCGGCGTCCCACGCGCGACTGAGCGGCCCCGTGATCTGGGCCTCGGCCTCACTCATGCGCGTGCGCAGTGTCTGCCGCTGGGCCTCGAGCCCCGAGCGGGTGTCGGCGTCGAGCACGCCGCCGCGCGCCTCCTCCAGTGCCTCCTGGATCTCGAACATCTCGGCCAGCAGCGCCGGCGGCGCCTTCGGCTTCACCGCTGCCCCCTCGCGGGTGGCCCGGCCCTCGGCGAGGCGGATCAGGTACTCGACGCGCGCGATCGGATCGCGCAGCGTGCGGTACGCGGCGTTCACGCGCGCCGACTCGGCCAGCACTCGCGCCTGCTCCTCGGGCGGCGCCGCCTGGTGGAAGTCGGGATGCCACTGCCGGGACAGCTCGTAGAAGCGTCGCTGCAGCGCCGCGACGTCGATCGCCAGCCGCCGCTCGAGCCCGAACACCTCGAAGAAGTCACTCATCGGTGTCTCCGGCGCCGGAAACACGAACGGGCCCCCGCGGGGCCCGTTCGTCTGGCGCGGCGGGCCCGCTCAGGCCGAGAACGAGGTACCACAGCCACAGCTCGACTTGGCGTTGGGGTTGACGAAGGTGAAGCCCCCCGTCAGCCCCTGCGTCACGTAGTCGAGCGTGGTCCCGTTCAGGTAGAGATAGCTCTTCTTGTCCACGACCACCTTGATGCCGTCGATCTCGAAGACCTTGTCGTGCGGGCCGGTCTCCGAGTCGAACTCCAGGTTGTAGCTCATGCCCGAGCAGCCCCCGCCCTTGACGCCCATGCGCAGGAACACCGTCTCGGGCAGGTTCTGGGCCTGCTTGAGCTGCTTGACCTGCTTGCTCGCGTTCTCCGACAGCGCGACCGCCATGCGTCCGCTCCTCCTTGCCCCTACTCCGACTTCGATGCGGCTGCGGGCGCCGCCGATCCGTGCCTGTCGTGATAGTCGGCCAGGGCGGCCTTGATGGCGTCCTCGGCGAGCACCGAGCAGTGGATCTTCACCGGCGGCAGCTTCAGCTCGTTCACGATGTCCGTGTTCTTGATCTTCGACGCCTCGTCCACGGTCTTGCCCTTCAACCACTCGGTGGCGAGGCTGGACGAGGCGATGGCGCTGCCGCAGCCGAACGTCTTGAACCTGGCGTCCTCGATGACACCCGTCTCGAGGTTCACCTTGATCTGCAGCTTCATGACGTCGCCGCACTCCGGTGCGCCCACCAGCCCCGTGCCGACGCCGGGCGTGTCCTTGCCGAAGGACCCGACGTTGCGCGGGTTGTTGTAGTGGTCGACGACCTTGTCGCTGTATGCCATCGCTCGCTCTCCCCCTTACTCAGCCTTCCACTTGATCGACTTCAAGTCCACGCCTTCCTTGGCCAGCTCGTAGAGCGGCGACATGTCGCGTAGCCGCTTGATGACCTCGATGGTGCGCTGCCCGACGTACTCGACCTCCTCGTCGGTGTTGAACCGATGCAGGCTGAAGCGGATCGACGAGTGGGCCAGCTCGGCGGAGGCGCCCAGCGCGGCGATCACGTAGGACGGCTCCAGGGTCGACGAGGTGCAGGCCGAGCCCGAGGACAGCGCGGTCTCCTTGTTGAGCCCCATCAGCACCGACTCGCCCTCGACGTAGGCGAACGAGATGTTGAGGTTGCCGGCCAGCCGCCGGTCGGGACGGCCGTTGAGGAACGCCTCGTCCACGCTCGAGAGAATCATGTCTTGGAGCCGGTCGCGCATCTTGGCCAGGCGCGCCGATTCCGAGGCCATGACCTCCTGGCAGATCTCGGCGGCCCGGCCGAAGCCCACGCAGAGCGGGACCGGCAGGGTGCCCGAGCGGATGCCGCGCTCGTGGCCGCCGCCATCGATCAGGGGCGCCAGCCGCACCCGCGGCCCCTTGCGCCGCACGTAGAGCGCGCCCACGCCCTTGGGGCCGTACAGCAGGTGCGCCGTGCACGACAGCAGATCGATCCCCATGGCCTCGACGTCGACCGGGATCTTGCCGACGGCCTGCGTGGCATCGGTGTGGAAGAGAACGCCCTTCTCCTTGGCCAGCTTGCCGATGGCCGCGACGTCCTGGATCGTGCCGATCTCGTTGTTGGCGAGCATCACCGAGATCAGGATGGTCTTGTCGGTGATGGCCCGGCGGATCTCGTCGACGTCGATGAGACCGTCCGGCTGCACCGGCACGTACGACACCTGGAATCCCTGCCGCTCGAGCCGCTTGCACACGTCGATCCCGGCCCGCTGCTCGATCACCGTGGTGACGATGTGCGTGCCCTTCTCGCGATACATCTCGGCCACACCCTTCAGCGCCAGGTTGATCGACTCCGTGCCGCCGGAGGTGAAGACCAGCTCCTTGGGATCGCGAGCACCGATCAGCCGGGCAAGCTTCGCGCGCCCCGCGTCCACCGCGCCCTCCGCCTCCCATCCGAACGGATGGTTGCGGCTGGCCGGATGGCCGAACTTCTCGGTGAAGTACGGCAGCATCGCCTCGACGACGCGCGGATCGCACGGCGTCGTGGACTGGGCGTCCATGAAGATCGGAAACTTCAGCGCCATCGTGGTCGTCGGCTCCCTTCGCTAGGCCCGGATGGTCAGCAGCTCGGGCACGTCTTCGCTGGTCAGCTCGGCCAGGCTCATCGTGTCGAGCATCTGCGTGATCGCCGCCTGGATCTTCCGGACCGGGCGGCGCAGACTGCACCGTTCCATCTGAGGGCAGTCGCTGCTGTCCTCGAGACAGGAGACGATGTTGATCGGCCCCTCCAGCGCCCGGATGACCTCGCCGATCGAGACCTCCGCGGGCCGGCGCGCCAGGACATAGCCCCCCTTGGGACCGTTCTGGCTGACGATCAGCCCCTGCTTGGCCAGGCGCTGGAGGATCTTCGCCAGAAGCTCTTGTGGAATGGCGAATTCCTCGGCGATACGCTTGGCGCTGACGGAGCCCACGTCGTCATGGATGGCGATGTAATGGATCGCCATGAGGCCATAGTCGGCGCGCTTGGTGAAGCGAAGCATCGTCGTTCCCTCTCTGCGACCTGTTACCCTTGGAATCGCCGACTCTTTTTATCGGCGATCGTTTCAGTCGTATTCTATACCTGGAGCGGTCGTTGTCAATGGAAAGGGCTCTCATGACTGAGAAATCCGACTTCGAGTCGCCGATGCTGCGCACCGCCCTCTCCCAGCTGGACCTGGCCGCCCAGAGGTTGTCCCTCGACCAGGACGTCCACGAGCGCCTTCGACACCCCCAGCGAGCCGTCGTGGTGTCGATCCCGGTCCGGATGGACACCGGAAAGACCTCTGTTTTCACGGGCTACCGCGTCCAGCACAACTCCGTTCTGGGCCCCACGAAGGGCGGGCTGCGCTACGACATGGACGTCTCCCTGGGCGAGGTCAGCGCGCTGGCGATGCTGATGTCCTGGAAATGCGCGCTGATGGGGCTGCCGTACGGCGGAGCCAAGGGCGGCGTCCGGTGTGACCCGCGCAAGCTCTCTCGGGCCGAGCTGGAGGGGCTGACCCGCCGGTACACGGCCGAGATCATGCTGTTCATCGGCCCCGATCTCGACATCCCCGCCCCCGACATGGGCACCGACGAGCAGACGATGGCCTGGATGATGGACACCTATTCCATGACCAAGGGCCGCACCGTCCCCGGCGTGGTGACGGGCAAGCCCCTCATCGTCGGCGGTTC
>Ga0310810_10010634_pt1 | contig 10720 bp, 6 predicted proteins | sample NCmetagenome_FD_207641 | JGI IMG/M metagenome (GOLD analysis project Ga0310810, IMG submission 207641) | Soil microbial communities from experimental microcosm in Duke University, North Carolina, United States - NC | ecosystem: Engineered > Artificial ecosystem > Soil microcosm > Unclassified ... | reverse complement strand
CGCTTGTTGGAATTGCTGTTATTTCCGCCACTGCGACGAGCGTGAAAGCGCAGACGTCTCAGCCGAAGCCCTACAAGGTTGTGTTCGATTTGACCAGTTCCGATCCGATCGATCAGCAGGCTGTTATACGATGGATCAACGAGGTCAAGGCCGTGAATCCCGGGACGGAGACTGAGGTTGTGATGTACGGTCGCGGGCTGGATCTCGTCATCGCGGACAAGACGACACGTGCCGCCGACGTCGCCAAGGCCATCACCGATCTGCATGCGATCTTTCGAGTTTGCGCGATCGCGATGAAGAATCAGCAGCTCGACAAGAGCCGACTGCTTCCCAACGTGGAAATCGTGCCGGACGGCATCGGGGAAATTGTGGCCAGGCAGGGCGCGGGGTGGGGCTATATCAAGGTCGGACACTGAGAACTGCCTGCCTGCTGTCCCATCGCCGATGGAGCGATGCGCGCGATGGTGTCAACGCACGTTACTGCTTTCCGGGATCGGCGGGCCGCTCCGCGTCGATTGCAGTTTCGTAAGCAACTGCGCGAACCCGAAACTCACGGACACGCACAGCATCCACGACTCGTATGTTTCGCGCGAATCTGAGTGGCAATGTCCTTGCGTTTTCCGCTCGTTGGCTTCGAACGACGCTCCTCATTCTCCCCTTCGCCGGTTCCTCCGTCTCAACCCGGAGAAGGCAATGATCATTGGCGTCACGACCGCGATCCTGCAGGTCTACGGCGCGTTCAGGTTTGGCATTGCCGATGAATCGGACTTTGGCATTTTCCAAGGGAGCGCGGCGCGATTTCTCGACGGCGGGCGAATGTACTCGCCGGAGTCGTTCGACTTTACTCCGCCCGCATTTCACGTGCTGCTGCTACCGCTTGCGCACCTGGATCCGGGGCTCGGTTACGTCATCTGGACAGCCCTGAACGTTGCCATCGCGTGCATCGTGTTTCATATCGTGCTGCGCGCCGTGCCCGGAGCCTGGACGCAGCGCAACTTGATAGCAGCGTGTGTTATCAACGCCGCTGGCGTTCAGATGACTCTCAGACTGGGCCAGGTGTCATGGATGGTGGCGCTCCCGGTCACGTGCGCGTGGATCGCGGCCAGATCGTCGCGACCGTTCGCCGCCGGCGCGTGGGCCGGAGTGGCGATCGCCTTCAAGCCGTTCCTGCTGGTCGCCGTGCCCGTATTCATCGTCCGACGACAGTGGAAATCCGTGGAATCGTGCGTGCTCACGATAAGTGCGTCCTGCGCGCTCAGCGTGCTCCTGTTCGGCCGGACGACGTTCGCGGACTGGCTCGGGAATCTTCGCGTTGTTCCGGATCCTGTGTTTGCCACCCACTTCCTCAATGCATCGTGGGTAGCCTTCGTCTCACGGGCCGACGGTCCGTATCTTGGCGCGTTGATCCTGTCGGCCCTCACCATCATGGTGATGTTGTGGCGGGTGCGCACCAGCGATGAAGACGAGTCCTGGCTGCTTCTCTTGCTGGCAGCGATTCTGGCGTCGCCGGTCGGATGGGTGTATTACCAGCCGATATTTGTCGGGCCGGCTGTGGCGTTGGCGCTCGGCGGACGGTTGAAACATCTTCGGTGGGTCGCATTGACCTGCGTCATTCCGGCGCTGGGCAAGAACCTGTTTCAGCACGGTCCGATGATCGTCGCGTTGACGATTGGCTCTGTGTACTTCTGGGGATTACTGACGGTCTTTATCGAAGGTGCAAGACAGCCTGAATACGCGGTGCGGCCGGTCGTCCCGAATCTGCTCGAAGCCACCTAACAAAGTGGGGTTCGTTGGTGGCTAGGTATACTTGCCACTTGTGAGCCTCGCTGTGCGTCCGGTGGACGTCGTACGCGTAGGCGCCACCACGTCGGAAACGCGCCCCGACCTCGCCGCCACCGAAGAGCCGCTCGAAATCCGCCTCGACAACGTTCCCTTCGTCGTCACGATGAGGACGCCAGGCGCGGACCGCGAGCTGGCAGCAGGATTCCTGCTGGCGGAACGAATCATCGACGGTCCCGACGATCTCGGCACTATTCAACACTGCACCGATTCGGAGGCAGCAGCGGGCAACGTGCTGAACGTCACGCTCGCGGGTGAGGCCGTGATTCGAGCGCGTGACGCATTGGCGCGCCGACGGGTTGTGACGACGACGAGTGCGTGCGGCGTGTGCGGCAGGCAGTCGATTGACGATTTGATGGCGGGCATCGCGCCGGTCGCGTTGACCTGGTCGGTGTCCAAGGACGTGATTGCGGCGCTGTCGGACCGATTGCGCGCCTCGCAGGCGACATTTGATGCGACGGGTGGTCTGCACGCCGCCGGACTCTTTGATCGAACCGGCAGGCTGACAGCCGTGGCCGAGGACGTCGGACGGCACAATGCTGTGGACAAAGTCGTGGGCGCGCAGTTGTTGATGGAGCGGTTTCCGCTCAGCGACCACATCCTGTTCGTGAGCGGACGCACATCATTCGAAATTGTCCAGAAGGCCGTCGCGGCACGACTGCCGATGGTGGCCGCTGTTTCGGCGCCGACGAGCCTAGCGGTTGATCTGGCGCGCCAGGCCAGCGTGACACTGCTCGGATTCGTTCGCGGCGGCAGCTTCAACATTTACGCGACGCCTGGTCGCGTCGAGCTGTAATGGCGTCGCCCGCGACCGTTCAGGAGACCGTTGGCCGGGTGCTCGCCGAGCGACGGCACATGGCTGGCGCGCTGCTGCCGGTCCTGCACGGCATCCAGGACGCGCTCGGCTACGTGCCGCCCGAGGCCGTGCCGCAGATCGCCGACGGTCTGAATCTCTCGCGCGCCGAGATCCACGGCGTCATCAGCTTCTACCATCACTTCCGCGATACGCCGCCCGGCCGACACACGGTCTATCTCTGTCGCGCCGAGTCGTGCCAGGCCATGCAGGGCAGAGCGCTCGAGGCACACGCCAAGCACGCACTGGAGATCGACTTTCACGAGACCACTGCAGACGGAGGCGTCACGCTGGAGCCGATCTATTGCCTCGGCAATTGCGCGCTCTCACCGGCGGTGATGATCGACGGCGACGTGCATGGGCGCGTGACGCCGCAACGCTTCGATGCACTCATTGGCGGTTCCCTACAGCCCGACCCGGTCTACGCCAGCAAGGCCACAGACAAGGGACAGGTTGCGCAACGGCACGATCCGACCGCTGCTGAGCCGCAGCGTCGCGTCTACGTACCGCGCGACTCTGGCGCGCTTTCGATGGGCGCCGGCGAAGTCGCAGACGCGGTTGCCGCGCGTCTGCCGGCTGGCACGTCGCTCGTCCGCAACGGTTCACGCGGCCTTTACTGGCTCGAGCCGCTCGTCGAGGTCGAGACGCCACAGGGGCGCATCGCGTACGGGCCGGTCACTCCTGACGATGTAGAGAGCTTGTTTGCGGCCGACTTTCTCGCGGGCGGCGAGCACCCGTTGCGTCTCGGGTTCACCGACCAGATCCCCTATCTTGCCAAGCAGGAACGCCTGACCTGCGCACGCGTGGGCGTCATCGATCCCGTCAGCCTGGACGACTACCGCGCGCACCGCGGCTTCGCGGGTCTCGAGCGCGCGCTCGCGATGGCGCCGGCGGACATCGTCAAGGAGGTCACTGATTCGGGACTGCGTGGTCGTGGCGGTGCGGCCTTTCCGACCGGCATCAAATGGAAGACCGTGCTCGACCAGAAGGTCGAGCAGAAGTACATCACCTGCAACGCCGACGAAGGGGACTCGGGCACGTTCTCTGACCGCATGATCATGGAAGGCGACCCGTTCGTCCTCATTGAAGGGATGATCATCGCGGGCCTCGCCGTGGGCGCCTCCCAGGGTTTCATTTACCTGCGCGTCGAGTATCCGCACGCGAGGCGGGTGCTCGAGGAAGCCATCGCGGCGGCGTATGGTGCTGGTTACCTCGGCGCCAACGTGCGGGGCAGCGGCACGCGCTTCGACCTCGAGTTACGCATCGGCGCCGCTGCCTACATCTGCGGCGAAGAGACATCCATGCTCGAGAGTCTCGAAGGCAAGCGCGGCGAAGTGCGCGTGCGGCCGCCGCTACCAGCCATCGAAGGGCTTTTTGGCAAGCCGACGGTCGTCAACAACGTGATTTCACTCGCGAGCGTGCCGATCATCCTGGCGAACGGCGCCGCGTACTACCGCGACTACGGCATGGGCCGATCGCGTGGCACATTGCCGATCCAGCTGGCGGGCAATATCAAACGCGGCGGTCTTGTCGAGAAGGCGTTCGGTATCACGCTGCGCGAACTGTTGTACGAATACGGAGACGGCTCGGCGTCGGGCCGCCCGATTCGCGCTGTGCAGGTCGGTGGGCCGCTTGGTGCGTACATGCCCGAGTCGCAGTTCGACACGCCGATCGACTACGAGTCGTTCGATGGGATCGGCGCCCTGCTCGGCCATGGCGGCATCGTCGCCTTCGACGACACCGTGGACATGGCGGCGATGGCCCAGTACGCGATGGAGTTCTGTGCTCATGAGTCGTGCGGGAAGTGCACGCCGTGTCGCATCGGATCGACCCGCGGCGCCGAGATTTTCGAGCGGATCAGACAGGGGCGCGACTCCGAGGCCGGGCTCGCGCTCATCGGCGAGCTTTGCGAGACAATGCTGCATGGATCGCTCTGCGGGCTCGGCGGCCTGACGCCGTACCCAGTGCGGAGCGCGATCAAGCATTTCGGCGAAGACTTCAAACAGGCTTAGATGTTTGCAAAGGGCTATCACGACCTCGGGACGCCAGCGGCAAAGGTAACCGGGCGAGTCGTCACGCTGGAGATCGACGGGACGTCGGTCACCGTGCCCGACGGCACGTCGGTGATGCGTGCCGCGGCGGTCGCCTCGCGCGATATCCCGAAGCTCTGCGCCACCGACAGCCTCAAGGCCTTTGGCTCGTGTCGCCTCTGTCTCGTCGAGATCGATGGCCGTCGCGGCTTTCCGGCCTCGTGCACCACGCTGGTCGCCGAGGGCATGAAGGTCCGCACCGAAAGCCCGAAGCTCACCGAGCTCCGTCGCAACGTGATGGAACTCTACGTGTCGGACCATCCGCTCGACTGCGTGACGTGTCCGGCCAACGGCCAGTGCGAGCTGCAGGACATGGCCGAGCGTCTCGACATCACCAGCACTCGCTACGGGCTCGCCGGGTCGAATCACCATCATGGTGAGCTCGACAAGAGCAATCCCTATTTCCAGTTCGATCAATCCCTGTGCATCGTCTGCTCGCGCTGCGTGCGCGCCTGTGACGAGGTGCAGGGCACGTTTGCGCTCACCATCCAGGGTCGAGGCTTTGATTCGCAGGTCGTTGCCAGCGCGCACGAATCTTTCGTGGATTCGGAATGCGTGTCGTGCGGTCAATGCGTCGAGACATGCCCGACCGGCGCACTGGTCGAGAAGTCCGTCATCCGCATCGGCGCGGCTGAACGGGCAACGAAGACGACCTGTGCGTATTGCGGCGTTGGCTGCTCGTTCGAAGTGGAGATGAAAGGCGATCAGCTGGTCCGCATGGCGCCTGATCGCAACGGTCACGCAAATCACGGGCATGCGTGCGTGAAGGGGCGGTTTGCGTTTGGCTATGCGACGCATCGCGATCGCGTGCTCAAGCCGATGGTGCGCGCAACGATCTCCGACCCCTGGCGCGAGGTCACCTGGGAAGAAGCCATCGACCGCACCGCCCGCGAGTTCAAACGTCTGCGGGACAAGTACGGCGCCGACGCGATTGGCGGTATTACCTCGTCGCGCTGCACGAACGAAGAAACGTTTCTCGTGCAGAAGCTGGTGCGCGCCGCGTTTGGCACAAACAACGTCGATACGTGCGCGCGGGTGTGCCACTCGCCGACGGGGTACGGCCTCAAGAGCACCATCGGCGAGTCGGCCGGTACGCAAGCCTTTGATTCGGTCGAGAAAGCCGACGCCATCATCGTGGTTGGCGCCAACCCGACAGAAGCGCATCCGGTGTTTGCGTCGCGGCTGAAGCAGCGGCTGCGGCAGGGTGCGAGGCTGATTGTGATCGACCCGCGGACCATCGGTCTGGTCCGCTCACCGCACATCGCCGCAGATGTTCACCTCCAGCTTCGTCCGGGCACCAACGTTGCGGTCATCAACGCGCTGGCGCACGTGGTGGTCACGGAAGGGCTCACGCGCGACGACTATGTGAGGGATCGATGCGAGGCTGACTCCTATGCGAAGTGGAAGAAGTTCATCGCCGAGCCCAGGAATTCGCCTGAAGCGACCGAGTCGATTACCGGTGTCCCGGCCGCGCTCGTGCGCGGCGCCGCGCGCCTCTACGCCTCGGTGCCAAACGGTGCGATCTACTACGGCCTCGGCGTGACTGAGCACAGCCAAGGTACGACCATGGTGATGGGCATCGCGAACCTGGCGATGGCGACGGGCAATCTTGGGCGAGAAGGCGTAGGTGTCAGCCCGCTTCGCGGCCAGAACAACGTGCAGGGCTCGTGCGACATGGGTTCGTTCCCGCACGAATTCTCCGGGTATCGGCACGTGTCCGACGATGCGGTGCGCGGCGCCTTCGAGGCCAAGTGGGGAGTCGGCCTCAAAGCCGAGCCGGGTCTTCGCATTCCGAACATGTTCGACGCGGCACTCGATGGCACCTTCAAGGGCCTGTACGTGCAGGGCGAAGACATCGCGCAGTCAGACCCCAATACGCATCACGTCACCGAGGCGCTTTCGGCCATGGAATGCGTTGTCGTTCAGGATCTATTCCTCAACGAGACTGCAAAGTACGCTCACATCTTCCTGCCCGGATCGTCATTCCTCGAAAAGGATGGCACCTTCACCAATGCCGAGCGCCGCATCGGACGCGTGCGCAAGGTGATGGAGCCGCGCACCGGCTTCCAGGACTGGGAAGTGACCGTGCTGATTGCCAACGCGTTGGGTTATCCGATGCGGTATCGGCATCCGTCGGAAATCATGGACGAGATCGCCAGCCTCACGCCGACGTTCGCCGGCGTGAGCTACGAGAAGCTCGATCGTCTCGGCAGCGTCCAGTGGCCGTGCAACGACAACGCGCCTGAAGGCACGCCGACGATGCACGTCGATACGTTCGTGCGAGGGAAGGGCAGGTTCTTCGTGACGGAGTATGTGCCGACGACCGAGCATACGACGGCGGAGTACCCGCTGCTGCTCACCACTGGCCGCATCCTCTCGCAATACAACGTGGGGGCGCAGACCCGCCGCACCGACAACGTCATCTGGGCAAGCGAAGACCTGCTCGAGATTCACCCGCATGACGCCGATGTGCGAGGCATCAAGGATGGTGACTGGGTGGGCATCACGAGCCGCGTCGGCAGTACGGTGCTGCGCGCTGAGGTCACCGACCGCATCCAGATGGGCGTCGTCTACACGACCTTCCATTTCCCCGAGTCCGGCGCCAATGTGGTGACGACCGAGAACTCGGACTGGGCGACCAACTGTCCTGAGTACAAGGTGACTGCTGTCGAGGCCATTCGCGTGGCGCATCCAGACGAATGGCGCGCGCGTCACGAATCCTCGCTTCGACACACTATTACGGCATGAACCTCGATCGCCTGGTGGCGATGGTCAACGACATCTCTGCCTTCTTTGCGGGCGAGTCAGGCCCCGACGCGCCGGCCGCCGTCGCCAACCACCTACGACGCTTCTGGGAGCCCCGCATGCGCGCCGAGATCGTCGCTGCGTATCGCGAGAATCCTGGTGCTCTGAAGAATCTGTCGGACGTCGGGAGAAACGCGGTCGCTGAGTTGGCGAAAACTGCTTAGGGGCTGACGTTTTTCGATGGCGTCAGCGCGATACTCGCAGCCCGGAACTTACGCAAGCGCGAGCAGCTGCTGACGCGCCAGCTGACGCCGCCTGTTGCTCATGTCATCCCCCCGAATCTCGTGCAGCGCATGGCTGACGAGCGTCCGCACCATCGATTTGCGCCACACGAGCTCGTAGTCGGTGTTGTCCATCGGCTTGGCGACCTCTGAGGCGACCGCCGCCGCTTCGGCAATGCGTTGGTCGGTCAGGCGCTGCCCCTTGAGAACCGTCGCTGCCGCGTGGCACTCGACGGGTCGAGACGCCACCGCGCCGAGGGCAATGCAGATGTCGACGACGTCGAGACCATCGAGCTTGGCCGCGGCCGCGGCGGCCGCTACCGGGAAGTCGAAAGAACCGCGACGACGAAGTTTCCAGTACGCGCTGCGCCATCCCTCGGAGGACGGCAGCGTGATGGTGGTCAGGATTTCGTCCGGCCGACGCTTCAGGTAATGCATGCCGTCGTTGGCGAACAACTCCCCGACCGGGATCACGCGCTGGCCCGCTGATGACACGAGCGTGACCGAGGCACCGAGGGCCAGCAGCACGGGCGCCGTGTCGGTCGAAGACACCGCAAGGCACTTCGGGCTGGACGTCGCGACCCAACACCTCTCGCCGTCTTTCTTCAGACAAAAATCGATCGCCTTCCGCCATTCGTACGTCTGGTCGTAATACGTGCACCGGGTATCGAGACACAAGTTGCCGCCGATCGTCCCCATGTTGCGTAAATGCGGCGTCGCGATCTGCGCGATCGCCTGGGACAGACCTGGATACGATGCACGGATCGCCGGATGTGCGAGCAGCTTCGACAGCGTCACCCCCGCGCCGATCGTGAGTCCATTGCCGTTGCTGATGTCGGCGAGCTCTCGGATCCCGCGTAACCCGATTACGGTTGTGGGCGTCTGCTGTCGCCGTTTCATCTTCGGCAGGACGTCGGTGCCGCCGGCCATCAGCATCGTTTCAGCGGGGTTTTCGGCGAGCCAGGCCGCGGCGTCCGCGATTGTGCGCGCCCCTCGGTAGCGGAACGCGGGCAGGCGCATCATGACCGCATCACCACCTTGCTAGATTTCTTTTTCTCGTTGGTTGCGCGGCCGTCGCCGTTCTCCCACGGCGGCGCCACGAGCAGCGGTTCGGGCCAATCGATGTCGGGGAACGCCGCCGGGCCTGATCGCGCGGGTTTGCCCGCCACCTTCGCCTGCAGCGCACGGACGATCTTCTCTGGCGTCACGGGGATTTGATCGACGCGAACGCCAACAGCGTCGTACACCGCGTTCGCCACGGCCGGCATGATCGGGAGCAGCGGACCCTGCCCGACCTCCTTGGCGCCAAAGGGACCCTCCGGATCAGGATGTTCGATCAGATCCGTGAAGATCTCGGGCATGTCGAGGCTGGTCGGGCTCTTGTACTCGAGGATCGACGGAAACTTGTGGACAAGCGCGCCCGACAATCGCGGCGGGAGGCGCCGGAAGGCTTGCTCTTCCATCAGCGCCTCGCCGAGGCCCATGTACACGGCTCCTTCGATCTGCCCGCGGACGAGCGTTGGGTTGAGCGCGCAGCCGATGTCGTGCGCGATCCAGACGCGCGGCACCGTGATCCACCCGGTCTGAGGATCCACCTCGACTTCGACTACCGACGCGGAATACGAATACGTCGGCGTCGGACCGACACCGCCGCCCTTGTAATGGCCGGCTGATTTCGGCGGCGTGTACGAGCCGACGGTGCCGACGGTGCCGAACGTCGCTTCCGCGAGGCAGACCGCTTCCTGAAACGTGAGACCGTGCTCCGGCCGCTCGCTGTCGAAGACACGGCGATCCGCAAAAACGATTCGATCGGGCGGGATCTCGAGGCGATCGCTGACGACCGACGCCAGGATGTCACGTGCGCGCTCGGCCGCCTGAATCGCCGCGTTGCCCATCATCAAGGTGACACGGCTCGAATACGAACCGAGATCGACCGGCGTCAGATCGGTGTCACCCGTAACTGCGCGCACGTCGAACGGATCGATACCCAGCACCTCCGCGATCAACCCGACGAGCACGTCGTCTGATCCCTGGCCGATCTCGGTGGCGCCGCAGAACGCGGTGACGCCACCGCTGCGATCGAGCTTCAATTGCACGCCGGAGTGCGGCATGTCGTTCCAGTAGATCGGGAGGCCAGCGCCGGACAAATAGGACGAACACGCGAGGCCGACGCCGCGGCCGAGTGGCAGCTTGCGGAACTTGTCCTTCCACTGCGAGCGATCGACCACGCTGCGAATGCAGTCCGCGAGGCCGATCGTCTTGACCCGCATGTAGTTGGCGGTCACCGAGTCGGGCGGCACGACGATGCGGAGCCGGAACTCGGCTGGGTCGACGCGCAGATGCTCGGCGACCTTGTCGAGTTGTACTTCCTGCCCGAAACGCGACTGCGGTGTGCCGTGTCCCCGTTTCGGTCCGCACGGCGGCTTGTTGGTGAACACACGGCAGCCGCGGAAACGGTAGCGCGGAATGTTGTAGGTGACGGTCTGCAACGCGCCCGTGTAGAACGTGCTCGCGACCCCATAGGACCCGTAGGCACCGCCGTCGAGCAGTGTCTGCAGATCCATCCCCGCGATCGTGCCGTCGCTGTTCACACCCGTGCGGAACCGCATCAGCACCGGATGGCGGCCGCGATGACAGAGGAACACCTCCTCGCGGGAAAGGCAGATCTTCACAGGACGATCGAGGAGGAGCGCCGCCTTCGCCACGACGATCTCGTGATTGAACGGATCGCTCTTACCGCCGAAGCCGCCGCCATTCGGCGTCGCGATCACCCGGATGTGCGCCGCCGGCATCTCGAGCGCTTTCGCGAGCGCACGATGCAGGTAATGAGGTGTCTGCGTGCTCGAATAGACGACCAGCTTGCCGTCTGGATCCTTCAGCGCCACCGTGGCGTGCTGCTCGATCGGCAGGTG
>Ga0310810_10010632_pt1 | contig 10721 bp, 9 predicted proteins | sample NCmetagenome_FD_207641 | JGI IMG/M metagenome (GOLD analysis project Ga0310810, IMG submission 207641) | Soil microbial communities from experimental microcosm in Duke University, North Carolina, United States - NC | ecosystem: Engineered > Artificial ecosystem > Soil microcosm > Unclassified ... | reverse complement strand
CGTGCGTGAGACGGTTGCTCCGTTGCGGCTTTGCAAGCAGGGGGTCACCGGTTCGATCCCGGTCCGCTCCACTCCGCCAACCCCTTGCTCAACCTCGATCCGCTCTATCCGCTCGCGTGGCAGGCGCTGCCCGCGTTGCCCGCAGGGACGCCCATCTCGGTGGGACTCGCTGATGCTGGCGCGGCCGTGCTGGTGGTGATGAGCGATGGGCACGCCTATCGGCTGCTCAACCAGTCGCTAAGCATGAGCTCCGTCGCGCTGACGTGGATCGCGCTCCCGCCGATTCCGGGGACCGCGGCGGCGGCTTGAGGAGGCGCGGTCTTCTTGGTCCGATCAGAGCCGAGTGGCGAAGGCCGCCGGCGGGTGCGCGTCATCGGGACTGACCGGATCTGATCTCGTACAACTCGTCCTCCACGAGCAGGAAGTACTACGACGTGGTGGGCTGGTCACGGGCCGGTCCCGGTCCACGTGGGATGAGAGTCGGTGGCGGCGTTGTTGGTAAAGTTGACCGGCCTGCTGCCGTCGCTGCCCATGATGAAGACCTCGATATTCCCGGCGCGGTCGCTCTGGAACGCCAGGTAGGCGCCATCGGGCGACCACTCCGGATCCGAGTCGGCTCCTGTTTCGCGGGTGAGCCGGGTTTCGCCGCTCCCGTCGGAGTACATGACGAAGATCTCTGAGCTCCCGCCCTGGCTGCGGGCGAAGGCGATCCTCAACCCCTCGGGTGACCAGGCCGGCCCACGGTCGGACCTCGCCAGGATGCCGGATAGCTCGACCGGGTTACTCCCGTCTGGGTTCATGACGTAGATGAAGTAATCTCCGATATCTCCCGTGCGACTGGTATGGAAAGCGATCTTGGTGCCATCGGACGACCAGGCTGGGTGGCCGTCGAAGGCGGCATTGCTCGTCAAGTTGACCTGGCCGCTCCCGTCGGCGTTCATGACGTACACTTCACGGTGGGTTTCGAACGCGATCTTGGTCCCGTCCGGAGACCACTCCGGTCCGGTCTCCGATTCGGAGTTGGTGGTGAGCCGGGTCTGACCGCTGCCATCGGCGTTCATCACGTAGATCTCGTTGTTCCCGTCCCGGTCGCTCACGAACGCGACCTTGGTCCCGTCAGGCGACCAGTCGGGCTCGGTGTCGCTGGCAGCGTTGTTCGTAAGATTGACGGGGTTGGTACCGTCCGCGTTCATCTTGAAGACCTCGAAGTCGCCCGTCCGATTGGTCTCGAACGCGATCGTCCCTGGGGGCGGGGTGAAACAGCGGACCAGAAACCCGACCTGGCTCTTGGCGCCTCCGGCTACGCTGACCGTCCGCGGGTGGGGGCCCTCGACGGTACAGTTTGCCGCGACCCCGCCCAGTTCCACGCTGTGGCTCCCGCCGCTCACCTCCGAGATGGTCTGAGTTTCGTTGATCCCGATGGCCTGGGAGGCCCCGCCGTCCACCGAGACCGTGTAGCCGTCCGGGTCCAGGTTGTTCCCGGTCGTGGTCGTGATCACCGCGATCGAGCCCGTGGTCGGCCCCGTAGACTCATCCTTCCCGCATCCCGTGAAAGCCACGCCCATTGCCCAGGCGAGGCCGGCAGTCACTTGCCTTCGCGCTGCTAGACGGTGGCCGTGCATGCTGGCCCCCGATCTCATTTGGGTAGGGCGCCACGAAGGACCTGCCAGCCCGCAGGGCGGCCCAACAGGAATGACTGACTCGCTCATGGCTTTTCCTCAGGCAGCACCCGCTGCCGGACGCCATCAAGTTTTGGGCAGTTGCGCAGAACCTATGGCCGAGGCAGGCCCCCGCTAGGGCTCCCACCCAGGCGGCACCTCTGCGTCTCACCCTCCTCCGCACAGGTTCAGCGGCGCGGGTCGGCAACGGGCCGATTTGCTATCGGTTGAAGGTCAGTTGGTATGCTGAGGCATAACCGAGGACGAAGTGCTCGCGTCCTGCCGCTATGCGACCGTCTCCGGATCGCGGCGGTCGATCTGGCAGTGACGGGGGCACCGCGCGAGTTAGTCGCGGTGATGTGGGTGGCGAGCGAGATCCTGGAGCCGGCTCGCGCGCGGTCAGCCGGCGGGCCGCGTTAATGGATCACCAGGCGTTACATGCCCCGACTGACCTCGATGTACGTTGTGTCCTGAACGAATCCCACGGAGACAGCCAGCCGGCCTATACCAGAAAGAGCGGGAACCACAATTTTGGCAATCGCCCGGGCCGAAGAGGCATCGATGCCTAGAACGCAGAGCAGAATCTGCTTCGCCGGCCTCCGTCACGTGGTCAGCTGACCGTTTCGGACATGTTGCGTACATCCTCTACGGCGGGTAGGCTTTTGAAAACGGAGCCCTCGGCCCCGGCTGCTTGAGTCGCTCTATCGGCTCGTCCACGTAGCAGTCCTCGTCAGGTCCGATCGCGCTCCCGAGAGCCCACCAACGTTGCTCCATTGCGCCCTGCGCGCCGGTTCGGTGACGCGTGCGGCGTGGAGATTGGCATGCCTCGATTGATTCTGGCCTCGATGCGCCTGCCGGTCACGGTCCGGCAAACGCCAGACGGCCCGAAGGTTACCGAAAGTGTGGGCGGCGTAGCGACCGGACTGCGCGCTCTACAGGTGAAAGGCAGCGGGCCTTGGGTGGGTTGGGCCGGAGCCGCCGATGACGGTCATATCGACCGCGCGGCGCTCGACCGACAGCTCAAGGGGTTCGGTTGCGTTCCGGTTCACCTTACGCTGGCGGAGATCCGCGGCTTCTACGTCGGCTACGCCAACGGCGTCTTGTGGCCGTTGTGCCACTATCTGATCGACCAGCTTCCGGTTCGCTCCCGTCACTGGCTCACCTACGAAGCGGTCAATGCGCGCTTCGCCGACACCCTGGCCGAGCTGTACCGGCCGGGTGATCTCGTCTGGATTCACGACTACCAGTTGATGCGAGTCCCGGCGCTGCTGCGGGAACGAGTCCCGGGCGCCCGAATCGGCTTCTTCCTCCATATCCCGTTTCCGTCGTTCGAGGTCTTTCGGGTCCTGCCCACGCGTGAGCGCATCCTTGAGGGTTTGCTGGGTGCGGACCTGGTCGGTTTTCACACTGCCGCCTACGCGCGGCATTTCGCGGTCTCGGCCGGTGAGCTGCTCGATCTGGTCGTGGACGGCACCGCGGAGGAGTCGGTAGTGCATCATGCCGGCGGGGAGACCGCGATCGGCGTGTTCCCCATGGGCATCGATGCCGACCGGTTCGGTGGCCTGGCGGAGAAGGCCGACCCCGCGGCTCACCGCCGAGCGCTCGGCGTGACCCGGCGCGAGCGTCTGCTGGTGGGGATCGACCGGCTGGATTACACCAAGGGAATCCCCCGGCGTCTGCTCGCCTTCGAACACCTGCTGCGTACCCATCCCGAGCTGCGGGAGCACGTGACGCTGCTCCAGGTCGCGGTCCCGTCGCGTACGGGAGTGTCCGCCTACCGCAGGCTCCGGCGTCAAGTGGACGCAATGGTAGGTCGGATGAACGGGATGTTCGGCACGCCGGCGTGGACCCCCGTGCGCTACCTCTATCACGGCTTCGCTCAGGCCGAGCTGGTGGGCCTGTACCGCACGGCCGACGTCATGCTGGTGACTCCGGTGCGCGACGGAATGAATCTCGTCGCGAAGGAGTTCGTGGCTTCGCGACCCGACGAGGACGGCGTCCTTCTGCTGAGCGAGTTCACCGGAGCTGCGTCCGAGTTGGCCGAAGCGATGATCGTGAATCCCTACGACATCGACGAGACCACCACCGCGCTGTATCGCGCGCTCACGATGTCCCGCGATGAGCGTCGTAGCCGCATGCAAGCGCTGCGTCGCCGGGTCACGCAGCACACGCTGGAGCGCTGGCGCCGTGCGTTCGTCGGTGCGCTCGAGGGTCGGGGCCGCGCCGCCGCTCAGGAGGAGCCACGGGCTCGGCCCACTCCTGCCGCCCAGGTACGCACCGTCCTCGACGAGCTGCGTGCTGCGCCCGCCTTGGTCATCTTTCTCGATTACGACGGGACGCTGGTGCCTTTCGCACCCGCGCCCGAGCTGGCTCGCCCGGACGCTGCGCTGCTCGAGCTCCTGGGCCAGTTGGCGAATCGCCCGCGCACCGACCTCCATCTGGTGAGCGGCCGGCAGCAGAGTGTGCTGGAGCAGTGGTTCGGACGACTTCCGATCGGGCTTCACGCCGAGCACGGAGCCTGGTCCCGGCAACGGGGCGAGCGTCTATGGCGGCGCCACGCGGCCGTGCGCCCGTTGCCCTACGACGATCTTCTGGCGCTCCTCAAGCGGTACACCCGTGAAACGCCCGGTGCGTTGATCGAGCGAAAGGCAGCCGGTCTCTCCTGGCATTTCCGTATGGCCCGACCCGACCAGGGCGCCCGCCACGCCGAGCGGCTCTTGGAAGAAGCCGAAGAGCGCTGGCCGGGTGATTCGGTCGAAGTCCTCCGCGGCAGCATGGTCCTGGAGTTCCGCCCGGCCGGTGTGCACAAGGGTCTCATCGTTTCCCAGGCAATGGCTGCCGCGTCGCCGGACGCCAGGGCGGTTGCCATGGGCGACGACCGCACCGACGAAGACCTGTTCGAGGCGCTCCCCGAGGGCTCGGTCAGCATCCACGTGGGTGTGGGCCCGAGCGCTGCCGCGCTACGCCTCCGCGATCCCGAGGCCTGCCGGGCGTTCCTAGCCGGTCTCCTCGCGCCCGTACCCGCCGCCGTGTAGCACTTCCGCCCCTTCCGGGACCGGCCGATTTTCTTAGCTTTAGGGCTACATCAACACCCCATATCCGCTCCGCATTGACTTCAAGGTTACAACCCCGGTATGCCGGAGGTGCCGTGAAGCAGTGGCGGTCGTTCGTGCCGAAGCGGGAGTCCGGACACGCGGTTCTCGAGTACGCCCTGGTACTGGCCCTCGTAGCCGCGAGTCTGCTCGTCGGACTTCTGCTGTTCAGGTCATCGGTGGGCAACGCCTACGGACGGGTTGCGCGCCAGGTTCAGACCCGGGGGCCGCGAGGCGCCGAAACCGGAGCAGTCGGTGCGGAGGCGGACAGCGGTGGCGGTGCCGCGTCTCCCCGGTCTGACGCCAGGGACGACCGGGTGGAGTGACGCGATGGCCGACGACCGCCCCCGAACGCATGTGCGACTTCGGTACGAGGGGGCAGCGCGCCCCAGCCTCATCCTGGACGCCGGCTCGCTCAACGTGCTCGATCTCTCGGAGCGGGGCCTGCGCTATCGACAGGAATCAGGACCCGAGCCATCGGTCGGGACCAAGCTCGAGGGGATTCTTCGCCTGAGCAGCGGTGAGACCCTGCCGGTGCGCGGAACCGTGGTCCGAGTGGTGCGCTCCGAGAGCCTGGAGCATCCCAGCGTCATCGATGTCGCTGCCCACCTGACCGATGTCGGGATCCCGTCTCGCGTGATACTGGCCGAGCGAAAAGCGCTCCAGGTACCACCCGATCACTGATCGGGAGTTCAGCACCGAGCTCCCACAACGCCTCCGCCGAGCGAGCGCCTCCTGGCCTCAGCCCAACCAGCCCCACGAACCGTCATCGTAGTCCCGTGCTACAACGAAGCAGCACGATTGGACGTCGTCCGCTTTCGGGAGTTCGCCGCCGCGACCCCGGACGTTGGACTTCTCTTCGTCGATGATGGAAGTAAAGACGCCACCGCCTCAGTTCTGGGCGAACTGGTCCGACAGGTCCCGGACCGCATCCGGGCCATTCGACTCGCCGCCAACCAGGGGAAGGCCGGGGCCGTGCGAGCGGGCGTGCTGGTCGCGCTGACAGGGGACCCGACTTTCGTGGGCTATTGGGACGCCGATCTGGCAACGCCGCTGTCCGCCGTGTCTCGCTTCGTGGGAGCGCTGGATGGCCGCCCTGAGTTGGTTGCGGTGATCGGCGCACGGGTCAAGCTTCTGGGTACGGTGATCGATCGCTCAGCCGTGCGCCACTATCTTGGGCGCGCCTTTGCGACCGCGGCGTCCGTGGTCCTCCGGCTGGCGGTGTACGACACTCAGTGCGGTGCTAAGCTCTTTCGCGCCGGCCCCCTGCTGCGCGCGGCCTTCGGGGCGCCGTTTCGGAGCCGCTGGGCATTCGATGTCGAGCTGTTGGCTCGGCTGAATGAGGCCGCCCTGCGTGCGGGCTCGCGGCCGGCGGGCGAAACGGTGATCGAGCTGGCGCTGGACGAATGGCGCGATGTGGGGGGATCGAAGCTGGCGCCGCACGCGATGGCGCGCGCCGCCCTGGATCTTGCGTTCGTACGAGGAAATGCCCGGCGGGATGTTGGGCGGAGCCTGCCTCCGCCCGCATTTACATGGCTCTAGACGTGCCTCAGGTCGTCAAGACGCTTTCGAAGCGCGCGAAGTCGTCGAGGATCTTCCCGGTACCGCGCACAACGCAGGTAAGCGGGTCGGGGTCCTGCCGGACGGTCAAGCCAGTTTCCTCGCTCAGCAGGCGATCCAAGCCGCGGATGAGCGCACCACCGCCCGTCAACGTGATACCCTGATCCAGGATGTCGCTCGCCAGTTCCGGAGGAGTGGCTTCGAGCGCCCGGCGCACTGCATTGACGATCTGCGAGACCGGCTCCTGAATGGCGTCCCGGATCCCGGCCGAATCCACCCGAACGGTCTTCGGCAGTCCGGAGATCAGATCGCGGCCTTTGACCTCCATCTCGACTTCGGGATCGAGCGGAGCGGCAGACCCGATGGAGATCTTGACGGTTTCGGCGGTCGGCTCGCCGATCAACAGGCTGTAGTTCTTCCGCATGAATTGAACGATGGCCTGGTCCAGTTCGTCGCCGCCGGTCCGGATGGATGCGTCGCAAACAATGCCGGAGAGCGCGATCACGGCGACGTTGGTAGTCCCGCCGCCGATGTCCACCACCATGTTCCCGCTCGGGGTGTCCACCGGCAGCCCGACGCCGATCGCCGCAGCCATCGGCTCGGCGACCATGAGGAGGCGCTTCACGCCGGCTGACTGGGCGGAATCGCGGACGGCGCGGCGTTCCACTTCAGTGATGCCGGAGGGAACGCAGACGATGACGGTGGGCTTGACCCGAAGAATGCGCCGGTCGAGTACGGCCCGGAGAAAATGCCGCAGCATCTTCTCGGCAACCTCGAAGTTCGCGATCACCCCGTCCTTCATGGGCCGAACCGCGAGAATGCCTTCCGGCGTCCGCCCCAGCATCCGCTTGGCCTCGAGCCCGATTCCCATAATCTCCCCGGTGGCCTGGTCCACAGCGGCGACCGAGGGTTCGTTGAGCACGACGCCTTCGCCCTTCACCAGGACCAGCGTGTTTGCCGTGCCAAGGTCCACCGCGATTTCACTCGCCGGGCGCCAGGTCCGCTTCCGGCTGGCGGGGCGGTGCGCGCCGTCGCGGCTGGCGGCAAGATCGTCAGTCGGAGCTATCGGCGGGGCCGACGAAGCCGGGCGAGCGGAAGTGGGTCCAAGGATAGCGGTCACGGTGGGAGCATCCTCAGCGTCGAGAAGTTCAAGCCAGCGCCGCCCCGAAAGGCCGCACCTTGCAGATATCCCTTCGGCTTGCGGAATACCCCCGGTGGCGCGCACCCGACCCCGAATCCGGGGCCGTCGCTTGTACCATCGGCAAGATGTGATCCACCCGAGAGTTCCCGCACCGTCCCAGGGTCGTCCGCAATGCCCGGTCGACGCATGCCGGTCCAGTCCAGCGTCTAAGCCATTACAAGTCAGGTTGTTACATCGCCAGGCCGAGCACGGGCTATCGTGACCATCGGTCTGTTGCCCCTCTACGTGCTGCTGGTGCTCGCGGCGACCACCCTCGAGCCGACCGCGGCGCGCCGAATCGCCTTCCTCGGATTGGTGTCGTTCGCTCTCGGACTCGCCGCGTATGCCGTAAGTCCGGGCTCCGACGATCTCCAAGTCATCACAAAGGCAGCGGCCGATTCGAACGACGTGTTTTTCGTCGTGAATACCGGTCTGCTCCTCCTCGGCGTCGCCTTGTGCCTCGCCGCCTCGCTGTTCGCGATTCGGGAGGGGCCTCCGGTATCTCCGGGCCGTGCTCTCGCGCTTCTGTGCGCCGGTGGCCTCGGCTTGTGGGCGCTAGCGCCGCTCATGGTCGCGAGCGGTGGGTGGCGGCCCGGGCTTGGCGCGGGGGCGTTGGTGGTGGCCGGATGTCTGACCGGCGCGGCTGCCGCGCGAGTCCGCCATCTAGGCGCTTCTGTCGAGGAGCCGCGCATCGCGTGGCCGGGCGTGAAATCGGGCGCGCCCGCCTTGGGCGCGCTCTTTGGGCTTGGGGCACTCGGGGCGATTGCGGGACCGCACGTCGGCGTCGTCTTCTCGGGCTTGTGGGCCGCTGCGGTAGCGGACTTCCTCGATCGCCGCCGGCGCCGGATGGCCCGGATTCCCTGGCTTGTGATCGCTGCTCTCGCGCTTGGGCCGGCCTGGTGGTTCATGGGCACGGTTGCCGGTCCCGAGGGGTTGGGGATAGGTGCGTTGCGGGAAGTTCCTTTCAGTCCGGCCGCGGAGCGCCTGGTTGGTCTGGTCCTTGGGTTTGTCGCCTGGGCTTTTCTCGCCCTGTGGCCGGCGGAGCGGCTGTTTCCGGGCGGCCTGCTCGCACCGCTGGGTATCGCCCTCTGGCTCCGGGTGGTGAGTCCTGCAGCCACCGGGGGGGTCGAGCACTGGCGGCCGCTGTTCGTCCCGATTGGCGTCCTGGGCCTCTGGGGTGCCGCGATCACCGGCCGAGGACCCGCCGCCTGCAATGCCCTCGCTTTCATCGCGCTTGCGAGCGAAGCACCTGGTTCGCTTCCCGCCGCGCTCATCCTCGGCGCCACTGGACTCGCATTGCGGGTTGCGCCGGCGCGCACCGCGCACAACGCCGCCGAACGACTCGCCTGGATGCTCGCCGCGCTGGCTCTTCCTTTTGCGTTCGAGGCCGCATTCAGGGCGCAGATCATCTACACCCTGCTTGCCGGCGTTGGGGCCGGGCTCGCCTGCTGGACCAGCTTAGGTCGCGAACCCGATCCGAAGTCGGCATGAGAACCGCATTCCGGCTGATCACAGCGGCGCTCGTCCTGTTGCTGGGCGTTCTCGCGGTTCGCACCGTCCGCTTCAGCACCCGCCAGATCACTCCTCCGCCAGCCGAGCCGCTTGAGCTCGATTCGGCCGCAGTCATCCAGCGGCTGGCCGCGGCGATTCGGTTGCCCACCGTATCGGAGGAGGACTCGTCACGGCGTGATCCAAACCAGCTGATCGGCCTGCATCGGTTGCTCGAGGCAGGCTTCCCCCATGTGAGCAATGCGCTCACCCGGGAAGTGGTCGACCGGTACAGCCTGTTCTACACCTGGCCCGGCACTGACCGATTGGCTCCGGCGGTGCTCTTCATTTCCCATCTGGATGTCGTTCCAGCGGACTCGGCGCGTTGGTCCAGGATGCCGTTTGCCGGCGACGTGGCGGACGGATTCGTGTGGGGCCGCGGGACGCTGGACGACAAGGTAGGAGTTCTCGGCGTGCTAGAAGCCGTCGAGGCGCTGGTCCGAGCGGGATTCCGCCCGCGCCGAACAGTGTACCTGGGCTTTGGACACGATGAGGAGCTGGGAGGCGAAGGTGCGCGGGCGATCGCCGCGCTGCTCGAGGCAAGGAGGGTCCCCCTCGATGCCGTGGTGGACGAGGGCGGTGCGGTGCTGTCGGGGATCGTACCCGGCGTCGCGGCACCGGTGGCGACGGTGGGCGTGGCGGAGAAGGGAAGTGTCTCGCTTGCGCTCACCACCCACGCGCCCGGAGGCCATTCATCAATGCCGCCGGACGAAACCGCCATCGGCCGGCTGAGCCGGGCGGTGGACCGACTTGAGCGCGATCCGTTTCCCGCTACGATCGGTGGTGCCGAGCTCGCACTCTTTCGGGCAGTCGGGCCGGAGATGGCCTGGCCTCTTCGGATCCTCTTTGCGAACCTCTGGCTCTTCGAGCCGCTTGTGCTGCGCCGGCTCACTGCATCCCCTCCGACTGCGGCGTCGGTCAGGACGACTCTCGCACCGACCCTGATCCAGGGAGGGATCAAGCAGAATGTGCTCCCCGCGTCTGCACGGGCGGTAGTCAATCTGCGGATTCTCCCCGGTGAGACGGTCGAGAGTGTACTGAAACGGGTTCGGAAAGTGATCGCCGATTCGGCGGTGCAAGTGTCGATCGTGGGGCAGGGGGAGGATCCGTCGCCCGTCTCGCCGAGCGACGGACCGGCTTTTAAGGCGCTCGCCGGCGCCATCCGTCAGATCTATCCCAGCGCGGTCGTCGCTCCCTTTCTGGTCGTGGGCGCAACCGACGCCCGACACTACACCAACCTCACGCCCAACGTGTATCGCTTTGCTCCCTTGCCGCTGACCCCGGCCGACCTCGACCGTTTCCATGGAGTGGACGAACGCATCGCGGTGCCGGACTACCTCCGGGCCGTGCGCTGGTACGCCCAGGCGATCCGGCGGCTGGCGGGTGACGGGCGTCGTTGACCGCTCTCGAAGGCGCACTCATATTGCGCCGGCGAGAAATGGATCGCATTGATCGGTAACCGTTGTTCGTGGAGGATCGCCCCTCATGGCTTTCACCCTTCCCCCCTTGCCTTACCCGCACAATGCTCTGGAGCCGTCTATCGACGAGCAGACGATGCGGATCCATCACGAGAAGCATCACGCTGCCTACGTCAACAATCTCAATGCCGCGCTGGAATCGCAGCCTGATCTACAAAAGAAGTCGCTTGACGAGCTGCTGCAGAACCTCAGCAGTGTGCCGGAA
>Ga0310810_10010630_pt1 | contig 10723 bp, 10 predicted proteins | sample NCmetagenome_FD_207641 | JGI IMG/M metagenome (GOLD analysis project Ga0310810, IMG submission 207641) | Soil microbial communities from experimental microcosm in Duke University, North Carolina, United States - NC | ecosystem: Engineered > Artificial ecosystem > Soil microcosm > Unclassified ... | reverse complement strand
TCGAGCGCATTCCGCCGCCCTCCGGCGATCCAGAAGCCGCCCTCAAAGCCTTGATTTTCGATTCCTGGTTTGACAACTACCAGGGCGTGATCGTCTTGACCCGCATCGTCGACGGCGCCGTTCGTCCAGGCATGAAGATCAAGGTGATGTCGAACGGCCGGACGTTCGAAGTGATGGAGGTCGGGCAGTTCACACCCAAGCGCGCGAAGAAATCGGAGCTTTTGACGGGTGAAGTCGGGTATCTCTGCGCCAACATGAAGGAAGTCGCCGACGTCAAGATCGGAGACACGATTACCGATGCCGTCCAGCCGACCGCCGACCCGTTCCCGGGCTACAAGGAGGTGAAGCCGCTAGTCTTCTGCGGCCTGTACTCGACCGACACGTCGAAATATGAAGACTTGCGCGATGCGCTCATCAAGCTGCGGCTCAACGATTCGTCGTTTGTCTACGAACCGGAAACCTCGCTCGCGCTTGGCTTCGGTTTCCGCTGCGGGTTCCTAGGATTGTTGCACATGGAAATCATCCAGGAGCGGCTCGAGCGGGAATATGGGTTGACGCTCATCACGACGGCTCCGACCGTCGTGTATCGGGTGACCACCACCAAGGGCGAGGTGCTGGAAATCGACAACCCGGCCGAGTTGCCGCCTCCCAGCAGCATCGAGCGATTCGAAGAGCCGTTCATTCTTGCCACCGTGATCACGCCAGAGCGCTACATGGGGGCGATATTACAGCTGTGCCAGGAGCGCCGGGGGACGCAGCGCAGCATTCATTTTCTCGACCCGACGCGCGTGATGATCAGTTATGAGATGCCGCTGAATGAGGTCATTCTGGATTTCTACGACAAATTGAAGTCGAGGACCCAGGGATATGCCTCGTTGGATTACGAAGTGCTCGGCTATCGGGAGTCGGATTTGGTCAAACTCGACATTCTGCTCAATGGGGAGGCCGTGGACGCGTTGTCCTTTATTACCCACAGAGAACGCTCATACCCGCGCGGACGCCAGTTGGCCGAGAAGATGAAGGAGCTGATCCCCCGGCAGATGTTCGAGATCGCGATTCAGGCCGCAATCGGCAACAAGGTGATCGCGCGCGAGACCATCGGAGCGATGAAGAAAAACGTCACGGCGAAATGCTACGGCGGCGACATCACGCGCAAGCGCAAGCTGTTGGAAAAGCAAAAAGAAGGCAAGAAACGGATGAAAGCCGTCGGCAGCGTCGAAGTGCCGCAGGAAGCGTTTCTCGCGATCCTGAAAGTCGGTGAAGAATGAGCCTCGATCCCAACCTCCAGAGTTCCGACGAGATCGCGCAGCGGGCGCCCGAATCGACCACAGGAGACGCGGTGACCAGCCTGCAGCCGGCCAGGAAGTCGGTGTTCCGTGAATATGCGGAAGCCATCATCGTGGCCATGCTCCTGGCCTTCGCCATCCGCGTCTTCGTCGTCCAGGCCTTCAAGATCCCTTCCGGTTCAATGATTCCCACCCTGTTGATTGGCGACCACATCCTGGTCAGCAAGCTCGCGTACGGCATTCAGTGGCCGAGCGACTGCAAATTCCAGGTGGCCTTCCCGCCGGTCAACTGCTATGCCTCACATGCGCTGATTGAGTTCGGAAAACCGCAGCGCGGCGATATCATTGTGTTCCGTTTCCCAGAGGACGAGGAAAAGGATTTCATCAAGCGGATCGTCGGCATTCCCGGCGACACGGTGCAGATCAAGAACAAGGCGGTCCTGGTCAATGGGACGCCGCTGGATGACAAGGCGTATACCCAGCGGATCGATTCGGGAATCATTGACGGGACCATCAATCCACGCGATAACTTCGGCCCGGTCACGGTGCCGTCGGAATCCTATTTCGTCATGGGAGACAACCGGGATCAGAGCCTCGACAGCCGGTTCTGGGGATTCGTGCGGGAAGAGAAGATCCGGGGCAAAGCCTTCCGCATCTATTGGTCATGGAGCGGCCAAGGGCAATGGAAGGAGTGGGTCCGATGGGGGCGGTTCGGGAAGGCGATTCAGTGAGCAGACCGGGGCGGGACGCGACGACAGCAGCGGGCTCATCCAGCCGCCACGAAAAGCCGTCAGCCAGCAGCCTCAGACGCCATATTCAACGATTTCCTCAGGCGTCGGTCCTCGTCATCGGGGATTTGATCCTTGACCATTATATTTGGGGGCGCGTCAGCCGGATCTCTCCGGAAGCCCCGGTTCCCGTCGTGCACGTCGAGTCCGAGTCCATGCGCCTCGGCGGCGCCGCCAATGTCTTCAATAACGTGCTCGCCCTCGGTGGAAAGGCCGATCTCTGCGGCGTGATCGGTTCCGACGAGGCCGGTCGCCAGCTGCTCAAGGAACTCGGGACAAAGCGGGCGGGCCGCGGCGGCATCGTGACGGACGCCGATCGGCCGACGATCAAAAAGTCGAGGGTCGTCGCGCATAGTCAGCAGGTCGTGCGCTATGACGTCGAACGGAAAGGCGAACTCAAGCCGCAGTTACAAAAAAAAATTCTGCGGTATGTCGAATCGCGCCTGCGGGAACTGACCTGCGTCGTCGTGTCGGATTATGCCAAAGGCGTTGTCACGGCGGGACTCATGGCGGATCTCGTCCGCCTTGCCGCGTTGCGCAAACTGCCCATCATCGTCGATCCGAAGGTGGAGCATTTCGGCTTGTATAAGGGTGTGACCGTGATCACGCCCAATCATTTGGAAGCGACCCAGGCGGCAGGACTCCACGGGGACGGTGATCAGACGATTCAGGAGGCCGGTGAAACGATCCGCCAGCGACTCGGCTGTCAGTCGGTGTTGGTCACCCGAGGGGAAAAGGGCATGAGTCTCTTTGAAGGGACCAACGACGCTTGGCATATCCCGACCCAGGCACGGCAAGTCTACGATGTCACCGGAGCCGGTGATACGGTGGTCGGCACCCTCGCTCTGGCGCTGTCGACCGGCGCTTCGATGCGGGAAGCCGCGACCCTCGCCAATTATGCGGCCGGCATCGTCGTCGGCATGGTCGGGACGGCCACGGTGTCGACCAAGCAGCTCTCGGACGCCCTCGGCGGAGACTAGCAAGATGGTGAAAAAGACCCTTTTTTACCCGCCCAGCCCCGGCGCACACTTTTCACCCGCCCACCCACCGATTGCTTTGGCAATCGTTTGCCCGCGCGCGCCTTGCCCGGAGCTTCGTTCTCGCATCGTTAACAGAGGCAGTGATGGCGTTTGAGCAATCGACTTCGAAGCCGAAACCGGATGTGACGGTGGTGATTCCCGCCCGCTACGGCTCTTCCCGGTTTCCAGGCAAACCGATCGCCATCCTCGGTTCAAAACCCATCATTCAGCACGTGTATGAGAAGGCGGCGACCTGCCGGCTGGTGTCCGACGTCGTGGTCGCCACCGACGATTTGCGCATACAGCAGAAAGTGCAGGAGTTTGGGGGCCAGGCGGTACTGACGACGGGCGACTTCCGCAGCGGCACCGACCGGGTTGCCAGCGTCGCCCGGTCGCGCCCCGGGCGATTTTTCCTGAACCTTCAGGCGGATGAAATCCCCGCGGACGCTGAATTGTTGGCGGATTTGATTGAACCCTTTCTTGCCTCGGGCGCCGAGATGGGGACGTTGAAGCGCGCGCTCGGAACGGCTGAGGAACTGCGGAACAGCGCCGTCGTCAAGGTCGTCGCCGACCGGCAGGGCAGGGCCTTGTATTTCTCACGTGCACCGATCCCGCTCGTCCGTGACGATCCGGACCGGCGCCCGGCGAAGGGCTTGCACTACATCCACTTGGGCGTCTACATCTATACGCGTGAGACGTTGCTGCGGCTGGCATCGTTGCCGACCGGCGGGCTTGAAGAAGCGGAGAAACTCGAACAATTACGGGCACTGGACCATGGAATCACCATTCAGGTCTGGGAAACCCGGCATACGTCCTTGCGGATAGACACGCCGGCCGACGCGTCGTCAGCCGCCGAGAGTTTGCGGCGCCTGACATTGAGCCCGCTTGAAACGTCGACCCCATGATGACTGAATGCGGATTGTTTTTACTCGACCGCGAGCGAGGGAGATCATGATGGGCAAATACATCTTTGTCACAGGCGGCGTCGTCTCTTCCTTGGGGAAGGGACTCGCGTCCGCTTCTATCGGCAATCTGCTCGAAAGCCGCGGCCTCAGAATCACCTTTCTCAAGCTCGATCCCTACATCAACGTCGATCCGGGGACGATGAATCCCTACCAGCACGGAGAAGTCTACGTCACCGACGACGGCGCCGAGACCGACCTGGATCTCGGTCATTACGAGCGGTATACCTCGCTGACGCTGACCAAGGAAAACAATTACACGACCGGGCGTATCTACAATTCGGTGATCACCAAGGAGCGCCGCGGCGACTATCTGGGCGGCACCGTCCAGGTCGTTCCGCATATTACCGACGAGATCAAGCAATGCATCATGCGGGTCTCGCAGGGCATGGACGTGACGATCGTCGAAATCGGCGGGACGGTGGGAGACATCGAGAGCCTTCCGTTTTTGGAGGCGATCAGGCAGATGCCCTACGACGTGGGGCGCGAGAACGTCCTGTACGTCCATCTGACCCTCGTGCCGTACATCAGCGCGGCGGGGGAGCTGAAAACCAAGCCGACGCAGCATTCCGTGAACAAACTGCGTGAGATCGGTATCCAGCCGAACATCCTCTTGTGCCGGACGGACCGGTATATCCCGCCGGAGATGAAGGCCAAAATCGCCATGTTCTGCAACGTCGAAAAAGACGCGGTCATCACCGCCAAAGACGTGGATACGATCTATGAAGTGCCGATCGTCTTTCGCAAGGAAGGCCTGGATGAATTGATCGTCCGGCAGTTGAAGCTGCAGACGGGCCCGCCGAACCTCCGCGAATGGGACGCGATGGTGCAGAAGATCAAGCATCCGAAACACGAAATCGCCGTCGCGCTCGTGGGCAAATACGCGGGATTGAAAGAATGTTACAAGAGCTTGGCGGAAGCGCTCGTGCACGGGGGCATCGACCATGAAACACGCGTCAACATCACGTGGATTGAATCCGAAGACATTGAGCGGCTCGGCACGGAACGCATCCTACGCGAGGCGGACGGAATTCTGATTCCCGGCGGCTTCGGCGCGCGCGGCATCGAGGGAAAAATTACGACGATTCGCTATGCTCGTGAGCGCCAGGTGCCGTTCCTCGGCCTCTGTCTCGGCATGCAATGCGCGACGATCGAATTTGCGCGCCACGTCGCCGGCTTGGCGGGTGCTAACAGCGCTGAGTTCGACGAGAGATCGCCCCATCCGGTCATTCACTTGATGCAGGATCAACAGACCGTCAGCGACAAAGGCGGGACGATGCGGCTCGGCAGTTACCCATGCCGGTTGGGAGAAGGCACGCTTGCCCACAAGATGTACGGAGTGAACGAAGTCCACGAACGGCACCGTCACCGGTTCGAATTCAACAACGCCTACCGGGACCAGTTGACTGCAAAAGGATTGGTGTTGAGCGGGCTGTCGCCCGACGGACGGCTGGTTGAAATCGTGGAACTCAAGGAGCATCCCTGGTTCCTCGCCACACAGTTCCATCCCGAATATTGTTCGCGTCCGCACCGGCCCCATCCCTTGTTTAGCGGATTTGTCGGTGCGGCTCTGCGGAAGAAACTTGGCCATTAGGGCCGGCGGGTAAAATTTCACTGGCACTTTTGTCCCTTCTTCCGTACCCTGGTCCTGGGTGGCTTGATGGCACATGTCGTCGACATCGGTACCTTCACGGTCGGCCAGGGACAGCGGCCGTTCCTGATTGCCGGGCCCTGCGTGATTGAAAGCGAGCGGCTGGCCCTCGAGACGGCGGCACGCATTGCGGAAATCACGCGGGCACTGGGCATGCCGTATATCTTCAAGTCGTCGTTCGACAAAGCCAACCGGACCTCTATCACGTCGTTTCGCGGCCCGGGGCTGGCACCCGGTTTGGAGGTCCTCGACAAAGTGAAGCGGGAAATCGGTGTTCCGGTACTCACCGACGTCCACACCGAGGAGCAGGCGATGGAAGCCGGCCGGGTCGTCGATGTGCTGCAGATTCCCGCCTTCCTATGCCGGCAGACGGATTTGTTGATCGCCGCTGCCAAGACCGGCAAGGTCGTCAACGTCAAGAAGGGGCAGTTCCTGTCGCCGCATGAGATGTCCAACGTGGTCAAGAAGCTGGAGGAAGCCGGCAACACTCGAATCGTGCTGACAGAGCGCGGATCCTCATTCGGGTACAATAATCTCGTCGTTGATATGCGGTCATTTCCGATTTTGCGGAGCTTCGGCTACCCCGTCGTGTTCGATGCGACGCATAGCGTGCAGCTCCCGGGCGGAGGCGGCACCAAATCCGCCGGCCAACGCGAGTTCGTCGAGCCGCTGGCGTCGGCCGCGGCCGGCGCAGGAGTCGACGGGTTCTTTATGGAAGTCCATCCCAACCCCGACGAGGCATTGTCCGACGGCCCCAACATGGTCCCCCTCCATCAACTGAAATCGCTGCTTGAACGGATTCTGCGCATATGCGACGCCGCACATCCCAGAAACTAAGCCAAAAACCGCCGTCAAAGGGATCCGAGCGCGGCAACGGCGGCAGCCTGGCGGAGGGGCGGCGCGTCTTGAAAATCGAAGCGCGCGCAGTTCAGGCCCTGATCGATCGGCTGGATGCGCAGTTCGATCAGGCCGTCGATCTGCTCCTTCGCTGTAAAGGCAAAGTCGTGGTGTCGGGAATGGGAAAGTCCGGCCTCGTGGGTCAAAAGATCGCGGCGACCATGGCGAGCACCGGCACGCCCGCCTTTTTTCTCCATCCGGCCGAAGGCATACATGGGGATCTCGGCATGCTGGGCCGTGCGGATGTGCTGATCGCCATTTCCAACAGCGGGGAGACGCAAGAGATTTTGCAGCTGCTGCCCTACGTCGAACGCATGGGCATTCCGGTGGTCTCGATGACGGGGCGCATGACGTCGACCTTGGCCAAAAACAGCGATGTGGCGCTCGATGTCTCGGTCTCGGAGGAAGCGTGTCCGATGGGCCTCGCGCCGACCGCCAGCACGACGGCGGCGTTGGCGATGGGAGACGCATTGGCGGTGGCCCTGCTGCAGAAGCGTGGGTTCAAGCAGGACGACTTTGCGCAATTCCATCCGGGCGGCACGCTCGGCAGGCGTCTACTCGTTCGCGTCAAAGACTTGATGCATGGTGGAACCGACATGCCGATGGTTTCAGAGGCCGTGCCGGCCACGGCCGCAATTTTGGAGATTACGGCCAAAAAGCTGGGCATGACGACCGTGACCGATCGCGGCGGCAAACTCGTCGGTATCATTACGGACGGCGATTTACGGCGGTTTGTGCAGCAGGGAGGCGATTTCGCAAGAGTCACCGCCGGCGAATTGGCATCGCGCCAACCGAAAACCATCGGGCCGGACGATCTCGCCGCGAAAGCCGTCGAACGGATGGAACGGTTTTCGATCACGACCCTGGTCGTCACCGAAGGCGAGCGAAGGGTGCTCGGTGTGATTCACCTGCATGATCTCTTGAAGCACGGCATCGTGTGAGCAGAAGAATGAAACAGGCGTCCTGGGTCGCGGGTGAGAAAAACACCAGTTTGATTGTTCTGGTGTGATCAAGAGAGATAAAAGCGATGAATCGCGTACTGGAAGCCTGGAAAGCGGTCGGACAGGAATCGCTGAATGTGCCCAATGTCATCACGTTGGTGCGTATTCTGCTGATTCCCGTCTTTGTCATGCTGTTCTTTACACCGACTCCGGATCGATCCTTGAGCGCAGCCGTCGTGTTCGTGGTTGCCGCCATCACGGACCTCTTGGACGGCTATATCGCGCGACGGACAGGACAGATCACCAAGCTCGGCAAGCTGCTGGATCCGATCGCGGACAAACTATTGGTCCTCTCCGCCCTGATTCTGCTCGTCAACATCGATCGAGTCAGCGCATTGGTCGCGATTCTTGTCATCGCCAGGGAGGTCGCCGTCACGGGTATCCGTGCGATCGCCGCCGGCGAAGGCATGATCATCGTGGCCGAGACCACCGGCAAGTACAAGATGGCGCTGCAGGTGGTGGCGATCACAATGCTGATCCTCGAAGGCACGGCGCTTTCTGATCTGGGGAATCTGCATTTGGCAGGCAGTGTCACGCTGTATCTGTCGCTGGTCTTGGGCTACCTGTCTGGTGGCCTCTATGTGTGGAGCTTTTGGAAGCAAGTGGTCGCCAAAGGCTTGTGAGTGGAAGAAGAACTTTTCTTTGGACTGCTCCTCATGCTCGGCTATGCGCTGGGCGCCATTCCGTTCGGCATCGTGGTGTCAAAGGCCCTTCACCGGCCGGATCCTCGCACGGTGGGCAGCCGGAATGTTGGCTTCACGAATGTGCTGCGGGTGTCGGGGGCCAAGGCCGGCGTACTGACGCTGCTCGGCGATATGGGAAAGGGCTGGGTGATCGGCTGGGCGGCCATGCACTGGCTGCATACGGAATCGTTCATCATGATCGCGGCGCTGTCGCCGATCATCGGCCACATTTTTTCACCGTTTCTTGCGTTCAAAGGCGGCAAAGGGGTGGCGACGGCGTTGGGAGCCGTCATGGGATTGTCGCCCTCGATCGGGACGCTGCTGCTGTTGATCTGGCTCGGGGCGGTCGCCATTTGGCGGTATTCGTCGGGAGGCGCGCTCGCCGCCTTCGGTCTGTTTCCGGTCGTCGCCATCGTCAATGAGCAGCGTCAGGAGTTTCTCATCTTTGCCATCGTCGTGAGCACCTTGGTTTGGGTCAAGCACAAGGACAATATCGTAAGGTTGTGGAAAGGCACGGAAGGCAAAATCGGTCAAAAGACGTTGGCTGCATAACCGCCGGTCTGACGGACCCCTCTCGGTATTTCCGGTACCTGCACTCTTCAAACGCCATCACGTGTATCGTCGGTTCCCAGGTGCGAATGTTATGACTTCCCGGCTCATGCTCAAATGTCGGGCGTTTGCTTCGCTCGCGTTCTGGCTGCTGAGCGTCATGGCGGTGATCGGCGGAGCGGTCACTGCGTGCGACGGCGGCTCGGACGCGGGCACGGCGCCCGCTCTCGACACTTCGAGTGCGGGCGTGAAGGTGATGCCCTTGGGTGATTCGATTACCGAGTCGACGACGGGCCTCAGCAGCTATCGGTACTTTCTCTGGCATCTGATGATCAGCAATGGCTACCACGTCGATTTCGTCGGCTCGCAACACGGCGTGGGCAACGGCCCTCCGGCGAATTCCGATTTCGACATGGATCACGAAGGGCATAGCGGCTGGAGGGCGGATGAGATTCTGGCCCACATTCACGCATGGGCTGCCGCCGCTTCGCCGGATGTGGTCTTGCTCCATATCGGCACGAACGACCTCCGGCAGGGACAAAGCGTCGACAGCACGCTGACCGACATCGGAGGGATCGTCGATGCGCTGCGGACGGTCAATCCTCGGATCAGAATCCTGTTGGCGCAACTGATCCCCCGGACCGGCGATTCGCTGATTTCTTCGCTGAACGCCGCATTGCCGGCCTTGGCGGCCGGGAAAGATCGTCCGGAGTCGCCGATCGTGCTCGTGGATCAATACACGGGCTTTGATTTGTCCTCGATGACCTACGACGGGACGCATCCCAATGACATCGGCGACGCTCGCATGGCGGACCGATGGTTCGACAAGCTGACCCCTGCCCTCGATGCTCTTCTCACCGGAGCCGCGCCGGCAGCGGGTGAAGACCCGCCGCGAAATTGACTCCTTTGGGGCCCCTCCATATAATGCGTCAACCTCCGTTTCGCTCTCACATCAGCCTATGCGTTCCTTGCCGAAGGACCACCTCGCCAACCGTCTCCGCAAACTGCATCACGGAATTCGGCATGCCTTTTCCACTCAGCCGGTCGCAGCAGCAGTAAGCAGCGAGGACCTGGCACTCATGGAGCGCATGGCCGATGCGCTGGTCACGCGGGGCATGGGAACGCCGGCCATGATGTTTCTCGAATCGATGGGGCCCATGAATTTTCTCGGAAGTCAGGCGCTGCATTTCCTGACGCCCCTTCTCGAGTGCGCGTTCGAAGGGAAGGACTTTGAACGGGTGGCGTCCCTGCTCGAGCGGCGGGACAGCATCTCGCGGTTGGTCGCGCTGATCGAGCACAAAACGTCGGCGAAGAGGGCATCGGCCCGATGACCGCCGGACCCTCGGTGCCGCCCCCGGGCGACCATCCATTGAACGTGATCGTCGCGACCGATTGCGGCAGCACGACGACGAAGGCCATCTTGATCGAAAAGATCGGCGACGAATACCGCCAAACCTACCGGGGGGAAGCCCCGACGACGGTCGAAGCCCCGTTCGAGGATGTGACCCGTGGCGTATTGAACGCGATTGCGGAAATCGAAGAACTCTCGAATAGAAAAATCCTCGACGGAGAGCACATCCTCACGCCGCGACAGGACCCGCAGACGGGCGTCGACATCTACATCTCCACCAGCAGCGCCGGCGGCGGCCTTCAAATGATGGTGACCGGCGTGGTCCAGAACATGACGGGAGAGAGCGCGCAACGCGCGGCGCTCGGCGCCGGTGCGATTGTCATCGACGTGCTGGCGTCCAACGACGGACGGTTGCCTCACGAAAAAATCGAGCGCATCCGGTCGATGCGGCCCGACATGATCCTCATGTCGGGAGGAACGGACGGAGGCGCCGTCACACACGTGGTGGAAATGGCCGAATACATTGCCGCCGCCGA
>Ga0310810_10010627_pt1 | contig 10724 bp, 12 predicted proteins | sample NCmetagenome_FD_207641 | JGI IMG/M metagenome (GOLD analysis project Ga0310810, IMG submission 207641) | Soil microbial communities from experimental microcosm in Duke University, North Carolina, United States - NC | ecosystem: Engineered > Artificial ecosystem > Soil microcosm > Unclassified ... | reverse complement strand
CGTGGACACGAAGACCGTCCTCGACCAACTCTTGGGCGGTCGCGGGTTTCTCGCACGCGGTGTCGTGTCTCCGATTCTCGATGGCGGTGACTCGACGCGCAGTCGGTATGCATACGACCCCGCGAAAGCGAAGCAGTTGCTCGCGGCGGCAGGCCATCCGAACGGCATCGATGTCGAGCTCTGGCACTCGCAGGACCCGACGATCGCGCGGCTGTCGCAAGCGGTGCAGGGCTATCTGAACGCCGCCGGGATTCGCACGAAGCTCGTCCAGCGCGACGCATCGTCGGCGCGCGAAGCGGCGCGCAAAGGCGAGACGGACATGACGCTGAAAACATGGTACGCCGATTACCCCGACGCCGACAGCTTCCTCTATCCCCTCCTCTACTCCGGTAGCAAGGGGCCCGGCGGCAACGTGTCGTTCTACGCGAACCCGGCGTTCGACCGCGTTATGCTGTCGGCACGACGCGAACAGGACGACGCGAAGCGAGCGACGCTCTATCGCTCCGCCGACTCGCTGGCGTACGCCGATGCGCCGATGATTCCGCTGTTCTTCTTCAACGATCTCTTCGCCGTCCAGCCGTGGATCCGCAATTTCAAGGTGCCCACCATCTTCAACGGGCAGCGATGGACCGACGTGAAGATCGTTGGCTCTGAGCTGAGACAGTAGTTGCCGTCGTTCCTGCTGCGTCGCCTGCTGCTCGCGATTCCGACGCTGGCGGGCGTGCTGGTCGTCGTGTTTCTCCTGCTGTACGTCGCGCCCGGCGACCCGGTGCAGGAGATGGTCGGCGAGCGTGCCGATGCAGAGACCATTGCGCGACTGCGGCGTGAGCTGCGTCTCGACGATCCCATTCACGTACAGTTCGCACACTACGCCGGTGGCGTTCTCCGCGGCGACCTCGGCACCTCGTACATCACGGGCCGGCCGATCCTTCGCGACATCGCCGAGCGATTTCCGAAAACGCTCATGCTGGCGGCGACGGCAATGATGCTCGCCGCGCTCGTCGGAATAACGATCGGAGTCGTGAGTGCGCGCTGGCCCGGCGGGTGGATCGACCGCATCTCACTCGGCGCGGCGTATCTGGGCATCTCGTTTCCCGTGTATTGGGTCGGGCTGCTGCTCATCCTGCTATTCGCGGTCACGCTGCGATGGCTGCCGCCTTCGGGGTACGGCCGCGCCGAATACCTCGTGCTGCCCGCCCTCGCGCTGGGATCGCGATCCATTGCGTTTCTCGCGCGCGTCACGCGCTCGTCGATGCTCGAAGTCCTCGGCAGCGACTTCGTGCGCACCGCACGCGCGAAGGGTCTCGTCGAACGCACGGTCGTCGTGCGACACGCACTGCGCAACGCGCTCATTCCGGTGATCACGGTGCTCGGGCTCGACTTCGGCTACTACCTGACCGGCAGCATTTTGACGGAAACGATCTTCAGCTGGCCGGGGCTGGGGCGTTATGTCGTGAATGCGATCTCACGGCGCGACCTTCCGGCCATTCAAGGCTCGGTACTGTTCCTGAGCGTGGTATTCGTTGCCGTGAACCTGCTCACCGATCTGGCGTACGCGAAGGCGGACCCGCGAGTGGCCTATGAGTGACTCGAACACCGACGTGCCCGACGAGCCACTCACGCTCGCCGACTATGAGCGCCTGGCAAGTCGCACGCTCAACCCTGAACTCGGGCGCGAGCAGCGCTTGCTCGACGCCACGGCCGGACTTGCGGAGGAGGCGGGCGAGGTGCTCGGTCTCGTGCGCAAGCACGCGTTCATGCACCACGAGCTCGACGTCGCGCGACTGACGATCGAGCTCGGCGACGCTCTCTGGTGCCTAACGGCAGCTGCTGGCGCGCTCGGTGTTTCGCTCGAGGACGTGGCGGCGGCGAACCTGTCCAAGCTGCGGCGTCGATACCCCGCGGGCTATTCGGACGAGGCGAGCGTGCGGAGGGACGAACGGCCGTAGTAGCTGCCTGGCCTCGCGGCCGACGTCGCCTAACACCGCGCAGGTGGCCGGCAGTTACCGCGCGACGACCTTCACCGCCACGTCCGCGTTAGGTACGGAGAACGTCCTTCAGAAGGGCGGGTCGCCCACCGCACAGTTCGCGACATCTGGGGCGGCGACGGGCCACGTGACGATTCCGAGCCAGGCCGTCGACGAGGACTTCGTCGGGACGTGGAAGATCGAGAACGGCGAACTGGAGATCGAGGAGGTCCCGTCGGACACCTTCATCGAGGATCTGTCGTTCAAGATCGCCGGCACCACGCTCGTCGCCGATGACACGTTCAACGGAGTACGCGTGCAGGTCGTCCTGACGAAGCAGTGACCGACGAGCACTAATCTGGAGCGTGTTCGAACGAAGCGAGCGCGGCCCGAAAAGACGCGGAGTCATCGCGGTCCGCGCATGCTTCTCGCGCGGTAAGCTCCTCGTGTCCGCCAGCGTTTGCGCACCCGCGCGATTGCCGGGCGGAACAATAGAGGATGGAGCCGATGCAACTGTCGGGTTCGGCCGTCGCTCTGGCGTCGATGAGCGTCCTGTTGTTGTTAGGCGCCGCGTGCAAGGAGAACGAGGACGCCACGTCGCCCACCCTCCTGCACGTCCCCGGCAGCTACCGCGCGACGATGTTCACCACGACGACCCCGTCAGGCACCGAGAATGTTCTTCAGGCCGGCGGGTCAGTGACCGCGCAGTTCGACCCGTCGCGTGATGTGAGGGGTCACGTCACGATTCCGCAGCGGACCGTCAACACGGACTTCGTGGGTACTTGGAAGCTCACCGGGACCACCGTGCAACTCGACCCGACCCCCTCGAACATCCTGATCGACGCCCTGTCGTTCAAAGTCACGGGCAACTCGCTGATAGCCGACAGCACGCTCGCCGGCACCCGCGTCCGACTGGTGCTAGTGAAGCAATAGCGTCGTTAGGTGTAGCTGATAGCCAATAGCTGTTAGCTGATAGCTGCCCTTTCGATCAGTCGTCCTTCTGCCCGAAGATCGCGAGATTCGAGCTGTGCCCCGGATTCACCTTCTTCTCCGGGTAGATCCAGTGCACCGCCTGATTCACCGCGATCGCCGCTTCGCCGAAGCCAGTCGCGATGAGCTTGAGCTTCCCCGGATACGTCGTGATGTCACCCGCGGCGTAGATACCGCGACGCGTCGTCTCCATCGTGCTCGTCACCGTGATCTCGTCGTTGACGATGTCCAGTCCCCACTCCGTCAGCGCACCGAGGTCACTCACGAATCCGAGCATCGGAAGGATCGCGTCCACTTCCACCGCGCGCGTCGTCTTCCCTTTGATGTCCTTGAGCACGACGCCACTCAGCCGATCGTCGGCGGACGTGATGTCGGCCAGTTCGTGGAAGGTCAGTAGCTGCGCGCGACCCTGCGCCGCCGCCGATTGCACCTCGCTCACGGTCGCCGCGTGCGCGCGAAACCGGTCGCTGCGATGGACGAGCGTCACCGAGGCCGCGCGATCCAGCAGCTGATGCGCCCAATCGAACGCCGAGTCGCCGCCGCCGATGATCATGATCCGTCGGCCGCGGAACTCCTCGGGGTCGGTCACCACCTCGTGCACGCCACGCCCGTACCACGGCTCTGCACATGGCTGCGGCAGGCGACGCGGTGAGAACGCCCCGATCCCTCCAGCAATGACCACCGCGCGCGTCGGGAATTCCTGCTGTTCGGTCACGACCACGAACTGTCCGTTGTCTTCCTTCAGACCGACGACGCGCTCACCGAGGTACGTCTTCGCCCCGAACTGCCCGGCCTGCGCGGCAAGCTGGTTCACGAGGTCTTTCGCGAGAACCCGGGGGAACCCACCGACGTCGAAGATCAGCTTCTCGGGATAGAGGGCCTTGAGCTGTCCGCCAAGCTCCGGCAGCGCGTCGATGATGCGCGACGTTGCGCCGCGCATCCCGGCGTAGAACTGGGCGAACAAACCCGTCGGTCCGCCGCCGATGATCGTGATGTCGGTGAGATCGTGCGTCGTCATGCGGTGGAAGAATAAGCGGTCGGTCACGAGGGGGCGAAACCCATTAGGCGTGGCTACCTTTCGCGCATGACGACCAAGATTTACACCAAGACCGGCGACACCGGCGACACGGGCCTCTTCGGCGGCGGCCGCGTCGGGAAGGACCACCCGCGCGTAGAAGCGTACGGCGACATCGATGAGTTGAACGCCATTCTCGGAATGGCGCGCGCCGTCGAGATGATGCCACGCATCGATGAGGTACTCGTCCCGTTCCCGTGCAGCGCGACCTGTTCGCCATCGGCGCGCTGCTCGCGACACCGCATCCCGACAAGATGCGCGAGCAGCTCGCGAAGGCCCGCGTCGATGAAGATCGGATCGCCCAACTCGAGCGCGCGATCGATGATGGCGAACACGAGCTCGAGCCGCTGAAGGCGTTCATCGTCCCCGGCGGCACACCGAAGGCCGCGGCACTGCATGTCGCGAGAACCGTGTGTCGGCGCGCGGAGCGCCGCGTCGTTCACCTCCGTCGCGAAGATGACATTCCGCAGCTCGTGGTGATCTATCTGAATCGTCTGTCCGATCTGCTCTTCGTGCTGGCGCGCGTCGCGAACCGCCGCGCAGGAGCGGGCGAGGTCACCTGGTAGCCCGGTGACGTCCATCGACGTCCTTGGGTACCCCATCATCATTGGGGACGGCGCGCTGGCGCAGCTCGGCAGCCTCGTCGGCGCGCATGCGCGTGCGCATCAGTACGCGATCGTGAGTGACGAGAACGTCGCGCGCCACTACCTGACACCGGTCCGCGACGCGCTCGTTCGGGACGCCGCAGGCGCCACCGCGGAGCACGTCCACTCCGTCGTCATCCCAGCGGGAGAACAGCACAAGACACGGGAGCAGTGGGGCTCGATTACCGACACGCTCCTCTCGCGCGGCTGCGCGCGCGACACGACGATCATCGCGCTCGGCGGCGGCGTCATCGGCGACCTCGCAGGCTTTGTGGCCGCAACGTACATGCGTGGCATCCCGGTCGTGCAGGTGCCCACGACGCTGTTGGCCATGGTCGACGCATCCGTCGGAGGCAAGACCGCGGTCGATACACCTGCTGGAAAGAACACGGTTGGCGCGTTCCATCCGCCGGCGCTCGTGCTCATCGATCCGGCCACGCTCGCATCGCTGCCACCGCGCGAATTACTGGCGGGTTTCGCCGAGGTGATCAAGCACGCCGTGATCGCCGACGCGTCCGACATCGACACGGTAATGGCGCTGGTGCCGGCGTTGCTGGCCGGCTCGAGCCCTGTTCGCACCTTGGAGTCGCTCATCGAGCGAAGTGTTCGCGTCAAGGCGATGGTCGTGGCGACCGACGAGCGCGAGCACGGGCTACGGAAGGTGCTGAACTTCGGTCACACCATCGGTCACGGGGTCGAAGCCGGCAGCGACTACTCGCTGTTGCACGGCGAGGCGATCGCGATCGGAATGGTCGGCGAAGCGAGGCTTGCCGAGCACCTGGGAATCGCGGTCTCCGGCACCGCGTCGGCGATCGAGCGCGCGGTGGCAGGCATCGGCCTGCCGGCGGCGATCCCCAGCGGCGTGAGCGCGGAGCGTGTGTTCGCGCTCATGGCGTCCGATAAGAAAAGGAGGCGCGGCATGCTGGAGTACGCACTGCCGAAGCAGGTCGGCGAAATGGCCGGTGCCGCTTCGGGCTGGGGGATCGCCGTCCCGGACGCCGACGCAATCGAGGTCATTCGCTGTCTCAAGTAGGAACGCGGCTTGCTCATGCATTCGCCGACCCTTCCGGAGACAGCAATGTCGTCGTTCGGCACCTACCTGGTCGGCTTCATCATTCTGATTATCGGGCTCGGCATCGCGGCCTACCTGCTGAACGTCCCTCCGATGTGGATCGTCGTCGGCGCGGTCGTACTGCTCGGTATCGGGATTTTGATGGCGACATCGAGGACAAAACCGCGAGATCCGCCAGCGGTCTGACCAATTTCCGCTGAAAACAGGGGGGAGGCTTCGAGCCTCCCCCTTTTTCGTCTGCGCGATCGTCAGATCACAAATCGTTATTGGCCAACAACATCCCACATCACAACGCTTCTATCGCAAGTCAGCGTCAAAAAATCTGTTGACCTTGATTATGCACCCGTATTATCGTGGCGCCTCTGCTGACCAAGCCAGCGAGCGATCCCCACCGAGCTCGCATCACCTTCCGCATGGTAAGGGGCGTGTATGCAGCAAGTGACCGAGAGCAGGTCTAAAGGGTTCTTCCGTTCCTCTCCCTCCACCGCTTTCGATCAATACCTACAGGATATACAAAAGCTCCCTCTCATAACTGACCCCGAAGAAGAGCGGCGGTTAGCGAGACGCGCCCAGAAGGGCGACGAAAAAGCAGCCGAACGGTTGGTGACTGCTAACCTCCGTTTCGTCATATCCTATGTGAAGAAGTACCAGGGCCACGGACTCGACTTGAGCGAGCTGGTGGCAATCGGGAATGAAGGCCTGCTCAAGGCCGTTCGAAAATTCGATCCCGATCAGGGCGTCAAGTTCATCTCCTACGCCGTCTGGTGGGTTCGCCAGGCCGTGCTGAAAGCCCTGGCAGAGCAGACGCGCTCCGTGCGCATTCCGCTCAACCAGAACTCTCAGCTCATCCGGCTCGCACGCGCCGAGACCGTTCTGTCACAGGTTCTCAAGCGCGATCCCACCGATAGCGAGATCGGCCGCCTGCTCGAGGAATCGCCGGAATCAGTACGCGCGGCGAAGCAGATGTCCGCCACCGAAGTCTCGCTCGACGCACCAATCGATCGCTCCGACCGCGAAGCCTGCACCCTGGGTGAGCGATTCGCTGGCGTCGATGGTACCGAGATCGAAGAAGTCACCGACTTCAAGCTGATGCGCGAGTTCATCGACCGCGTGTTCAGACAGTACCTCACGCCGCGCGAGCGGAAGATTCTCTATCTGTACTACGGCCTCGAAGAGGGCTCCGAGGCCATGACGCTCGAGAAGATCGGCGCGCTCATGGGCGTCACTCGCGAGCGAATTCGCCAGATTCGCGAGCGAGCGTTCGAAAAGCTGCGCGAATCGCCCGACGGTTCCGCCCTCGCGGGGTTCTGGACGGCAGCCTGATCCGGGCACAATAAGGCTGGTCTCTCAGGGGCTCGGCGATTTTCGCCGAGCCCCTTTGCGTTATTGCGAATGTCAGTGTCGAGATCGGCTTGTTTTGTCCGGTCTTATTAGTGACATCTTGTTTCGGTTAGCCCCGAGGGTCGTCAACGTGTGATGCTACGCACCAACGAGCCCGATCCCGACGGCCACCCTGGCTCGATCACACCACCACGCGTGCTGGTGGTGGACGATGAATCGACAATCCGGATCGCCCTCCGCCGGTTCTTCACCCGCATGGGATGGATCGTGGAGGAAGCCGGTGACGGTGGTCGCGCGCTCGAGATGATCCTCCATGATCGCTCGCAACGCGCCACGCCGCCGTATTCGCTCGTCGTGTCCGACCTGCGCATGCCCGGCCTTTCCGGGATCGAGCTTCACGACCGAATCGAGCAGGACTGCCCCGAAGTCCTGCCCCGCCTCGTGTTCTCGACCGGCGACCTCGTCTCCGGCGAAGCCGCGGATTTCGCGCGCGAGACCTCCTGCGAGATCATTGAAAAGCCGTTCGAGTTCGCCAAGCTGCGGGCCACCATCGATCGAATGCTCGGACGTTAGGCGCACGGCCGCACGGGCGGCGCGTCCGGACTGAGGACTGACGGGTACGCTTTTCGCCTTGAGCGTCGTCACGTCCTCGTCCTGAAAGGAGCCAACGTGCCTCAGCGGCCAATTCCGGCCTTCGTCAACCTGGAGTCAGGCTCGGGCAAGTCGGCGCGTGAGGCCCTGGAGGCGGTTGGAAGCTTCGAGGTCGAGGCATGCGACCCCGACTCGATGGATCGACAGATACAGATCGCCGTGAACGCCGGCGCAGACCGGATCGTTGTTGCGGGTGGCGACGGCACCGTCGCCAAGGCCGCTACGGCCCTGGTCGGAACGGACACCGCCCTGTCCGTGGTCCCTGGCGGCACACTCAATCATTTCGCGAAGGACCACGGCATTCCCACCGACCACGCCGAGGCCGCCCAGGTCTCGGCCCATGGGATTACGACCACGACCGATGTCGCAACGGTGAACGGTCGGCTCTTTCTCAACACCAGCTCCGTCGGCGCCTACGTGCTGTTCGTCCGCACCCGCGAACGCATCGAACGGTATTTCGGGTACCGTCTCGCGACCTTGATCGCCGCCCTTCGAATGTTCGGGCGCATTCGGCCGTTCACCGTCGAACTGGAGCTGGATGGCGAAGCACGTCGATATCGCAGCGCACTCGTGTTCGTCGGCGTTGGCGAACGCGAGCTTCAGCTCCCATCGATGGGGGGTCGCGCGGAGGGTGGCCGCCGTGGCCTCCATGTGATCGTCGTCCGGGGAGGTACGTTCGCCCGACTCGTGGCGGCCGGAATGACAGCGGCATTCGGAGGGAAAGACGCCATCGATCGCGGGAAGCTGATGGATACGTTCGTCGTTGACCAATGCCGGATCGAGCTTCCCCGTCGCGCTGGCAGGGTCGCCATCGACGGAGAGATCGTCGAGATGACCTCTCCGCTCGAGTACAGGATCGACCGCGACGCGCTCAAACTCGTGGTTCCCGCAGACCGAGACCGCCAGGACTGACACGCCCACACCTCGAGGCGGTATCGGCACCACGGGGTACGCGGCGTCACTCTGCGTTTTACCTTTCCCGGGTGCCCCTCTCTCTCTTGCCGCTTTTCCCGCTGCCGTTGGTGCTGTTTCCCGGCGCGCCGCTTCCACTGCACATTTTCGAACCGCGCTATCGGCAGCTGCTCGCCGACTGCGTCGACGGCGATTCACGATTCGGCATCGTGTTCCGCGCAGAGGGCGTGAGCGAGGCGGATCTCGAGCCCGGCACGGTCGGATGTATTGCCGAAATCGATGATGCTCACACCCTTCCCGACGGGAGATCCAACATCGTCGTGCATGGCGTCCGCCGATTTTCATTTCTCCGATTCGTGGTGACGCCGGCGCCGTACCGCGTCGCGCAGATCGCCGAGTACGAGGATCTTCCAGAGGATGAGGCAGCGCTGGCGCCAGTGGCGAAGCGCGTTCGGGCGCTCTTCGATCGCGTGGGGCGCGCGGCCCGCACGCTCGCTGATGACCATGATCCGCTGCCCACGCTTCCGGAAGACGCGGATGCGCTGTCGTTCGGAATCGCGTCGCTGATCGACATCGAGCCAGCTCGTCGCCAGGAGCTGCTCGAATCGCAGCTGGCGTCGGAACGGCTCGCAACGCTCAGCACGATGCTGGCCGGTGCGGTCGAGTCGCTCGAGGCGCGCGCGAAAGTTCACGGACGCGCCAAAGGCAACGGCCGCGGCCCGTACGCCGCCAAGTGACGGTGACGTCCGACCTCGCGGCGCGGCTCGCGGACATCGTCGGCTCTCGCGGTGTCCTGGCTCGTCCGAACGAGCTCGTCGTCTATCGCAGCGATGGTCTGCCTGGCTACTCCAGGCAGCCGCGCCTCGGGGTCTTTCCGCGAACGCGCGATGAACTGGTTGCGGTCGTTAGGCTGCTCGCCGAGTACGGCGTTCCGTTCGTGCCGCGCGGCGCCGGCACCGGCCTGTCCGGTGGCGCGCTGGCGGACGACGTCGTGCTCGTCGGCCTCAATCGACTCACGCGCATCCTGTCGATCGACCCGGTCGAACGGCTCGCGGTCGTCGAGCCCGGCGTCGTGAACGTCGCGTTGACGCGCGCGGCGACGCCGTACGGGCTGCATTACGCCCCCGACCCGTCCAGCCAGGCCGCATGTACCATCGGCGGCAATGTCGCCGAGAATGCCGGCGGACCGCATTGTCTGAAGTACGGCGTCACCCTGAACCATGTGCGCGCGGTCACGGTGATCCTGCCTAACGGGGAGATCGTCCGACTCGGCAGCGCCGAGGGTGAGACGGACGGCTACGATCTGCTCGGCGCGTTCGTGGGGTCGGAGGGATGCTTCGGCATCGCGCTCGACGTCACCGTTCGCTTGTCGCCGAACCCGCAGTCCGTGCGGACGCTGCTCGCCGACTTCACATCCGTTGGAGACGCCGCGCGCGCCACGTCGGAGATCATCGCGTCCGGAATCGTTCCGGCGGCACTCGAGATGATGGATGGGGCGACCATTCGCGCCGTCGAAGCCTCGATTTATGCGGCGGGATATCCGGTGGATGCCGCAGCGGTGCTACTGGTCGAGGTCGATGGCCTTGCGGCCGGCCTCGAGACTGACGTCGCCCGCGTCGAGGCGATGTGCACAGGCGCCGGCGCTCGCACGGTCCGCATCGCGCGCGACGAAGCGGATCGCGCGCGGCTCTGGCAGGGTCGGAAGAAGGCGTTCGGCGCAATGGGACGCATCTCACCGCATCTCGTCGTTCAGGACGCGGTGATTCCACGCACGCGCCTGCCCGACGTGCTGGCGAGCATCCACGAGATCGCGCAGCGACAGCGCATCACCGTCTGCAACGTGTTCCATGCCGGCGATGGCAATCTGCACCCGAACATCGGCTACGACGCGAACGATCCTGACGAGCAGGCCCGTGTACACGCTGCCATGCGTGAGATCATGTCGGTGTGTGTCACGGCTGGCGGCACCATCACGGGCGAGCACGGCATAGGCCTCGACAAGCTCGACTACATGGATCTGATCTTCTCCCCCGAGTCGCTCGCGGCGATGTGTCGGCTGCGAGAGGTCTTCG
>Ga0310810_10010626_pt1 | contig 10724 bp, 12 predicted proteins | sample NCmetagenome_FD_207641 | JGI IMG/M metagenome (GOLD analysis project Ga0310810, IMG submission 207641) | Soil microbial communities from experimental microcosm in Duke University, North Carolina, United States - NC | ecosystem: Engineered > Artificial ecosystem > Soil microcosm > Unclassified ... | reverse complement strand
GACTGGGGATGCAGGTCGAGATGCCAGCCCTCTCGGGTCGCCCACGCAAGCCCCTCTAGCGGGATGACAAGGATTCCTCGCTACCGATCGGAATGACATACGTCAGAAAGGAGCCCACCTAACGATGGAAGCCAGGATCACCGGCAGTACCCTGATCGCGCTCGGCGGACTCGTCGGCGTGGTCGCGCTGCTCTTCCTCGCGATCACGCGATACCGCTGGCACGTGTTCATCGCGCTGCTCGGCCCGATCCTCCTGTTCGCGCTGCTGCCCGGCATCGACCGCGCCGTGTTCATCAACGCGTTCGAGGTCGGCTTCGGGAAGACCGTGCAGAGCATCGCCGTCGTGATCGTCGTCGGGACCATTCTCGCGGAGGGGTTGAAGCACACCGGTGGGATCGAGCGCATCACGATCTCGATGATCCGCTGGGTGGGCGAGAAGCGGATGCCGCTCGCGCTCACGCTGAGCGGCTGGGTGATCGGCATCCCGATCTTCTCGGACGTCGGCTACGTCATCCTGAATCCGCTCGTCCACTCGGCCGCCATTCGCGCCGGGTTGAACATGAGCGTCATGAGCACCGGATTGATCGGCGCGATGCAGCTGACGCACGCGATGGTGCCGCCGACCCCTGGCCCGCTCGCGGCCGTCGCGATTCTGCACGCGGACATGGGACGCGTGATCGTGTATGGCTGCTTCGTCTCGATCATCGCGAGCGTCTTCGGATGGTTGTACGCGATGGTCGTGGGGCCGCGTCTCGAGTCGCCGCCGTCGGTGGAGTTCGTCGGTCAGTCGTTCGTGGAGCGCGGACGCGAGGCGGATCTGCCGACGACGTTCTGGGCGTTCGCGCCCATTCTCATTCCGCTGGTGTTGATCGCCGCGCAGAGCACCGCGGCAATGACGCTCCCGAAGACGCACATCGTCAACGAAGCGCTGCTCTACCTCGGGTGGCCGGTGGTCGCGCTGAGCATCGGCGTGCTGATCGCGTATCGGAACACGAAGCGTGATCAGGCAGGGGCGCGCACCAGCGACTGGATCGAGAATGGGCGGCGCGCTGAGTCAGATCCTGCGGCAGACGCCGGCGGTGGACGCGATCGCGACGGGGATGAAATCGACGGGACTGCCGGCGATCTTCCTGCCGTTCGTGTTAGGCGTGGTCGGCAACATGATCACCGGGTCTACGACGGTGGGAGTGATCACGTCGGCGTCGATCGTCGCGCCGATGATGGCGACGCTCGGCCTGAGTCCCGAGGCGACGATGCTGGCAGCGTCCGCGGGCGGGATCATCACGAAGTACGTGAACTCGAGCTATTTCTGGGTGTGCACGTCGCTGACGCGAATGCCGCTGCGGTCAGCGCTGATCTCGTTCGGTGGGGTGATGATCGTGAACGGCGTGGTGTCGATGGCGGTGATCTACGCGTTGTGGACCTTCAAGATCATCTGATGTGTTCCTCCGCAGTAAGACGGTCATTCGATTAGCGTTTGCAGTTCACCGGCACCCTCGGCATGCGCGTCATTGACTTCAACCCCGAACGGTCGGCACCGATCACCGAGTACGACAGCCGCGGGGCCAGCGCGCAGCCGCTGGCCGACGGTGCCGGCGAGGCGCACGTCTACGCGGTGCACGTCGCGGCGGGCGGCGAGATCGGACCGCACCCGGCGGGGTTCGGGCAGCTGTTCCTGGTCGTGAGCGGTGAGGCGTGGGTGGCCGGAGGCGACGGGGTGCGCCGTGCCGTGCGGGCGGGGCAAGGGGCAGTGATCACACGGGGCGAGGTGCACAGCAAGGGGAGCGCGGCCGGCTGCACAGCGATCATGATCCAGCTCGCCGAGCTCACATCAACCGACGCACACGGCCCTCGCTGACCACGGCGACACCACCTGCGGCCCTGTCGCGGAAAGCGGCCCGCTCCCTCGCGGCCCGACTAACATTCGGCGAAAGCCGATGATTCCACCGACGAGGACCACGGAATGCTTCCATATCTAGAGCAGCCGGTATGGCGATTGGGCCCGCTCTCCATTCATGCCTTCGGAGTTACCGTAGCCGTGGCACTGTGGGTCGGCCTCGCCATCGTGCAGCGGCGATTCGAGCGCGGTGGCCTCGACCCGACCACCGGCCAGTGGCTCGGTGGGTGGATGCTCACCGGTGGCGCGATCGGCGCGCATCTGTTCTCGGTTCTGTTCTACTTTCCCGACAAGCTGCGCCACGATCCGTGGCTGCTCATTCGCGTTTGGGAGGACATCAGCTCACTCGGAGGCATTCTCGGCGGGATCACCGGCGCGCTCCTGTTCTTTGCCATCCGCGCCCGGGACATGGATTCGCGCGTGAAGCTCGCCTATCTCGATGCGATCGCGTTCGTCTTTCCAGCTGCTCTTGCAATCGGGCGCTTTGGCTGCGCGCTCGCGCACGACCACCCAGGTACAGTCACGACGTTTCCGCTCGCGATCAGCCTGAAGACAGGCGCCGCACTCCAGTACATGCGCGGCGTGTACGGCGACGCGGGCCTGCGATTGCCGCCGAATGCGGCAACAATGGGCTTTCACGACCTCGGCCTCTACGAGCTGTTGTTTCTGACGCTCGTCATTGTCCCGCTCTTCGCGTTCTGGTCCCGCCGTCGCAGGCCGGCTGGTTTTTATCTCGTCGCGTTCGCCGCGCTCTACTTTCCGGTGCGGTTTGGCCTCGACATGCTGCGCGTTGCCGATGCGCGATACGTTGGGCTGACGCCGGCACAGTGGGTAGCCGCGTTGATATTGGGAGCGCTGCCGTTCGCCGCACTGCGCCATCGCAAGCTTCGCTTCGCGGTCAGCGGCGCCGTCATCCTCGCCGCCGGGTGGGCCTGTTGGGGCGGTGGCTCCTGAGATCATGCGTGCATTACTTCAACCGGGGAAGCCTCACGTGACACGTTCACTCATGGTGGCTGCCACACTGATGGCCATTGGCAGCATGCGGCTGGAAGGTCAGTCGGCCGGTCTGCCGACCAAGCGTGTGATTCAGCCGCCGGACTACAGGCCGACGCCGTCGCCGTTGTCACCAGCGATTCTCGTCGGCAACACGCTCTATATGTCGGGCGCGACGGGTGGCGATCCGAAGACGGGACAGCTCGTCAGCGGCGGATTCGAGGTCGAGATGCGCCAGATCATGGCGAACCTTCAGGCCGTGCTGAAGGCGGCCGACATGGATCTGGCGAATGTCGTGGCGGTGACCGCATATCTGGCTGACATGTCGGACTACACTCGCTTCAACGAGATCTACCGCGAGTATTTCAAGTTCGAGCCCCTCCCGACGCGGTCGACGGTGGCCGTGAAGGAGCTGGCGCGCGGTGCCCGCATCGAGCTGACGATGACGGCGGTGCGCACGAGCAAGTGAGACGTCGTAGCCCTGGAACTCTCCGCGCTATCACATCGAGGGAAACATGGCTGCCTTTCAGCTGCCTAACGACTTGATGTACAACAGGGGTGCGATTCAGGATCCCAGCGCCTACGCCAGGGAGACGGGAAGCGCGTCCTGGCTGTTTCTCGTCGGGGAGGAGTTCGCTTCCATGCCGGGCGGAATGTCGTATGCGCAGGTGCAGCAGTCCGTGCCTGTGTCCGCCCGCGTGATCAGCGATCCTCCCCTCGTCCTGGACCTGGATCTCGCCCGGCAGCATGTGGCCGCGCTCGAGCAGCTGCCGCGCCCGACGCTGATCTCATGCCGCACCGGCCCGAGGGCGTCCGCCGTCGCCTACATGTATGCGGGGCTCAAGGCGGGTGCAGCACCGGCCGAGGTGCTCGCCGCTGCCGAACACGATGCCGCTCCGTTCTGTGCGTTCGACGCATACAAGGAGTGGCTGCTGTCATCGATGGAGTCGCTGCGCGGCTCGGTGTAACCGTCCCCGTTAGGCAGACACGCGCTTCGCCCGTTCACTCGTCTCCCGGCGGTGCCGATGCTCGGAGTGCTCGTCCGACTCGCAGCCGATGCGACTCTGATCGCGCTTGCCCTGTTCGCATCAGCAGGGACGCTGGCCTGGTCGCGTGCCTGGGGGATGCTCGCGGTGTTGCTGGTCGTCAGAACGGCCACCGCGGTCGCCGTCTACCGCGTCAATCCCGCGCTGATTCGCGAGCGCGCCAGGCTGCCGATTCATGGCGATCAACCGTGGGCCGACAGACTCCTCCTGCTTGCCGTCGTGGCCACGGGATTCGTGGGACTGCCAGCCATCGCTGGGCTCGATGTCTTCCGCTGGCACCTGCTGCCTCGGCCCGGGACGCTGCTCAGCGGCCTCGGGCTCGCGCTGTTCACGCTCGGGTGGATGGTCAAAGGGCTCGCGCTGCGCGCGAACGCATTCGCCACCACCGTGGTGCGTGTGCAGCGTGAGCGGCAGCACGCCGTCGCGGACACCGGCGTGTACGGCATAGTCCGACACCCATTCTACGCCGGAACTCCACTCGTCCTCGTGGGTTTGGGGCTGTGGCTGGAATCGTACGCCGCGGTGCTGCTCGCGATCGTTCCGATCGCCTTCATGGTGATGCGGCTCGAGTTGGAGGAGCGCTTTCTCCGGCGAGAGCTCCCGGGTTACGGTGCGTACGCGGCGCGCGTGCGTCATCGGCTGATCCCGGGAATCTGGTAGTCGGGGCGTTACGCAACCGTTTCGGTCGTCACGTCAACACACCTCCATCGCACGGGTTGGTGCGTGCGGCGTTGGGCCCGGGCGCGAGCGGCGCGGAGAGTTGCGCCAGTGCTCTATCCGCGAGATGCGTCTGCGACGGGCAGTCAATTAGCGTTCGGCAGACATACACATTACTCTTGCGCGTCATCGACTAGCCTAGTGCCTCCCACTACTGCCCAGGTGGAAGCAATGACTCTCCTTACCTTCGCGCAGTCGACAAGCGGCATCCCGCAAGCGCGCGACTCGATGATCGCTAGCGCCATCCGACAATTGGCAGACTCAGTCGCGGCTCTCGGCCGGCATGGTCAGGCCAGTGGGATCAGCACCGCAGACTTATTCGGTGCAGTCGGTGCGCTGGTGGCAGTTGGAACGCTGGCCGCGGGGTTATGGCAGTACATACGGGCACAGCGAGTTGATCGCGCGAAGTTCGCCATGGCGGCAACGCGAGAATTTGAACTCGACCCCTACGTGCGGAACGCCCAGTACATGCTCGACTGGAGCGGGCGCTTGGTAGCGTTGTGGCCGGACGGAGGTGAGAATGCTCCAGCCGCAGTCCTGGTCACCCACGCCATGGTGGCGCAGGCCCTAAGGACGACCGGCAAACCGTTCACCGACGACGAAGTTGCGATTCGTGACACCTTCGACCACTTCTTCGACCACCTGGCCCGCTTCGAGAGGCTGGTCACTCAGGGCCTCGTCACCGACTACAACCTCAAACCGTACCTCGGCTACTGGTGTAATCTGCTCGCTGGCGCGCGCCCGGGGCACGAACGTCCCTACACTGCAGCCATCAAGACGTACCTGAACACGTACGGGTACAAAGACAGCGCCGCGCTGATTCAACGCTTCGCTGGCGAACGTGCCGTTGCAGCTGACAACTGAACGTGGGCGTTGATATGACTGAGCTGGTGTCAAGGTGTGAGGGAGGTCGCGTGGGCCAGTGGCGACGCCTCGACGAAGCCGCGTCGGGCCAGGGACTTCAGGATGTAGTGACGCGACTTAAGGATCTCGCGCTGGAACGTCTCGCGGCAGCGGACCACATCGCGCGCGCACTCCTCCGCCTCGCTCGGATCCGCACCCGGCTTGCTCTTCTCCCGCTCCCCGCTCGGCGACGACGGGACCCAGCGTTGTGACTCCGGATTCGGCCGCTCGCGATTCCGCGGCGTACCAGGCTCACGCGAACTATGTCCGCGTCATCAACTCCAACAACACCGATTCGCTCGTGTCGATGCTCACGGACGACGTGATCTACCGCACGCGGTGGGAGAAACCGGTGCGGGAGTTCGTGATATCCGGCGACTACGCCTTCGAGCGCTACGACTATACGTCGACGGACACGCCGGTCGCCGGTGGCAAGCCCGTGGTCGACGCTGGATGGGGGTTCGTCGTCTACCACCGTGACACCGACGGGGTGTGGCGTGTCGCCCGCGACGCGTTCGGCCCGGACCACCCGCCAGCCCCCAAGTAGCTCCTGGGCGCCGTCTGGCACTGGACCAGTACCACCTCGCTCCCGACCTCCGAGTGACCCATGCCTAACGTTATGCGACCCCTTCGATATTCCATCAACGTCACGTTGGACGGGTGCTGCGATCATCGCGTAGGCATCGTCGATGAGGACTTGCACCGTCACGCCGCTGAGAACCTCGCCCAGGCCGACGCACTCCTCTTTGGCCGGGTGACCTACGGAATGATGGAAGCGGCCTGGCGCCACCCGGTGCCGGCGGGAGCGAGGCCTGAGTGGATGGAACCCTTCGCCCGGACGATCGACGCGGCTCGGAAGTACGTCGTGTCGAGCACCCTGGATCGGGTCGACTGGAACGCGGAGCTCGTGCGCGGGGATCTGGGGACGGCCGTTCAGCAGCTCAAGCAGCAGCCGGGGAAGGGACTGTTCACGGGAGGCGTGACGCTCCCGCTGGCGTTGGCGGAGTTGGGATTGATCGATGAGTACGAGTTCGTGGTGCATCCCAGGATAGTGGGCCATGGGCCGACGTTGTTCGCGGGGCTACCGAAGCGTATCGACCTGAAGCTCGTGAGCCGACTGGAGTTCGGCTCGGGAGCGGTGGCGATGCGGTACGAGCCGAGACGGTAGCGTTAGGCCGACATGGCCCACCAGATCGCCAGCCTTCGTCGCACGGCGCTCACGGACAGACATCAGTCGAATTCCTGGAGAAGGTGTTTCCCTGGATGGTATTGCCCGCGTTAGGCCCCTGCAGCCCACAGGTGTTCGCCTCGAGGGTATTGCCACGGATCGTGTTGCCGGTCCATCCGCCGGCCAGTCGGATGCCCACGGCGCTCGTCGTCAACAGGTTGCCCTTGATGATGTTGTCGGACGCGCCCGGCGGAGACGTGAGATCCATCGCCGCAACGGTGCTTCCCGAAATCGTGTTTCCCTTGAACGTGTTCCCCGGCTGCGAGATGAGCAGAACCCCCGTGGGATTGTCGATCAGGACGTTATCGACGACGTCGTTGTCGGTGGACGGCACCCCCGTGAGGTTCGGGCGGAACATGAATGCCCTCACCGTATTTCGCCGCGCGATGTTCGCCTTGATCGTGTTGCCACTCGACGCCTGAAAGAGCACCGCGGTCGCGTTCTGCGTGAACTCGTTGCCCTTGATGACGATGCCCGTCGACGCCGCGACGAACATCCCCTGAAGGAAGCCGCGGATGACGCCTCCCTGGATCGAGACGTCCTGGCTGGCGTTCACTCTGATTCCGACGCCAGCGCCGGTCCCCCGGATGGTGTGGTTGTTCAGGTTGATCCGCATGCCGGATCCGATAACGGTGAGACCATCACCGGCGCACACCAGGTCGTTCTCCAGGCGCAGGTCGGAGGTGATGACGTCCCCACAGGCCGCGCTCGTAACCGCGACCGAGCGGCTCGACGCATTCATGCTCGGAGTTGCCGACGGCGACGTGGTCTCGCCGCCCGAGCAGGCCGATAACACACAGAATGCGAGCATGACACCACTGAGTGTGCGCACGAGAACCTTCCGAGATGTGGGATGTGTGAGATCGTGGTCGCGCGTCAGGGCTGCCGCGGGTAGAGTCGAGTTTCCAGCGCCGCCGGCTGATAGCTCGCGTTGAAGCGACAGCTGGTGCCGAACTCGGCTCGATACTTCTCGCATGCCGCCGCGAGACTCTCGTTGGTGGGGGGCGTTTTCTTCTCGATCCAGTCGAGCACCACCTGCAGCGCGGCGAGCTGCTCGGCCGTGGTGAACGAACAATGCCCGCCCTGGTTCGTGAACGCCTGGAAGAGATTGCCCAGCGCGCCGGCCTTTGCCACCGCCGCCCGAAACGCCGATTGGTTCTCGACGAAGGCGCGCGGATCATCGATCGCGTGCAGCGTCAGCACCGGAATCCTGAGGCGGCCCGTCGGGTCGTCGGCTGACGCGAGCGCGGTGGCGGTCTGGTTCTCCGCGCTGTACCTGGGCACGTCGCGATTCAACGCCACATCATCGGTCGATCCCGCGTACCGGACAGCCGAGTTCTGAAGCGGATTGTGGCCGCCTAACGTCCCCTGGACGAACGTCCTGAGGAGGTTGGTCGCCGCGTCCATGTTCGTCAGGAAGCCCGACTCCGGAATTCGCAGCACGGCGAGAATGTTCGCCAGGTTGCTGCGCTGCACCGGCGAGCGCTGGGCGGCCGGCAGGTCGATGCCCGTACACTCGTTGATGCGGGCCTGAATCTCCGCCGGCGTCAGCGCGGACTGTGGCGCGAGGCCGAGGAACAGGTCGTACGGTGGCTCGTCGCCGCGCGGGAGGTTGCGGCAGTAGTACTGGTACACCGTCCGCGCGTCGAGCTGTGTGTAGAGGCTCCGCAGGGTTCCCGCAACCAGGCCGCACAGTGACACCACGCCGTCGAACGTGCCGAGCTGCTCCGCGCATCGCACCGCCACCAGCCCGCCGAACGAGAGTCCCCAGACGATCGTGCGCTTCGGGCGGCCGAATTTCGCGACGAAGATCTTTCGCAGCTCCTCGACATCGGCCATCGCGTCACGCGCGAATGGAGTGTCACTGCGGTATGTGGTCGCAGCGACCGCGAGTCCACCGTCGCGCAGAAGATTGCGGGTATTGCCAAACGTTCGGAGATCTGTCGCCGGTACTGGCGTCGCGCCGCGGGCCACGACGATGAGAATGCCGTTCCAGTTCGTAGGCACGGCGATCTGGTATGACGCGCCGCTGAGCTGTGTTCCGGTGTAGCAGGTGGCTTGCGGCGAGAGTCCCGTTATGCACGTGGCCTGTGTGGGGGGCGGAGCCACTGCCGTTGGCTCGTCGGCACCGCAACCGGCGAGCGCCAGCGCGCCGAACGCTGCCGGGAATAGTCGGGAGCGGGTGATGGTCGTGCCACGCATGTCGCAGCGCCTCCAGGCCGGATGACAGTCGAAAGACCCATCGGTGCTGCACGTTAGGCAATCAGCCCCAGCGCACAACTACAGACTCGGGTAGTTCTTCCGGGTGGATCCGGGGGCACGCGGAGCGGTGCGGGCCGTCGCTTCGGCGCGCGAATGAACGTGGAGCTTCTGGTAGATCTGCTTCACGTGGAAGGCGACCGTGTTGACGCTGATGTACAGGCCGTCGCCGATCTGCTTGTAGGTCTTGCCGTCGACGAGTCCTTGCAACACGTCGCGCTCGCGTGGCGAGAGCAGCCCCGTTGCGGGATCGGGCGCCTGGAAGACGCGGACGACCTGCCGCGCGACCGAGGCGGTCATCGGAGCGCCACCGTGGTGCGCCTCTCGGATGGCGTCGAGCAGTGTCGCCGGCGGCGTGGCTTTGAGGAGATAGCCCGTGGCCCCGGCGCAGAGCGCTGCAAAGATGCGCTCCCCATCGTCGTGCACGGTGAGCATGAGCAGCTCCGCGTGCGGCCAGTGCCGGCGGAGTAGTGGAAGCGCCTCGGTTCCGCTCATCCCCGGAAGGCCGATGTCGATCAGTACCACGTCGGGAGGATTCGCGAGATCGGCGGCGAGCGCACTTTCGGCGTCGCCAGCCGTTCCCGCGCTGGCAAAGCCAGGAGATCCATCGACGAGGAGCGCCAGCGCCGCGCGCACCGTCGCCGAGTCCTCGATCACGAAGACTCGTATCGGAGTGGTCGCGGCCAGTGGGCCCGCATGATCCGGCATGCGATTCATGCTATTCGGCGTGGCGAGAGTCGCCTACTACATACTCGGGTAGTTCGGCCACCACGCTCGCAGCGGCACGTCGACTTCAACGCGGGTGCCGCCACCGGGCGCGGCATCCAGTCGAAGCTCGGCGTGAATCTCCGCGGCGCGGCGCCGAAGGTTCTCGAGCCCATACCCGGCAGAAGTCCGGGACGGATCGAAGCCGGCTCCGTCGTCCTGAATGGTGAGCACCAGCCGGTGCGCGGTGAGTCGCCAGCGGATCTCGATGGATGTACACCCCGCGTGGCGTACCGCGTTATGCACCGCTTCCTTTACCAGCAGCAGCACGTTGTGACGCACGTCGGTCGATAGAACCGTCGAGGGTCGCTCGGTTGTTCCCCGCATGTCGAACAGAATTCCGCAGGGCGTAAGGAGCGTGACGGCGTAATCCTTGATTCGCGACTCCAAGGACTCCCAGGTCTCGTGCTGCGGATGAATTGCCCAGATGATGTCGCGCATCCCTTCGGAGAGCGAGCGAGCCTGGTCGCCCACCTGCTCGGCCCATGCCGCGACGTGCGGCTCTGACGCGCGGCGTATCAACTCGCTGTAGAGCGATACCTGCGTGAGTCCGCTGCCAAGGTCGTCGTGGAGATCGGTGGCAATGCGAAGGCGCAACCGTTCCATCGCCAACCGACGCTCCACACGGTTTCGATACCAGAGCGCCGCCGGCAGCGCGAACGCGGTCATGACGACGAGGGCGAACCACCACGTTCGGTAGAACGGGGGAACGGCGACGAAGTCCTGCGTGACAACCGGCCCAGGTGCCTCGCCCGGCCTAACGGCACGCGCCTCGAAACGGTGCCGACCCGGGGCGATCGATGCGATCTCAATCGTGCGGCCCGGGCCGAGGCTCGTCCACGAGGTGTCCGGCGACGCAAGCCGGTATTCGAGCCGCAGGCGCTCGACATGGCTGTACGTCTGCGCCGCGAGGTGA
>Ga0310810_10010625_pt1 | contig 10724 bp, 10 predicted proteins | sample NCmetagenome_FD_207641 | JGI IMG/M metagenome (GOLD analysis project Ga0310810, IMG submission 207641) | Soil microbial communities from experimental microcosm in Duke University, North Carolina, United States - NC | ecosystem: Engineered > Artificial ecosystem > Soil microcosm > Unclassified ... | reverse complement strand
CCGAAGACTTCGTGTCCGTCCTGCCGGAGCCTTGCGGCGAGCGGGCGCCCGGTGAAGCCACCCGATCCGGTCAGCAGAATCCGCTCAGAACGAGAAGCCAACCTTGTTTCTCCGGATATCGGCTTCGACCATCATGGCGCAAAGGTCGGCCAGCGATGTTTGCGCTTCCCAGCCGAGCAGGGTCGTTGCACGCGAGGAATCGCCGACCAGGTGATCAACTTCTGCAGGCCGAAAGTAGTCCGGATTGACCTTGACCCGCAGCTTGCCGCTTTTCTTGCAGAACCCTTCTTCCCCGATTCCGGTGCCGCGCCAGAACAGATCCATTCCCGCCGCGCGAAACGCCATTTCGGCGAACTCGCGCACCGTCGTACTTTTGCCGGTCGCGAGCACGAACGTCTCGGGCGTCGCGTGGTCCATGATCAACTTCATTCCGCGCGTGTATTCCTCGGCGTAGCCCCAATCGCGATGCGCATCGAGATTGCCGAGCTCGACCCTTTCCTGTTTGCCAAGCTGAATTCGTGCGGCCGCATTGGTGATCTTGCGCGTCACGAATTCCTGTCCGCGCAACGGAGACTCGTGATTGAAGAGAATCCCGCAGGTCGCAAACAGATCATAGGCCTCGCGGTAGTTCACCGTCGTCCAGTGCGCGAACAGCTTGGAAATTGCATAGGGGCTGCGCGGATAGAACGGGGTGGTTTCGTTCTGCGGGACGCTCTGGACCCGTCCATACAGCTCCGAACTGGATGCTTGATAAAACTTGATCTTGCGATTGACCTGCCGGATCGCCTCCAGCAGGTGCAGCGCGCCGACTCCGGTGATTTGAGCCGTCGCGACGGGCTGGTTGAAGGACACGCCGACGAAGCTCTGCGCCGCCAGGTTGAACACATAATCGGGTTCGGCGTGATCGATGAGACGCAGGCACGCGCCAGGATCGATGAGGTCGAATTCGACGAGTTCGAGATTCTCGTGCTCCCGGATCCCGAGTTCTTCCAGCCGCCAGAAGTTAACGGAGCTTGCGCGACGAAACGTTCCATGAACGCGATGACCCGCCTCGAGCAGTTGGCGCGCCAGATAGGCTCCATCCTGGCCTGTGATGCCCGTGACGACTGAGAGAGGCATTGGTTATCGAGGATTTGGGGGCAAGAATTGCGCAATGTCCGCGTGCCGCCAGCGGACCGCTGATCGCCTAGCGCGTCGGACCAGCCATGTCCATAGACCCCGTTCCGGCGAGGTACTGCACAATATTCTCGCGCCAGCTATAACAGGAGGCGCAGCAGGGATCGCGCCCGAAACGGGTGGGGAGGTCATGTCCGAACCGGCAAGCAAAACGTCCGATCGAGAAACGGCGCGGGCCTCGGCCAAAGCAAACCTGCTTTTGGCGCTCTATTCGCATGTGTCGCACGACCTGGAGCAGACACGCGCAGAGGCTGATCGTCTGCGCCTCGAGCTGGGGGCGGTTCGTGGCGAGTTCGATCAGACGCGCCGGCATCTCGGCGAGGCGCGCGCCGAAGTGGAGCGTGTGCACGGGCAGCTCAACCAGACAACGAACGAGTGCGACCGATTGGCGGTACGCATCGCGGAACTTCAGCAACAACTCGATGCGCTGGTGAATTCGACAAGCTGGCGCATCACCGCCCCGATCAGGGCGCTGACTCGCGTCATCAGGCGCTAGCAGCGGCTGCCAACGTGGGCCAGATAGTTTCGATTGTCATCGTCAACTTGAACCAGGCGCGGCTCACGCTGGGCTGCATCGAGTCGATCGTGGAGCACACGAAAGACTGCGCTTACGAAATTATCGTCGTCGATAACGGCAGCCTCGCGGAGGAGATCGAAATACTCAAACGCGCTGCCGATCGTTTTAAGCTGACCCGCCTCGACCGGAACATGTTTTTCGGAGAGGCGAGCAATATCGGGGCCGAGCAGGCGACTGGCGACCTGGTCTTGTTCCTGAACAATGACATCAAAGTTACGCCGGGGTGGATCGACCCGCTTGTCGCCGTACTGGAAAATGAATACTGCGCCGGCGCGGTCGGCGCGAAAATCCTGCATCCAAACAACGAACTGCTAGAAGCGGGCGGAATCATCCGGCCCGATGGATGGGGCGTACAGGTCGGGAAGGCGGGCATGAAGCTGCCGCCCGGCTTCGCAGACGCGACGCGAATTACCGACTACTGCTCGGGCGCGTGCCTGCTCATGCGAACCAAGGTTTTCCTCGACCTCGGAGGCTTCGACCCGATTTTCGATCCGGCCTATTTCGAGGATATTGATCTGGCAATCCACCTTCGCTCGATTGGGCTATTCACCTATTACTGCGGCACATCCGTCGTCTATCACGAGGAGAGTGTCACCTCGAACCGCATCTGGTCGGCCGAAGAGCGGCTCAGCCACATAACGACAAACCGCAAAAGACTGATGCAGCGTTGGGGCAGCTATCTGGCACGCCGGCTTGAAGAAGACCTGGAGCCAGAGCGTCTTCCTGCGATCCGTTGGGAGCCGGAAGCCGCCTCGAGTCCATCGGCATACAAGGTCGTGCTTTATTCAGCACGGCCGTTGAAGGCCGACGCGTCATCTCCGAGCTTGTTGCGCGTGGCCGCGGCGCTGCAGGACTGTTGCTCCGTTTTCATTGCCACCCAGGAATTCTACAGCCGCTGTCGCATCTACTCCTTGTGCCGCGAGTTTGGCATAGACCTCAAATCATTCGGCGTGCGGCAAGTCGGCAATCTCGATCGAGATGCTTGCCAATTGATCGTCACCTTCGGAGGAGAGCCTGAGCCGCAATTGTCAGTGCCGCGTCTCGCGTTCGATCGGGACGGCGCGCAACTGCTGGGGCTTATCGACAATTGGATGTCCGCAGGCAAACCATAAGATAACGGTCGCTCTAAAGGGCGCGTGAAATCAGCCTGGCGCCTTTGCCAGCTCGCGTTCAACAATCTCGCACAACGCGTGTCCTGCAACCATGTAGGTCTGCTGGATCAAAGGGGTCTTGTCGCTCGGGACGCGAACGAGAATCTCGCAGATGTCCTGCATCGAGCCGCCGTTTGTTCCAGTGAAGCCGATCACCCTCATATGCCGCGTTCGGGCTGTCCTGCACGCTGCAAGGATGTTCGGAGAGCGCCCGGAGGTAGACAGTGCGATGAATACGTCGCCTTCATTGCCGAGCGCCGCGACCTGACGGGAAAACAGGCTCTCGAATCCAAGATCATTTCCGATTGCGGTGTTCGCCGAGGCATCGGTACCCAGCGCAATCGCTGGCAGAGCGGCCCGATCGATGTAATAGCGGACCATCAGTTCGGTTGCGAGATGCTGCGCATCGGCCGCGCTGCCGCCGTTGCCGGCGATCAGCACTTTCTTTCCTGCGCGCAACGCGTCGATGACGAGGTGCGTCGCCTGCGTCACCGCCTCGACAAACGAAGCGTCCGCAAGTGCCGCCTCGACCGCATCCCGCGATGCCTCCAGATAGCGTTTGATCTCAGGTGCGTGATTACTGCCCATTTTGCCTCCCCAGCTTCGTGCCGGTTTCAGCACACCTGCGTGGCCGCCTCAAGTTCATGCTTTGCTTCCTGGACCGGGCACACTAGAACCGGAAAAACGCAGGACTCGGAGCGAAATAAGGCCGCATGCAGCGTGTCGTTTCTTCCTGGGGTCGGCTGGGGCAGGTGCCGCATGACATCACGCGGCCTGCCTTCCTCGACGAGGCACAAGCTGCCGTCCGGTCGCCAGGGCCGCCGCAACTCTGCTTCGGCCTCGGCCGCTCCTATGGCGATGTCTGCCTGAATGCAAACGGCCGGCTAATTGTCACCGACAGCCTCGATCGCATCATCGGTTTCGATCGTGAGCGGGGCATTCTGCGGGCGGAAGCCGGTCTCTCGCTCGATCGTCTGCTGCGCATGACTGTACCGGCAGGATGGTTTGCGCCGGTGGTGCCCGGAACGAAATTCGTGACGCTCGGCGGCGCCCTCGCGAACGACGTGCACGGCAAGAATCACGAGACGGTCGGCACGTTCGGCGCTCATGTGACGGCCCTTGGGCTCGCCCGTTCCACCGGCGAGCTGCTGACGCTGTCACGCACGGAAAACTCCGACCTGTTCGCGGCGACGGTCGGCGGGCTCGGTCTCACCGGCATGATCCTCTGGGCCGAGCTTCAACTGGTGCCAATCCGCTCGGCGATGATCGACGGCGAGACGTTGCCCCTGAAGGACCTCGCCGATTTCTTCCGGGTAAGCGAAGAGAGCGGTGATTGGCCCTATCGCGTCGCGTGGATCGATTGTCTCGCCAAAGGCAGCGCAGTGGGGCGCGGCTTCTACATCCGCGGCCGCCACGCAGGGAGCGGCGGATTTGCAGTGCATGGTGCGCCGCGGATCGGAGCGCCGTTCGGTGCGCCTGGCTGGTTGCTCAATTCGCGCACGATCGGCCTGTTCAACACCGCATACCTCCATCGCCCGTTCGTGCTCGGCGCAAAGCGCGTGCACTACGAGCCGTTCTTCTTTCCGCTTGATGCCGTGGCGAACTGGAACCGGATGTACGGGAAACGCGGGTTCTTCCAGCATCAGTCCGCCATCCCGACGGCGGCCGCGTTCGACGCGCTGCGCCGGCTGCTCGAGCTGACCGCAGAATTCGGGGAGGGGTCGTTCCTGGTGGTTCTGAAATTGTTCGGCGACAAGCCTTCGCCTGGAATCCTGTCGTTTCCGCTGCCGGGCGCGACGCTCGCGCTCGATTTTCCCAACAAAGGCGAGAGCACGCACCGCCTGCTGGATCGGATGGCCGAGGTGGTGCTCGCTGCGGGCGGGCGGCTCTATCCCGCGAAGGACGCCACGATGTCGGGGGAGGCGTTCCGGGCCGGCTATCCGGACTGGCGCAAGCTGGAAGCTGCGCGCGATCCGGCGATCATGTCCGATTTCTGGCGCCGTGTAACGACGGAGACGGCATGAAGATCCTGATCCTCGGCGCAACGTCGGCGATCGCGCAGGCCTATGCGCGCCGATGCGCGGCGAAAGGAGACGATTTCGTGCTCGCGGGCCGCCGCGGCGAGAGGCTTGTGGCGATCGCGGCGGATTTGAGGGCGAGTGGGGCCACCTCCGCCGAAACCATTGTGCTCGATCTGGCGGCAATCGACGGGATCGAGGCGCGAATGCATAACATCCGCACGCAATTCGGCGAGCCGGACCAGGTTGTCATCGCCTACGGCGTGCTCGGGAACCAAGTAAGCGCGGAGGGCGATCTCGCGCAGGCGCGTGCGGTGCTCGACAGCAACTTCATGAGCGCGGCCGTTTGGATCCTGGCCTTGCTCAAGGACAGGCCTGAGGGCCACAAGCTCACGGTCGTGGGCATCGGGTCGGTCGCAGGGGACCGCGGCCGCGCCAGCAATTTCATTTATGGCTCGGCCAAAGCCGGATTCGATCGGTTCCTCGAAGGCCTTGCGCACAAATACGATGGCTCGTCGATCCGCATCGTTCGGGTGAAACCCGGCTTCGTCGACACGCCCATGACGGCGGGAATCGAGAAAGGCGGCCCGCTCTGGGCCAAGCCCGATCAGGTCGCCGCCGACATCGAGCGCGCGGTTGAGAAAGGCCGGCGCATCGTCTACACGCCGTGGTTCTGGTGGCCGATCATGATGATCATCCGCCATCTTCCATGGTTCGTGTTCCGGCGGCTGAAGATCTGAACAGTGGCTGACGTGAAGATTGCGCTCACGGGCGCGGCGGGGCTCGTGGGGCAGAATCTCATCCCGCGGCTGAAGGCGCGCGGCTACCGCAATATCGTCGCGCTCGACAAGCACAGGGCCAACACGGCGATCCTGCGCCGGCTGCATCCGGACATCAGCGTGATCGAAACCGATCTTGCCTGCGATGACGGCTGGCAAAACGCGATGGCCGATACCGACGTGCTGATCCTGTCGCACGCGCAGATCGGCGGGCTCGATGCGGCGGCGTTCACCGCGAACAACGTCACCGCGACCGAGCGAGTGGTCGCAGCGGTGCGGGGGAAATCGCCCTACGTGGTGCATCTGTCGTCGTCGGTCGTTGAGTCCGCGGCTGACGATTGGTACGTGCAGAGCAAGCTCGCGCAGGAGAAGCTCGTTCTCGCGTCCGGGCTGCGGACTGTGGTGTTACGTCCGACACTGATGTTCGGCTGGTTCGATCGCAAGCATCTCGGCTGGCTCGCGCGCTTCATGCAAAAGGCGCCCGTTTTTCCGGTTCCGGGCAGCGGGCGCTATCTGCGCCAGCCGCTTTACGCGGGCGATTTCTGCGACATCATCATGGCCTGCATTGTGCAACGTCCAGTCGGGAAAACGTTCAACATCTCCGGCCAGGAGAAGATCGATTACATCGATTTGATCCGCGCCGTGAAGGAAGCCTGCGGTGCGCGTGCGCCGATCGTGCGGGTATCCTATTCGGCGTTCTGGGTTCTGTTGTGGGTCTACGGCCTGTTCGACCGCGACCCGCCATTCACCACAAAGCAGCTCGAGGCGTTGGTGACGCCCGACGTTTTCGAAGTGATCGACTGGCCTGGCATTTTCGGGGTAAAGGCGACGCCGCTGAAGGCCGCGCTCGCCGAGACCTATCGTCATCCGGTCTATTCGCAGATCGTGCTGGAGTTTTGATGAGCCGCGTGGTCGTCATCGGTGCGGGTGCGATGGGGCTTGCCGCCGCCTATCATGCGGTCATGCGCGGACACCAGGTAACCGTGCTCGAAGCCGCGCCGGAACCCGGCGGGATGGCGGCGCATTTCGATCTGGGGGGCCTTTGGATCGAGCGCTACTATCATTTCGTCTGCAAGGCGGATCAATCGACCTTCGACCTGCTGACCGAACTCGGCCTTGGCGACCGGATGCGTTGGGTGCCGACCTCGATGGGCTACTTCTTCGATGGCAAGCTTTACCCGTGGGGCGATCCCGTTTCGCTACTGAAATTTCCAAAGCTCTCGCTGATCGAGAAACTGCGTTACGGCGCCATGATGTTCTTCTCGACCAAGAGGAACGACTGGCGCAGCCTGGAGAATGTTTCGGCGAAGGACTGGATCACGCGTTGGTGCGGCACATCGGCTTACGAAAAGATGTGGGCGCCGCTGTTCCGGCTGAAGTTCTTCGAATATGCCGACAAAATCTCGGCGGCATGGATCTGGACGCGTTTCAAGCGTGTCGGCACCTCGCGCAGGTCGCTGATGCAGGAGGAGCTTGGCTATATCGAGGGCGGCTCCGAGGCGCTCGTGAATGCACTGATGCGCGCGATCCAGGAGAAGGGTGGCACCGTGCGACTCAACGCTCCCGCCACTCGCGTCGAAACGGAAGGTGGCCGTGTGACGGGCGTCACTGCAGCCGGCGAGTTCTTCCCCGCCGATGCGGTGATCAGCACGATGCCGACCCCTCACGTCAGCCGCATCGTGCCCGACCTGCCGCCGCAGGAGCGCGATCGTTATGACGCGATTGCCAATATTGGCGTCGTCTGCGTCGTGTTCCGCCTGAAGCGCTCGGTTACGCCCCACTTCTGGGTCAACATTTCCGACCCCCACTTCGAGATTCCCGGGATTGTGGAGTTCTCGAATTTGCGTCCGACCGGCGACACCGTCGTCTACATTCCCTATTACATGCCCGTGACGCACCCGAAGTTCGCCAAGAACGATGCCTTCTTTCGCGCCGAGGGCTTTCGCTATCTGATCACGATCAATCCGGCGCTGCGCGAAGAGGACGTGACCGCATTCTATGTGGGGCGCTTGAAGCACGCTCAGCCGGTTTGCCCGCCCGGCTTTGCCGCCATGTTGCCGCCGGTCGAGACATCGATTCGCGGCCTGCAGATCGCAGACACCTGCTTCTACTACCCGGAAGACCGGGGCATTTCGGAGAGCGTGCGGTTCGGAAAGCTGATGGCGGAGCGCATTCCGTGATCACGCGCGAGCGGCAGCAATTCATCCTGTTTCTGTTCGCCGGCGGCGCCGCGGCCCTGGTCAACATTCTCAGCCGCATCGCGTTGAACTGGTTCATGCCGTACGAGGTGGCGATCGTCGTCGCCTATCTCTGCGGGATGACGGCGGCCTATCTGCTCAACAAGCACTTCGTCTTCGAGGCGAGCGGCCGGGGCATGACGTCGGAGTATCTGCGCTTTGCCTTGGTCAACCTCTTGGCGGTTGCGCAGGTATGGGTCGTCAGCGTCGGTCTTGCGCGCTTTGTCTTTCCGGCAGCCGGGTTCACCTGGTATGCCGACACCGTTGCGCACATCATCGGGGTGATCGTGCCGGTCTTCACCAGCTACCTCGGACACCGGCACTTTTCATTCGCCGCGAAGACTTGAATGCGCGCATCGGATCAGAGCGCCAGAAAGAACAGGATCGCGACCGCGAAGCCGAGTCCCAGGCTGACGGTGTCGCGCAGCGCGAAGACCACCGGATCGTCGTGCAGAACCATGCGATGGCTGAGAAGCCAGATGCGCATCAGCCAGACCGTCAGCAGCGCCGGGATGGCATAGAGCCAGCCAGCCTGATGATAGAATCCGGACGGTGCGGCGTCGTTCGCCATGTACAAAAGCATGATGACGACCGAAACCAGGCCGACGCCGACGCCGAAGGTCAGCGTAACCGGCCAGTCCGCGCCGCGGTAGCCGCGTCCGGCGATTTCCTCGGCGTGGTTGGCGGTCGCGGCCATCACCTCGGCGTGGCGCTTGGCCAATGCGAGCGAGAGGAAAAACGCGAGCGCAAACGAGAGAAGCCAGGGCGAGTGGGCAAGATCGAGAATCTCCGCGCCCATCACGATACGCAGAGTGAACAGCACGCCAATAATGAATACATCGAGCAGCGCGACGCGCTTCAATCGATACGAGTACGCCAAGGTGACAACGAGATAGGCCAGCACCGCTGCGGCGAACTGCGGCGCCAGAAGATACGCGCCGATCAGCGCAACGATCATCATGAGTGGCGCGGCAACCAAGCCATGCGCGACCTTGAGCTGCCCACTCGCGAAGGGGCGAAGGCGCTTGGTCGGGTGCGCACGGTCAGCTTCAAGATCGGCAAGGTCGTTGATGATGTAGGTTGCCGATGACAGCAGCGAGAGCAGGACGAACCCGAGCGCGGAGCGCGCGAAAGCTTGCACGCTGAAGGCGTGGCCGACGAACAGCGGCACGAACAGCAGGATGTTCTTGAACCACTGATGCACGCGCATTGCGCGCAGCCAAACAAAGATCAACGGAGGCACTTTCTCAGGCGCACTCTCGGCAAGTGGGCGAGGATCGTCGGTGGTCATTTAACATATCGGGCCGCCGAGCTAGTGAGGGTGGACCCGTCCGACACTGTCATATCGAAACCCCGCGGCCAACGCTTCCTCACCTCGGTACACATTCCTCAGGTCAATCAAGACTTTGTTCGACATCACTTGCCCAAGGCGATGGAAATCCAGCGCGCGGAACTGCTCCCATTCGGTCACGATTACAAGCGCATCGGCGCGCTCGGCGCAAGCGTAGGGGTCCGGCGTGTAGGTCACGCCGGAGAGCGCCTGACGCGCCTGTTCCATCCCGGCGGGATCATAGGCGCGGATCCTGGCGCCCATCTCTTGTAGTGCGCTGATCAACGGTATCGAGGGTGAGTCGCGCATGTCATCGGTGTTCGGCTTGAACGTGAGGCCGAGGATCGCAATCGTCCTGTTACGCACGGCGCCATCGAGAGCCGCCGCCACTTTGCGCGCCATGCCGCGCTTGCGCACGTCATTGACGGCGATGACCGTTTCCACGATCCGCACGGACGTGCCGTGGTCCTGTGCTGTCTTGATGAGCGCCAATGCATCCTTCGGAAAGCAGGAGCCGCCGAACCCCGGACCGGCGTGCAGGAATTTGGGGCCGATCCGATTATCGAGTCCGATACCGCGCGCGACCTCCTGGATATTGGCGCCCACTTTTTCGCAGAGATCGGCTATTTCGTTGATGAAGGCGATCTTGGTCGCCAGGAAAGCGTTGGCGCCGTACTTGATCAGCTCGGCCGTGCGTCGGGAGGTGAAAAGCATGGGCGCAGCGTTGAGATAAAGCGGCCGATACAATTCGGTCATGACCTCGCGGGCGCGCGGTTCGTTCGCGCCGATCACAATCCGGTCCGGATGCTTGAAGTCCTGGATGGCGGCACCTTCGCGCAGGAATTCGGGATTTGAGACCACCATCACGTCTGCGTCGGGACGGGCCTCGCGGATAATGCGCTCGACATCGTCGCCGGTGCCGACCGGGACGGTTGATTTCGTCGCCACAACGGTAAATCCCGAGAGAGCTCCAGCGATCTCCCGCGCCGCGGCATGCACGTAGGAGAGGTCGGCGTGTCCATCACCGCGGCGCGACGGCGTCCCGACCGCGATGAAAACGGCGTCGGCCTGCCGCACCGATGGAGCAAGATCGGTCGTGAATTGCAGGCGCCCCGCCGCGAGATTGTTCGCGACGAGCTCGGCGAGTCCCGGCTCGTAGATCGGGATTTCCCCGCGCTTCAGCGCGTCAATTTTGGCCTGGTCGGTGTCGACGCAGATCACCTGATGCCCGAAATCGGCAAAACAGGCGCCGCTGACGAGCCCAACGTATCCCGAACCAACCATTGTGACGCGCATGTGTCTCGGCACCGGGAAGCGGGAAGGGGCCTCGGGAGCAGCCGAGAGTGCATATCCGGGGGCGCCTCGGTGATGCAAGCGCCCGCGGGGGGCATGCGGCCGGCCGAACTGCCCGATCAAGGCGCCGACACGACTTGCCCGGCCCGGAGCCGGGCGGTAC
>Ga0310810_10010624_pt1 | contig 10724 bp, 6 predicted proteins | sample NCmetagenome_FD_207641 | JGI IMG/M metagenome (GOLD analysis project Ga0310810, IMG submission 207641) | Soil microbial communities from experimental microcosm in Duke University, North Carolina, United States - NC | ecosystem: Engineered > Artificial ecosystem > Soil microcosm > Unclassified ... | reverse complement strand
GCGCATCTCGATCTCGCGGCCCGCGTCGAGCAGCGAGATCTTGATGCCGTCCACCTTCTCGCGGTGTGCCTCGATCACCTCGAGGCAGGTCTCCATCGCCGCGTCGACGTCGGTCGTGCCCCAGTACCCCGCGAGCTGCGGATCGAACATGTCGCCGAGCCAGTGCAGGATCACCGGCTGGCGAACCTGGCGCAGCACGCCGCCGTACACGCGGCAATAGTCCTCGGCGGAGCGTGCGGCGCGCGCGAGCGCTCGGCTCGCCATGAGGATGACGCGGCCCCCCTCGCTCTCCACGAACCCGACCTGCTCGGCGTACGCGCGCTCGACGTCCTCGATCGTGACGCCGGGACCGGGAAGCAGATGGTCGGTGCCGGCGCCGCAGGCGATCGTCCCGCCGACGGCGCGCGCTTCCGCGAGCGAGCGTACGATCAGCTCCTGCGCCGACGGCCACGTGAGCCCGCCGCCGCGCTGCGCGGTATCCATCGCTTCCGCCACGGCGAAACCGTATGTCCAGAGGTGCCGCCGGTAGGCGAGCGTCGCCTCCCAGTCGATCGCGTTCTCCGTGAAGACGTCGACGTCACGCCGCGGATCGGCGACGACGTGCGCCGCCGCGTACGCCACGCGCTCGCGGAAGGGAGCGCGCGGCGGCGTGAAGCCGCGCGCGTCGCCGAGCGTGTAGGGCGCGAGCGTGCCGTCGGCGCGGGGAAGCGTGAGCGTGCGTGTCATCGGGCTACGCCGGCTGGAGCGCGCCGACGCGCGGCAGCGCCGGCACGCCGAGCCAGCGCTGCTCCGCCCACGACTTGAGCCCGAGCTCGGCGAGCTGCACCCCCTTCGCGCCTTCGTAGAAGTCGTACACGTACGGCGTGCCGATCGCGACGTGGCGGAGGAACATCTCCCACTGGTACTTGAACGCGTTGTCGAACTCGCCGTTGTCCGGCACGGGCGTCCAGTCGGCGTAGAAGTCGAACGGATTCTCGATGTCGGGGTTCCACGTCGGCTTCGGCGTGTTCACCCGGTGCTGCGTCTTGCAGCCGCGCAGCCCCGCGATCGCGCTCCCTTCGGTGCCGTCGACCTGGATCTGCAGGAGCTCGTCGCGGTACACGCGCACCGTCCACGAGGAGTTGAACTGCGCCACGATGTCGCCGTCGGGGCCGGCGAGCCGGAAGGTGCCGTACGCCGCGTCGTCCGCCGTCGCGCGATAGCGACGGCCCTTCTCGTCGACGCGCTCGGGGATGTGCGTCGCTCCCGTGCACTGCACCGCGGTGACCTCGCCGAAGGTGTGGTCGAGCACGTAGCGCCAGTGGCAGAACATGTCGGCGATGATCCCGCCCCCGTCCTCCGAGCGGTAGTTCCACGACGGCCGCTGCGCCGCCTGCCAGTCGCCCTCGAACACCCAGTAGCCGAACTCGCCGCGCACGCTGAGGATCCGGCCGAAGAACCCGGCGTCGACGAGCCGCTTGAGCTTGCGGATGCCGGGGAGGAACAGCTTGTCCTGCACGACGCCGTGCTTCACGCCCGCCTGGTCGGCCAGCCGCGCGAGATCGAGCGCCTCCTCCGTGCTGATCGAGAGCGGCTTCTCGCAGTACACGTGCTTCCCGCGCTCGATCGCGCGCCGCACGTTCGCCGCGCGGAGCTGCGTCAGCGTCGCGTCGAAGTAGATCGGATCGCGGTCGTTCGCCAGCGCGGCGCCGAGATCCGTCGTCCACCGCTCGATGCCGTACGTCTCCGCGAGCGCGCGAAGCTTTCGCTCGTCGCGGCCCACGAGGATCGGGTCGGGCATCAGGCGCGATCCGTCGGGCATCGGCACGCCGCCCTGCTGCCGGATGGCGACGATCGAGCGCACGAGGTGCTGGTTCAACCCCATGCGTCCCGTGACGCCGTTCATGACGATGCCGATCGTGTCGCCCATGGTCGTTCCCCGGTGTGCGGTGATGAGTGGTGCCGGATCTGAGCGGTCAGGCGTGCTCCAGTACGGCGATCGGTGGAGCGTTGCCCGAGCCCCCTCGTGGCAGCAGTGCGATCGCGATCGCACCGACGACGGCGAACGCGATCAGCGTCGTGAAGCCGCTCACGTAGCTGCCGGACACGTCGTGCAGCCGGCCCACGAGCACCGGCGCGAGCGCTTCGGCGATCCCGTCGCCGGCGAGCACGATCCCCATCGCGCGGCCGAGCACGCGCGTGCCGAACAGCTCCGCGGCCATGAGCGGGATCACCATGTACTCGCCGCCGAGCCCGATGCCGAACACGATCGCGAACAGCGTCACCGCGCCGGGCGTGCTCGCCACGAGCAGGATCGGGATCGAGCCCGCGACGAGGAGATAGATCAACAGCATGACGCGCTTCTTCGGCCAGCGGTCGGCGAGCCAGCCCATCGCGAGCCGGCCCACGAGACTGGCGGCGAGGGTGAGCGACGCCACCTTCGCTGCCCCGCCCTGGGTGTAGCCGTGGTCGAGCGAGAGGTAGAGCTTGAGATGCTGGTTCGCGCCGCCGACGGCGGCGATGGAGCACATGCTGCCGAGCATGAGCAGATAGAACGCGGGACGCCGCAGCATGTCGCGGATCGGCGCCGCGGGCGGTCGCGGGGCGCGCGGCGCCCGCGGCTCCGCTTCCGGCGGCGATTCGCGCACCACCAGCGCGAGCGGCAGCGCGACGACGACGATCACGATGCCGAGCGCCTTGAGCGCGCCCTGCCACCCGTACGCGGCCGAGAGGCGCACGGCGAGCAGGGGCACGAGCGCTCCTCCGAGCCCGATGCCGAGGTACGCGAAGCCCATCGCTCGGCCCCGCGCCGCGTTGAACCAGCGCGAGAGCAGCACCTGGTTCGGCAGCGGGCCGCCGAACACGTAGCCGATCGCGTTGAACAGATAGAAGAAGTAGAAGCCGGCGAGGGTGTGGATCGAGCCGAGGCCCACGAGCGCGATGCCGGCCATGAGGATGCCGACGATCATGAGGCGCCGCGGCCCGAACCGATCGACGAACCACCCCGCGGCGAAGCCGAGCACCGGGCCGACGACGAGCTTGCTGAGCGCGTTCCCCGACGTGACCTGCGCGCGCGACCAGCCGAAGTCGCGCACCATGAAATCGTAGAAGAACGGCAGGCCGTAGAGCGCGAGCCCGACGATCGCGAACAGCGAGAGGAACGACGTCGCGGCGACCTGGACCTGCGCGGCGCTCGACGCTTCGGATTGGCGCGGCTCTGGTGAAGTGGCCATGGATCGAGTAGGGTGGCGTCGTCGCGGTCGCGTCTGGCGCGCCCGTCGCAGCCGCCAATATTGTTCGCGCGGAGAGCAAAATCACCAGGGGGAGCCGGAATGCACCAGCGGCGGGAGTTCGTTCGGCGGTTGGCGGTGCTCGGCGCGGGCGGGCCGATCGCGGCGCGAGCGTGGGGGTCGGAGCAAGCCGAGGGGACGGTCCGACGCGACGTGATCCTCCCGTCTCCCGAGGATCGAGGCGAGTGGCTCCGGATCCTCGTCCGCATCGCCGATCCGGTGCTCGGCGCGCTTGCGGCGGGACGGCTGCGCGCGACCATGCCGGTGGAGCTCTCCACGACGGCGACCATCGAGCGACGCGAGTATGCGCACCTCGAGGCGGTGGGCCGGTTGCTCGCCGGGATCGCGCCCTGGCTGGAGCTCGGCGATGAGCGGTCGGCGGAGGGGACCCAGCGCGCGCGGCTCGCGATGCTGGCGAGAGAGGGGCTGCGTCATGCCGTGGATCTCCAGTCGCCCGACTTCCTGAACTTCACGAAGGGGCGGCAGCCGCTGGTGGATGCGGCGTTTCTCGCGCACGCGGTGGTGCGCGCGCCGACCGAGCTGTGGGAGAAGCTCGATCCCACGACGCGCCGGCAGCTCGCCGAGGCGCTGCGCTCGACGCGCGCGATCCAGCCCGCGATCAGCAACTGGCTTCTCTTCAGCGCGATGGTCGAGGCCGCGCTCTGTCAGATGGGGGAGCAGTGGGACCGGCTGCGCGTGGACTACGCGGTTCGGCAGCACGAGCAGTGGTACAAGGGCGATGGCATCTACGGCGATGGGCCGAGGCTGCACGTCGACTACTACAACAGCTTCGTGATCCAGCCGATGCTGCTCGACGTCTTACGGGTGACGTCGCGCGCGACCGACGAATGGAAGCGGATCGAGACGGAGGCGGTGGCGCGCGCGAAGCGCTATGCAGCGATCCAGGAGCGGCTGGTATCGCCGGAGGGGACCTTTCCTCCCGTGGGCCGCTCGCTCGCGTATCGCTGCGGCGCGTTCCAGTTGCTGGGCCAGATGGCACTGCGGCACGAGCTGCCGGAGCGCGTGCATCCCGCGCAGGTGCGGGGCGCGATGAGCGCGGTGATCCACCGGACGATGGATGCGCCGGGAACGTTCGACGGGGCGGGGTGGCTCACGGTGGGTTTCGCCGGGCATCAGCCGTCGATCGGCGAGGGCTACATCTGCTCCGGGAGCGCGTATCTCTGCGCGGTCGGCCTGCTCCCGCTCGGCCTTCCGGCGGCGGATCCATTCTGGAGCGCGCCGGCCGAGCCATGGACGGCGAAGGCCTTGTGGGGAGGGCGCGATCTGCCGCCCGATCATGCGCTCGACTGACCCGGGGTCGGGCCCATCTTGCGGACCTCGGGATCGTGCGGTACGATGGTCGCGCGCGAGACTTCCTGAGGGCCGGAAGTCGCGCGCAGAGCATGTGACGGTTGGAATCGAGGCACGGTCTTCCATTCCTGTAACTCGCTGGACTCGATCACCCAGGCAGGACTCGATCGACGGCGGACACGGTGGTTCCACGCAGGTGTTCGTCGCGCGCGCTGACGGTCGGCAGGTGGTAGCTGGCGTTGGGCGCAACGCAACCCGCAACACGGAACGAGCGCAGAAAGGGGACGGTACGCGGCTCTGAGCTGCCATTTGTCCTCTGAACGAACAAGTCAATTGTCCTTTGAATGAACAAATAGAAGTTCGAACCGGTGCGGCGCCCCACGCTGCCCGGTCCACGTTGTTGCACGTGCGCGTTCCGGCCCCTCGTTTCGATTCACCCGCAGGTTCCACCCGCTTCGGAGCATTGCCCACCATGAAGCGTCGGCTCATCACCGTCAGTCTGCTGTCCGCCTGTGCGCTCTTCCTGCCAGCGTCCGGCGCGAGCGCGCAGAACGCCACGGGAAGCATCACCGGTACCATCACCGGCGTCGAGTCCAATCAGCCGATCCAGGGTGTGCGCGTCACCCTGCTCGGCACTCAGATGACCGTCACCAGCAACCCGCAGGGACACTACACCCTCGCGGGCATCGCGCCGGGTACCTACCGGATCCGCGCCTCGGCGATCGGCTACACGCCGGTCGTCGTCGACAGCATCCCGGTGCGCGCCGGCCAGGCGTCGAACGCCGACATCGCGATGAAGCACCAGACGATCGAGCTCGAGAAGGTCGTCGTCGTCGGCTACGGCACCCTCGCCAAGCGCGACGTCACGGGCGCGGTCGGCCAGGTGACGTCGGACCAGATCAAGCAGATTCCGACGACCAACGCGATCGACGCGATCAAGGGGCGCGTCGCGGGCGTCGACATCGTGAGCACCGGCTACAAGCCGGGCGACGGCGTGCGCGTCCGCATCCGCGGCCAGCGCTCCCTCAAGGCGTCGAACGATCCGCTCTACGTGCTCGACGGCATTCCGATGGCCGGCGGCATCGGCGACCTGAACCCGGCCGACATCGAGTCGATCGAGGTCCTCAAGGACGCCAGCGCCACGGCGATCTACGGGTCGCGCGGCGCGAACGGCGTCGTCCTCGTGACGTCGAAGAAGGGCCAGGCGGGTGCCACGCGCACCAACTACGACGCGTACGTCGGGGCGCAGCAGATCACGCGCGACGTCGCGGTGTTCGACCCGACGGGCTACGCCAACTACAAGCGCGAGGCCTATCGCACGGCCGGTCTCTACAAGTGCGGCGGCGTCGTGTCGCAGGAGATCTGCGACGACGGCGACGCGGCGACCTTCTACAGCGAGGAGCTGGCCGCGCTGCAGGCGGGGACGTTCACCGACTGGCAGGACCTCGTCAGCCGGCAGGGGTCGATCGTCAGCAACCAGGTCTCGGTCACGGGCGGCAACGATCGCAACCAGTTCGCCGTCAGCGGCAACCTGATGAAGCAGATCGGCGTGACGGTCGCGCAGAACTACGACCGCAAGTCGATGCGCGTGAACTACGAGGGGCAGGCGAAGGACTGGCTCCGCGCCGGCGGCTCGGCGCTTCTCGTGCGCAGCCTCCAGCGGCTGAGCCGCGGCGACGGGCTTTATAGCGAGGCGATCGCCGACACGCCGCTGAGCGTCCCGTACGACAGCGCGGGGAACCTCGTCTTCAAGCCCACGCCCGACGCACAGCGCGACAACCCGCTGTCCGACGCGCAGAACTGGCTCAACGACAACCTCCGCAACCGCGTCTTCGGCACCCTGTTCGCCCAGGCGCGGATCATGGAAGGGCTCGACTACCGCATCAACTTCGGCCCCGACCTCACCTTCGAGCGCAACGGCCAGTTCATCGGCGCGCAGACCCAGGCGAACCAGGGCGCGGGCAACCAGGCGGAGATTCGCAACCGCCGCACCTTCGACTACACGCTCGACAACCTGCTCACCTACAAGCGCTCGATCGGCAACATCCACAAGATCGACGCGACGCTCCTCTACTCGATCGAGAAGCAGACGTTCGAGGGCGACTCCGCGCGCGGCCAGAACTTCCCGTACGAGAGCGGCCAGTACTACAACCTCGGCGGCGCGGCCAACGTCGAGCGCATCGGCAGCGTGATCTCACAGTGGGCGCTCCAGTCGTACATGGCCCGCCTCAACTACACGCTGATGGACAAGTACCTGCTCACCCTCACGACCCGCGTCGACGGCTCGTCGCGCCTCGCGGAGGGGAACAAGTACGCCACCTTCCCGTCGGTCGCCGTCGGCTACCGCGTGATCGATCCGTCGGCGAACAAGCCGTTCGGGCCGCTCAACGAGCTGAAGCTGCGCACCTCGTACGGCACCACCGGCAACACCTCGGTCGACCCGTACCAGACGCAGGGCAACCTGGCCCGGACCTCGTATTCGTACGGCGGCACGGCGGGCTTCGGCTACCGCCCCGGCACGCTGCCGAATCCCGAGCTCCAGTGGGAGAAGACGGCGACGTGGGACGCGGGCGCCGATTTCGGCTTCCTGGACGGCCGCATCACCGGTACGCTCGACGGCTACGTCGCGAACACGACCGACCTGCTGATGGACCGCAACCTGCCGCCGTCCACCGGCTACTCGAGCATCACACAGAACATCGGAGCCACGCGCAACACCGGCCTCGAGCTCGCCCTCTCGGCGATCACGCTCGACGGCTGGCACGGCATCCGGTGGACCAACGACATCACCTGGTCGCACAACAAGAACGAGATCGTCACGCTGAGCGGCGGGAAGGTCGACGACCCGGGCAATCTCTGGTTCATCGGCCAGCCGATCAACGGCGGCAACAACAACGTCTGGTACGACTACAAGTTCGCCGGCATCTGGCAGACCGCCGACTCCGCGCTCGCGGCGAGCTACAAGGAGCGGCCGGGTCAGATCCGCATCGTCGACGTCAACGGTGACGGCGCCTTCAACGCGCTCGACAAGGTGATTCTCGGCAACACCTACCCGAAGTGGAGCGGGAGCTGGAGCTCGCGCGTCGACTACAAGAACTTCGACCTCTCGGCGCAGGCGATCACGCGCCGGGGCTTCATGATCCGGAACGACCTGCAGCGCGGCAACACGCTCGCCGGCCGGTACAACGGCGTCGCGGTGGACTTCTGGACGCCGGTCAATCCCAGCAACACGGCGCCGCGGCCCGACAAGAACACCGAGAACCCGGTGTTCGGCGACGCGCGCGGCTACGAGGACGGATCGTTCGTGAAGATCCGCAACATCACGCTCGGCGTGTCGGTGCCGCAGCGGTACGTGGAGCGCGTGGGCGCGAGCTCGGCCCGCATCTACTTCACGGCGCAGGACCCGTGGATGTTCACGAACTCGACCGCCATCGATCCCGAGGGTGAGACGGGCAACGGTGTCCCCATCTATCGCACGCTCCTGATCGGTGGGAGCTTCGGCTTCTAATCGACGACGAACCCCACTGCTCCCATGACCTTCCCCATGAATCGCAGACTTCTCGTGCCCATCGCCGCCCTGGTCCTGGGCGGCGCGGCGGGGTGCGTCGACCTGACCGAGCGGCCGATCTCCGGCATCACCGACGCGTACTTCGCGACCCCTGCCGGCTTCGAGGCGGCGGTCAACGCGATGTATTCGCAGACGCGCACGCACTGGCCGCTCGAGCGCGGCTCGACGATGACGGTCTTCGGCACCGACGAGTTCCAGCACGGCGCCGACGGCAGCTACAAGTTCTTCAACGACTACACGCCGCAGCTCAACGGCGACGTGGACTTCATCCGCGACACCTGGCGCGACTTCTATCGCGGGATCAACACCTGCAACACGGTGATCGCCGGCGCCGAGACGGTGAACCTGCCGCAGGCGACGAAGGATCTGCGCGTCGGTGAAGCGAAGTTCCTCCGCGCGCTCTACTTTTTCACGCTGGTGCGCACGTACGGCGACATTCCGCTGCCGCTCGAGCCGACGTCCGGCGTCGTGACGGAGACGACGCGCGTTCCGGTCTCGCAGGTGTACGACGCGATCATCGCCGACCTGCAGGACGCGATCACGAAGCTGCCGGACAAGGCGGCGCAGTTCGGGCGCGCGGACGCGCCGGCGGCGCATCACCTGCTCGGCGAGGTCTATCTGACCCGTGCCGGCGCGGCGACCTCGTCGCCCGACTTCGCGCTCGCCGCGGCGGAGCTCCAGCAGGTCGCGGACAACCCGCGCTTCGGCCTCCTCGCGCAGTACAAGGACAACTTCGACATCAACAACGAAGGCAACAAGGAAGTCGTCTGGGCCATCCAGTTCACGGCCGACCCGCTCACGACCGGCGACGGCAACAAGCTCCACCTCTACTTCACCGCGGCGTACGATCTCGAGCCGGGCATGAAGCGCGACATCGCGAACGATCGGCCCTTCCGTCGGTTCAAGCCGACGGTGTGGCAGATCGGCGACGGCGCCACCAAGCCGGGGATCTGGGACACGACGAAGGACGCTCGCTACGAGCAGATGTACAAGGTCGTGTGGTACTCGAACAACGCGGCGAACATCCCGAAGGACGCCAACGGCAATCCGAAGTTCACGGTGGGCGACACGGCGGTGTTCATGCCGGGCTGGGAGATGCCGCAGTCCATGCAGGACACGATCCGCTACAAGGTCTACGCGCCCTCGGAGTACACCGAGGCGATGTTCCCGACGTTGAACAAGTATCTCGACCCGACACGGACGTCGACGAACCAGGAGCCGGGCCAGCGCGATCTGGTGCTCTTCCGGTTCTCCAACACGCTCCTGATGCTTGCCGAAGCCTACGCGCGCGATGGCCGGCCGGATCTGGGCCTGCCGTACGTGAACATGGTGCGCGAGCGGGCAGCCAAGCCGGGGATGCAGGCGGCGATGGACGTGCCGCTCGACAGTCTCGCCCCTGGCGTCGCCGTCGACTTCATCCTGAACGAGCGGGCGCGTGAGCTCACCGGCGAGACGACGCGGTGGTTCGACCTGACGCGCACGGGCAAGCTCATCGAGCGGGTGCAGCTCTACAACCCGACCGGCGGACCGAACATCCAGCCCTACCACGTGCTCCGTCCCATCCCGAACAACGAGATTCTGCTCTCCACGGGGAGCATGCAGCAGAACCCGGGTTACTAGCATCACCCCACCAGCATCGGGCGCCGCGGCAGCTTCGCGGCGCCCGATGCGCGTTCCGAATCTCACCAGGCCATTGCAGTCTTTCCCGCGGCCGTTCGCGCGCTCCCGGGCGCGCGGCGGCTGATGCGGCTCGCCGGCAGATCGGCGGTCATCACCGGGGCGAGCACCGGCATCGGCCGCGCCTGCGCGCTTCGGTTCGCCCGCGAGGGCGCTCGCCTCGTGATCGCCGACCGGCAGGCGGACGCGGGTGCCGCGCTCGCGCGCGAGATCACGACGGCCGGGGGCGACTGCGCCTTCGTGGAAGCCGACGTCGCCACGCGCGCCGGCGCCGAGCGGCCGGTGGATGCGTGCGTCGAGCGTCACGGCGGCGTCGACATCCTCTTCTGCAACGCCGGCATCACCCTCCCGAAGCTCCTCCACGACAGCAGCGACGAGGAGATCGAGCGGGTGCTCGCCGTCAACGTGCGCGCGGTGCTCCACGCCGCCCGGCGGGCGGTGCCACACATGCTCGCGCAGCCGCGCGGCGGCACGATGCTGTTCACGGCGAGCAAGACGGGCCTGGTCGCGCAGACCGATTCGCCGGTGTACTGTGCTTCCAAGGGCGCGGTCGTGATGCTCGCGAAGGCGCTCGCGCTCGACTACGCCACGCGCGGCATACGCGTCAACGCGCTCTGTCCGGGCATCATCGACACGCCGATGCTGCGGGAATTCGCCGACTCGCGGCCCGACCCTTCGGCGGCATGGGCGACGTACGCCGCCGCGCAGCCGATGGGCCGGCTCGGCACCGCCGAGGAGTGCGCCGACGCGGCGGTGTGGCTCGTGTCCGACGAGGCCTCGTTCGTCACCGGCGTCGCGCTGCCGGTCGACGGCGGCTTCACCGCGATGTGAGGGTCTCGTTCGTGCGCGCGGTCCGTGTTCCTCTCTCCAGGAGATTCCCCGTGTCCCTTCGACGTCTC
>Ga0310810_10010623_pt1 | contig 10725 bp, 5 predicted proteins | sample NCmetagenome_FD_207641 | JGI IMG/M metagenome (GOLD analysis project Ga0310810, IMG submission 207641) | Soil microbial communities from experimental microcosm in Duke University, North Carolina, United States - NC | ecosystem: Engineered > Artificial ecosystem > Soil microcosm > Unclassified ... | reverse complement strand
CGAACGCGGTGCGGTACTCCGAGGCCATCTGCCTGAACTGCTCCGTCGGCGCGCCGTCGCCATAGTCGACTTCGTCCTCCAGATACGCAAGCTGCACGTTCAGGCGCATTGGATAGTTGAGGAGGTCGTTGCCGGACTTTGCCTCGGGTTCGTAGAGTGTGTTGAGCAGGTCATCGGCTGCCGTCTCGAGGCGCTCCAGCCTGGGCCCCGCGTCGGACCGGCCGGCACCCCGCGCCTTCACGGCAGCAATCTGCGTGCGTACGTCCTGGATCTGCCGCACGACGGCATGCAAGTCGCCGAGCATCCCCATCAGCCCGGTCGCGAGATCGAACTCCGCCTGCATGTCCTCGGCCGTCGCGCTCGATCGCGGATCCTTGACCACCTCGAGCGGTGCAGAGACGACGCGATCGGCAACCGTCAGCTTCACCGTGTACCGCCCCGGCACGGCGAGCACGCCGCGCGGGTCCCGTTCGTCATACGCGGTTCCCGATATGAGATCCGGCAGCGGGTATCGCAAATTCCAGGTGACGCGGTGCACGCCAGGAGTGATCGCGAGACGCGGCAAGGATCCGGCCGCACTCGATGCGCTGAACGCCGTTCGCCCTGCGGCGTCGACGATGTCCAGACGCACCGCCATCGCGCCGGCACCGCCAATAGCGTAGCTGACACTCGCGTCGGGAGGATTCTCGCCTACTGCGTCGGTCGGAATCACGTATGTTTCGCGCTCATGCACCCGGACAGCCGGAGCCGGCGCGAAAAGGTACGACGGCGCGGCGGCCACATCCGCCGTCGCCTCGCGAAGCGGCGTGATGTCGTCGAGAATCCAGAACGATCGGCCGTGGGTCGCGATCGCGAGATCGGCGCCGTGGAACGCGATGTCCCGCACCGACGTCGGCGGCAGATTGAGCTGCAGCGGCTGCCAGTGGTCGCCGTCGTCGAACGATACGAAAATGCCGGTCTCCGTGCCCGCGTATAACAATCCCTTGCGCCTGGGATCTTCGCGAACGGCATAGACGAACGACGGCGCGTGCAGCCCCTCGGTAATCAAAGTCCACGTCTTGCCGCGATCGTGCGTCCGGTAAATGTACGGCGCCAGATCGTCGAGTTTGTGCGCATCGACGGCGACATACGCGCTACCGGCGTCGAAGTGAGAGGCCTCGACCAGCGAAACTTTTGCCCACTCTTTCAACCCCGTCGGCGTCACGTTGCTCCAATGCGCGCCGGCATCAGACGACAGCTGCACCAGGCCGTCGTCTGTGCCGACCCAGATCAGGCCAGCGGTTACCGGCGAGGGAGCAATCGAGAAGATCACGTCGTAGTACTCGACCGATGCATTGTCTTGCGTCAGCGGACCGCCTGAGGACGCCTGCTTCGTCCGATCGTTCCGGGTGAGATCAGGGCTGACGACTCTCCAGCTGTGGCCAAGGTCGCGGGATTCCATCAGGTACTGCGACCCCATGTAGAGCAGGTGCGGATCGCTCGGCGAGAACACGACGGGCGACGTCCACGTGAACCGATACTTCAAATCGGAGGCGGGGTGGCCGCTCATGGCGTTGGACCACGGCGCAATGTCACGGATCTGATGGCTGCGGGTGTCGAACAGCGTCAGCGCACCGCCGTATCCGCCGGCGACGATGAGACGATTGTCGAACGGCACAGGCCACACCCAGCCGCATTCCGCGTCGTCGCCCCCCACGTCGAACCAGTCCTTGTCGTCGATTCCTCCCCAGCCGCGGGTGGCGATGCCGAGGGCGCCCATGTCCTGCTGGCCGCCGAAGACGTGATACGGAAAATCCGTGTCGGTGGACACGTGGTAGAACTGACCGATTGGAAGGTTGTCGCGCTTGTCCCACGTCTCGCCCCCGTTGACGGTCAGGATGACGCCCTGATCATTGCTCTCGATCATCCGCGCCGGGTTCCGTGGGTTGATCCAGAGGTCGTGATTGTCCGCTCCAGGGAGCGTCATCCGCGTGAAGTTGCGGCCGCCGTCCGTCGATCGCCAGACGGCATTCCCGACGACGTAGACGATGTCGGGGTTCGCCGGGTGGGCGAACACTTTCGTGAAGTACCACGCGCGCGTATAGAGTGGATGCGAGTCGCTCGTCTGGACCCACGTGACGCCTCCGTCGTCTGAGCGAAACATACCGCCGTGCGCCGCTTCGATGAGCGCATAGACGCGGCGGCCGCTCGTGCCAGCGGCGACCGAAATGCCCATCTTGCCGAGCACGCCCTCTGGCAGGCCATGGCCCGATACGGGCGTCCATGTCGCTCCCTCGTCAGTGGATTTGTACAGACCGCTTCCCGGGCCACCGCTCTCCAGATGCCATGGCTGCCGCTGCACCTGCCACAACGCGGCGAACACCGTCGAGGGGTTGTCCGGGTCTGGGGCCAGTTCGATCGCGCCGCTCAGCGCATCCTTGTACAGAACCTTCGTCCAGGTGCGGCCGCCGTCGGTCGAGCGGAAGACGCCGCGCTGTTCGTTCGGACCGTAAATGTGCCCCTGGGCCGCTACCAGCACGAGATCAGGATTGTGGGGGTCGATGACGATGCGGGCGATGTGCCGGCTGTCTTCGAGCCCGATGTGCGCCCACGTCTTGCCGGCGTCGGTGGATTTCCACATGCCATCGCCGAATGACGCATCTTCGCGCGGAGCAGACTCGCCCGTACCGACGTAGATGACATCGGGATTCGAGGCTGCAGCCGCCACCGCGCCGACCGACCCGAGAGGACTCGCGTGATCGAAGATGGGCGTCCACCGGTTGCCGCCGTCGATCGTCTTCCAGACACCACCGAGCGCCGCTCCGAGATAATACGTCTCCGGCGACGATGGAACGCCGGTGACCGCCGCGACGCGGCCACCGCGAAACGGTCCGACCTGGCGCCAGGCGAGATCGCCAAAGCGCGACGGAGACATGGCACCGTCCTGGTGAGCGGGAATGGCCCCGGCGGCCAGAGCCAGGGCAAGCGCGACAAACGATCGGAGCATCTGTCAGACCTCAGTGACAAATTCAAACGGCGCGAACGTGCGCTGGAGGTGTGTATTTCATCCTGAGACCGCCGGCACGGCCGCCGCGGTTGCACTCGGCGCGTATCGTTCCTGCAACGCACAGAGGCTCACGAGCAACATGAGAATCTGATCGTTCGCGACGCGTGCGCCGGTATCCATCTGCGGCAGCCGATCCAGCAGCGCGACGACCTCGCGCTGATCGAAGAACGGCATCGACGCCAGCGCCGGCCCGCGCAGCGTGTCCTGCACGTACGTGTGGAACGTCTCGTCCGGATTCAACGTGGCCGGCGGGCTGAGGAACGGGTGTTTCTGCCGCGCGTACACGGTATTGGTAATCAGATCGCGAACCGCCTCGCGCAGCACGAACTTCTCGGTCATCCCGCGGATTTTCTGATTGATCGGCTGATTCGCGATCACCTCGACGACGTGGTGATCGAGAAACGGGACGCGTCCTTCGATCGAGTGTGCCATCTCCATCCGATCGCCGAGCATGGTGAGGATGTAACCGCACAAAACTGTCTTCGACCAGAGGTACAGCGACTGGTGCAGCGCGTCGCGGCCAGCAAGCTGGCCGTGCACATCGATGTCGTCGAGGATCGCCCAGGCGCCATCCGTCATGCCGTAGCGATCGACAATGTAGCGGGAGAGCAGCGGACGCATTTTCATGGCGCGCGACGAGAACGTCTCGATCCACGACGGCACGTAACCGAGGATGCGCTTCACGCGGTCCACGTTGCCGATCTCGCCATCGGGCAGCAGCAGGCCCCGCGACACGGTGTTGTGCTGATCGAGCCATGCCAGCAGGTGCTGAATGGCGTCGGGATCCTGGCCCTCGCGGTTGTACAGCAGCATGTCGCGGCGGAAGTGCGGATACCCGCCGAGCACCTCGTCGGAGCCCTCTCCCGTGATGACGACCTTGTAGCCGGCGTCGCGGACGGCCCGGCTCAGAAGGAACTTCGCGACGCCGTGGGCATTGACGCACAGGGCCTCGCACTGCGCGATCGCGTCGGAGAAGTTGTCCGCCAGATCGCGCTGTTTGATCGGAATCGGATAGTACTCGGCGCCGGCCGATCCGGCCATCTCCTCGGCGATTGTCCCTTCGTCGTAGGCGGCCTGGTCGAACGTCAGCGTGAACGCCCTGATCGGCTCCGGATGATGGCGCGCGGCGAGCCCCAGCACCGCGCACGAGTCGAGACCCCCGCTCAAGTACACGCCGACCGGCACGTCGGCACGCAGACGGACCCGCACCGCGTCGTCGAGCGCGCCGCGGAACTCGGCCGCGTAGTCAGCGTCCGTACGACTCGGGCGCGTTTGCGCTTTCGGCGGGTAATTGAAGTCCCAGTACGGCGCGACCTGGACGTGGCGGTCGGTCGCGATCATGTAGTGACCGGGCGGAATCTGGTGGACGCCGTCGAACAGCGTGCGCACCTGGTGCGCGCCGAATGCAACCGATTGATAGACAGCCTCTTCATCCCACCGGGCCGGCACACCCGCCGCGAACAGCGCCTTCGCCTCCGACGCGAAGTGAAGGGCGTCACGATGCCACGCGTAGAAGAGCGGCTTGATGCCGAACCGATCGCGCGCGGCAAAAATCATCCGCCGCCGAGCGTCCCACAGAACAATGGCAAACTCGCCACGCAGATGGTGCAAGGCCTGGACACCGTAATCCTCGAACAGGTGGAGCGCGATCTCACTGTCGGAGCGTGAACGCAGGCGGTGGCCACGGTCCTCGAGATCCCGCTGGATCGCTTCGTATCCGTAGAACTCGCCGTTGACGATGATGCGCGTCTGCCCGTCTTCGCTGGCGATCGGCTGATCGCCGGTCGCGAGGTCGATGATGCTGAGCCGCGCATGGCCCAACCCGACGCGCTGATCGTCGGAGATCCAGTGGCGCTGGCCGTCAGGTCCGCGATGAGAGAGCGCGCGCGTCGCGCGGGCCAGCGCCAGCGGATCGACAGGTTCCCCGCGCGAAAAAATCGCGACAATGCCACACATACGGCCTCCGGCTCGGATTGGGGGCGTTCAGAGAGACGTCAATTATGACGGTTTATCGTCCGGCGTTACGTGGCATCCGGAACAGGGGGACAGCGGGACCGCCCTGTTCTTCCCAAACATGGGGAGCCGGCGCTCCTGCCGATCCTGGCCGCGGACGAGAATATCCGATCGGCAGGCGCCGCTGGGGGGACCGGCGCGCTCAGTTCGCACCCGCCAGTTGATGCCAGCGTCCGCGATTCCAGAACCACACGACGGATGCCTTCTCGAGAAACGCGTCCTCGATGACCACGACATGCTCGTTGGCGATGAGTCGACCAGTGTCCAGCCGGTGGTGGCGAAGCCGGTGCCCGAAACGGTCCAGTGAGTCGACGGCGTCGGCGCGGCATCGTCGCGGCCAGGCCGTGCCCATCCGCGCGTGATTTCTTCAAACCAGGACATGAAGAGATGCCTCCTGCGTAGGGGCGCGCACCGTTCAGGCCATCATCTCATTGGCACCCCCCTGGCCGGTGCGATACCGTGTCGGACATGTTTCGGACGCTTGGCCTCTCGCTCGCCGCACTGGTTCTGGGCGCCGTTCCGACGACGCCGGCATCAACCGTGGCCGCCGATGATCCGGCGAATCTGGTGAGCCCGCTGATCGGCACAGCGAACGGCGGCAATACCTTCCCGGGCGCGGTTCTACCTTTTGGGATGTTTGCGTGGAGTCCCGAGAATACCCGAGGCGACATGACGCGTCCGGCCGCGCCCGGCGGGTACCAGTACGATGCGACGCGCATCCGCGGCTTCAGCCTGACGCATCTGTCCGGCAGCGGCTGCCGGGGCGCGTCAGGCGACATCCCGTTCATGCCTTACACGGGTGACGTGACGACGTCCCCCTCGCTCGACGCGAAGAACGCGCTGTACGCCAGCGATTTCAGCCACGCGGACGAGCGCGCCGAAGCCGGCGCGTACGCGGTCACGCTTCGGTCGGGCATCAAGGTCCAGCTCTCGGCCACCGCTCGCACCGGTGCTGGCCGGTTCACGTTTCCCGATGGCCCGGCGGCAACGATGCTGATGCGCGCGTCGGACACGCAGGTGGGGTCCAGCGACGCCGACATCAGCATCGACGCGGCGGCCAGAACGGTGACGGGGTCCGTGACGAGCGGCAATTTCTGTGGATACCTCAGCGAGTCGGGACGCCACAGCTACTACACGCTCTATTTCGTTGCGACGTTCGACGTGCCGTTCGTGTCCTACGGCACATGGCAGGACGATCGCGTGAGTGCCGGCGCTGCGTCCGCTCGGGGCGGGACGACGTACGGAACCGAAGGATATCCGCCGGCGGGCAAGGGATCGGGCGCATACGTGACGTTCGCGACCGGCAGCAGCGTCAACGTTCGCGTTAGCATCTCGTACGTGAGCCTTGCCAACGCTCGAACCAACCTGACGGCTGAGCAGCCACCCTCATCCACGGTGGAGACGATCGCGCGCGCTGCGCACGATCGATGGAATGAGGCCCTTCGCCGGATCACGGTGACCGGTGGCAGCGAGGCCGAGCGCCGGGTGTTCTACACGGCGCTGTATCACTCGCTCCTGCACATGAACGTGTTCAGCGACGTGAACGGGGAGTACCGCGGTTTCGACGGCGCCACGCACCTCGTCCAGCCGCCGCAGCGCGCGCAGTACGCGAACTTCTCCGGCTGGGACGTATACCGGTCGCAGCTCCAGCTCGTGGCGCTGCTCGAGCCCGACGTGGCGAGCGACATGGCGCAGTCGCTGCTGAATCAAGCATCGCAGAACGGAGGTATCTGGGATCGCTGGACGCACAACAGCGGCGCGACTTCGGTGATGGAAGGAGACCCTTCGCCCGCGGCGATAGCGGGAATCGCCGCGTTTGGCGCGACCCGCTTCGACGTGAAAGGCGCGCTGGCGTCGCTGAAACAGGCCGCGACCGTACCAACGGCGCTCGATCTCAGCGGCGAAGGATGTCGCGTCATGTGCCGCGGGCAGCGGCCCTCGCTCGACAAGTGGCTCGCGATTCATTACATCCCGACGGCATCGAACGCGTGGGGCGGCGCCGGCGAAACACTGGAGGACGCCACTGCAGATTTTTCGCTCGCGCAGCTGGCCCGTATCGCGGGCGACCCCGCGACCGAGCGCGAGTTCCTGGCCCGAGCGGGATACTGGCGAAATCTGTTCAACAGCGCGCCCGTGATCATCGAAGGCCGCGGCCGCGGTGGACGCGGCCGCGGCGACGCGCAACCGTCGACGGAAAAACCCCAGCCTGGCGGCTACATCCAGAACCGGAACGAGGACGGCACCTGGCCGCCGCTCGACCCGGCGTCGAGCAACGGCTTCGCCGAAGGCAGCGCCGCGCAATATACGTGGATGGTCCCGTTCGATGTCGCGGGGCTGGTCGAAGCGCTCGGTGGACGCAAGCAGACGACTGCCCGGCTCGACGCATTTTTTAAGGCCGCCGACGGAAGCTGGGCGATCACGCGTGCGGGCGGGCTGCACGCAGACCTGAGCAACGAACCCTCGATCGCCTCACCCTGGACGTACCTCTACACCGCCGCGCCCTACAAGGCACAGGAAATTGTCCGGCACGTGCTCACGGCGCTGTGGGCGGACACGCCCGGGGGCATTCCGGGCAACGATGATCTCGGCGCGATGTCATCGTGGTACGTGTGGGCGTCGGTCGGTCTGTATCCCGGCATCCCCGGACGTGCCGAACTGTTCGTCGCGGCCCCGCTCTTCCCTCACATCGTCATTCAGCGATCGAACGGACGGACGATCGCCATCGACGCACCTGGCGCCGCGGCGGCGATGCCGTATGTCGGCGGCGTCCGCGTCAACGGACGTGTGTCGACGCGCGCCTGGCTCCCCGAGAGTTTTGCGAGGAACGGCGGCTTGCTGCGGTTCGTGCTCCGAGACATACCCGAGCCCGCATGGGGCGCAGCGGCGGAAGATGCGCCGCCTTCGTTTGCGCCTCCGGGGCGTTGAGCCGTCGGGCGGCGTGAGCATGAGCCGGATCCCGCGGCTTGACGGCATCGGCGCTTGTCGAGGCTGACGATTCGCGTCAGCCTCGGTAACGCGATGGGAAACGGCTCGCCTCCAACCGTGCGTTTCCGATCAGATCCAGCAACTGAGCTTTCGTGGCAAGAGGAAACTGGCGCCGTGCCGCTGTGAGCGCCTGCTTGAACTCCTGATCCGAGAGGCGCTCGTTCTGGCTGAACAGCTTGCGTTTGATTGGTTCCGCGAGATACCGGCACGTGAATAAGCCCCACACCGTTCCCGCGGCAGCGCCGGCAAGCGTCTGGCCGCCGGCGATGCTGCCAAGCGTCGCCCCGGCGGCCATCTGACCCAGCACGCACAGGCCGTAGGACAAGTGGGACTTGTCTTCTTCTGTGATGATGTTGAAGTCGTCGGCCATTGTCGTCCTCCACGGGCGTACTCTACCCCATGCGCAATGCCCGAGCATGTCGTCTGCGGAGGGCGCGTCTGGACGCGCGGGTGGCGTCATCCGGGCATGTCTCGATCACCGCATCCGGTCCCGGCAGGTTGACGATGCGGTCGATGCCGAAGCGGTGTGCGCCGAGGAGCGTGCGCCACTCGGCTTCAGTTCGTTCACGCCCGCCCAGAGCCACCATCATGTGCAGATCGCGCCACACCGCCGGGTGCGGCGCCCCTGCGTCCGGCAGGACGGCTTCGATCACGAACAACCGGCCCTCGGGTGCCATGGCTGCGCGCACCGCCTCGAGAATCCGACCGCAGTTCTCGTGGGTGTGATCGTGGAGGATGTTCTTCAGGATGTACGCATCGGCGCCTGTGGGGACCTGCGTGAGCAGGTCGCCGGTTTCAAGCGTGACACGCCCTGAGAGACCCTCGGCGCTGAACCGTTGGCGTCCCGCTTCGATCGCTTCTGCGCGATCGAACAGGATGCCGCTGATGTGAGGCGCGGCGCGCAGAATCTCGGCGAGTACCAGACCGGATCCGCCGCCGATGTCGGCCACACGTCTGAATCGCTCGAGCCGCATCGCGGCTGGCAGTGCTCGCACCGTCAGCGCCGTCGCGGCAGCCATCGCATGATGGAATGCGTCGGCGACACCCGGGTTCGCGTCCAGGTACTCCCAGAACGCGAGCCCTCCATTGGCTCTGGCGAACGACGGCTCACCGTTCCGCAGCGTGTCCATCAGATGCTGCCACGCACGCCAGTTGCCGTCATGGAGCGCATACACGACGTAGTCGCGGATCGAGCCAGGAACATCCGAGCGGAGCGTCCGACCGAGTTCGGTGTTGCGCCATCGGCCGTCACTCGCGCGCTCGACCATGCCGAGCAGCGCCGCGGCCCGGAGCGCACGCGCGAGCGCGTCTGCATCGAGTCCGGTCGTCTGCGCGATCTCGCCAATCGACCGCACGTCGTCTCCGAGCGCGTCGGGGACACCTGCCTGCGTCAGCGTCGCCATGAGCTTTCCGGCGACGGCGGTCTGGACGACTTGCATGGCTCTCGCCTGCGGCGGCAGAACGGCTGCTTCAAGACTCATGTCCGAGCGTCCTTCCTGGTGAGGGCGGACAAGACGGCGTCCAGGGCGTCGACCGTAACCTTGGTAATCGTCTCGTCCGGGAGATTCCAGTGATGCTTCAATTCGAGCCAGCACTCCGCCCCGACGATCCGGATGACGAGGGCGGCGACGGCGGCCGCGCGGTCCCTGGACAGATGCGCCGTTGCGGGCTGCAGCGCCCGCCGCAACGCAGCATCGCGCCGGCGGCGCGTGACGTCCCAGAACGGCCGCAGCGCCGGAGATGTGACAGCGGCCCGGACGAGTGGCTCGTGTTCGGCAAAGAATCGATGCAGCCGAGGCACGCTTTCGCGCAGCGCTTCGGGCGTGGCCGGCCACGCTGGCCTCCCGAAACGCTCGTTGATGACGGCCTGCACCGCGTCGAAAATGGCCTCGCGGTTCGGAAAGTGCTTGTACACGGTCGGGACGGCGACGCCCGCGTGCTCCGCGATTCGCGCCACCGACAGCTCCGGCTCCGGCGCGCCGATCAGCGCAATAGCAGCATCGAGGATGCGGTGGCCGGTGTCACCGGCCCGGGCAGCACGACGGGAATTGTCGTATGAACGCGCCGGCACGGTCGTATAAGATATCAATATTAAATATATGTCAACTATACATACGGCTGTCGCCGATCGCCGGGCGCCGGGCTGCGATAGTATCTGGCGGGTCTCTCCGGATGACGTTTCCTCCAGGCACGCGCGTCGGTCCGTACGAAGTCACGTCGGTGCTGGGTACGGGCGGTATGGGGGCGGTGCTGCGCGCCCGCGACAGCCGATTGAATCGCGACGTCGCGATCAAGGTCCTGCTGCCCGAGGTCGCGCGCGATCCCGATCGCCTCGCGCGGTTCAGCCGCGAAGCATCGGTCCTGGCATCTCTCAACCATCCCAACATCGCGCACGTTCACGGCCTCGAGCACGCGGACTCCACCCCCGCGCTGGTGATGGAGCTCGTCGAAGGGCCGACGCTCGCCGATCGCATCGCGAACGGACCGATTCCGATGGTCGAAGCGCTGTCGATTGCGAGACAGATCGCCGACGCCCTGGAGGCGGCGCACGAACAGGGGATCGTGCATCGCGACCTCAAACCGGCGAACATCAAAGTCCGCAGCGACGGCACCGTGAAAGTCCTCGATTTCGGTCTCGCGAAAGCGATCGAATCCGGGAGCGCGGCGCGCGCGGACCTGAT
>Ga0310810_10010622_pt1 | contig 10725 bp, 9 predicted proteins | sample NCmetagenome_FD_207641 | JGI IMG/M metagenome (GOLD analysis project Ga0310810, IMG submission 207641) | Soil microbial communities from experimental microcosm in Duke University, North Carolina, United States - NC | ecosystem: Engineered > Artificial ecosystem > Soil microcosm > Unclassified ... | reverse complement strand
GGCGTGATGGGTGGGTGGAACCAGCCGCAGGCACACGTCCAGGTCATCTCCAACATCGTTGACCATGGGCTCAACGTCCAGGAGGCGCTCGAAGCGCCTCGCTTCGTGAAACTGACGTTCCCTGGAACCGACGTTATGATGGAATCGCGAGTCCGGCCACACGTTCGAGAGGAGCTGGAGCGTCGTGGTCACCAGATTGATCTGCAGGGCGATTACTCGAACATGATGGGCGGCGGACAGGCCGTCGTCCACGATGCGCGCGCCGGGGTGAACTACGGCGGCTCGGATCCGCGTAAGGACGGCGCAGCGATTCCGGAACCGCTCTTATGAACCGGTCGGTCCATTGCAGTCACGAGCCGCAGACTCAGAGACGCAGAGAAACTCATGCCTTCTGAGCCGCTGCGTCTCTGAGGCCCGTTCCAGCAATGCGCTCTCGCTGGATCCAACTGCTGCTCGGCCTCGTGTGCATGGTCGTCATCTCGAGCCCGCAGTATGTGTGGACGCTCTTCACGCAACCGCTGATGGCGACGCTGCGGGCCACGCTGGCGCAGCTCCAGATTACGTTTTCGATTCTCATCGTCATCCAGACCTTCCTGGCGCCATGTCAGGGATTGCTCGTGGATCGCTTCGGCCCGCGCGCGCTTCTGTCCGTCGGCGGCGCGCTGACGGGATTGAGCTGGGTGCTCGCGGCACGGGTGACGACCCTGACGGGCCTGTATCTCACCTACGGACTCCTTGGAGGTATCGGCACCGGAATCGTGTACGTCGGCGTGATCGGGCACATGGTGCAGTGGTTTCCGGATCGACGCGGTTTCGCGACCGGCGCCGTTGCCGCCGGTTACGGAATGGGTGCGTTGCTGACGACGTTCCCGATCGCCGAACTGCTCAGCCACTCGGGTTATCAGCAGGCGCTCGTGCGCTACGGATTGATCTTCGTTGCCGTTGGTGTCGTGGCGGCTCAGGGGTTGAGAGTTGCAAACCCCAAACCCCAAATCGCAAATCCCAAATCCCAAATCGGATCCCGGATCCCCGATGCCCGATGCCGCCACGATTGGCGTCCGACCGAGATGCTCCGGACGCCCATCTTCTGGCTGATGTTCGTGATGATGACGATGATGTCGACGGCGGGGCTGATGGTGACATCGCAGATGGCGGCGTTCACACGCGACTTCGGGCTCGCCGGTGCGGTCGTGTTCGGGTTGCCCCTGCTGCCGCTGGCGCTGTCGATCGACCGGGTGATGAACGGCCTCACGCGGCCGTTCTTCGGCTGGTTGTCGGATCACATCGGCCGCGAGAACACGATGGTCCTGGCGTTCACGCTCGAAGGAACGGCGATGACACTCTGGCTGTTGACGCGGTCGCATCCGGTCCTGTTCGTCATCCTGTCCGGCGTCGTGCTGTTCGGGTGGGGCGAAATCTTCTCGCTGTTCCCGTCGACGCTGACCGATACCTACGGAACGAAGCATGCCACCACGAATTACGGCTTTCTGTACATGGCGCAGGGAATCGGATCCGTGCTTGGCGGACCCGTTGCCGCGCTGCTGCATGACGCGTACGGATCGTGGATGCCGGTGTTCGCCATCATCATCGTGATGAACTTCGCGACGGCGCTGCTTGCGGGGCTGATGCTGAAGCCGATGCGGCGGCGGTGGCTGGCCGCTGTGGCGATTACCGCGACAGGTGCTGCGCGAGCCACTCCCGCGCCGTAACGACGTCGCGATCGGTCAGTTCGTGACCGGCGTTCTGCCACGAGACCGTCACCTCCGCGCCCGCCGATCGCAGCAGCGCCGCCAGCCGTTCGGTTTCTTCCTCCGAGACGAGCGGATCGGTCCTGCCATTGGACAGCAACACTGGAACCGAGGGCAGGTTCGGAAGTGTGTCGGGAATCAACGGCACCATTGCGCGAAAGAGCACGGCGCCGCCAACCGCGTCGGGCCGCAGCAGCAGCAGCGAGGCGGCGATGTTCGCGCCGTTCGAGAATCCCACCGCGGTCACGTCGTTGGTCGAGAACCCGTACTGCGCCGCCGCCGAGACGATGAAATCAGCGAGTTCGGCCGTACGCTGCTTCAAGTCGTCGATATCGAACACGCCCTCCGCCAACCGTCGAAAAAAACGTGGCATGCCGCGTTCGAGCACCTGGCCGCGTGGGCTGAGCACGCCGGCCGCCGGCAGCAGCAAGTCGGCCAGCGGCACGAGCGCGTGCTCGTTGCCGCCGGTTCCGTGGAGCAGCAGAAGGATTGGGCCGCCGGGTTCCTGCGGAGGCCTGTGAAGGTGGATGAAATTCATTTGCGATTTGTGATTTGTGATTTGTCAGGTGTGATGGCCGCGCGTAATTCTACGCGCGCTTTACGCGACTGGAGTCCTCAGGCAAGCTGGTGGGCATGTTCGTCATCGAGCTCACCTACAAGGCGCCGCTCAAGGACATCGACGCCAGCATGCCTGCTCATATGAAGTTCCTGAAGAAATACTACGCGTCGGGACGGTTCCTCGTCTCAGGACGCAAGATTCCTCGAGATGGCGGAATCATTCTGGCTGTTGGCGATAGCCGCGAACAGATTGAAGCAATCGCGCGCGAAGATCCCTTCTACGCGCGCGGACTGGCCGAGGTTCGGGTCATCGAGTTCCGGGCGAGCCAGTGCTCCGACGCAATGCAGAAGGTGATCGACCGCTGACCGCACAGAACGACCCGAACGATCCGAACGATCCGAACCTATTCACTAATCGCCGGCGTGTGCATCTTGAGCGGCGGCAGCACCTCTTCGATGCGCGACCGCGCCGGTTCGAGCCACGGCGGCAGCACCAGCGTTTCGCCGAGGTGGGCGGCGTCTTCATCGACCGCGAAGCCGGGGCCGTCGGTGGCCAGCTCGAACAACACGCCGCCGGGTTCCTTGAAGTAAACCGACTTGAACCAGAAGCGATCGATCACCGGCGTGGGATGGTGCCCCGACGCTTCCACCCGCGACCGCATCTCGTGCTGATGCTCCTCGTCGTCCACGCGCCACGCGAGGTGGTGGACCGAGCCCACGCCCCACGCGCCGCGGCGGCCCTCGGGTGTTTCACGCACGTCAAGGACGCCGGCGGAGCCGGTGAAGCCGTAGCGGACGATGCCGTTCTCTTCTCCGAGCCGTTCGAAGCCAAGGACATCGGTGATGAAACTCTCGGTCAGTTCGGCGTCGCGCTCCCACACCTGCGCGCCGTAGAGACCGCGAATCTGCCGCTTCTGGGGAACGCTGCTGCCGTCCCACGGAGTGAAGCTGCGCGACGGCGTCTGTCGCGGTTCGACGAGCGCCACCTTCAGTCCGTGCGGGTCGATCAGCGGCAGCAGGCGGTCGCCGAAACGGTGTTCGGCGGCGCCGATGGCGACGCCGTATTTTCCGAGCCGCGATGCCCAGAAATCGAGACTGCCCGCGGGAACCTCGAGCGCGACTTCCACCGCAAGGCCGTGTCCGATGCGTGGCGGCGCCATCTCGGCCCACGGGAAGAAGGTCAGGTCCGAGCCGGGATGCCCTTCAGCGTCCGCGTAGAACAGGTGATAGGTGCCGGGGTCATCTTGATTGACCGACTTCTTCACCAGACGCATGCCGAGAATGCCGGCGTAGAAGTCGAGGTTCTGCTGCGCAGGTCCCGCGATTGCCGTGATGTGGTGAAGACCGTTGACGCCGTCCATAACCTAATCGTAATAGCTTGGGGACGTCTTCAGCTTTGAATTTCCATTGAAAGAGCTTCCTGCTGGCTGAGGCGTAGGCTAGCCGGTACCGGGTTTCGCAGGGGGTGATCACGCGTCGGGCACGACGCCGACGTCCCACATCAGCATCGGGATGCACGGTGTATGAGCACGCGGGTCAGGCGTCACGCTGGTTTCAGTATGATGCGTGTTTCGCGCGGAAACGTGGAACTGGAGCAACGTGCATACGGGCCGGAAGCGACCCGTGAAGAGTGCGTGGCGATTGCCGAGAGAGTATCGGTGATTGACGAGCGGATCTTGTTTCTCCGCGAGTTGCCGATTCAGTCCCCCTTCTCTGTAAATCTGATGTTCGATCGAATCGAGACGCTCGTGGGCGAATGGGATCGATTTGCCTACGTCGCGGACCTGACCGAGGCGAAGCGTCCGGACGCGGAAACGCGGGCTACCCTCAAAGCCCGGGTGCTCCGCATCAGCCCTCGCGTCACACATGTCGCTGTCGTGGTTGGAGACAACTTGATCATGCGCGCGATGGCGCGGCTGTTTGCATACGGTATGGGGTTGCAGAGTGTGAACGTTCACGCGACGCGCGCCGAGGCGTTCGAGGAGGTCCGGCGTGTCATGGGGCGGTAGCAAGTCGACCGATCGGATTCTCATGCACTTGGCCGAGATTGGCGCCGGTCGATGCACGATTACTGACGACGTCGTCGTCGCCGAGACGGACCCGGACATGAGCCAGGTGCTGGTGGGCCTGCTCGTCCTGCATGAGGACCTGAGCTATGCCAGCCGACAGCGTACCGAGGCGGAAACGGCGATGCGGATTGTGGCTGAAGAGCGCGAGCGCTTACTCGAGGACCGGCGGCGGGCAGTTGAGGCGCGCGACCAATTTCTGGCGGTGGCGGCCCACGAACTGCGCACGCCTCTGACGACGCTGAGCTTGCTCGCCGATCGTCTGATGGCGATGCAAGGGTCCATTCGCGTTGCCGATTCCAGCGCGGCGGAAATCCAGCGGCAGCACCTGGCACGCCTCAAGCGTCAGGTGGAGCGTCTGTCCGCGTTGGTCGTCGAGATGTTGGACGTCTCGCGTATCACCCGAGGTCAGCTCGACCTCGTTCCCGCCCCAGTCGATCTGCGCGACGTGGTGCACGAGGTTCTCGACCGCTTCGATCTCGAGATCATGCGACACGATGTCACCGTCAAAGTGGACGCACCCAGTCCGGTGCGCGGGACCTGGGATGCGGCACACATCGATCAGGTCGTGACGAACCTTGTCTCGAACGCTCTCAAGTACGGGGCTGGACAACCCATCGAGGTCTCCGTCCGCGCCGAGACTTCGCACGCCGTCATCGTCGTACGCGATCACGGAATCGGGATCCCGGACGATGAACAAACCAAGATTTTCGGTCCCTTCACCCGCGCCGTCGCTGCGAAGCATCACGAGGGGCTGGGGCTTGGCCTGTGGGTCGCTCATCAAATCGTGCAGGCAAGCGGCGGCCGCATCAAAGTCGACAGTCGGCCACAGAAAGGCTCGACATTCACGGTGGAACTGCCCTTGTGAGTCCGGCAACCAGACAACCCTTGATGATCATCGACGACGATGACGACCTGCGAGAGGCGCTCGTGGACGTCATGTCTGCACAGGGCTACGACGTCGCACCCTTCGCAGACGCGCGGGTGGCGCTCGCTGCGCTCGAAGAAGGCCCGACCCCTTTTCTCATCCTGCTCGATCTCATGATGCCGGGCATGTCGGGTTGGGAGTTCCGCGCCGCCCAGCTCGCGAACCCGAAGCTCCTTTCCATCCCGGTCGTGGTCGTGACCGCCGGGAGCATGTTGACCGACGGTGTTCACACGCTCTCGGACGTCGAGATTCTCCGCAAGCCCTTCGACGTGAGCACGCTGGTGACTATCACCGCCCGATACGCTGCGGCCTCGTGAGCCCGCGCCTCGCCTTACGCCAGCCGTTATTTCAGGGCAAATCAAACGCCACCCACTCGGCACCATGATCCGCATCGCCGACGGCAACGACGATGTACTGTTTGCCTTGGTGCATGTAGGTGATCGGGGCTCCGGTCGTACCCGCGGGAAGTTCCGTTGACCACAGCGTCGCGCCGGTCGCCTTGTCCAGCGCCTTGAAACCCTTGCCTCCGTACCCCGGCGAAATCTCCACCGGCATGCCTGGCGGCAGCCGCGGACCGTTGTTCGCCATCGCCGTGGACCCTTCGCCAATGAACAGCAGGCTCTTGGTGACGAGCGGCGCGGCGCGCCCTGGATTGCCGAGCGGCGGCAGATTGAGGTGTTTGATCGCGGGGTGGTTCCGCGGCCCGTCGCCGTTGGCCACCATCCAGCGATGCTCGCCGCGATTCAAATCGATCGCGGTGATCCGTCCGTAGGGTGGTTTGAAGAGCGGCAGGCCTCGAGGTCCGCCAATCCATTCCCGCGTCCCACGCGTGTATCGCAGGTTCGTTTTGGCCGGATCGCCCGGGAGCAGGTCGGCGACAAACGGAGTCGAGATGGAGGGCACGTACAGAGTGGCCGTCTCGGGATCGAACGCGGCGCCCTGCCAGTCCGCCCCGCCGACCGAACCGGGCAGCTGAATGGTGCCTTTCGTGTCGTTCGCGCCGGTGCCGCGAAGTGACGGCGGTGTGAAGAGCGGACCCGTTACGTAGTGCTTGACGATGTCCAGCGCTTCCGCGCGAAGCTCCGGAGTGAAGTCGATCAGGTTCTCGACCGTGGAGCCCTGACGATCGAACGCCGGCGGCTTGGTCGGGAAGGGCTGCGTCGGCGCGGTCCGTTCCCCTGGCGTCGTGGACTGCGGAACCGGCCGCTCCTCGATCGGCCACACGGGTTTGCCCGTGACGCGATCGAAGACGTACGCGAAGCCTTGTTTGGTGACTTGAACAACGGCTTTGATGGGACGGCCGTCGACGCGGATATCGGCGAGGACGGGGGCCGCTGGCGGATCGAAGTCCCAGAGATCGTGATGCGTGAGTTGAAAGTGCCACACGCGTTCGCCCGTGTCGGCTTTCACGCACACGAGGCTCTGGCCGAACAGATTGTTCCCAAGCCGATGCCCGCCGTACATATCGCTGGTCGGCGACGTCACCGGCATATACACGTAGCCGAGGTCTTCGTCAGCGCTGAAGAGCGCCCAGACGGGCGCTTCGCCGGAGTATTTCCACGACTCGTTCTCCCAGGTCTCGACGCCGAACTCGCCGGCTTGCGGGATGACGTGGAATTGCCATCGCAACGCTCCCGTGCGTACGTCGAAAGCGCGGACGTCGCCACGGGGCTGATCCTTGCTCGTCGGCGAGTCGGTCATGGACGCACCCATGATCACGACGTCGCGAATCACAAACGGCGCACCCGTCCAGTAGTACTTCGTCATCATCGGGCCGAGGCCGCGGGTGAGGTTCACGCGCCCGTGATCGCCGAAGGTCGAGAACGGTTTGCCGGTTTTCGCGTCCAGTGCGTAGAGATATTCACCGCGCTGCACGAGAATCCGTTCTTCCCGGCCGTCGGTCCAATAGGCCAGGCCGCGAGTGCTGTCGCCCTCGAGTTCGTCCGGCGCGAACGGTTCCTGCACCCAGCGCGTCCTGCCCGTGGCGGCGTCAAACGCCTCCGCCAGGCCAACACCGTCCGGAGCGTAGAGCACTCCGTTGATCATCAGTGGTGTCGCCCGGAAGTTCGGGGGAATCCGGAGCTTCGAGTCTTTCGCCGCGAGAGCCGGATCGATGGCCGGACGCCGCCAGGCGATGCGGAGCGTCGCCACGTTGGTCTTGTCGATTTGATCGAGTGGCGCGTACTTCGTACTGCCTGCGTCGCCGTTATAGCTGCGCCACTGACCGTCCTTCGTGCCGTGCTGCGCACCGAGGATGACGGGAGCTGCCCAGATCGCGATGGCGATCATTCCGATGAATCGAAGCCGATGCATCGACGTCCTCCTTCATCGACGAAATTGACGTGGGGTGCGGCATGATACTGCACGGAACGCGCAAATTCGGGAGACAAGTTTCACGTAATGCAGGCTGTTTTCGCGATCATCTGCCACAGAGTCACAGAGTCACAGAGACCCGGTTTTGATCCTCTTTGTCTCTGAGTCTCTGAGGCACGTGTGCGATAACAAATGTTCCCCACGCGGGCGCCGATGGTGTATAAGCTCCGCGTCACGGAGGAATCATGAGGAACGCGATTCGTCGCTGGTATCTCGGTATCGTCCCGGTGATCGGCTTGCTGATCTGGATGACGCTTCCCGTCGAGGGCCAGGTCGGCGCCAGGAATGGCGAGTGGACGACCTACGGCGGCGACCTCGCCAACACGCGGTACGCGCCGCTCGACCAGATCAACGCCGCCAACTTCGACAAGCTCCAGGTTGCGTGGCGATTCAAGACCGAGAACCTCGGGCCGCGGCCCGAGTTCAACTTCGAGTCGACACCGCTTATGGCTCACGGCGTTGTCTACTCGACCGCCGGCACACGCCGCGCCGTCGTGGCGCTCGATGCCGCGACCGGCGAGATGCTCTGGGTGCACAGAGAGGTCGAGGGGCCGCGTGGTGATTCAGCGCCTCGGCAGCTCTCCGGGCGCGGGCTCTCGTACTGGACCGACGGCCGCGAGGAGCGAATCATCTACGTCACCCCCGGCTACCGGCTGATCGCGCTCAACGCCAAGACGGGCACTCCTATCCCGAGCTTCGGCAAAGACGGCGTCGTCGATCTCAAGCTCGAAGATGACCAGCAGATGGATCTGGTCAACGGCGAGGTCGGTCTTCACGCGGCGCCTGTCGTCGCCGGCGATACGGTCATCATCGGCGCGGCGCACCTGAGCGGAAGCGTTCCCCCGAAGGGGAAGGAGAACGAGAAGGGATACATCCGCGGCTACGACGTCAAGACCGGCAAGCGGCTCTGGATCTTCCACACGATTCCGCAGCGCGGCGAATACGGCAACGACACATGGCTGGACAACTCGTGGACCTACTCGGGCAACACGGGATCGTGGGGCCAGATGTCGATCGACGAACAACTGGGAATGGTCTACGTGCCCGTCGAGATGGGAACCGGTGACTATTACGGCGGGCATCGCCCGGGCAACAACCTGTTCGGCGAAAGCGTCGTCGCGCTCGATCTGAAAACTGGTCAGCGCAAGTGGCACTACCAGCTCGTGCACCATGGCATCTGGGATTTTGACATCCCGTGCGCGCCGATTCTCGCGGACATTACGGTCAACGGACGCACGATCAAGGCGCTCGCACAGCCGACCAAGCAGGCGATGCTCTACATGTTCGATCGCACCAACGGTCAGCCGATCTTTCCGATCGAAGAGCGGCCGGTCGAGAAGGGTGATGTGCCCGGCGAGTGGTACGCGCCGACGCAGCCGGTTCCGCTGGATTCGCACGGCAAACCGTTCGCCTACGACTGGAACGGCTTCCAGAAGGATTACATCATCGACTTCACGCCGCAGCTGCGCGCGGAAGGCGAGCAAATCGTTTCGAAATACAAGATCGGTCCTGTCTTCACGCCGCCCGTCGTCAGCAGGGTCCAGGGACCGCTGGGGACGTTGAGCCTTGCGATCAACGGCGGCGGCACCGTGTGGGCCGGCGGGTCCTACGATCCCGACACGCACATCATGTACGTCTACTCGCGCCGCAATCCGGCGTCGCTGAACCTGATCAAGCCGGATGACGTGAGGGTCAACGACATGAATTTCGTGTCGGGCAACGCGATCACCGGCGCGCGCACCTCGAGGCCGATGGGCGCGCCGCCTGGACAGGGCGTGCTTGTCGCGCGCGGCGCGCGAGACACGGGAGCCGACGGCGCCGAAGGCGGCCCCATCGCCGCGGCACCAGCGGGTGGCGGCGGTGGTGAAGGCGGCCCGGCGATCACGGTCGAGGGGCTGCCGATCGTCAAGCCGCCGTACGGCAGCATCAGCGCCATCAGCCTCGATAAGGGGGAGATCCTCTGGCAGATCGCGCACGGCGACACACCGGACAATATCCGCAACCACGCCGCGCTCAAGGGAGTGACGATCCCGCGTACGGGCCAGAACGGCATCATCGGAACACTGGTGACGAAGACGCTGCTGATTGCCGGTGAAGCGGTGGAGACGACGGCGAACCATCCGCGCGGTGCGCTGCTCCGCGCCTACGACAAAGCGACGGGGAAGGACGTTGGCGGTGTGCTGATGCCCGCGCGCCAGAGTGGGTCGCCGATGACCTACATGTTGAACGGCAGGCAGTACATCGTCGTCGCGGTTGGTGGCGGCGGAGTGGCCGGCGAGCTGGTGGCGTTCAGATTACCGGCAGCGCCGACAACGAATTAGGATCAAAGGTTGGTCCGCCTGAAGGCGGACCTTACTGGAATCATCGGTGGGGTCCGGCCTTAGCCGGACCCCCACTATTTCTTCCCCAGTTCCTCGTACGCGGTGGCGACGCGTCCTTTGAACCCGCCGAAGAGATCTCCGCCGAGGCCATACCCCTTGTACTTGTCGGGAATCTTGTACTCGCCGGCCGCCTGATCGGCGGTCTTCCCCGCCTTCATCTCGGATTGCACCCAGGCGACGAAGTCGTTGTTGAAGTCGGCGTATTCCTTCAGATCGGCTGGTTTCATCAGCGTGCTGTGGCCGGTGATGATGGTGTCGTAATCCTTCACCCCCGCGAACGCCTTCGCCACGGTCTTCCCGTACTCGACCATGCTCCCGCCGTTGGCCGTGTCCACGAGCGGAATGCCCTTGTTGGCGAACGCATCCCCGGCGTGCAACACGCGCGGCGTCTTGAACAGCACCCAGGCGTCGCCGCCCGTGTGCGCGCGGCCGAAGTAATAGAGGTCGATTTCGTCCTTGCCGCTGCCGATCTTCATCGTGTCCTTGAAGGTCCGTTTCGGCAAAAAGCGTGCGCCGGCGCCCTTGAAGGCGTCCATGTTCTGCATGTACATCTTCGTGTTCTCGTGCGCGACGACGTCGACCGTCGGGCCGAAGAACTCGTTGCTGCCGGTGTGATCGGGATGCGTGTGTGTGTTGATGATGAGCGAAACGGGCTTGTCGCTCACCGTGCG
>Ga0310810_10010621_pt1 | contig 10726 bp, 11 predicted proteins | sample NCmetagenome_FD_207641 | JGI IMG/M metagenome (GOLD analysis project Ga0310810, IMG submission 207641) | Soil microbial communities from experimental microcosm in Duke University, North Carolina, United States - NC | ecosystem: Engineered > Artificial ecosystem > Soil microcosm > Unclassified ... | reverse complement strand
CGATGCCGAGCTTGGCGGACGTGCTGATCCGCCAATTCGTGGCCGCCTCGCCCTGGAAGAAGATGCCACCCACCGCCCGCACGGGACTGCCGAGGAAGTGTCCGAACGAACGGCCTTCGTAGTCGGCGGCGAGGGCGGCGCCGGGTCGGTCGAGGTCGAGCTCGTCGATCAGGACATAGCTGAGACTACCGGTGATCCGGACCGGGCCGGGTCCATAGGTCAGCCACGCCGCGGCGACTTCCCGGGTCCAATCGAGCCGGGTGGCGCTGAACCGGTCGCTGTACTCGTCCCCCAGATGGCTGCTCTCGTGGTAGATCTCGCCCGTCAGCGTCCACGCGCCGAGCGCCGCGGTCGTGTTGAGGCCCACCACCCAGTCGTTGCTGATGAGCGCGCTCTTCCGGTCGCCCAGGCTGAACCGCCCGTAAACCTGGGTCCCGAACCCCAGAGTAACCGGCCGTTCGCCCCGCCGGAGGGCGAGCACGGGAAAATTCTCGCCCACCGCGACCTCGGCCTCCGGCTCGCGGCCAAACTGGCTGTCGCCGCGGCGCGCCGAGAAGATGCGGCCCACCAGGCCGTGCACCCGGGGCGACGCCTCGGGCAGCTCGAAGCTCTGGACGTTGGGGAAGATGCGGTCCTGCGCGGCGGCGCGGAGCCACGGGACCGCGAGGAGCAGGACGCATCCCAGCAGGCGCCACGATCGGCTGCTTGACATTGACCTGACGCCCTCAGAAGTTCCGCACGCTTACGCCGGTGCCGACTCGATACTGGAACGCGCGTAAGTTGCCCGGCGGCGGGACACGGCGCAATGCCGCGACCCCCGCTCCCCTTCGTCGCGGAGTCTGCATGATGCTGTGGAGTCTGATGCTGGCCACCACCGCCCTCGCCGGACGTGGCCCCGTGCCCCCGACCACCGTGACGGTCGCGGTGGACTCGTCCAAGCACGAGCTCACCATCACCGCCGGCCCGTACGACCTGCCGAACATGCCACCGATGGACAGCCACGCGATGATGGACCTCGGCATGTCGCACGACACGCCGGTCCAGCACTTCGAGTGGCCGGTCGACGGATGGTTCCGGGGCTACCGGGTGGCGCTGACCGACGCCCAGGGGCACGAGGTGCCCCGCCATGTCATGCACCACCTCATCATGGTGAACTTCAGCCGGCGCCAGCTGATCTACTCGGCGGCCGAGCGGCTGATGGGCGCCGGCACCGAGACCGACCAGGAAGTGAGCGTTCCCAAGACCATCGGCGTCCCGATGAGTCCGGGGATGAAGCTCGGCATGTACGTCGCCTGGCACAACGATACCGGCAAGGACATCGACGGCGTCTACCTCAAGCTGACCATGCTGTGGACGCCCAAGAACCAGAATCCGCGGCCGGTGACCTCCATGCCCATCTACATGGACGTGAACCTCACTGTCGGCGGCAGCAACACCTTCGACGTGCCGCCGGGCAAGTCGAGCAAGTCGTTCGAGTTCTCGCTGCCCGTCGGTGGCCGCCTGCTCGGGGTCGGCGGGCACATGCACGACTACGGCGTCGGCGTGCGGCTCGAGGACGCGGAGACCGGCAAGGTGATCACCAGCGTGGTGGCCACGCGCGATGCGGAGGGCAAGGTCACCAAGATCAGCCGGCGCCTCTTCGGCGTGAGTGGCGAAGGCCTCAAGCTCAAGGCCAACCACAAGTACCGGGTCGTCGGCGACTACGACAATCCGACCAACGAGACCAAGGTCAAGGGCGCCATGGCGCACATGGTCGGACTGTTCGTGCCCGATGACATGAGCAAGTGGCCCCAGATCGACCCCAGCGACCCGACCTACCAGCGGGACCTCGCGTCCCTGCAGGTGCGCGGCGAGGGTGCGGGCCACGAAGGCATGAAGATGGACCACGAGCACATGGAGCATGGCGGGGGTGGGCAGGCGAGTCATCAGTAGGCCGGAAGGACGGAAGGACGGAAAGACGGAAGGACCTGAAACGGGGCCAGGCGTCACGATCTCGGCTTGATAGGTGCGTCGCAAAGCGAGGGATCTTGCAGCGGAACAGCGCCACCGTTCCCGGCAAGATCCCTCATGCTTCACGGCTTACAACGAAGACCCCAGCAAGGCGCCGCTGCGTCCTTCCTTCCCTGTCGGTCCTTCCGTCCTTCGTCCCTCCGTTCTACTCCACGATCCTCCTCACGCCGACCCACCGCTTCCACCACCAGCGCCCGTACGGGTCGTCCACGCTCAGCAGGCTGACCTGCACGCCCCGGGTTGCGCTGTGGATGAAGCGTCCATTGCCGACGTAGAGACCGACGTGGGTGACGGGGCCGCCCCGGTTGGAGAAGGTGAGCAGGTCTCCCGGCAGGAGACGGGTGGGATTCTTGCTCACCGCCTTGCCCTCGCGGGCCTGCTCCGCACTGGTCCGCGGCAGCGTCACGCCGTGGTGTCCGTAGGCGTACTGGATCAGCCCCGAGCAGTCGAACCCGCCGCCGGCCTCTCCGGTGCCGCCGTATTGGTACGGCCGGCCCATCACCTCGGTCGCCGTGGCCACGACGGAATCCACCAGCCGCGCCGCGTGTCCCAGCCGCGGCGTCGCGGGCAGCGAGGTCGTGACGGTCGGGAGGTGGTCCTCGTTCGACTGTGGCGCCCGGCTGGGGGCAGGCGCGGGAATCGGCGCCTTGCGACCGCCGCCGAGAGTGATGGACAGCCCGGCGGCGAACTCGAATCCCTCGCGCCGGTCGAGCGAGATGTGCCGCCAGCGGCCCTCGGCGCCGACCGAAAGGAATGACGCCGGCATCAACTCGTAGCCCAGCCCCGCCGACCACGAGCTCCAGGTGCTGGAGAACGATTGCGAGTGAGCGGAGCCCAGGCCCGCGCCGATCCCGGCCACGAGGTAGGGCCCCCCTCCACCGCCCTGAAACGCGGTGAGGTCGAGGCCCACGCCGCCAAGCGCCCCCTCGGCGCCGCGCACGCGGCGGAAGTAGTCGCCGTGGAAGGTGGTCCCGATGGGCCCGGCGAGCGGCCGGTTCACGCCCAGCCGGTAGACCGTCCAGCCGTCGTCCTGGTAGAAGCGCCCGACCCGTCCCTCGAATCCCTGCTGCGCAGCCGCCCCGCTCGTGAGCGCGAGCAGGGCGACCGCCAGCGATGCGCCGACCGCGGTGCGCGTCATCGGCGCTCTCGCACCGGACGGCCGGTCCGGAAGTCCACCAGATAGGAATCGCCGGGCTTGCAGTGATCGGAGAGTCGGGCCCGAAACGTGGTGTCGTTCACCACCTCGGGGGCGGTGGAGGTATACAGCAGGGGCACGGGAATCCGGGTGCTGCCGCGACGGATCTCGACCGCTCGCGCGGTGCACCGCCCGGCGTCGCCGCTGTCGCTCCGGGCGAGCGTGAACCAGATCTCGGCCCCGCCCGCCGCGGTCGCGACCAGCGAGTCGGGCGGCCGACCGGTGCCGACGGTGTCGGCCGACGCGGCTGGCGGCGGGGCTGGCTTGCCGCAGGCGAGCCCGCCGAGCACGGCGGCGCCGAACATCGCGCGCGGCCGCGTGGCGCCGGGCCTCATTCGGAGGGCCCACCCACAGTGGGGAGGCCCATGCCGACCGTATCCGGCGTGCCGTCCTCGGTCACGGCCAGCACCTCGCGCGCCTCGGGGCTCTGCCGCAGATAGTGCAGCCAGAACAGAATCGCGGCGAAGCCCGTCGCCGCCCCGCACACCGCGGTCACGCCCAGTCCCCGGATGGGGTCCTCGATCCGCATGGCGATCAGGGCGCCTGCGACGGCGCCGAAAAACGAAGCTGCCCACGCCAGGAACGGCGTGAGCAGCCATCCGAAGATCCGGAAGACCAGCCGAAGCCACCGCACCGGTCAGGCTCGTTTCGCCCCGAGCCCCGAGATCACGGCGGCCAGGACGACCCCAGGCAGAAACGCGACGCCGAACGTGCCCACGCCCCAGCTCGCGCCGGGGAAGCGGGCCAGGACCGCGACGACGGCGAGCACCACGCTGCACGCCACGACCAGGGCGAACGCGCCGACCGGCGACACCGTCGCACTCTTGGCGAGCTGGTTGGCGAGGATCCAGGCGCCCATCCAGGGCAGAAAGCTTCCGACCATCCACCACACCGGGTGGTACCACCAATTGGCACCGCCGCCCAGATCCCACCACCGGTGCCCGTAGGTGCCGATGTTCTGCAGCAACGTGACGTCCACCAGCAGGAACACGATCGCAGCGCCGAGACCGATGCCGGCGGCGCCCGCGATTCCCTCGATCGTACGCGGCCGGGTCCACAGGCCGGGCAACATGATCACGGTCGCGAGCCCGACGAGCACGATCAGGCCGATCAACACCGTCTGCACCGGGCCGTTCATGAGCAGCCGGGACGCCAGCGAGACGAGCAGCACGATGACGGACTCGAGCAAGCCCAGCTTGACCGCGCCCCGCACGATCGCGGGTACGTCGGTCAGGTCGTGATCCGCGCGCAGCTCCATCGCCGAATGCATGCCGTCTCCCGAGGCGTGAGGGGTGGTGGCGAAGTATACGCAGCCGCCGACGGGCGAGCCAAGGGGCTCAGGTACCCCACACCAGGACGACGACGAGGTCCGTGACGGCCCACGCGCCCAGGGCCCGATACATGCCGCGCTGGTGATCGGCCGGGTCCCATGCCAGCCACCGGGCACGCCACGGGACCAGCACGGCCGCCCAGGCGCCCAGCGCCAGGAGCAGGGCGGCCCAGCGCCAGAGGTCGGGCGCCCCGCCCTGCCAGCCCGCCCGAGCACCGGCCAGCGCGAAGATCGCAAAGGCGAGCCCGGCGCACGCGATCGCGACCGAGAGACTGCGCCCGATGCCGAGGGCCGTGGCCAGCGTGCGATCGCCACGGCGGACGTCCTCGTCGACCTGATAGATCTGGGTGAGCGGATACAGCGCGGCAAACAAGGGGCAGAAGCCCAGCAGCACCAGGCCGCGAGCGGGATCGATGGGCACCCCGGTCGCCGCCCATCCCGCGGCGGGTGTGAAGGTGCCGAATCCCCACATGTTGATCAGCCAGTCGGCCCCGGCCACGGCCTTGAGCCGGAGCGGCGGGACGGAATAGGCCAGCGACAGCACGAAGCACGCGGCGTATAACATCGGAAAGGGTGCCGCCAGCTCGAACGCGAGGATCTGACCCGCGGCCATCAGGGCGAGGCTGAACCCGGCGAGATAGCGAGGTGGCGGCGGGGGCCGGCGCAGGTAGGCGATGTCCCCCTCGTCCCGGTCGAAGGCGCTGTTGAGCGCGAGCGTCCCGCCGTTGAGGCACACCACCCAGAGCCCGAGACCGACCAGCGCAGGCGCGATCCGCACGCCGTCCGCCGCACCCGCCAGGCCTACGGCGAGCAGGTAGCCGACCGCCGTGTGCGCGGCCATGATGGGCCACTCGGCCGGACGGAGGTGGAGCAGGTAATCGAGGCGGCGTCCCAGGAGGCGATACCCTGCCGCGCGTGCGGGGCTCACCACTCGAGTCCGAGATGCGAAGCCGCGAAGCGGAGGCCGCGCAGCGTCAGGTCGGGATCGGTGTCCTCGATGCTCGTCGTGAGCGGCGCGACGACGTTGGCGAGGCCGCCCGTCGCCACCACGTGCGGCTGCCGGCCGCCGGGCCACTCCGCGCGGATCCGACGCACCAGTCCGTCCACCGCGTCGGCCGTTCCATACAGGACGCCGGCCTGAATGCACTCCTCGGTGCGCCGTCCGATCACCCGGTCGGGTGCCCGGAGCTCGGTCGCCGGCAGCTTGGCCGTTCGGCGGGTGAGCTGGTCGGCCGCGGTGCGGAGTCCCGGCATGATGACGCCGCCGATGAACCGCCCCTCCGCCGTCACGCAGTCGAACGTGGTTGCCGTCCCGAAGTCCACGACGATGGTGTCGCGGTGATACAGCTCCACCGCGGCAAGCGCGTTTACGATCCGGTCGGCGCCCACGCTCAATGGCTCATCCACGTCGAGCGTGACGGGCAGCGGCGAGCGCGCGTCCACCTGCACGCCGGTGCAGCCGGTGGTCCGGGCGATGCCTTCCACGACCGCCTGGGTGACCGATGGCGCCACCGACGCCAGGCACACGGCGCGAACCTCGTTGGGCGAGTGGCCCGCCCCGAGTAGAAAGCCGCCGATGGCGCTGCCCCACTCGTCCGGGGTGCGGCCCGGGTTGGTCGTGAGCCGCCAGTGCGCGTCGAGCTCGGCGCCGCGGAACAGCCCGACGGTGATCTCGGTGTTGCCGATGTCGAGGGTCAGGAGCATGGGCAGGTCTCAGGTCGTGCGGGGTGCATCGGGTGAGGGTGCCTCCCCTCGGACGGCGACCGAGCCCGCCCGGACGGGGACCGTGGTACCGTCGGCGCGCCGGACCAGCAGGGCGCCGTCGTCGGCGATTCCCGCGGCCGTGCCCACGACCGGAGCCTCGAGCGCTCGCCCGCGGAGCCAGTCGCGCGCCGAGAAGCGCGCCTGCTCGTCGTCGGTCAGCGGTCCCGCCGCGGCCTCCACCACGCGGAGGGCGGCGACCACGGGGTCGACCAGGCCGTCCGCCGTGAGGCTCGGAAGCGCCGCCCCGAGGCGGGTGGCCGAGGTCTCGAGCTCGGGCGGCGGGCGGTTGCCGACGTTGAGGCCGAGGCCGATGACGACCCACCCGAGCGACGCGCCGTGCCACCGCGCCTCACACAGGATGCCGCCCGTCTTCCGGTCGTCCAGCATCAGGTCGTTGGGCCACTTGAGGCCGATGCGATCGCCCGCGCCCAGGCGGCCCAGCAGTTCGGCGACGGCGAGTCCCGAGCGGAGGCTCAGCAGCTCGAGTCCCGCGGTCGCCGGCCGAGCCAGCACGCTGAGCCACAGCCCGCCCGGAGGCGAGTCCCAGCCCCGTCCGCGGGAGCCGCGTCCGGCGGTCTGCGCCTCCGCCACGACGGCGGTGCCCGCCGGCGCCCCGTCCTGCGCCAGCTCGTGCAGCGCGTCCATCGTGGAGGCGATGGCCCCCAGCCGGACGACGTCGGGAGCCGTCACGATCACCGGAGGACCAGCAGGAGCAGGAGCCCGAGCGCGATGCGGTACCAGGCGAAGGCGGCGAAGCTGTGCCGCGACACGTAGCCCAGAAAGGCCTTGACTACCACCAGCGCCGACCCGAATGCGGTCACGAACCCCACGACGAACGCGGGCGCGTCGGCCGCGCTCAACGCGCCCCGGCTCTTGAGCAGGTCGAACAGGGTGGCCGCGAACATCACGGGAATGGACAGAAAGAAGGAGAACTCGGTGGCGGCCCGGCGCGACAGTCCGAGCGCGTAGCCGCCCATGATGGTGGCTCCCGAGCGCGAGGTGCCAGGAATCAGCGATAGCACCTGAGCCAGCCCGATGCCAAGCGCGGTGGGCGGGCGTACCGTGAGGACATCGGGGGTGCGCTCGGCCGGCCGGAGTCGCTCGATGACCAGGATGAGGATCCCACCGGCCACCAGCGCGAGGGCCACGACCAGCGGCGTGAACAGCCGCTGCTTGATCCAGTCGTGCGCCAGAAACCCGACCAGCGCGGCCGGCAGGAACGCGACGAAGAGGTTCAGCAGGAGTCGCCGACTGGGCTCGTCCCGCCTCGCCGCCACCAGGGCGTGCGTCAGCCGCTCCCGATAGAGCCACACGATGGCCAGGATGGCGCCCAGCTGAATGAAGATTTCAAAGGTCTTGGCCGCATCCCCGTTCGCGCCCAGCCAGTGGCTCGCGAGGATGAGATGCCCGGTGGACGACACGGGAATGAATTCGGTCACGCCCTCGACCAGTCCGAGGAGCGCGGCCTTGAGCAGGGGCTCAGCGCCCATCCGCCCTGCTTGCCGCCGGAACGCCTCGCAGGGTCTCCTCGTACAGGGCCTCGTACATCGGCACGACCCGGTCGGCCGAGAATGTCTGCGCCTTGGCGATCGCGGCCTCGCGCATGGCGGCGTGCCTGGCCGGATCCCGCAGCAGCTCGACGGCCCGGCGCCCCATCGCCTCGACCGAGCCGACCGGCTCGAGAATGCCGTTCACGCCGTCGTCCACCACCTCGGGGAGGCCGCCGGCCCGGCTCGCGACCACCGGCGAGCCGCACGCCATGGCTTCGAGCGCCGCCAGCCCGAACGACTCGGTCTGCGACGGCAGAAGGAACAGGTCGCTCGACTGCAGCAGCGAGGCGACCGAGTCGAATCGGCCCAGGAAGCGCACGTCCGGGCTCACCGACAGCTCCCGGGCCTCGTTCTCCGCCTCCGGGCGATCGGGGCCGTCGCCGACCATCACCAGCACGGCCGGCATCGCCCGACGGATGCGCGCGAACACCCGAACCACGTCCTTGACGCGCTTGACCTCGCGGAAATTGGAGACGTGGGTGACGACCTTGGTCCCCGGCGGCGCCAGGGGACTCGCCTCACCCGGCCCGGCCGGATGGTATTCGACCAGGTTCACGAAGTTGGGAATGACGCGGAGATCGCAGCTCACGCAGCCGAACGCCCGGTAGGTCTCGTCCCGCAGGTAGGCGGAGACCGCGGTCACCTCGTCGCTCTGCTCGATCGAGAACTTGGTGATGGCGTAGAAGCTCGACTCCTGGCCCACCAGCGTGATGTCGGTGCCGTGGAGCGTGGTGATGACGCGGAGCTGGCGCTCGCCGTTGAGCATCTGGCGCGCGAGGTACGCCGTGGTCGCGTGCGGAATGGCGTAGTGGACGTGCAGGACCTCGATGCCCTCGCGCAGCACCACCTCGTGCTGCTTGGACGCGAGCGCGAGCGTGTAGGGAAAGTGGTCGAACAGCGGGTACCGCCCCATCCGGGTTTCGACTTGGTGGAAATAGATCCGCTCGGTGTAGCCGTGCAGTCGGAAGGGGGCATCGTAGGTGATGAAGTGCACCTCGTGCCCGCGCCGGGCCAGATCGAGTCCGAGCTCGGTGGCGACGGCACCCGAGCCGCCGTAGGTGGGATAGCACGTGATGCCGATCTTCATACGCCGCCCCTGTGCCAGGACTCCAGGATCTCCCCGGCGACCCGCTCGGGAGGCCGGGTCGCGTCCAGCGTCAGCACGGTGCCGCCGAGCTGGTGCCGGAACCAGGTCTGCTGCCGCTTGGCGTACTGCCGGGTGCTCACGGCGATCGCCTCCGCCACCGATTCGCGCGGGCCCCCTCGGTGGAGGTAGTCCACCGCCTCGCGGATCCCGATCCCATCGAGCCCCGGGGCGGTCGGCGCGTGGCCCTCCGCCAGCACCGCCGCGACTTCCTCGATGAGGCCCCGCTGCACCATCTCCGCCGCGCGGCGCGCGATCCGCTGGTGCAACACCGGCCGCGGCACCGTCAGCACAATGTACCACGGATCCACCGAGCCCCGCGCCCGCGCGACCTCCTGCCAGTGGGACAGCGGACGGCCGCTGAGGAGGGCCACCTCGATCGCGCGCGCGGCCCGCTGGCGCCCGCCGCCGCGGAAGCCGGGGTCGAGGCGGCCGGCCCAGCGGAGCAGCTCGAGCGGCTCCAGCCGGGCCGTGAACGCGTCGAGCGAGCGCCGGCGGGCCGGATCCAGCGGCGGCTCGCGAAACAGGCCCTCTGCGAGTGCCCGAACGTAGAGCCCCGTCCCCCCCACCACGACCGGCATCCTGTCTCGCGCCCGGATATCCGCCAGCCAGCCTTCGGCGTCCCGCGCGAAGTGGCCCGCGCTGTAGCGTGATCCGGGGTCCACCAGATCGAGCCCATGGTGGGGCACCCGGGCCCGCTCCTTCCGGGTCGGCTTGGCGGTGCCGATGTCGAGCCGGCGGTAGACCTGGCGGGAATCGGCGGAGATGATCTCGATCGGCCAGTGCTTCGCCAGCGCCAGTCCGACCGCGGTCTTTCCTACCGCCGTGGGCCCCACCAGCACCGGGACCCTACCGGCGGCCAAATCGCCGCTCCAGCTCCTCGCGTGGCAGCTGCACGATGGTCGAGCGCCCGTGCACGTCGTGCGGCGGCAGCTCGGTGGCGAACAGCCGCAGCAGCAATTCGCGCATCTCGCGCTGGTCGAGCGGCTCGCCCCCCTTCACCGCGGCTCGGCAGGCGTACGTGGCCGCGAACCGCTCGAGCCGGTTGGACCAGCCGCCGAACCGGCCACCCGCCAGGTCGGCCACCAGCTCCCGGAAGCAGGCGCCGGCGTCGAACCGCGGGTGGGGCGAAGGCACGGCGTGGAGCACCACGGCCCGGCCACCGAAGGCCTCGGCCTCGTAGCCGATCTGGCGGAGCGGCTCCGCGTGGCGCTCGACGGCGTCCAGCTCCTCGTCCGTGAGCTCGAGCGTGAGCGGCAGCAGCAGCCGCTGCGCCGGCGCGTCGGCGCCGGTGAGCTGAGCCAGGACCGCCTCGTACAGGACCCGCTCGTGGGCCGAATGCTGGTCGACGATGACGATGCCGTCCGCCGACTGGTAGACGATGTAGGTGTCGAACATCTGGAGCAGCGGCGCCCGGAAGCCGCCGTCGGCGGGCGCGCCTTCCCCGTCCATGGTCCCCGCGCCGTCGGCGAGCGCGAACAGCTCGTGCACCAGCTCGGCGCCGAGCTCGCGTCCCCCGCCCGCGAGCGAGGGCAGCGGCCGCCAGTCGCCCACCGGCGCCGCCGCGACGAGCGCGCCGAGGGCGTGACGCACCGCTTCCTCGACTACGCGCTCGACGCCGATCCGATCGCGGAACCGGACCTCGAGCTTCGCCGGGTGGACGTTCACGTCCACGTCTTCGGCCGCGCACTCGATGCGGAGATACAGCGACGGGCGATCGCCGGGATGAATGG
>Ga0310810_10010620_pt1 | contig 10726 bp, 13 predicted proteins | sample NCmetagenome_FD_207641 | JGI IMG/M metagenome (GOLD analysis project Ga0310810, IMG submission 207641) | Soil microbial communities from experimental microcosm in Duke University, North Carolina, United States - NC | ecosystem: Engineered > Artificial ecosystem > Soil microcosm > Unclassified ... | reverse complement strand
GATCAAGCCGTGCTCGTGTTTCAGTCGGTCCGAGAACTGCTGATGAATGCCGTCAAACATGCGGCCGCCAAGCAGGCGTTTCTCACTGTCGAGGAACGGGACGGATTCCTGCGAATCGTCGTGGCGGATCAAGGAGTCGGCTTCGATTTGCTGGCGATGGCGACTCAACAGCCGTCCCCCATGTCGTCGAAGTTTGGCCTGTTCAGTATCCGTGAACGCATGAACGCACTCGGAGGCCGTTTGGAATTGCATTCCGCACCGGGAGAAGGCACGAGAGCCACGCTGATTCTTCCCCGCACCGCCAGGCCGCAGGCCGCAGTCGAGGCGGCGCCGAGCATTTTGCGTTTGGAGCCCTCGGTTTCTGTCGCTCACGGACGGCTCAACGGTCAGTGTCGCGTGCTCATCGCCGACGATCATGCGATGGTGCGCCAGGGATTGCGGTCCGTGCTCGAAGGGTTTTCGGACGTCAGCGTGATCGGCGAGGCCTCGAACGGGCAAGAGGCCGTGGATCTTGCGGAGCAACTGAAGCCGTCCGCGGTCATTATGGATATCAATATGCCGCGTATGAACGGCATTGAGGCGACGGCAAAGATCAAGACCAGGTACCCTGACATGGTGGTGATCGGCATGTCGGTCAACGCCTCCGTCGATAATCACGACGCCATGCGGACAGCCGGCGCCTCGATGCTCTTGACCAAGGAAGCCGCCGTAGACCAGCTCTATGGCGCGATTCAGCGGGCGGTCCGGCAAGTCGGGCAACCTGGAATCGATTCGTTGGAAAGAAGCTAGGCTGCCCGGCGCGAGGGATACGCCGTCGCCGGATCATACACCGACGTCGTCTCCGCCATCTCCACGTCAGTTAAAAACAACCATCTCAGCAGTCCCGTCATGCACAGGGCAAAGACGGCAATAATGCCGAGCATGCCACAAACGATGATGAGGCTCCCGGTCAACGTGTCGAACATAAGGCACCTATCTTAAAGATTGTTCGTTTCGTTTATTGTACAGGCTCAGCCATGAGCATTGAGCAGGAGGTTCCCTAGGCCGTCGCCAAGGATCAAGGCTGGAATCGAGAAGGGCTTGCCGCTATTCGAGACAGCGTCCATCCCACGAGCGCCACGATGACGACGCCGGGCCAAGCGCCGAGGGGAGCTGCCTCAAAGACCGTGAATGGATCGGCACTGAGGCCGGGCCAAAAGGCGCCGAGGGCAATGGGGATGGCCAAGAAAATTCCCATCAAGGCCTCGCCGGTGATCAATCCGGCGGCAAACAAGAGTCCCAGGCGTGACGGCTCGCCGGGCCTTGCGGCGATGCGGCCGGAGACGGCCGCGATGACGCCGCCGGCGAAAATGGCGGCCGAAAGTTTCAACGGCAGATAGATGCCGAGCGCGACGCCGAGGACGGGGAGGCGTAATGCGCTGCCGCGCGATTCCAGCCGTTGATCTATCAGAATGACGAACACGCCGATCGCCGCTCCTAGAGCGACCAGCGGCCAGGGTAGGCCGGCGCCGAACACGCTGCGCGTCAGGTTGGCCATTAAGGTCGCTTGCGGCGCGCTCAACGGATGCGGATGAGCGGCGGTCGGCTCGCCGATTCCATATTTGGCCTGCAGCAGCGACAGAACCGGTACGAGCACGGCGGCACCGGCCAGCACCCCGACGACCTGCATCACTTGCTGTTTCCACGGCGTCGCCCCGACGAGATGACCGGTCTTAAGGTCTTGCAGGTTGTCGCCTCCCATGGCGGCGGCGCAGCAGACAACCGCCCCGATCACGAGCGTCGCCGCTGGTCCGGCTGGGTGCCCCGCGCCGAGCAACAACACCAGGAGCAGCGAGGCCACCATGATCGTGGCGATCGTGACGCCGGACACAGGGTTGCTTGAGCTGCCGACCAAGCCGGCCATGTAGGCCGCGACAGACGCAAAGAGAAACGCCGCGACTGCCATCACCATCGTCATGACCAAGCCGATCGTGAGACTGTGCACGACCGTGCTATAGATCCAGGCCATCGGAAGCAGCGTCAGTCCAAATGGTATAAGGATCCATGGCAGCGGCGCATCCTGCTCCGTCCTCGGCATGACCGCCGATTGCAGCGATCGTGATGTCCGGTAACCATCCCGAAGCGTCTCGAGACTGTTCCAGACCGGCTCTCGAAGCTTCGTCAGCGTCCAGAGCCCGCCGGTCAGCATGGCGCCGATGCCGACGTAGCGGATGTCACCGCTCCAAATTGTCATCGCCGCCGCCACCCCCGTTTTCCCGGCCGGCAGGCCGAAGAGAATTCCATGGATCGGCATCAAGAGCAGCCAGCCGATCACGCCGCCGAGAACGACGACGGCCGCCGTATTCAAGCCGATAATGAATCCGACCGCGAGCAGTGCGGGCGACAGATTTACGCCTGCATAGAACACGGTGCGTCCGGCCTGAGTTGCCCCTTCGAGGGATTCCGTCCAGAGGCGCAACCCGCTCTCGCCGAATTTCACCGCAGCCCCGAGAAGAGCGGCCCCAAGCAAGGTTCGAAAATCGCCGGCACCCTGCGCCCGGTTCGCTTGAGGCCGGTCCAAGCCGCTGCGTTCAGGAGGTGCCGCCACTTTCAAGACCTCCGCCGTCGCAACGCCTTCGGGGAATCGGAGGCGAGCGGTCACGATGAGGGCGCGGCGCAATGGGATGGTAAAAAGCACGCCGAGTAGGCCGCCGACGGTGGCGATTGAGGCAGTCTGCCAGTAATTGAAGTCGGACCAATATCCGACGAGCACCAGCGCCGGAATCGTGAAGATGACGCCGGCCGCCAGCGCTTCGCCGGAAGAGGCGGCCGTCTGAATGATGTTGTTCTCGAGAATATTCGACCGTTTGAATAGGCGAAGAATCGCCATCGAGGCGACCGCCGCCGGGATCGAGGCTGACACGGTCATGCCGGCGAAGAGGCCGAGATACGCATTGGCGGCGGCCAGAACTGCTGCGAGAATGATCGACAGGATGACCGCTTTGACCGTGATCTCCGGAAGCGTGACCGAGGCAGGGACGACGGGCTGGTCGTCGGTTTTCAACATTGACGTGGGCGCATGATAACGCAGGGACAGCCGAAGAGAAAGGGGAGTCGGTCGCCCATAGTTAAATGTCGGCGGGCGGGTTCCTGCTCAAGTGATGGCTTAAGGAATGCCTGTGCGTTTCGCTCAGAAGGAGACACCAGCGAGAGGAGACACCCGCAAGCTTGGAGGGAGCATTTATAGATATGCTAGTGTGCCCGGCGGCGGTTCTACGGGGGAGAGATGGCATGGGTGAGCAAGGCGAATGTTTGACCGCGGTCTATGAAGTGCAAGGACCGGAGGCAAACGCCAGGTCTCTGGCGCAGAGCGGATTTCCGACCTGACGAGGGCTCTGGGCAAAGACATCGTCTTTGTTCTCGGAAGCCGCATACAAGAGGATCAACAGGGAGTCACAGCCGCGATCGAGGAATTCGAGCAGGTGCTCGCGAAAACGGCCTAGCCCGGCGTGTGGCATTCGCTGGTGCTTTATCGCGGCCGAGTAGAGACCACGGCTGTGCGTTGGGCCGCCTGGTTGATGCGATAGAGGGTCGTGACCCAGCAAGTCGAGACAAAGACGAGATGAAACATGACGTCGGTCCATGGACCGAAGAGGTATCCCTCCTCGGCGCCGTGGGCATAGGCGATGAACAGGGTCAGGGCGCCGACAGTGAGCCACCGGGTGCCGGCGAGTGCGGTCAACCGTGCATGATTCTCGTCGTCCCTGACTGTCAGCTCGTCCGCCGGCTTCACACGGGTGAGCCAGCCAACGTCCACATGAGCAGACTTGCCCTGGCTGAGCAACGCCATCCCGCCGATGGAGACCAAGCCGCCCAACAGCATTAAATCGAAAGTGCTGATCATAATGCGTGTACCTAAACGAGGTTCATCATTGGTCGGCGGGCGTACGCTACAGGAAGCGGTAACGCAAAACAAGGACAAAACCCGACGGAAAGAACAGTGAGGACTGATCATGAGCGTTGATAATCCGGGCGGCGTGGAAGGGAAGTCTCGACGAGCGCATGCGATGGCGACAGGACTGCTCGTAGGCATGGCCGGGCTCTTTCTCGCGTCGCTGATATGGGAGCAAAGACATCCGGCCCTGAGTTGGATCCGCGCCTTTGCCGAGGCGGCCATGGTCGGCGCACTTGCGGACTGGTATGCCGTCACTGCGTTGTTTCGGCGCCCGCTCGGTCTTCCGATTCCACACACGGAGATCATCCCACGAAAACAGAGAGACATCGCTTCCAGGCTCGGCAGCCTGACGCAACGTCAGCTTCTGACGCCGGACGCCATCGGTAAACTGATCGAGTCATGGCGCATACCACAGGAACTTACGGCCGTGCTGCTTGACCGCGGGCGGAGAGAGGTGCTGACCCGCGAGGTGGCAAGCCTGTTAAGCCGTATGGTGGACGCATCCGGAGACAGAGCGATGCAAGAGTTCTTCAGACACCTCGCGGCGAAGACGCTGAAGGGCGTGCACGTATCACCGCTCCTGGGGAAGGTGCTCTCCAGTTTTTTACAGAGTGCTCAGCGGGATCTGTTGGTGAACGATGTGCTGACCTTCTTGAACGAGTCGCTGCAAGCGCACCGCAGCCAACTGTGCGCGCTGATCGCCGATAAACTGCCATGGTCACGGTTTCTCAATCTCATGAGGCTGGATGACAAGGTCGCGGGCAAGTTTGTCGACTGGCTCGCTTCGGTCTTACGAGACATGCGAGACCATGTTGACGATCCATTACGGCACGAATTCGTCGAACGCCTTGCGGCAGTCGCCGAATGGCTCATGCATTCCGACCGGACCTTGCAGCGGGAGGCCGCCATCAAAGAAGAGCTGCTGCACTATGAGGCGCTGCTGCAATTTCTTGACGACTCCTGGCACGTTCTCAAACAGTGGTTGTCGGCGGATTTGAAACATGAGGCGTCCGAAGTGCGTGCGTCTCTGGACGCAGCCTTGTGCGGCCTTGGCGAGACGCTCAAGACCGATCCTGACTTTGTGGCATTGCTGCAGCGTGGGTTACGAGAGTTTGTGGTGGATCTGGCGGCCCGGCATCGGGACAGGATCGGAGAGCTGGTTACCGACACTGTTTGCAATTGGTCTGTCGTCCATATGGTCGATACCATCGAGCGTGAGGTGGGCAGGGATTTGCAATTCATTCGTATTAATGGCGCCATCGTGGGAGGCCTTGTAGGACTGATACTTAACGGGCTAGCCTTCGTCATTGCCAGATAATGAATCGGTGCTATATTTGATGCATGAGAGTGCCTTTCCCGTTCTCAGCAGCGATGACCTCGATCGTTATCACTGTGAGCTTCGTCGCTTCCCTCTCGCTAGCCGGGACGGTTCCCGATATCGCCTCATTGCTCGACAATCCGGGCCCGTATCAATCCAAGATGGTACGCGTCACTGGAACCGTCTCCAACCACAAACTGCAACGCGGCGTTACCAAGTGTTACCAGTCGTTCACCCTCGAGGATGACACGGGCTCCATCGATGCTGTATACAAGGCGAACTGCTCGGGAGCAAGGATCGCCCTTCGCGAGCGGGATGTCGTGACCGTCGAAGGACGTTTCGAGCTCTCCGGTGACTCGGGCGTGCTCAAAGTGAGATCGATCGTTTCGAAAATACAGCCTTCGGCTCAGTAAATGCTACCGGACTTGTCTTTTCCCCTCTCATTCAAATTCCAAAAAGTATTGTCTCGATAAGAAGGTGTGTTCCTTGGCGAGACGGTAGCCGGCTGCCGTCATTTCCTCGATCACCGTCTCTCGAGGGACGAGATGGTGTTTGGGAAAGCTCAGCTCGCCTGAACGTTCATCGTGATAAAAGTCGATAATCGCGATGCGCCCGTCGGGCTTCAGCGATGATTTGACGTTCCGGAAATATCGGCTTCGGTCTTCGAGGTGATGGTAGGTGTTGCAGACAAAAATCAGATCGACTGACTCGAGCGGAATCTTGGGATTGTCCGGCCTGGCCAAAATGAATTCCGCCTCAAACGATCGATGCATATGGACGACGCTGTCCTCCACATATTTCAACGCCTCCGGCTCAACGTCGATGACATAGACCTTGCCTGTCTCGGCGACTGCCTCCACGAATCGCCTCGTGAAGTAGCCCGAGCCGGCGCCAAGGTCGGCGATGTGCATGCCCGGCTTGAGTGCCAGGGCCTCGATGACCTCTGACGGCTTTTGCTCCTGATCGCGCTCGTGACGGTCGAGTTGATCGATGTACTCCATGACATTGGGCATCTGCTCATGCTGATGCGCCTCTTGCGAGCGCGCCTGTCCGGCGCAAGCGATACCGACAATAAGGCTAATGGCCATCCAGCGCACACCATTCATCCTCCATCCTCGTGTCATTGTCGTTTCTCTTCTCTCTTCCGCCTCTCCCAGCAGATCGTCGCTCTTCCTGGAGAATGACACCAGGACTGGCGCTCCTTTCAACTCGCTGCCGTCAAAAAGGGATGCCCTTGCGGGTTTCACGAATACACGTTTTCACAATGCTCTTTCCGGGTGGTGCCGATCAACTTTCTCGCCCGGCCGCCTGCGCACGCCGGGACGTGCGCTTTGCCCAGTTCACCCGCCCCGACCCTGCGCACGCCGGGACGTGCGCTTGGCCCAGTTCACCCGCCGACCCTGCGCACGCCGAGACCTGCGCTTGGCCCAGTTCACCCGCCCGACCCTGCGCACGCCGAGACGTGCGCTTGGCCCAAGCGCCTGCAGCGAAAGACTGTTCTCGTTCCCCTTCGGGATGGGATACCGCACACGACTTGCGCCGAGGCTCGGGCACCGACCGGTCAATTCGCTATTTTTTCCTGCCGAGCGACTGCTGCAACAACCCTTTCCATTCCTCTCGGTTGACCGCCGGAAGGGTCGTGATCTGAATGTGCCCCAACGAGGCGTTGAGGACGGCGGCCTTCATGGCGGTTTTATTGTCGGGAAATTCCCAAATGGCGACAACGTCATATTCTCCCAGACAGTAGTAGGCTTGCACGAGCTTTCCGCCCAAGGATTTCGCATTCTGCTTTACCATTTCAGCTCTCTCGATGCCCTTATCCTTCATCGTTTGAAGACCGTGTTCCGTGAACTTCACGAGGCTGACGTAGGTCTGCATGGCGTTCTCCTTGTTGAAGTGCAGTGCAACGTGTCGTGGGCTGAATTGTAGGCGAATGGACGAATGGATGGTAGAGCGGAGGAGGCGGTGTCATCCCGAAGGAACCAGGGCTTTTCCTAGGCGGTGCATCCTTGAAAGCAGCGGATAGTAGATAGCAGGTCGGCCGTAGGCACTCACCCATTTCAGAGACGGAGGCTTCTTATGGATATGCAGCGCTTAGTCAAGGAGTTCATTTCACACGGAAAGAACCTCTACCGCAAGCTCCGCACCCACGGCGAGGACCTCTCCGATTTGGATTTGGTCGCGCTTCGAGAACAGCTGCACATCCTCGACTCGGAGGCCGGCCACCTGCAGGATCTCAAGTCGGATGGGGTGACGTTTATGTTTCATGGCCGGAGGCCGCAATCGGACAAGATGTTCCTCCGCAAGGCCGCATAGCCGGCGAATGCGTCTCCCTGCCGCGACGGGCGATGCCCGCCTATCGCGTGGGACCCTCGTGTGACCTGTCGCCATGAAACCGGGATATCGCTTAATGATTGTCGACCGTGACGGCGTGCTCGTATCGGAGTTTCAGCTCACTGAGCGCGATCTGGCCGATGCGCCGGCGTTCGTGGCCGCCATCAAGCAATCGATCGAACAGGTCGAAGAGGAAGAGCTCTGACACGACCGCCTTATCTGATCCGTGCGTGCTGAGAGGAACGGGGCGATGCGTGCGCCGATTCCACAGCGGGACCTGGCACGGTCCAGCCTGTCCGTGCTGCTCATGGTCGGTCTCATCGCCGCCTCGTTCTGGATCCTGCGTCCATTCCTCCCGGCCCTCTTGTGGGCAACGATGATTGTCGTCTCCGCCTGGCCGCTGATGCTTCACGTGGAAGCGCTGTTATGGGGCCGTCGGGGGTTGGCCGTCACCGTCATGACGCTCGCGCTGCTCCTCGTGTTCGCCGTCCCCTTTTCACTCGCGATCGGCACTCTCGTTGCCCATCTCGATGAGATCGTGGACTGGGTGCAGTCGTTGAAGTCGGTCACCTTGCCTTCACCTCCGGGCTGGATGGAAAGCATTCCATTCATCGGCACCAGGATCGCCACCGTGTGGCGTGAATTCGCTTCGTCCGGGCCCGAAGAACTGGCGCGCTATGCCGAGCCGTACGCGAAGATAGCGGGCAGCTGGCTGCTCTCGCAGCTCGGAAGCCTGGGCGCGATGACCGGTGAGTTTCTCCTCACCGTCGTCGCCGCCGCCGTGTTGTTTGCACGCGGCGACGTCGCGGTTATGGATTTGTGCCGTTTTGGGCGGCGGCTCGCCGGCGGGCAAGGGGAGCGCGCTGTGAACCTTGCGGGACAGGCGATTCGCGGGGTCGCACTGGGAATTGTCTTAGTCGCCGTCGGCCAATCGGTGCTGGCCGGCATCGGCCTTGCGGTGGCTGGCGTGCCGTTCGCCGTGTTGCTGACCGCCCTCATGTTTCTATTCGGCGTCGTGCAGGTCGGCGTCGTCCCGGTGCTTCTGATGGCCGTTGGCTGGTTGTACTGGCAGGGCAGTACGGGATGGGCCATTGCCCTGATGTGCTGGACGATTTTCGTCGGGACCATCGATAATGTGATCCGGCCAATCTTGATACAAAAGGGGGCACGGCTCCCGTTACTCCTGGTGGTGGCCGGCGTCATCGGCGGTCTCGTGTCGTTTGGGCTCGTCGGGATTTTCGTCGGTCCGGTAGTACTGGGAGTCAGTTATATGCTGCTTGAGGCCTGGCTGTGGGAAGAAATGGACGAGCCCGTTGAAAGGGTGTCATGAGACGAGGGTATCTGCTCATAGGTGTAAGCCTGATGCTGTTGCCGGTTTTCGGCACCGAGGCGGGATTGGATCGCGGCGGCTGGCGAACGGCGGCGCCTGCTCCGATGAAGCGCACGGAAGTGGCTGCTGCTGCGGTCGGAGGCAAGATCTATGTGGTGGGCGGCTTCGAGGAGCCAAGCCTGGGCAATGTACTGAATTTTGCGATTACTCCTGCCGTCGAAGAGTACGATTCCTCGATGGACCGATGGACCGCGAAGGCGCCGATGCCCGTCGGACTACACCATGTGGGCATTGGCGTCGTGGGCGGCCGCGTCTATGTGGTCGGCGGCTACAGACAATCGGGATTGAGCGTCTGGGGGCCGGTTGCCACGGTGTACCGTTATGATCCGGCGAGCGATGCATGGACCGAGCGTGCAGCGATGCCGACCGCTCGCGGTGCGCTGAGCGTCACCGTTCATGATGGCAAGCTCTACGCGATCGGCGGCTATGAAGGCAAGGCCAACAGCGCGGCCGTGGAGGTCTACGATCCGGTCGCGAACAGCTGGACCTCGCGCGCGCCGCTGCCGACGCCGCGTGATCATCTGGCGACAGCTTCGGCGGCCGGTAAAGTGTATGCCATCGGGGGACGTCTGAAAGGTGATTATCACCGCAATCTGTCGGTGACCGAAGTGTACGATCCGAGCACGGATCAGTGGATCCGCGCGCCGGACCTGCCTACCTCACGCAGCGGCATCACCGCAGCTGAAGCGGGTGGACGGATCTATGTGTTTGGCGGCGAGGGAGCTGATGGCACGTTCGCCGACAACGAGGCGTATGATCCGGCAAGAGACGCCTGGCAGGCGATGGCTCCAATGCCGACGGCTCGTCATGGATTGGGATCGGCCGTGGTCGATGGGCGCGTCTTCGTCATCAGCGGCGGACCTACTCCGGGCGGCAGCTTCAGCAACCTGAACGAAGTGTTTAGCCCGCAGGACGCGGGCGCGAAACCTGTCCCATTCAGATAACCGCTCCTTGACGCCATTCGGAGTGCGGCCTACTCTTTCCCTCATGACATCAGCGATTCTTGCCGGCATCGATGTCGGCGGCGAGAAGAAGGGCTTTCACGCCGTGATTCTACGCAACCGGCGGCTGATAGCCACGCTCACGAGCTGCAGCGCTGAAAACGTCGCTGGTTGGTGCATTGAGCAAGGCGCGGGAGCAGTCGGCATTGATGCACCGTGCTGTTGGAGCATCAGCGGACGGTCGAGGCCCTGCGAGCGCGAACTCGCGAGACACGGAATTTCGGCGTTCTCGACGCCTGCTCAGGTCATCGGCGAAGCGCGTCCGTTCTATCGGTGGATGGTGAATGGACTCGCGCTGTACACACATCTCGCCCGCCGATATCGTCTCTATGACGGACGGTCATCGTTGGCCCAACCGTTCTGTTTCGAGACGTTTCCTCAAGCCATCGCCTGCGCATTGGCAGGCAAGCGGCTCTCGGCGTACGACAAACGGATGGATCGCCGGCGCATCCTCGAGCAAGCGGGCGTTGCGGTTCAAGCGTTGGCCAGCATCGATCAACTCGATGCGGCACTCTGCGCGTTGTCCGCCGAGCATGTCCTCGGCGGCCGCTTTCACGGCTACGGCGACGCTGCCGAAGGCTTCATCCTCGTGCCCCGGCGTTGACCCGTACTCACCGCCGTCCCGCACTCGAAAAGCGATGAATGGCCCTCGGGCGACTTGCGATGGCTCGCATGGCTCTGTCGAGTGGTCGCCGGAGGCGATGGCGTGCATTGTCCGAAATTTCGTTCGAACGAAGTCGGGACGAATC
>Ga0310810_10010617_pt1 | contig 10727 bp, 7 predicted proteins | sample NCmetagenome_FD_207641 | JGI IMG/M metagenome (GOLD analysis project Ga0310810, IMG submission 207641) | Soil microbial communities from experimental microcosm in Duke University, North Carolina, United States - NC | ecosystem: Engineered > Artificial ecosystem > Soil microcosm > Unclassified ... | reverse complement strand
TACGTCGCGCACCCGTTCCAGCGGCCGGGCCAGGGCTGGATCTGGGGATTCCAGTTGGCGCCGGGCTGGTAGGACGACCGGCCGGCCCTTTCGAGGGCCGGCCGGTTTGTCTCCGGGGCCTCAATCGACGACGAAACGCGGATCGGGAACGGCGATCCCGCGGCAGGGGCACGATGCCCGATGGCGGCGAGACACGATACCGCTCGCCGTCGGCATTCCGAGCGGAGGGCCGATCATTCACGGGCCGTCGTCATTCCGAGCGGAGCGAGCACGCACGTGCTCGCGCAGTCGAGGAATCGTGCTCGTCCCGACAGAGAGGCTCTCTACCGGGATGATCGCGATTCCTCGACTCGCTGCGCTCGCTCGGAATGACTGGGCGAGCTGCGCTCGCTCGGAATGACTGGGCGAGCAGCGCCCGCTCGGAAGGGCGAGCGCATCCTATCGCGTCGGCACGCCGAGCGCGGCATACCTGCCGGCGTTCGCCGTCACGATCCGCACGTAGTCCCGCGTCTCCCGGTACGGGATCCACTCGGTGAACAGCTCCGGGTCGCTCGCGCCCGGCCGCTGTACCCAGCGACGCACGCGCGAGGCGCCGGCATTGTACGCGGCGAGCGCCTGCGCGACCGGCTCGCCGGCGCGGAAGCTCGACGCGAGGTGCAGCGTGCCGAGCTCGATGCTGACGTCGGGCTCGAACAGCAGGGACGGACTCCACACGGGATAGCGACGCCCCTTCGCGATCGAGGCGCCGACCGAGGGCATGAGCTGCATCAATCCGCGCGCGCCGGCCGGCGACACGGCGTCCGGGTTCCACCACGACTCCTGCCGGATCAGTCCCGCCACGAGCGCGGGGTCGAGATCGTGCGCGCGGGCGTTCTCGAGCAGCGCATCCTCGTGCAGCACGGGATACGCGAGGCGGTAGAGCGCACGCGAGGAATCCGCGCCGCGCGCGAGGGTCCGCGTCGCGAGCGCGAGTGCGCGCGACGGCTCGCCGAGCCGCGACAGCGCCTGCGCCACGGGCGCCGCCTCCGCCGGCGTCGCGCCGCCGCGCGCGGCGAGCGCATCGAGCTCGAAGCCCGCCTCGACGTCCATGCCGAGGAGCTCCAGCGCGCGTACCCGCGCGGCGATCGAGTCCACGGTCGCGACGTGCGCCACCGTGTCCGCGCCCGCGGGCGCGCGCCACGGCTTCATCTCGAGCCGGCGAGCGCTCAGCACGCCGTAGTAGCTCGCCGCGTCGCTCGCCACGATGGCACGCCACCGCGATTCGGCCGCGGCGCGTTGGCCCAGCCGCGCGTACGCGCGCGCCGCCCAGTAGCGTGCCGCGGCTGCCTCCTCGTCGTTCGGATACCGGCGTGCGAGCGCGTCGAACCGGCGCGCCGCATCGCGCGCATCGTTTCGCCACGCGAGCAGGCCGGCACGAAAGCTGGCGAGCGGCGCTTCGCTCGCGTCGGGGTGTCGGCGCACCAGCTCGGCGAGACTCCGCGCCGCTCCCGCGAGATCTCCGTCGTCGACCTGGAGATCGGCGAGCAGGAGCAAGGCGGGCGCGCTCGCGGCGCGCACGGCGGGGTAGCGCGCCGCGACCTGCCGTAGCGCGGTGCGCGCCCCGGCGCCGTTCCCCGATCGCAGGAGCACCCGCGCGCGCTGATACGCGGCGAGGGGGCCGTAGCGCGGGTCCGCGGCGAGCGCGGCGTACGTTCTGATCGCGTCGGCGGACCGTCCGGCGCCGGCGAGCGCGGACGCGTAGGTGAAGCGGTCGCGCGGCTCGAGCGCACCGGCCGCGAGCGCGCGCCTGAATCCCGCGACGGCGCGGGCGCTCGCCCCGGCGTCCGTCGCCGCGCGTGCCACGACGAGCTCCTGATCGCGCGCCAGCGCCGAATCGAACGGCTGAAGCAGCTCGAGGGCGGCGCGCGCGTCCGCCGCCCGCGGGCCGCGGCCGAGGAACGCCACCGCTCGGGCGACGAATCCGGCGGTGTCGGCACCGACCGTGCGCGACTCGGCGCGCAGCGCCGACAGCTCGGCGCCGAGCGCGCGATACGCGCGCGCCGCGCCGGCGAAGTCGCGGAAGCGCTCTCGCGCCTGCGCGTCGGTCCACGGCACGCGCGCGCGCGCCGGCGCGCTCGCGACCGATCGCAGGAGCGCCGCGCGGCGCGCGCTGTCGCCCACCGCGCCGGCGGCGCGCAGCCGGAGCCAGTCGGCCGCGGCCGGAAGCGACGGCGTCCGTGCGCGCGGCGGCGAGCGCGCGGCGTGCGTCGTCCACCGCGGGCCGATTGCGCTCGAGCGCGCCACGCACGAGCAGCTCGTGTCCCTCGCCGTCGAGCGCGGTGTCGAGCCAGGGCGCGTCGCCGAGCAGGCGTGCGACCTCGTCCCACCCCTGCCAGCGCGCCGCCGCGCGCGCGCCGACGAGCCGCACCGATGGCGACGCCGTCGCCGGCGTCTTCAGGGCCGGCGCGAGCAGGAGCGTCGCGCGCCAGGGACGTCCGGCGTCGATCAGCGAGTCGGCGCGCGCGGCGAGCGCGTCGCCACGGAGCTCGGCCGACGCGCCGCGCCCGAGATCCACCGCGCGCACCGGCCGTTCGGCGTCGGCGCGGCCATCGGCGGACTGCGCGCACGCCGCGGGACTCCACGCGCAGGCGAGCGCGAGCGCGACGAGCGTTCGTCTCATGCGCCGGGACAGGTCACGGTCCGTGCCCTCGCGCGCCGAGCGCCGCGCCACGGCCGCGCGCTGGACAGCGCCCGACGGTGCGGGCAGCTTTCCGGCCTCCGCGACGTACTTTCGGCTGGTCGACTCATCTCGCAGCATACCATGCGCGCTCGCCTCACCGCCACGATCCTCGTGCTCGGCCTCTCCGCATCCGCGTCGGCGCAGCAGCCCCTCGGCGAGTTCACCGCCCACGGCGACGTCGGCCACGTGTCCCATGCGGGCGCGGCGACGTACGACGCATCGACGGGCACGTACGCGATCGCCGGCTCGGGCGCGAACGTGTGGGCCGATCACGACGCGTTCCACTACGTGTGGCGGAAGATGCACGGCGACTTCATCCTCACGGCGCGCGGCGCGCTCGAGGGGAAGGGCGTCGAGGAGCATCGCAAGTTCGGCTGGATGGTCCGCACCTCGCTCGACTCCACCTCGGCGCACGCGAGCGCCGTCGTGCACGGGAACGGGCTCATCTCGCTGCAGTTCCGGCGCACCGCGGGGGCGCAGACGGAGGAGGTGCGCTCGCCGCTCACGCGCGCCGACGTCATCCAGCTCGAGCGGCGGGGCGGCACGTTCATCATGTCCGTGGCGCAGTTCGGCGACACCCTCTCCAGCGTGCAGACGTCGGCGGTCGATCTCGGCGACGACGTGTACGTCGGGCTGTTCGTCTGCGCGCACAACGAGACCGTCACCGAGCACGCGACGTTCAGCGACGTGCGCATCACCGTGCCGGCGAAGGCCACGTTCGTGCCGTACCGCGACTACATCGGCAGCAACGTCGAGATCATGGACGTCGCCACGGGGCGACGCCGGATCGTGTATCACGACTCCGGCTCCGTGCAGGCGCCGAACTGGACGCGCGACGGCACGGCACTGATCTGGAACCGCAACGGCCGGCTCTACCGGTTCGACCTGGCGACGAACACGCCGACGGAGATCAACACCGGCACGCGCGTGCGCAACAACAACGATCACGTCATCTCGTTCGACGGCAAGTGGCTCGGGATCAGCGACCAGAGCGACAGCGGCGGGCAGTCGAAGGTGTACACCATGCCGATCGGGGGCGGGACGCCGACGCGCATCACCCCCATCGGCCCGTCGTACCTGCACGGCTGGTCGCCCGACGGCCGCTCCCTGATCTACACCGGCATCCGCGGCTCGGCGATCGACATCTATCGCCGGGCGTCGGACGGCAGCGGCGACGAGCATCCGCTCACGCAGAACATGGCGATGAACGACGGCTCCGAGTACGCGCCCGACGGACGCATCTACTTCAACTCCACGCGGAGCGGCACGATGCAGCTCTGGCGAATGGAGTCCGACGGCAGCCGTCCCGTGCAGCTCACCGACGACTCCTTCAACAACTGGTTCGCGCACGTCGCGCCGGACAACCGATCGATCGTCTACATCGCCTTCCCGGCGGACATCACCCCGACCGACCACCCGTGGTACAAGCACGTCTACCTGCGCCACATGCCGATCGGCGGCGGCACGGCGAAGGTGATCGCGTACGTGTACGGCGGGCAGGGGACGATCAACGTTCCGTCGTGGTCGCCCGACGGAAAGTCCATCGCGTTCGTGAGCAACACGGACCGGTACTGAGCGTGCGGTGACGGGTCCGAGCCAGTTCCCCGCCGAGACGCTCTCCACGGGGGAGTTCGTCCGGCAGCGGTACAGCATCGCCAACCGCATCACCGCCGACGGGTCGTCGGGCTTTCCAGCCGAGGCGGGCCGGTACCACCTGTACGTCTCGCTCGCCTGCCCGTGGGCGCATCGCGCGATCATCGTGCGCCGGCTGCTCGGACTCGAGCAGGCGATCTCGATGTCGGTCGTCGATCCGGTGCGCGACGAGCGCGGCTGGGCCTTCCGCGAGGGGCGCGGCCACGGCCCCGACCCGGTGTGCGACTTCCAGTTCCTCTCGGAGGCGTATCTCCTCACCGACCCGGAGTACACGGGGCGCTACACGGTGCCGTGCATCTGGGACCGCGTCACGCGCCGGCTCGTGACGAACAACTTTCCGGACATCACGATCGATTTCGAGACGCAGTTCACCGCGTTCCACCGCGCCGGGGCGCCCGACCTCTACCCGGTCGCGCTCCGCCGCGAGATCGACGAGGTGAACGCGCTCGTTTACCGGGAGGTGAACAACGGCGTGTACCGCGCCGGCTTCGCGACCTCGCAGCAGCCCTACGAGGCGGCGGTGCGCGCGCTCTTCGAGCGCCTCGACTGGCTCGAGACGCGCCTCGCGAGCCGGCGCTACCTCGTCGGCGGGCAGCTCACCGAAGCGGACATCCGGCTCTTCACGACGCTCGTACGGTTCGACGCCGTCTACTTCGGCCACTTCAAGTGCAACCTGCGCCGGATCGTCGACTACCCGAACCTGTGGGGCTACGCGCGCGACCTCTTCCAGCGCGGCGGCTTCGGCGACACGGTCGACTTCGACCACATCAAGCGGCACTACTACATGACCCACGACCGGCTCAACCCGTCGCGGATCGTGCCGCTCGGCCCGATCGTCGACTGGAACGCGCCGCACGGCCGCGACGCGCTCGCGTGAGCGCGAACGAGCTCCTGCTCCGCGACGCGCGCGCCGACGAACGCGACGCGATCGCGCACCTCACGAGCCGCGCGTACGAGGAGTATGCGTCGGTCATGGCGCCGAGCGCATGGACGGCGCTCCGCGACGCGGTGCGGGCGTCGCTCGCCGACGACGCCGGCGTGACGCGGATCGTCGCCGAGCGCGCAGGGGCGGTCGTCGGGAGCGTGGCGCTCTACGCACCGGACGCGGCGCCCTACGGCGACCTTGCTTCGCGCGCGCCCTGGCCCGAAGTTCGGCTCGTCGCGGTCGATCCCGCCGAGCGCGGTGCCGGCGTTGGCCGCGCGCTCGTGCTCGAGTGCGTGCGGCGCGCGAGACAGGCCGGCGCGACGACGCTCGGCCTGCACACCTCGCGGAGCATGCGCGCCGCGGCCCGGCTGTACGAGCGGCTCGGCTTCGTCCGCGATCCCGATCACGACTTCCACCCGCCAGGCGCGGAGCTCGTCGAGGGCTACCGGCTGCGCCTGCACGACCCTGCCCACCCGGAGCTCTGAAGACATGTCCGCTCGCCCGTCGCCCGCGCGTCGAATCGGCGTCGCTCTGCTCGTGCTCCTCGGCGCACTCCCGACCGCTCGCGCCCCCGGGCAGGGGATGGGCCAGCTCGGCGACATCGTCGACGTCGGCACCGACTTCAGGAAGCCCTTCCAGCCGACCTTCGTCGCCAGCCGGCTCACGAGCTTCGATCCCGCCACCGGCCGCGGCTCGCTCCAGTGGGACCGCTACACGCTCGGCCCCGGCATGTCGTTCGAGAAGACGGACATCGTGTACTCGCGCGCGCAGGCCACGGAGTTCCCGGGCACCGAGTACGACCGCGATCCCGTGCTCCCGTTCGAGATCACCTTCGTCAGCCCGCGCACCGTGCGGCTCCGCCTCGCGACGCGCGACCTGCCGGCGGGAATGATGGCGGGCGAACGCTCGATCATGCTCGCCGGTCCGGTGCCCACCGACCGCTCGTGGCGCGTGCAGGCCGGCGACAGCGCGGTCGTCTACACGAGCGCGTACGGCAGCGTGCGGGTGCGGAAGAATCCGTGGGACGTCGCCTTCTACGACGCGAAGGGGAAGCTGCTCACCCGCACGACGCACCTCAACGACCCGCCGTCGTTCCTGCCATACACGCCGTTCTCGTTCGTCCGCCGCGCGAGCGACATGGGGCGGAGCACCGCGGCAACGTTCGAGCTCGCCTCCGAGGAGGGGATCTACGGATTCGGCGAATCGTTCACGCGGCTGAACAAGCGCGGGCAGCGCGTCATCGCGTATCTGCGCGACGCGATGGGCGCACAGGGGCGCTACCAGTACAAGAGCGTGCCCTTCTTCCTGAGCAGCCGCGGCTACGGGATGTTCGTGCACACGAGCGCCCCCGTGACGTTCGACGTCGGCGCCGAGTACGATGCGCACACCACGATCTACAGCGGCGACGAGATGATGGACCTCTTCGTCTTCCTCGGCGAGCCGAAGGACGTCGTCTCCGAGTACACCGCGATCACGGGACGCAGTCCCGTGCCGCCGCTCTGGTCGTTCGGGCTCTGGATGAGCCGCATCACGTACAAGTCCGAGGCCGAGGTGCGCGACGTCGCGGCGAAGCTGCGGCAGTACAAGGTCCCCGCCGACGTGCTGCACCTCGACACCGGCTGGTTCGAGACCGACTGGCGCAGCGACTACCAGTTCTCGAAGTCGCGCTTCACCGACCCGGCGAAGATGATCGCCGACCTGAAGAAGGACGGCTTCCACGTCAGCCTCTGGCAGTACACCTACTTCACGCCGAAGAACGCCCTGTCGCGCGAGCTGATCGACCAGGGGCTCACGGTGAAGGACGCGGGCGGACGCATGGCGACGGAAGACGCCGTCCTCGACTTCACCAACCCGAAGGCGGTGGCGTGGTACCGGAACAAGCTCGCGGGCCTGCTGAAGATGGGCGTGAGCGTGATCAAGGCCGACTTCGGCGAGGGCGCGCCGCTGGACGGGCTGTACGCGAACGGCCGCACGGGATGGTACGAGCACAACCTCTATCCGGTGCGCTACAACCAGACCGTGTGGGACCTCACGAAGGAGATCACGGGCGACGGGATCATCTGGGGGCGGAGCGCGTGGGCGGGCAGCCAGCGCTACCCGCTGCACTGGGGCGGCGACGCCGAGAACACGAATTCGGCGATGGCGGCCGAGCTGCGCGGCGGGCTCTCGTTCGGCCTGTCGGGATTCACCTTCTGGAGCCACGACGTCGGCGGATTCGTGAACCGCGCGCCGGCCGACCTCTATCGGCGGTGGATGGCGTTCGGCGCGCTCACGTCGCACATGCGCACGCACGGCGCGCCGCCGCGCGAGCCGTGGGAGTACGGGCCGGCGATGCTCGCCGACTTCCAGCGCGGGCTCGGGATGCGCTACTCGCTGATGCCGTACATCTATTCGCAGGCGTACCTGTCGTCGGCGAAGGGCTGGCCGATGGTGCGCACGTTGTTCTTCGAGTATCCCGACGACCCGACCTCCTGGACCGTCGACGACGAGTACCTGTTCGGCCCGAGCATCCTCGTCGCGCCGCTGTTCGCCGACTCGGCGACGAGCCGGCAGGTGTATCTGCCGCCGGGTACGTGGATCGACTATCAGTCGGGCACGTCGTACGAGGGCGCGCGCTGGCACACGATCGAGGCGGGCCCGATCCCGATCGTCGCGCTCGTGAAGGACCACACCGTGCTGGCGCACGTCGCTCCCGCGCTCAGCACGGCGCAGATCGACTGGAAGAACGTCGAGCTTCGCGTCTACGGCAGCGATGGCGCCGACGCGGAAGGAACGTTCATCCTGCCGGGCGGGCAGGTGCAGACGATCCGGGTGAACGGGAGCGGAGTGGTGGGAAATCCGCTCGGCGGGCAGGTGACGTGGAAGGTGACGAGGGCCGGCGGTGGGCGGTGAGGCTGGTGGCTCCGTGAACGCCAACGGCGAGTAGTAGAGGTGGTCGTCCTCGATGCCGAGTAAGCGTACGGGTATTCCGGTCGGCCGTGTCCCTCCCGTCCACGGCTCCCAGTGAGCGGTATGCCACTCCCGCTACCGCGTACCCGCTACCGCCTACTCGCCGTTGTAGACTACACCCGATCTCATCTCGATCCCCGGGATTCATGAACTACCGCGAACTGGGCCGCACGGGTTGGAAGATCTCCGAGATCAGCTTCGGCGCGTGGGCCATCGGCGGCGACGCGTGGGGCCGCACGGACGACGCCGAGTCGCTCCGGTCGCTGCACCGCGCGGTCGACCTCGGCGTGAACTTCATCGACACCGCCGACGTCTACGGCGACGGACACTCCGAGCGTCTCGTCGCGCGGCTTCGCCGCGAGCGGAAGGAGGAGATCATCGTCGCGACGAAGGCCGGACGGCGCCTCTCGCCGCACGTCGCCGACGGGTTCACCCGGGCGAACCTCTCGGCATTCGTCGAGCGCAGCCTGCGCAATCTCGAGAGCGAGGCGCTCGATCTCCTGCAGCTCCACTGCCCGCCGACCGCCGTGTACGACATGCCCGAGGTGTTCGGCATCCTCGACGACCTGGTCGCGGAGGGGAAGCTTCGTCACTACGGGGTGAGCGTGGAGCACGTCGAGGAGGCGCTGCGCGCGGCGCGCTACCCGAACGTCCAGTCGGTGCAGATCATCTTCAACATGTTCCGGCTCAAGCCCGCCGAGGAGTTCTTTCCCGTCGCGCGCGAGCAGCGCATCGGCATCCTCGCACGCGTGCCGCTCGCGAGCGGGCTGCTGAGCGGCACGCTCACGCGCGACGCCACCTTCGCCGCGACGGACCATCGCCACTACAATCGCCACGGCGAGAAGTTCGACGTCGGCGAGACGTTCAGCGGCGTCGATTACGACACGGGGCTCGACGCGGTCGAGGAGCTGCGCCCCCTCGTCGCTGCCGGTGCGACGATGGCCCAGCTCGCGCTGCGGTGGATCCTCATGTTCCCCGAGGTCACCGCGGCGATTCCCGGCGCGAAGAACGCCCGACAGACGGAGGACAACGTGCACGCCGCCGATCTCCCGCCGCTCTCCGACGAGGCCATGGGCCGCGTTCGCGAGGTGTACGACCGCTCGATCCGTCCGCTGGTCCACCACCGATGGTAGCCCGCGCGGACGCCCCGGTGCGCTGGGGAGTGCTCGGCGCGGCGAACATCGCGGTGCGGAACGTGATCCCCGCGATGCAGCGTAGCGCGCGGACCCCCGTGATCGCGATCGCCTCGCGCGACCGCGCGAAGGCGGAGGCCGCGGCGCGCGAGCTCCGCATCCCGCGCGCGTACGGATCGTACGAGGAGCTGCTGGCCGATCCGGAGGTGGAGGCGGTCTACAATCCGCTCCCGAATCACCTGCACGTGCCGTGGACGATCCGCGCCGCCGAGGCGGGCAAGCACGTGCTCTGCGAGAAGCCGATCGCCCTTTCCTCCGACGAGGCGCGCCAGCTCCTCGCGGTACGAGAGCGAACGGGCGTGCGCATCGCGGAGGCGTTCATGGTGCGCAACCATCCCCAGTGGCTCGCCGTGCGGGAGATGGTGCGCGCCGGCCGCATCGGCGCCCTGCGCGTCGTGGCGGGGCACTTCGCCTACTTCAAGCGCGACCCGCACGACGTGCGCAGCGTTCCCGAGTGGGGAGGCGGTGGCCTGATGGACGTCGGCTGCTACCCGATCACGATGACGCGCTGGCTGTTCGGCGAGGAGCCCGAGGCGGTGATCGGCAGCGTCGATCGCGATCCCGAGCTTCGCGTCGATCGCGTCGTCTCCGCGCTGATGCGTTTCCCCTCCGGCGGCCAGGCGACGTTCACCAGCGGCATGCAACTGGTGCCCTACCAGCGCATGCAGCTCCACGGCACGAGCGGCCGGATCGAGGTGCCGATCCCCTTCAACGCCCCGAACGACCGGCCGACGCGCATCCTCGTCGACGACGGGCGGGAGCTCGGCGATCGGTCGGCCGACGCCATCGAGTTTCCCGTCGTCGATCAGTACACGCTGCAGGGTGACAATTTCTCCGCGGCGGTGCGTGGGGAGCGGAGCGTCGTGGTCGGGGTCGAGGACGCCGTGGGCAACATGGCGGTGATCGACGCCATCGTTCGTTCGGCGGAGAGCGGGCGGTGGGAACGACCCGCCCGCTGACCGCCTGCCGTCACGGCACCGGCTTCGCGCCTGCCGGCGTCACGTGGCGCGCGAGGAAGCGCTCCATCGCCTCGTAGAACTCGAACCGGTTCTCCTCGTTCTGGAAGCCGTGCCCTTCGTTCTCCTTGACGATGTACTGCACGTCGATCCCTCGCTTGCGGAGGGCCTCGACGATCTGGTTGGACTCGTCGATGTTGACCCGCGGGTCCTTCGCGCCCTGCGCCACCAGCAGCGGCGCGCGGATGCGATCCACGTGGAAGACCGGCGACGCCGCCGCCAGCGCGACGCTGTCCCGCTCCGGGTTGCCGACCATCTCGTGAATCTGATCC
>Ga0310810_10010616_pt1 | contig 10727 bp, 8 predicted proteins | sample NCmetagenome_FD_207641 | JGI IMG/M metagenome (GOLD analysis project Ga0310810, IMG submission 207641) | Soil microbial communities from experimental microcosm in Duke University, North Carolina, United States - NC | ecosystem: Engineered > Artificial ecosystem > Soil microcosm > Unclassified ... | reverse complement strand
CCTCGGATGGACCGCGGGGAGGGTTCATCTTCGTATTCACGATGCAGGCGTCGGTTTTGATCCCGACAAGGCGCTCACCGGCCATGGCCTGGGTCTGCTCAGCATGCGCGAGCGAGTGCATTTCGTGGATGGCGAGATATCGATTCGATCGAAGGCAAACCAGGGCACGACAATAGAAGTCAGTGTCCCGATCCCAGCGGAAACGATGACATCGCAGAGCGCCTGAGGCGATACCATGGCCGCGTTATGAGACGCCTCCTTGCTGCTGCGCTTCACGTGTGAGGAATTGGTCCTCCCATGCGTCAGTTCTTTGCGGTCGCGCTTATCGTCTGTTCGAGCATCGTGGCGCGAGGAGGCGCGTTCGACTGGCCTCAGTTCCTTGGTCCGGACCGCAACGGCACCTACACTGGCCCTCCACTCTCCGAAACCTGGGGAACCTCAGGTCCAAAGGTCGTGTGGCGCAAGCAGGTAGGTCAGGGCTTCGCCGGCCCTGCGGTCGTTCAAGGCCACGTCCTCCTCTTCCATCGCGTCGCGAATGAAGAGGTGCTCGAATTGCTCGATGCGAAGACTGGGGCATCGATATGGCGCTACGCGTATCCAACGACTTACCGCGATGATTTCGGCTTTGACGAGGGCCCACGCGCAGTGCCCGTCGTCGCTAACGGCGTCGTCTACACATTCGGCGCGCAGGGACAGCTGCATGCGGTCGATTTGGCGAAGGGCACCCGCATCTGGAGCGACGACACGATGACGCGCTTCAACGTGCCGAAGGCTTTCTTCGGTGCCGGCGGCTCCCCACTGGTCGAAAGTGGCCGCGTGATCGCCAACATTGGCGGAGACGGCGCGGGTATCGTCGCATTCGACACCAAGACCGGCAACGTGCTCTGGAAGGCGACTGACGATGACGCGAGCTATTCATCTGGTGTCGCGGCGACGATTGGCGGGAAGCGAACGGCGGTGTTCCTCACGCGCGACAACCTGGTCGGTCTCGATCCGGCGACCGGGGCGATTCAGTTTCAACGTCGATGGCGCGCGCGCATCGCGGCATCCGTCAATGCTGCCACCCCACTTGTGATCGGCGATCTCATCTTCGTGTCCGCCGAGTACGGTCCGGGCGCCGGGGTCTTGCGCGTCGAAGGTTCCAAATTGATCGATGTCTGGACATCAGACGACACACTGTCGAACCATTACGCCACGAGCGTGTATCGCGACGGATACCTCTACGGCTATCACGGGCGACAGGAGTTCGGCCCGAGCTTCCGCGCGGTGGAACTCAAGACCGGCACGGTCAAGTGGAGCGAGGATCAATTTCGTGCGGGTAGCGTGCTGCTCGCCGGAGACAAGCTGCTTATCATACGCGAGGCCGGGGAAATGATTCTCGCGCCTGCCTCACCACAGGGGTTTCATCCAATCGCGCGGGCCCAGATTCTGTCCGGTGTCGTCCGCCCCTACCCTGCCTTGGCCGACGGCTTCCTCTACCTCCGTAACGAAAACTCGCTTGTCTGTCTCGATCTGCGGAAGGAGTAAGCACCGCGCGTTCGCCGGCCCCCTTTACTTGACCGCCCCTGTCGTCTCCGCCCCGATTGGCACGCCCGGAGGCAGCTCCATGATGCGGATGTTCCGGAAGTGAATCTCGGCACCCTCCGACTCCAGGCAGAGATACCCCTTCTTCTGCGTCGCGTGTGAGATGCCGTTGACAAACTTGCCGTTGACGGAGAGCTTAATGACGCCGTCCACTGCGACGACGTCGTAGGTGTTCCACTCGCCTCGGCCCTTGCAGCGGTTTTCAATCGACTTGCTGCGCTCGCCGCGCGGGTTGTCGGGAACCGTCTTCACGCCGCCGACGCCGAATAGCTCCCCGTGCACATAGGCAACGGGCGGCGTGACCCCGTTGACCTTGTGAAGATTGGGCCACTCCAATTCGAGCATCTGGACTTCGATGCCGTTAGGCAACCGGCTTTCGGGATTGGGTTGCGCCGTGCTCCAGGCGAAGACGCCCGAGTTCCCGCCCGGTTCCATATGCATCCATTCGATGTGCAGAATGAAATTCTCGTACTCTTTTGCCGTGCGCATCACTCCGATCGGGTGACCGGAGCAGATCAGGATGCCGTTGCGCACTTTCCAGGTGTCGGGATCGGTGTTGACATTAACCCAGCCTGAGAGGTTCTTGCCGTTGAAGAGCGGCACGAACTGGGCCGGCGCCTGTCCGGCAACCGTCACCGAGACAAGAAGACTGGCGAGAAGCACGAGCGGTGTGAAGGACTTCATGGGTGCGGAGCCTACCACAGGACTCACGGAGGCACACGGAGGGATTCACCCAGAGCACGCGGAAACCGCAAAGAACGCAGTGGCGTTATTATCTGCAACCTCTGCGATCTCCGCACGAGATCCTTCGCGAACTCTGCGCGACAAGGTGTCATCCGTGTCCGAAGCGGCACGCGTTTCAGAGGTGCGAAACTCATGAAGAGAACCTCCTCACCGTCGATGGCTGGTCAGTTCGTTAAGCGGCTCTTCGTGCCCGCGCTGTTCGCCGCGCTCGCCGCAGCGCAGGTAACGACGGCCCCTGACTACGCGGTCAACGTGCAGACGAATGTGCGCGTCAAGATGCGGGATGGCGTTTCGCTCGTCGCCGACATCTACCGTCCAAAAATCGAAGGCCGGCTTCCGGTGCTGTTGACCCGCACGCCGTACAACCGCAAAGACCCGGAGACGGGGATGTATCTCGCCTCTCGCGGCTATGTCGTCATCCTGCAGGACACCCGCGGACGCTTCGATTCCGAAGGCGAGTTCTATCCATTCAGAAATGAGGCGGATGACGGCTACGACACCATTGAATGGGCGGCCAGCCTGCCCTACGCGGACGGCCGCGTGGGTATGTTCGGCGGCTCCTACGTCGGTGCCACACAAATGCTCGCGGCCTCGTCGAATCCGCCCCATCTCGTTGGAATCTTTCCCTATGTCACCGCGATGGAATATTACGAGGGCTGGACCTACGAGGGTGGCGCGCTGATGCAGTGGTTCGCCAGTTCGTGGACGTCGGGACTCACAGAAGACACGGTCCGGCGGAAGACGGCCGCGCTGAATCGTTCGAGCCAATGGGTCGAACAATTGCCGGCCGACGACTATCGGCTTTTTAATGCTCCGACGGCAACCGAGGTTGCGCCCTACTTCCGCGATTGGGTCGAGCACGAGACCGACGATGACTACTGGCGGAAAATCAGGGTCTCCGACTTCTATAACAAGATGAATGTCAAAGCGCTGCACGCCGGCGGCTGGCACGACATCTTCAGCGGCGGCTCGATTCGCAACTTCATGCGCCTGCAAAAAGAGGCTCCGACCAGAGAGGCGCGTGATGGGCAGCGTCTGCTCATGGGACCGTGGGCACACGCGGCGACGTCGCCGGAAGGCAAGATTGGCGACGTCACGTTCGGCAGTCAAGCCGTCCTGGATATGAACGCAACGATCGTGAAGTGGTATGACTTCGCGATCAAAGGCCAGCAGAATGAATTCGCGACTGCCGCACCCGTCAAGATCTTCGTGATGGGCGACAACGTGTGGCGCGCCGAAAAAGAGTTTCCGCTAGCCCGCACGAGCTACACGAAGTATTACCTGCACGCCAGCAAAGGGGCGCAGTCGGTGAGTGGGGATGGCCTTCTGTCAACGGCTTCACCGCAGACAGAACGGGCCGATACCTACGACTACGATCCGGCAAGCCCCGTGCGCACGATTGGTGGCCGGCTCTGTTGCGGGGGACTACCGCCGGGACCGTTCGATCAAAGTCCGAATGAGTCCCGTTCGGACGTCCTCGTCTACTCCACGCCACCGCTGGACCGTGATGTCGAAGTGACCGGCTTCATCACCGTTGACCTTTATGCGGCCACATCGGCTGCTGACACTGATTTCACGGCGATGATCGTCGACGTCGATGCGAAAGGCTATGCACGCTACCTGGGCGATGGAGTCATTCGCGCGCGCTTTCGCAACTCGAGAGAAAAGCCCGAGCCGATTGAGCCAGGCAAAATCTACAAATACGCGATCGATCTCTGGGCGACCAGTAACGTGTTCAAAGCCGGGCATCGGATTCGAGTCTACGTTTCCAGCAGTAATTTCCCGCGCTTCAACCGGAATCTGAACACAGGCGAGAAAACGTTTGGTGGCACGCGCATGGTGAAAGCGCGGCAGACGATCTATCACGACATCGAACATCCGTCGGCGATCGTGCTGCCGGTTATCCCCCGCTGATGCGCTGGCGCCTCGGTTTCGGGCGCACTCACCAGATCCGCACCCGCTCCTCCGGCTTCACGAAGTACTTCCCGGTGCTGACGTCGAACGACGTGTACCAGGCGTCGACGTTGCGGAGCGGTCCGATCACGCGGAACTTCGCGGGCGAGTGCGGGTCCGACGCCATCTGGCTGCGCAGCGCGTCGTCCCGCTGTTTCGTTCGCCAGGCTTGCGCGTATGCCAAAAAGAAGCGTTGATCGCCGCTGAGGCCGTCGACGACCGGCGCCGGCTTGCCCTTCAGCGAGGCATGGTACGCGTCAAGCGCAATCAGTACGCCGGCCATGTCGGCGATGTTCTCTCCCATCGTCAGCTGCCCGTTGATGTGCATACCTGGCACGGGGAAATAGGTCTCGTACTGCGCGCCGAACTTCTTTGCCTGCGCATTGAATCGCTCGGCGTCCGATGCGCTCCACCAGTCGCGCACGGCGCCGGTGGCGTCGATCTTCCGCCCCTGGTCGTCGAACCCGTGGCTGATCTCGTGACCGATCACCGCGCCGATCGCCCCGTAGTTCACGGCCGCATCCGCCTTCGGATCAAAAAGCGGCGCCTGAAGAATCCCGGCGGGAAACACGATCTTGTTCTCGAGGCCGCCGTTGTAGGCGTTGACGGTCTGCGGCGTCATTGCCCATTTCTTTTTATCAACCGTCTTGTCGAGATCTGAGAGCTGGTATTCCCATTCGAACTGGCCTGAACGCTCCACGTTGCCATACAGGTCGCCGGCGTCCACCTTCAGCGTCGAGTAGTCGCGCCATTTGTCGGGATAGCCGACCATGACGTCCATCCGCGACAGCTTCTCGAGCGCCGCCTTCTTCGTCTCGGCACTCATCCAGTCGTTGCGCTGAATTCGCGAGCCCATCGCGGTCTTCAGATTCGCGACCAGTTCCGTCATCATCGCCTTCGAGGTTGCGGGAAAGTAGGTCTCGACGTAGGTGCGGCCGAGCAGCTCCCCCAGCGTCGTGTCGATCAGCGTGGCGCCGCGCTTCCACCGCGGCCGCAGTTCGGTCACCCCGCTCAGCGTTTTTGTAAACGTGAATCGGCTGTCGACGAACCGCTTCGACAGATACGGCGCCGCCTGATCCGCCACGTGAAACGCCTGCCATGCTTTCAAGGTGTCCAGGGGCGTCTGGGCGTAGAGCGCCGCAATATCGCGGATTGCCGTCTTTTCGAGCACGATGACGCGGTTGCGCGACGGGATGCTCGACGCCGTGAAGTACGCATCCCAGTTCAATCCTGGTGCGTACGACTGGAGCTCCGCCAGACTCATCGGGTTATTGACCTTGTCGAGGTCGCGGCGATCGGCCACCGGCCAGCTCGCCTTGGCAATCGCGGTCTCGAAGGCGATCACTGCGTCGGCGCTCTTCGCCGGATCTGGATAATTCACCATCGAAAACGTCCGCTCGATGTACGCGCGGTACGCGTCGAGCTGGGGCTTGAAGGTCGCATTCAGGTAGTAGTCGCGATCTGGCAGACCGAGGCCGGCCTGTCCGAGCCACAGCACGTTTGTCTCCGGTGTCGACGGATCGCCTGCGACCGCCGGCCCGGCGATCGTGAACCCGAAGCGGCCGTTGGTCTGCCCCATGAACTTCGTGAAGGCATCGCGATCAGCGAGCGCGGCAACGAGCTTCAGGTCCGCCTGCAGCGGCTTGTCATCCACTTTCTCGACGACGGACTCGTTCATGAAGCTCTGGTACATCGCGCCGAGCTGTGTCGTGGCCGGGGCGTTTTCGATCAGCGCTCGAATCTGTTCCTGCGTCAGGTTGAAGACGTCGTAGCCGACGCCCGCGGATGCTTGATCCGCCGGTATCTGGGTCTTGTCGGCCCACGCGCCGTTGACGTACCGATCGAAGTCGTCGGCGGGGTTGACCGACCGGTCCATGCCCGTCAGGTCCACCCCCCAGGAGCCGAAGTGCCGCGGCTGAACGGCGGCGCGTGACGATGATGGCTGTTGAGCGACCAGGACCGCGCTCGTGCACACCGCGAGCGCGGCGCCCGACAAGTATCTCGTTTTCATGGCTTCATCATAACGACAGTTGCTCGCTTCGCACAGTTGCGAGCTGTTCGCCCCAGACATCTGGAAGAGCGACGCCCGGCAATTTCCTGCAGGCGCGCGCACCGGCGGACCGCCCGTCCCACGCTTCGCCCCAATCGCCCCAAGAATGAGACCTCGCTTGTCTGTCTCGATCTCCGGCGGCAGTAGAGCGATCCGACGATCGAGGCATTGGCCGAACCGTTTCTTTGCTAGATTCGGCCACGCCTCGACCCCTTCGCTTACTCAACGGTTCCCGCGTCTCAGTTCAATAGCACCGATGTTGCCTCGCTGGCGATAATCGCGTGTGTTGCAGCGCTCGGGTGAATACCATCCCAATACAGGTATTCATCAGGCGCATCGCAGGTGAACGGCGGAACGTTCGGTGTGATGCACGGCGACACCACATTTGTCAGCCCAAAGGCGGACGGCATGTTTACGATGTCGTGCAGAAGCCGGAATGCGTCGAGCCGCTTCAAGTTGATGCCCGGCAATTGCGTCAGCTGTCCAACAGCCCCGTCGAGTCCCTGGTTGAACGCCTGACTGAGCGCGGTCGCGAGAGTCTTGGCTCCAGGGTTGACCCGGTCCAAGATACCTATCGCGGGCGTCAGACCAACGTCTGGCGCCCGCCAGACGATGAATCTCCTGGCACCGGCTGCATACAGCCGCGTGATGTTTGCAGCGACCGAGACGACCGCACACTGCAGAATGGCCCCGTGGCCGTTGGGATAAGCGACAATCGCGTCGCGGATGTCGTTGCCGCCCATTTCAATGGAATACAACGCCCCGGAAGGCGCGACGTTGCCGACCTGTTGAAGAAATGCGTCCACCTGCGCTGACAGATTGAAGTTCAGGCCATCTTCGCAAGCTCTCGCAGCCGCCACGGCATAGTTTGTCCCGTCGCCGTTCGAGGCGAGAGCCGGCCGAGCATTGCCCGCCAGGCCGATCGAGCGCGCAAACAACTCGACCCACGTTGCGCCATTGCTGAAATGGTGTCCGCCACGCGCATACGGCGCCTGCGGAACCAATAAAGGGTCGAGCCAGTAGTCTGGAGGGGTGTTCGTGCCTCCTCTGAGGGCGAACGCATTGCCCGGATCAGACAGGCTGGTTCCGAAGGCGACGATCCGATCGAAGGGGGCCCGCGGTGAGGTCTGCACTGTGGCCGTCGGGATGGCCAGCAGAGTCGCACCGGCGACAAGCATTGGCTTCCACGCTGTCATCACATTCCTCCTGCTTCTGAACAGCGAACGGCTGCTCAATAGGTAATTCAGGAGAAACGTCGAAAGGTTACAGACCGTCACGGGACAAGGCCTGTCGCAACGCCGGAAAGTAGCCCCTCAGAGATGTCATTGACACCGTCGCGACAATGACAGCAGGATGAGGCGGCCGGTTCGTTTCGCGCCAGCGCCTCGGAACTGGCCACAGGGGCAGGTGCGTTATGGCGCACACACGAACAGCCTTGTCAGTCGCTTTACTGATGCTCGCCGGGTGCGGAACTGATCTGTCAGTCCTGGGCCCCACGCCGCCCGATCAGGGCATCGTCATCTTCATGCACGCGGATTATGCCGGCTCGTCGCAGGCGGTGAATGTCGACGTCCACGATTTGACCAAGACCGAAGGGCCATGTTCGAGCGGCGGCGAGGGAGAACAGCCGACGTGGAAAAAGTGCGTGTCGTCCGTCCGCGTTTTTCCCGGGTGGTCTGCGACGCTTTACGATGACGAGGACTTCAAGGGGAGGAGCATCACGCTGACGGCTGACACGCCGAACCTCCGCGACCTAACGGGCCCCTGTGACGGCAGCTTCAACGACTGCGTCAGGTCGATTCGGGTGACGAAGCAATAGACCTCGAAATGGGACGAGCCATGCGGACAAACTCGATGTTCGTTCCGTCAGGCAAGGTGTCGACGATGTGTTCAATCTCGTCGAATCCGCAGGTGCGGTAGAACGGGATGCCGGGCAGCGTCGACATCAGCTCGACACGGGAGAATCCCCTTTTCGAAGCGGCCTCTTCACACATCGCCAGGATCCTCGCGCCAATTCCTTGCCGCGCATGAGTGCCGGCGACAAAGAACGCTCGAATCCGCGCAGCCTCGCGCGCCGGATCGAGGAGCGCTCCCTTACCCATAGGCCTCTGATCGCCGCCGTAGAGCGTCCGGCGCCAGCTCCAGCCGCCGCACCCGACGACCGCCTCCTCGTCCACCGCGACGTAGTAGCTGTGGTCCGCGATCAACTGCGAGTCCACGCCAAAGACATAGCGGATGGCCGCCTCAATCTGCGCCTCTGAGTAGTAAGCCCGACTCAATGCTCGCGCCGATGCAGGGATCAAGGCCTGGAGTGTGGGAATGTCGGCCGAACTCGCCAACCGGATCGTAACGGGCATGTTCACAGTTTGCCCCAGCTCACGTCCGTTGCAAGGCGGACTGCTCACGGGTCTCTTGACGGGCATCGGGTAGACTCTTGCGCATGCGGCAGCATCAGGACCGCTCACGGCGACATTCTGTATGAGCTCGATCGAAGCGTCACCGGACCGCTTTGAATTCGTCGACTCGCTTCGCGGCTTCGCGCTCTTTGGCGTGTTTGCGGCGAACCTGCTGATCTTTGCCGGCGTGGACTACCTGACGGATGCCCAACGGGTGGCGGCGTTCACGTCGCCGCTCGATGCGACCGCATTCTTCCTCGAAAGGTTCTTCATCGAAAACAAGTTCATGGGACTGTTCGCAGTTCTGTTCGGCGTGAGCTTCTGGCTGTTCCTCCGCCGCCTCGACACGCGGGGAGCGCCGGCCATTCGGGTCTTCCATCGAAGGATCTTCTGGCTGTTCGTCTTTGGCCTGGCGCACGGCTGGTTGTTGTGGTGCTTCGACATCCTGCGCTTCTACGCCCTCTGGGCCGTGTTGCTTCCACTCTTCGTGCGCACCGCGCCGCGGCGCCTTCTGGCGATGGCTCTCTTCGCTTCGGTTCTGCTGCCAGCGCTCGTCGAAGGTGCGAACGCCTGGATTCCCGCTTCCCCAACGCCGGGACCGGACTATGACGCGATCGCGTTGGCGGCCTTCTCGAAAGGGAGTTATTACGACGTCCTTCGTGCAAACTGGCAATACGACTGGTATCTGACCCTCTCGGTCGGCCAGATTGCCTATCAAGTTGCCATGTTCGGCCGGCTCCTGGTTGGCCTCTACATCGCTCGGACATTCGACTTTCGTACCCTTGACGGCTATCGGACGATGCTCTTGAAGATCGTCGTTATCGGCGGGGTGGTGGGAGTGATCGGGAACACGGTCTTTGCCACGAAACTTCTCAGCCATACCGGGCATAGCGCGCTGCTGGCCTTCACACGAGAGTGTGTCATCCAAGGCGGCTTCCTCGGCTTCACGCTCGCGTACGCCTCAGCCCTGGCCCTCGCCTTTTCGAGCGTGCGCTGGCGACCCGTCATCCAGCTGCTGTCCCCAGTCGGCAGAATGGCGCTGACCTGGTATCTGCTCCAGACAATCTTTGGCATCGTGCTGTTCTACGGCTTGGTGCACCGGCCAGCACTCGTCGGACACGTGCCGCCGTCGTTGATCGCCATCATGGCCGTCGCCGGCTTTGGAGCGCAGATTGTTTTCGCACGATTGTGGCTGCAACGATTCAGATTCGGCCCGGCGGAATGGGTGTGGCGCGGCTTGACGTACGGCGAAGCTCCGGTCCAGCGCACCGCAGCCCTTGATGATGCGGCCGTCTAATCACTCCGAGGGGCTTCGCCGCTCGGACTCCCTAGACGCGCTCTCGCGCGCCGCTTCGACGGCGCGCTCCGATCGCGTGGGCTCACTCGCGCGCTCGTTCGCCACTGTTGCACGAGCTTTTGAAACCGCTTCTAGCGACTCGGGCGGAGCAAGCGCCTCAGTATTCGTGCCGTCCGACGCGCATCGGCAATGGCGCGGTGCCGCGGCATAGCGTCGCTATCGGGAGTCAGTTCACGCGCGGTCTCCTCGAAGCTCTTGGCACCGACGATGCGCGCCGCGAGCTTTTTGACGTCGAGGAAAGGAACGGTGAGCTTGGGGAGCCCGTGCGCCTCCAGATCAAGATCGAGCTGCCACAAGTCGTAGCGACTCCACGTTGCGAGCACGATTCGGTCCAACGGTTCTGACCACTGCAGGAACAGCTGCAGTGCTTCCGGGAAGCTCGGAGCGGCGTCCACATTCTCCTGCGTGATGCCGGTCAGCTCGCGACAGAAACTCGAGAGCCGAGGAAGGCGAAGCGGCCGGACGAACGTTTGAAACTCGGGCCACCTGCTCTCGGCGCGCTCGAGCAGCAGCTTCACGGCGCCGACTTCGATCGTTTCCTTTTTCCGGCTGAACACGCCTTTCTTCCAGCAGGTCGCCTCGACGTCGACAACAACGATGCGGCGTTCGCCGGCCGTGACTTCCCTGATTAGTTCATCCACGG
>Ga0310810_10010615_pt1 | contig 10727 bp, 7 predicted proteins | sample NCmetagenome_FD_207641 | JGI IMG/M metagenome (GOLD analysis project Ga0310810, IMG submission 207641) | Soil microbial communities from experimental microcosm in Duke University, North Carolina, United States - NC | ecosystem: Engineered > Artificial ecosystem > Soil microcosm > Unclassified ... | reverse complement strand
ATCGCTGCTCGTCTGGAGGACGTTGCCGAACACGACGTGATCGACATCGGCCGGCTTGACGCGCGTCCGCTCCATCGCCGCGCGCGCCGCGATCGCGCCGAGATCGATCGCCGAGATGTCTTTCAGCTTGCCGGCATATTCCGCCATCGGCGTACGAGCGCCCCCGAGAATGAATACATCAGTCATCGATTGTCCTTGCTGCGACTGAGACGCGCCGACGGCTGCGGGCCACAAAGATCGCCAAGGTCAGGAAGATCACGAAAAAGACTACCGATTCTTAATGTTCGTTGTGACCGTCGTGATCTTGGTGGCCCGCAGCCGTCGGCCGTCTCACCGAATCGCCGCCGTTATAAAATCACCCGCTTCGCGAGTTCCGAGTTTCCCGCCGATGTCCGCCGTCACCTGATTGTCTCTCACCGCTTTCGCGATCGCCGCGTCGATTGCCGCCGCTTCATTCGTCAGGCCGAGCGCCTCGAGCATCAGCGCCGCCGACGCGATTGCGCCGATCGGGTTCGCGACGTTTCGGCCGGCGAACTTCGGCGCGGAGCCGTGCACCGGCTCGAACATTGACGTCTTCCCGGGATGGATGTTCCCGGACGCAGCCATCCCGAGGCCGCCCTGAAACGTGGCACCGAGATCCGTGACGATGTCGCCGAACAGGTTGTTGGTGACGATGACCTCGAACTGACCCGGATCGAGCACCAGGTACATCGCGAGCGCGTCGATGTAGTAGTGCGTCGGCGTGATAGCGGGATACTCGGCCGCGACTTCCCTGAACACGCGCTGCCACAGCGCGTGTCCCTGCTGCATCGCGTTGCTCTTGTCGGCCATGCACACCTTGGTGAGACCGCGGACTTTCGCGAACTCGAACGCATGACGGACGATCCGATTCACGCCCTTGAACGTGTTCAGCTCTTCCTGAATCGCGATCTCATCCGCGGTTCCCGGCTTGAATCGTCCGCCGACGCTGACGTACAGCCCTTCCGTGTTCTCGCGGAAGACGACGAAGTTCACGTCCTTCGGTCCCCGTCCTTTCAGTGGACAGAGCCGTTCGTCGAGGAGTTTGACGGGCCGGTAGTTGACGTAGAGGTCCAGCTCGAACCGCGTGCCGAGCAGGATGTCGCGCGCGTGGCGATTGTCGGGCACGCGCGGATCCCCGAGCGCCCCGATGAAGATCGCGTCGAAGTCGTCGCGCAGCATCGCGTAGCCATTGGGCGGGATGGTGACGCCGGTCTCGAGAAAGTAGTCCGCGCCCCACGGCAGTTGCTCGATGTCGAACGCGCGTCCGAACACCTCGCCCACACGCGCGAGCACTTTCACCGTTTCCGCGGTGACCTCTTTTCCGATGCCGTCGCCGGCGATTATCGCGAGCCGCATCGACGTCCCTTCGCGGCAGACGCGTTGGGAGTTGGGAATTGGCAGTTGGGGTTTAGCACAGCTCAATCCCCATCGCCATCCCCATTCCGCGTTGTTTAGCGCGCGCGGGGCCCCACCCCCACGCGTTGCGGCTCGACTCGCTGCGCTCGCTCGCCGCGGCCGCAGGCGTTTTACACGAGCTCAATTCCAAGAGCCATCCCCATTCCGCCGCTTACACAGAGCGTCGCCAGGCCGCGGCGCGCCTTGCGGCGCAGCATCTCGTACAGCAGCGTGACGACGATCCGCGTGCCGGTACAGCCGATAGGATGTCCGAGCGCGAGGGCGCCGCCGTTGACATTCACCTTTTCCATCGGAATCGGCAGATCCTTGAGCACGGCAAGGACCTGCGCGGCGAAGGCTTCGTTCAACTCGACGAGATCGAAATCGTCCATGGCCAGGCCCGTCTTCTTCAGAAGCTTGTGGACGGCCGGCACTGGTCCGATCCCCATCAGCCGCGGATCCACGCCTGCGCTCGCCCAGCCGAGGATCTTCGCGAGCGGGCGGACGCCGCGCGTCTTCGCGGCGTCCACGCTCATGATCACGACCGCCGCCCCGCCGTCGGTGATGCCCGAGGAGGCGCCGGCGGTGATGATGCCCGGATGTCCTTCGACGCTGCCGAAGACAGGTGCCAGCCTGCGCAGGTTCTCCATCGTCGTCTCCGGCCGTGGATGTTCGTCGGCCGAGAGCGTCTGGTCCCTGCCCTTGGCGTCCTTGAACGCGACCGGGACGATTTCGTCGCGGAAGCGTCCTTCGGCGATCGCGCGGCCGGCGCGCTGCTGCGATTCGAGCGCGTAGGCATCCGACGCTTCGCGCGGGATGCCATACCGCCGCGCGAGGACCTCCGCTGTCTCGCCCATGACCATGCCACAGACCGAGCACGTGAAGCCGTCGCGATACATCGCGTCGACGAGCGTGAAGCTGCCCGTCTTGTGGCCCCAGCGCGCGTCCTCGGCGTCGATCAGGTACGGCATGCGGCTCATCGACTCGATGCCGCCGGCGAGGATTGTCTCGGCCTCGCCGAGCATGATCGACTGCGCGCCGGTGGCAATCGTCTGCATGCCCGATGCGCACGCCTTGTTAATCGTCTGTGCGGGCACGGTGTCTGGCACGCCGGCGCGCCTGCCGACCTGACGCGCCGGATTCGGGCCCGATCCGGCCTGGCGGGCATGGCCGATCAGGACCTCGTCGATCGCGTCAGGCGGCAGCCCCGCCCGTTCGAGCGCGGCGCGCGCGGCCACCGCGCCGAGCTCCGCCGGATGCAGATTCCGTAACGACCCGCCGTAGCGCCCAATCGGTGTGCGGGCAGCGCCGACGATGACGATTTCCGGGAGCGCCACAACCTTGCAATTGTACCTGACCCCGACGTGATGGTCGGGGCCGAGTAGCCTCATCAGATTGTTGGAGTGCTATCGAATTCACAGACCGGTTTTCTAAATCCAATTCGGTGGATCAATCGATCGGCCTGTGCGGTATCGAGAGCCCCCGACAGCGCGAAGCGCTGAACCAGCACCAGCGCAGCCTGGAACTCGGCGATCGATGTTCTGCGGATCGGCAGCGCGTCGATCGCGCCGAGTCGTGCTGCGTGGGCGGCGGCGCCGGCAAATCTCGTGGAAGCGGCGACCCCGGTACGTTCGAGCGCCATCATCAAGGCGGGAAATGCCGCGTATCCCCCCCGCAACGACGTCGCGACGAGCGCCGAGTCGGCATCCCGCTGCCGGCCAAACACGCGCTGCGCGAACAGGAACTGATCGAGCCTGCGGCGTCCGACTCCATAGGGCACGGTCAGGATTCGCGTCGCCAGCCACGACGCGTCGACTGTGAAAGAGCCGGGCGCGTGCTCGAGCTCGGAGGTCGACACGTTGTGGAACGGTACGTCGGCGAGGTCGTCGCCGTGGAAGACGCGCTCCCAGAGGCGCCGATCGGCCGGGGGAACGGCGCCTCCCGCTGGCAGCACCGCAACCGTTGAAAGGAGCACGGCCCATCGATTGGCGGCTTCCAGAACGGCCGATCCTCGATGCGCCACGCGGGCGCTGCGATCTCGAACGCGCGCAGCAGCGCGCGGAGAGAATCCTCGCGCGAGGAGGACGGAAGGTAGAGTCCCAGCGCGAAGCGCTGATGCGCCTCGTCGAGGTGCGCCACCGTATCGTACAAAAACGCCAGCCGTCCTTCGCCGGCAAAGACGCGTTGGATGAACTCCGCCGGGCGGCCGGCATCGACGCCGATCAGCGAATTCCACAAGGCCTCGGCGTCGCTGCCGCCCGGTTCTGCGATGCGCCCGGCGCGAATGTGCACGCTGCGACCAAACATCGCAAAGGTGCCGGGATACTTCCGCAGGTACCGCAGGATGTCCGGATGCGATCCGAGCCACGCGAGCGTCTCGTCGTCCAGCGCCGAGAGACCGAGGTACAGCAGCGCCGCAGAGCGATCGCGCAGGATGGCCGCGGCGAGACGATTGTCGGGAACCTGCGCATCGAGGATCGCATCGCGCCAGATCGAGACGTCCAGCGGAAGCGGCGCCACATCGGCGGCTCGGGAGGAAGCCTCGTCGAGCAACTGCGCCAGCGCCCTCGCGGCGGCGCGTTGGCGTTCGTGCTCGTCGGACGAGGTGTAGACGAGCCGGACGACGTCGACGAGGAGCTGCGACGCGTCGGCAGAGGGCAGGCCGAGCGTCGCGGCCAGGACCTTGGCTGGAACGGGCAGGGCGATCGCCGTGCGCGGCGCATGAAGCTGCGCATTGTTCGTGCCTTGGATCGAAAGAATCGACAACGCAACGACAGCAACCCGCATTATTGCGAGGTTATTCTACTCTCCGCCAGGGCTCAGACAGCGCCACGGTTGAGGTCGCGATCCCTCTTCGGCGGGCGAGGCCATCCGCGCACGACCGTTGCCTAGACTCCCACCTCGATGCCGTCCAGCACGCGATCGAGATCGGCCTTCGTAAACGGCTTGGCCAGCACCGGCAGATCCTCTGCTCCGCCGCCCATCTCGGCGACGCCGGCGGCGTCGCCGGTGATGAATACGAAGCGCCGGGCCACGTCCGGCTGCGACGAACGCAGCAGCCGCAGACAGTCGCCGCCGTTGCCGTCGCCGAGCCGGACGTCGCACAAGACCACATCGAACGAGAGGCCGGGCGCGAGCGCTTTCACCTCCGCGTACGACGCCGCCTCGGTCACCTCGTACTCGCGCCGCTGGAGCAGCCGCGACAGCAGCATCCGGATCGGCGGCTCGTCGTCGACGATCAATGCCCGGCGGCGCCCTTTCGAGCCCGTGGCTGGCACGGACGGAGCAGGCGTCGGCGGCGCGGCCGCGGTAGCGCGCGCCGCGTGCGCCGGCAGCGTCAGGCGGAAACACGCACCTGACTGGAGGTTGGAGGTTGGGGACGGGAGGGTGGAATCGGGCACGGTGTCCGAGCACAGCTCGAGCCTTCCGCCGTGCGCGGTCGCGATGCCGAGTGCGATCGAGAGACCCAGGCCGGTGCCTTGTCCTACTTCTCTCGTCGTGAAGAACGGCTCGAAAATGCGGCCTCGCAGCTCCACGCTGACCCCGGGGCCGTCGTCGACGACGTCGAGCGTGTGCGCGCGGCCGAAAGCGCCGGTGCGCAACACGATATTCCCCGGTCTCTCGCCGATGGCGTGCTCGGAGTTCAGCACCAGATTCAGGACGACCTGCTGGATCTCTTCGCGATTCACCAGGATCGGCAGGGGACCGTCGTGCAGCTCCAGACGAAGATGGATGTCGCGCTGCTCCAGATGGTGCCCGCGCAGCTCCGCCATGGATCGCGCGATCTGGTTGAGATCCGCCTCGACGCGATCGGGCGTGCTGCGGCGCACGAACGATAGAAGATTCCTGACGATCTGCCCCGCCCGCGTCGCTTCCCGGCGGACCAGCTCCAGATCGGCCTGCTGATCCGAGCCCCGGTTGGTCTCCAGCAGCAGTTCCACGGAGCCGATGATCGTCTGTAGCGGATTGTTGATCTCGTGCGCGACGCCGGCGATGAGCTCGCCGACGGCGGAGAGACGCTCGCTGTGCACCAGTTGATCGCGCAGGCGCAGCTCCTCGGTGATGTCGCGCTGGACGCCGACGAAATGCGTCACGAGCTGCTCGCGGTTGCGCAGCGCGACGACGGTGCTCGAGACCGGAAACGTGCTGCCGTCCTTCCGTCGGTGGACGAGCGTGCCGCGCCAGATGCCTTTCTGACGCACGTCCCTGCCGATCTGATCGATGGTTCGCTCGAAACCGCGCTCGAGCAGATCGGGCAGCGTCATGCGCGTCAGCTCGTCGCGCGCGTAGCCGAGCGCCTGGGCGCACGCCTCGTTCGCATGCTCGAACGCGCCGTCCGCGCGCGTGATCAGGATCAGCTCGGCGGTCTGCTCGGTCGCCGCCGCCAGCAGGCGCAGCCGCGCGTCGGCCCGCTGCAGCTCGCCGCTTTGCGCCGACAGCCGCAGCGTCAGCAATCCGAGGCCCGCGACCGTCGCGAGCGCCGTCAGCAGCAGCCGCACGGCGTCGCCGGGATTGCCGATCGGCTGCAGCCGCAGGAGGCTGAAGCCGATGATGGGCGTCAGCAGCACGGGAAGCGCCGAAATGAATGCCGACGGCCATCCCGATCGCTGCGCGGCAGCCTCCACATCCGGCGATGATCGAGGCGCCTCGATCGCCGCCCACAGATAGCAGAGATACGGCACGATCCAGGCAAGATCGTAGACGCTGCCCTCGTGATAGCGTCCGGTGCTGATCGCATCGCTCGTGGCCAGGCGCAGAAAGAATCCGATCGCCGCGCCCGTCCCGAGCCGCGCGTAGGTGTTACGCCATTCCGTGTTCCAGCCGAACCAGAACGCCAGCGCCAGCCCCACGAAGAGGATCAGCCGCTGCGCCTGGACCAGGGCAAGCAGCGTCGTCTGCGGAGAAGCGCCGCCGCCCGGCACCACGGTCGGCACCATGATGAAGTACGCGTAGATGAATCCCATCAGCATCGCGTAGCTCAGCAGGTCGATCGCCAGGCCGGCCGCCGACGACTTGCGGACGCCGCGATGGGGGAACGCGAGGAGGGCGACGGTCGGCCCGATGCCGCCGCACAGGCTGAACATCGTGTGCCATTGGACCCAGGAGCCGTGGGACGCCAGCGTCTCGATCGTGAAGCCGACGTTGCCGACGCACCAGAGCGCCAGCCCCAGCGCGAAGGCATCCCAGAACAGGCGCTGGGTGCCTTCCCATTCGCGCCGGCGCCGGAGCACGACGGCGCAGATGCTGGCGGCGAGCAGCAGCAGAAGCGTGTTGGCGACCAGAATGCGCGCGACCGCATGGCCGCTCAGCGCCTGTCCGAGGGCCAGGTACACGACGATGTAGAGAACCCCGAGAAGCAGGTATCGCAACCGGCTTACACCTGCTCCACATCAATCTGGGCGCGCTGCAGCTTCCCGCTGAAGTCGATGTAGACCGACTTCCATTCCGAAAACACGTCGAGCGCCGCGACGCCGGCCTCGCGGTGGCCGTTCCCCGTGTACTTCGTGCCGCCGAACGGCAGATGGACCTCGGCGCCGATAGTCGGCGCGTTGACATAGAAAATTCCCGTGTAGAGGTCGCGCATCGCCTGGAACGCGCGGTTGATGTCCTGCGTGTAGATCGACGCCGACAGTCCGTACTCGACGTCGTTGCCAATCACGATCGCCTCGTCGAGCGATCGGCACGGAATCACTGATACCACCGGCCCGAAGATCTCTTCGCGCGCGACGCGCATCTTCGGATCGACGTCGACGAACACCGTGGGCTCGTGGAAATAGCCTTTCGCGTACGCGCCTTTGTCGAGGCGATGGCCGCCCGTCGCCAGCTTCGCGCCCTCGTCCACGCCGATCTTCACGTAGCTCTGCACGGTGGCGAGCTGGCTCTCGCTGTTCGACGGCCCCATCTGCGTCTCGTCTTTCAGGCCGTCGCCGACGACGAGCGCCTTCGCCCGCGCGACGAACTCGTCGACGAACTTTCTGTAGACCTTCTCGTGCACCACGACGCGGCTCGCGGCGGTGCAGCGTTGTCCCGTCGTCCCGAAGCCGCCCCAGAGACAGCCGTCCACCGCCAGCTCCAAGTTCGCGTCGTCCATGATCATGATGACGTTCTTGCCGCCCATCTCGAGATGGACCTTCTTGAACGTCGGGGCGGCGGACTGGTTGACGATGCGGCCGACGTGCGTCGAGCCGGTGAACGAGACGACGCGGACGCGCTCGTCGGTCGTCATCGGCGTGCCGACGTCCGATCCATCGCCGGTGACCATGTTGACGACGCCCTTCGGGACGCCGGCCTCGGTGAGCACGTTGACGAAGTTGAGCGCCGACAGCGGCGTCTGCGAGGCGGGCTTGAACACGACCGTGTTCCCGCAGACGAGCGCCGGGATGATCTTCCACGACGGGATCGCCATCGGGAAATTCCACGGCGTGATGATCGAGCAGACGCCGAGCGGCTGGCGCACCGACATCGCGAACTTGTTGCGCAGCTCGGAGGGAACGGTCTGACCGAACATGCGGCGCCCTTCGCCCGCGATGTAGTAGGTCATGTCGATCGCTTCCTGGACGTCGCCGCGGGTCTCGTTGAGGACCTTCCCCATCTCGCGCGTCATATCGCGCGCGAACGTCTCCTTGCGCTCGACGAGGAGGCCTGCGGCGCGAAAGAGGATTTCCGCTCGAAGCGGCGCCGGCACGAGGCGCCACTCTTCGTAGGCCTTCGCGGCGGCGTCGATCGCGGCCTGCACGTCGGCGGCCGTCGAATGCTGGAAGAGGCCGATCAGGTCGTCTACATCGGAGGGATTACGATTCTCGAACGTGCGTCCCGACCCCGACGCGACCCACTGGCCGTCGATGAAGTTCCTGTAGACCGTGGCGGAAGCTGTGGTGACCATAACACTCTATATTATCGGCTTTCGTGTATAGTCGCCTGACACGACATGGCAAACGAGCAGAAGCGCGACACCGAACGCGTGCCCGTGTCGTCGCCGCTGTATGGCGAGGTGAAGGTCTATCAGCCGATGACCATCCTCGACATCAGCAAGGGAGGCGCGCAGATCGAGACCCCGTTCGCGCTGCAGCTCGACTCGCTGCACGATTTTCGGATCTCGCTCGACGAGCGCTCGATCGTGGTGAAAGGGCGCATCGCGCACTGCCACATCGGCGAGCTGAGGGAAGGGGTCGTGCTCTACCGCACCGGCGTGGAGTTCATCGAGACCTCGGATCACGTCCAGACCGCGCTCGAGGATTTCGTCGACGCGCTGAAACTCTCACACCGCAGGCCGGCCATCGTGGACGGGCAAATCGCGGATTGAAATGGCTTTAGGCTTTAGGCTAGCCATAACTCATGAGCCAGGTTCCACTCTGACGGGCATCACGTAGGGGCTGACGGTGCTCTCGTGGCCCGCGGCGTCGACGGCCGCGACGCCGAACACCCAGTCGTCGATGTTCATGTGCGGGAACGTGTACTCCAGCACGCCGCCGACCGCCAGCTCCTGTTCCCAGTCGGGCGCCCAGGCCTTCCGCCACAACACGCGATACCCGGCCGCGCCGGGCGAGGCCTGCCATCGGAGGTGCGCGTCGTATCCCGACGGGCGGCGATCGATCGTCGGCGCGCCGCGCTGGCTGACGACGACCGGGGGCGGCGGCGCGAGCGCGAGCGTGGCCATGGCGGCGGCATTCGCGCGCGCGTTCTGCGCCAGATAGTGGAAATCGACGCCGTCGATCGTGTCGTTGGGACCGTGCTGCTTCGAGTAGTTCTCGCGCGACTCGCGGAAGCCGACGGCGGCGAAGCCTTCCGCGTTCAGCGCGCTGTGGTCCCCGCCGCGGCTGAAGCGATCGCGCCGCGCCATCAGGCGAATCTGATGCGACGGGACGTACTCGGCGGCGATCCGCCTCGTGAAGATCGCGAGCGACCGCGAGGGCGAGTCTTCCGGACCCTCCGAGTACACGCGGATCGTCGCGCTGTCGATGATTCCGTCGCCGCCGCGCGACCCGCCGACGATGTCGTTGTTGAACCAGGCCTGAATCGGCGTCTTGTCGGCCTTGGCCTGCTTCGCGTGCGCCGCCGCGCCGAGCAGGCCCTCCTCTTCGCCGGCGACGGTCATGAAGACGAGCGTCGCGTCGAACTCGATGCCGCTCTCGGCGAAGACGCGCGCCAGCTCCATCGACAGCACCGTCCCGCTCCCATCGTCGTTCGCGCCCGGCGCGGGGACGTTCGGATCGCGAATCGGCCGCGGCGCAGGCGGCTGATCCGGACTGGCGGGCTCGCCGGGCGCCTGCGGGGCCGCCCCCGGCCGCGTCGCCCCCGGCGCACCCCGCGCACCCTGCGGACCCCCCGCACCCTGCGCATTACTCGTCTGCTGACCGCCGGCGCCGAGGCTGACCGAGTCGTAGTGGCCGCTGACGTAGATCCGCCGCGGCGTCCTGCCGGGGAGGATGGCCATGACGTTTCGCAGCTCGATCGCGCCCGCGCAGCCCCGGACCGTCGGCAACTGGTGCGTGTCGAAGCTGACCTGCAGCTTCGGGCTCGTGCGCTTCAGCTCGTCGTAAATCCACTGGCGCGCGGCGCCGATCGCGTCGGGAGCCGATGGATCCGAACAGGTGTGGCGCGTCTTGAAGCTGGTCAGCTTCTGCAGGAGCTGCTGCAGATGTTCTTCGGAGATCGACGCCAGCAGCTTCACGATCCGCGGATCGATCGGCGCCGACGGCGCCTGCGCCTGCGCCTGCGGAGAGACCGTGAGAACGACAGCCGCAATCGGAACGACGAGAAGGCTTCCCAGCACTTTTCGCACAGCCACCTCGGAACGTTTCGTCATCTCACCTTCACGTGCTCCAGGTAGTCGCCCGACGCAATCCTCGGAGCGCGGCCGAGCGGAGCGTTATAGAAGTAGACCCAGGCGCGCGCGATCGTGCCATCGGGCAGCACGACCTCGACCTGTTCGCGCCTGTAGAGGCTGCGGTCCGGGTCGTCGTGCCGGTAGCCCTCGATGTCGTCCAGCGCCGCGAGCACGGTCCCTGGATCCGTCATCTCGTACACCTCGCCCCAGACGTGGCCGTCCGGCGCCGGCACCGCGGCAGGATACAAGCCGACGTCGAACAGCGATCCCTGAATCGCCCCCCGGCCGATGTAGCGCAGCTTGTCGTCGATGCCCGCGCGGCGCCGGCGATCGAAGCCGGCCATCAGCGTACCGTAGAAGAACACGAGATCGCGCACGACGAGAGGAAGCCTAACACGGCGGGCTGGTCCGCCGTAGCCGCGTCGGCGAAGGCGGGAATGGAAAAGGCCGGTCGCGGTGACCGGCCTTTCGTAGAAAACGCGGA
>Ga0310810_10010613_pt1 | contig 10728 bp, 9 predicted proteins | sample NCmetagenome_FD_207641 | JGI IMG/M metagenome (GOLD analysis project Ga0310810, IMG submission 207641) | Soil microbial communities from experimental microcosm in Duke University, North Carolina, United States - NC | ecosystem: Engineered > Artificial ecosystem > Soil microcosm > Unclassified ... | reverse complement strand
CGCACCAGGCCCGATAGTCGACGCACCTGCCGGCGCCGTGAAGGGCACGGCCGAAGGCGACCTGCGTGTGTTCAAGGGTATTCCCTACGCCCGGCCGCCGGTTGGGCCGCTGCGATGGCGAGCGCCAGTTCCTCTCGCGCGCTGGGCGGGCGTGCGCGCGGCCACCGAGTTCGGGGCGGCTTGCTTTCAACCGCCACCGCGGCTGTCCAGCATCTACGTCGGCAAGCCGGTCCCGATGAGCGAGGACTGCCTAACGCTGAACATCTGGACGCCCGCGAATGCGCGGAACGCACCGGTCTTCGTCTGGATCTATGGCGGTGCGCTTCAGTCCGGCGCCAGTCGCGACCCGATGTACGACGGCAAGCGCCTCGCCGCGCGCGGCGTGGTGGTCGTGTCGATCAACTACCGCCTCGGCGTGCTGGGCTGGCTCGCGCATCCGGAGCTCAGCAGGGAGTTCCTTGAGGGCATCTCGGGCAATTACGGCCTGCTCGACCAGATTCGCGCGCTGACGTGGGTGAAGGACAACGTCGCCGCGTTCGGCGGTGATCCCGCCAATGTTACCATCGCTGGCGAGTCCGCGGGTGCGCTCAGTGTCATGTACCTCATGACATCGCCGCTCGCGCGCGGCCTGTTCTCCAAGGGGATCGCCGAGAGCGCGTACATGATCTCGACGCCCGCCCTGAAAACCGCGGTACACGGGGCACCCTCGGCCGAGCAGACGGGGCTCTGGCTCATGCAGCAGCTGAAGCAGCCGGACCTCGCGTCGATGCGGGCGATGGGCGGCGAGCAGATCACGGCTGCCGCGGTTGCCGCGGGGTTCGCGCCGTGGGGCGCGATCGACGGCCACGTGCTGCCCGACCAGCTCGTGAACGTTTTCGATCAGGGCAAGCAGGCGCGCGTGTCGCTCCTGGCCGGATTCAACAGCGGCGAGATCCGCTCGCTCACGCCGCTGGCCCCTCCGGTGCCGCCGAGCGCCGCCGAGTACGAGAGCACGATCCGCGAGCGCTATGGCGATCTCGCCGATGCGTTCCTCACGCTCTATCCGTCCACGAATCTGCAGGAGAGCATCTTCGCCACGACGCGCGACGCGCTGTACGGTTGGACCGCGGAGCGTCTGGTGCGCAAGCAGTTCGCGTTAGGCGTGAGCGCGTACCTCTATCTGTGGGATCACGGCTATCCTGCCGCCGACGAGGCCGGGCTGCACGCTTTCCACGCGAGCGAGCTTCCCTACGTGTTCGGCACGTTCGACGGCACGCCGCCCAACTGGCCCAAGAATCCGGAGACGCCCGAGGAGCGTGCGCTCGCGGACGCGGTGGCCGACTATTGGACGAGCTTCGCGCGCACGGGTCGTCCCGAGGCCAGGAACGCGCCCGAGTGGCCGGCGTATTCGGCGGACCGACGCTATCTGCGCTTTGCCGCGATGCCGATGGAGGCTGGCAACCTGATGCCCGGGATGTACGAGCTCAACGAGACCGTGATGTGCCGGCGCCGGGCGAACGGGACGATGCCGTGGGGCTGGAACGTCGGCGTCGCCGCGCCGAAGACGCCGTCTGCGGTCGCGGGGTGCTAGCGTCGGTCGGCTCTCATTACACCCTGATTACGACTCATTGCTTTGTCCAGCTGCCTCGCGAAGGCAATGCATCCACAGGCCGTTGAACAAAGATCCCGGCTCGTTGCGCTACCACGTTAGGCCGTTCTGAAGCGATCCGGCGGATCAGTCCGATCTCGAGGCATCTGAACACCCCTTCGTCTGTGGAGCCGGCCTTCTCAGGTCGGGCATCTACGACGAAGGGTGTTCGGATGCAGCGGATCACTCGGATGCTGCGGATCCTTCCGCCGCCGTGAAGTCTCCGCTCGCAACGAGCTCGAGTCGTTTGCAATCTTATCCAATCGCCATCCAATTGCCGGATCGTCTCTTTGTTACGGCAATGACCGGAGCGTGATCGAGAACGGCAGGGACACCAAGCCTACCACGAAGTCGCCGCCCTTCCTGACGGTGAGGTCGGTCCCGGTCATATAGGAGATGTTGTCCGCGCCGCAATCGAGGCCCGTCGAAGCCACTCCGCCCGAGGTCATGCTCCACGTAGTTGTGGTGGTTCGCGTGATCAGTGCGTAACTCGCCCCCGCGTTGAGGGCCACGTTGAAGTAATTCACGTACGACACCTGCCGATCGCTGTGGGCGATCGTCACGTTATAACACAGTGACGTGCCGACGGTCATGTCCTGGATGCGCGGATTCCCGTTGTTCACGTGATCCGATTTGATCTTGAAGTTCCACTGGTTGGGAAAGGTGTGCACGAGCCCCGCCGGGTAACGCACGTCGAGCCGACGCTGAGGTGGCGTCGTCGAGCTGCCGTTCATGGGGGTGATCTGCAGGTTCCCCGGCGCGTCGATGACCACCCGCATGCCGCTGGCGCCGTCGACGTACTCGCCGAGGCTGTCGCTCCCGATCTGGAAGGCGGCATCGTCGCTCACCGTCATCGCCAGCCGGACGGAGTCTTGTGGCGGAGGCCCTCCCTTGGCGGGCCAAACGTCGGGGCCGATCGCTTTTGGGCCGGTGGGTACGGCATCGGGCGAGGCGCAGCTTGCTAGAAGGAAAAACGCTGTCGCGGCGAGCCCGCGATATTGGTGCGCGTGACGCATGGAACCTCCGTCCAACTTGTGCCGAACGACGTGGACACATTGGCGCTGTTTGCCTAACGTGAGCGCCAGCGGCAGAGAGCGCGGCAGCGCTACGAGCAGATGCTCTCGATGTCGTTGAAGTCCACCGTCACCTCGCCGTTGGCGTTCACGGTGAACTGGTAATGCTGGCGGAAAAACAGATCCGGAGCGCCTCCCTCGCCGTGGAGGACTTCGGTGTCGTTGCCACTCGAAACACGCGGCGTCCCGTCGCGGCCGTGGTCGGTCGTGTTGATGCCCTCGTGGAACGAGTAGGCGGCGCCACTCGTCAGGCCGCTTCCCGCTCCGTCGGCGTTGATGTGGAACGCGTCCGTCGTCACGCCGCTCTCGGAAACGGTAGATGTCAGGAGGAAATGGAACGTGCCGCTCACGTGCACGCGTTCGCCGCAACCAGGCACGTTGAACGCAAAGGGCCGATCGGTCTCGTTCGCGACAACGGAAAACGTCAGTCGAGGCGCTGCGGATACGTCCGTCGGCGCAGTTGCCGAGCGCTCACAGGCGATCAAGACCACTGCGGTACCAGTCAGAATGCGTCGAGACATCCGGAGGGCGGCTAGCACAGTGACCTCCACTGTTCGTGGGTTCGTCGGACGCCGGAGAGATGACGGTCGGCCGCGTGGCGGCCGCCTATGTCATCGATTGAACGGCGACGCCGAGGAACTTTGCGCGGCGGTCCCGAGGGCCACCGGAGCGCCGCGCCGTGCTAGCAGTTGTCCGTTCAGCGACTGATGGGGGGATGATCAGAACTCGCCGGACACGATCTGCATGAGCTCGACCCGCTCTCCGCTGGGTCCGACGAAGAACATGTTCTTCGCGACAGTTCCAGTCGACGTATTGACGGTCTGGATCGGAGTCAGATCCCGCCCGCCGGCCTTCCGAATGCGCTCGGCCGCCGCCGCGATGTCGCGAACGTCGACGCCGAGGTGCTGGTAGTATGGCGGCGGACCCGACCCCGGCGCCGGTCGCTCGGCCATCTCGAGCACGAATTCCTGCCCCGGGAACTTGAGCAGCGCCATCTTCACCGGGTGCGCGGTCGGCGTGCCGTTGGGCGGGGTCACGCTCAGCTCGGTGATGCGCTGTGCAACCTTGAGGTCGAACGCGGCGGTGTAGAACGCAACGGACGAATCCAGATTGGAGACGATGAGCATCACGTGATTGAAGCGCGGCGAGAGCGGAGCCTTCTTCGCGGGGGCAAACCCGGAGACCGCGATGATTGTCGCGAACGCGATCGCGGTGGCGAGACGGAAGTTGCGCGGGGGCACGTGCATGGATGCCTCGGGACTGCTGGTGGAGGAGCCGACCTGTGGGGACGGCGCGGGCGTTAGTCCGACTGGAGCGCCATTTTGGGGTCCACGCCGGCCGCGCGCAATGCGGGAATCCAGCTCGCCGCGATTGCCACGAACAGCAGCACGAGCGTCACCGTGGCGAACACCGCTGGATCGCGCGGCGACTCCTTGAACAGCAGCGGTGCGATCCATCGGCTCCCCGCCAGCGACACCACGCAGCCCAGGGCGAGTCCGAATACCGCGAACCTAACGCTCTCCGTCACCACGAGCCGCACGATCCCGCCTTTCGCGGCGCCGAGTGCGAGACGGACGCCAAGCTCGTGTCTCCGTTGCGCGACGTTGTACGCGATCACGCTATACAGTCCGACCGCGGCCAGCACCAGCGCCAACACGCCGAAGACCGTGAACACCCGGGCGCCGAGGATCCACGAGCGCCGATGCGCATCGACGATTTCCTCGAGTGGTGTCACCGTCACGAACGACGAACCTGGCATGTCGGCCTGTAGTCGCTTGCGCAACGGTTCCAGCACCTGCCGCACGTCACCACGCGCTCGAACGAACAGGCCACCATCGTCCGGCCGCCACTGCGCTGCCGGCAGATAGTAGTAGAACAGCTTCGGCTCGGCGTCGATCGACTGAGAGTGAATATCCTCCGCCACGCCGACGACGTACGTACACGGCATCGTGTCCGCGCCGAATCGAAAGCATTGGCCGACGGGATCCTTTCCGGGCCACAGCACCGCGGCCATCGCCTCGCCGACCACCGCGACGCGCGGTGCGTTCGCGCCGTCGCTGTTCTCGAAGCCGCGCCCTCTGACGATTCGCGTTCCCATCGTGACGAAGTACTCGGGCGAGACCGTGTTGAAGTCGAACTCCCCGCGCGCCGTCACGGAGTCGATGCCACTGACGAAGATGAGCCGGGATGACATACCAGCGAACGGGACCGCCTCCTGAAGCGTCGCGTGCGACACGCCGGGAACATCCTTCGTCGACGCGAGGAGTCGTAGCCGGAGTGCGACCATCGCCGCGCTGTCGACCTTGACGTCGCGCATCTGCAGCTCCACGAGGATGACGGAATCGGCGTCGAATCCGAGCCGGACATCGCGCACGTGGTGCAGACTGCGAACGAACAGGCCAGCCGCGACGAGGAGGATGACGGAGAGCGCGCTCTGCGTCAGCAGCAGGGCCGTCCGCAGCGCGGTGCGATGGTAGGTGCCTTCGCGTGCCCCGGATTTCAGGTCGGCCGTCACGGTGCCGCGCCGGAGATGGGCGAGCGGTGCGAGGCCCGTGAGCACGCCGACGCCTAACGTGATGGCCGCCGCGAACAGGACCGTTCGCGGGTCGGTGAGCAGCGGCACGTGGTCGCTCGCCGGCAGGAAGGTCACGCGAAGCACGCGACTCCCCCAGAACGCGAGCGCGAGCCCGCCCGCTCCGCCGATCAGCGCGAGGACGATCCCTTCCGTGAGCAATTGACCGAACAGCCGTGACCGACTGACGCCGAGCGCGACGCGGACGGCGATCTCGCGCCGACGGCGGATGGTACGTGCCAACATCAGATTGGCGACGTTCGCACAGGCGATGAGCAGCACAATCACGGTGACTCCCGAGAGCCAGACCGCAGCTCTTGCGACGCTCGAGCGCTCGGGGCCGCGTTCGGTGAGAATGGAGCCCGCCACCGCTCGCGGTCTGAGCTCTTTCAGGTCGAGCTCTCTGCGTTCCACGGCATACTGAGCCTCATAGCTCTGCCGAAGCGCGTTGGTGAGGTCGGCGGCCGCGGCCTTCACCGTGACGTTAGGCTTCCGTCGGACGATCGTGCTCAGCCCGAAGGCGTGGCCGTACGTGGTGGCCCACTCGCGCGGGCCTTCGCTCGCCGCGTACGTCGTGACCGGGATGAACGCGGCCGGTGGCCGGTAGGGCCAGAGCCCCACGAGCTCGTCCGGTGCGACGCCGATGATGGTGTACGTGACGGCGTCGATCGCCAGCGTCGAGCCGACGATGTCCCGACGTGCGGCGAACTGCGTCTCCCACAATCTGCGACTCAGAACCGCGACGGGGGCGGGCGAGGGCGGGGCATCCTCGGCGGCCGTGTAGTACCGTCCAATCACTGGCGGGGCATCGAAGAGCTCGAAGAACGAGGCGCTGACGACCGCGATGTTGCGCACGCGCGTCGCCTCGCCGGTGCCGACGGCGAGCTGTCGGAGCACGTAGGTCGCCGTCTGCGAGAACGCCGTGGAGTAGCGCGCGATGTCCGCGTTCCGAGCGTACTGCCCGCCAGTTTCGTGTTCGACGCCGTCCGAGGTTCGGTACAGGTAGACCCGGTGGACCGTCCCCGGATCTCTCATTAGCGCCGGTGGGCGAAACAGCAGGCGGTCCACGAGCGAGAACATGGCGGCGTTCGCGCCGATGCCGAGGGCGAGCGTCAGCGTGACGCCTAACGTGAACGTCGCGTTGTGTCGCAGATCGCGCAGCGTGTAGGTGGCGTCCTGCCAGAGCGCCTCGAGCGCAGGCCAGAGCCACACGGCGCGCGACGCCTCGCGCATGACGGTCTCGTTGCCCATGGTGCGGCGCGCTTGCGCCTTCGCGGCATCGGGCGCGAGCCCGCTGCGGAGGAGGTCGCGCTCGATCATCTCGCGATGGAAGGACAGCTCGTCCATCAGGTCGGTCTCGTTCGACCGAAGGCGCAGCCAGTAGGCCAGGCGGCGGAGCATGCGCATGGCGATCGTACCTCAGGCGAACTCCAGCACCAGCCGAATGGCCTCGACCACTCGCTCGAACTCCGCACGCTCGGCCGCCAGCTGCTTGCGTCCGGCGGCGGTGAGCGTGTAGAACCGCGCGCGGCGATTGTTCTCCGACACGCCCCATTCGGCCTTGATGTAGCCGTCCAGCGTTAGGCGCTGGAGGGCGGGGTAGAGCGAGCTCTCACCGACCAGGAACACGTCGCGCGACAGCTCCTTGACGCGTTGGGCGATGCCGTAGCCGTGGTTGGAGCCGCGGACGAGCGTGCGGAGAATGAGCAGGTCGAGCGTGCCGGGCAGGAGCTCGGCAGGCGCAGTCGGGCGCACCGGGCTGCTTCCATCGATAGACGATGGGAACAGTCATAACGCGCGCGCCGGTTGTCAAGACGGCTCAGTGCGCGCCGGCGGCCATGGCGAGAGCGCCGAGGATCAAGACGTAGAGCGCGACGAGCGTGCCGGCCAGCCCAGCGCCGGTCGCGCTGACCCACTGCCATGCTCCGCGCGCTCCACGCCAGTTCGCCACCCGCAGGCCGGCCCAACTCGCGGCCGCCGCCGCCGACGTGAGACACAAGATGTACCCACCGGCCGCGATCGCTCGACGCGCGAAGCCACCGGGTCGGAGGTCAACGACGAGCGGCTCACCGTACCCGGGCGCCGCGGCGAGACCAACGGCGAGTGCGACGACGATTGGCGTCACCCACGCGGCTAACCTTGCCACGCGCGATCCGGCTCGCGCGCGGAGCAGGAGGGACGCGTATGCGGCACACAACACGACAGGAACGGCGACCGTCAACACAGGTCGCGCGGAATCGCCGGCGGGTCGGAAGCCACCGCCGGTCCAGTCGGCGCCGCGCCGAGTGTACGAGAATTCCCGGGCCTCCGACGCGCGTACGCGAGTCGCCCCCGCGGGCCCGGCGTCGCAGCCGAACCGAATCTGAACCGTCTTGCGCTCGCCCACGACCGAGAGGCGCGTAGCCCATGCGCCGACACTGACCGGCCGCACCTCGCGCTCTCCGCGACGGACGGGACACGGCGGGAGGGAGTCAGCTGGCGGCCCGTTGGGCCGGAGGCCGAGCCAGTCGACCCTCGCACCGCCGTAACCCGCCGGGCTCACGCTGTCGCTGACCTGCTTGCCAACCGCCGCGAGCAGCGCCGATGAATCGGCACCGGGCGATTGCTGGGCTGGTTGCGCCGCGCGGGCGCTCGCGGCGGGGCGGATCGAGTGAACCATCCATGTCAAACGATCAGGCCGGCCCGGGCGTCACCTAACGTCAAGCGCAAGAATCGGGTGGCTTCTGCAAGGCGTCCACGCCAGCTTGCGGCGCATGCAGATCACAACGACGCATCCAGCCTGCTCGACCAAATGCACAACGTCATCGATCCCGCCATCCTGTACTTCGGGACGCCCGTCGTCCTCGTCAGCTCGGTCAACCCCGACGGCTCGCCAAATCTCGCCCCCATGTCATCCGCGTGGTGGCTCGGCCGCAGCTGCATGCTCGGCTTCGGCGCCCGCTCGCAGACGCCGGCGAACATTCAGCGTGCCGGCGAATGCGTCCTGAACCTGCCATCGGTGCACGAGGCCGCGGCAGTGAATCGGCTGGCACGGACGACGGCGTCCAATCCAGTGCCGCCCCACAAGCTCGCGATGGGCTATCGTCACGAGCCGGACAAGTTCGCGCTCGGTGGATTCACGCCGCTTCCCTCGCACGAGGTCGCGCCACCTCGCGTGGCCGAGTGCCCGGTGCACCTGGAAGCGGTGCTCGAAGCCATTCACCCGCTCGCCGTCCGGGATCCGCAGCGCCGCGGTGCGCTCCTCGCGCTGGAGGTCCGCATAACGCGGGTACACGTGGCGGAGGCGGTACGACTGCCCGGGCACCGGCATCGCATCGACCCCGATCGCTGGCGTCCGCTCATCATGAGCTTCCAGCAGTTCTACGGGCTCGGTGACCGCGTGCAGCCGTCGACGCTCGCCGAAATTCCGGAGGAATCCTATCGGCCTCGTGCAGCGGTAGTGCCTACCACTACGCAGGCCGCGTGAACGAAGCCACCGCCTGCGGCGGATCAACGGTCACCACTGTCCGGTAGGCGGGCGCGCGCTTCGGCGACCGCACGCTCGGCAACTCGCACATGTCCTACCGCCGCCTCTGTGTCCTTTCGCGCACGTTCGACGTCGGCGCGGCGCGCCTGCGCCTCGGCGTGCGCCTGCGCGAGCGCCTGCTCGGCGACGTCGAGCTTCGCCTGCGCGTCTCGAGCTGACTGCTCCAGGCGCTCCGACCGTTCGCGCGCGTCCGCAAGCGACGCCTCGGCTCGCCGCAGCTCGGCACGCGCGGCAATCGCGCGCTCGGCCTCCTGCGCGGCTCGCACTGCTTCCTGTGCACGCTGCTCCGCGTTAGGTGGTGCGGGAATCAGTGCGGTTGCCGGTTCCGGGGACGGAGCGGCTGATGGCGGCGACGGGACGCTGATCGTGATGGCCGAGAGGATATCGAGTCCGCCGCCGTCGGGCACGTCGACCAATCGGCCGGCACGCAGGTCGCTGAACGCGCTGGTCTCGCCGATCACCGCGTGCACGGCGGTCACGAGCGTGCTCGTGTCGATCGGCTGCCCCGCGCGGATCGCGACGCGCGCACCCGCAGCCGCCACGTCTCGTATCGCCGTGCGTACGTTGTCCATCGCGACGCGCAGCTCGGCACCGGACTGCGCGGTTTGCGCGGCACTGATGGCAGCCGTGAGCTGTTCGATGGGCGCGGGGTCCTCGTGGACGATGTTGTCGAGCACCCACGCCGTGCGGCTCGGCTTGCGCAGCGCCTTGACGCGGTCGGCGTCTTCGCGGCGCTTGGCCGAACGCAGTTGTTTGGCCAGCGCATCACGCCGGCTGACGAACTCCTCGAGCGGCCCGCGGTAGACCGCGAGTAGCGCCGTTTCGAGCTCGCTCGGCTCCTGTGATTCGGTCATGCGCGTCAACCTACCCCGCGAGCTCCCGCGCCAGCCATGCCTGCGCGAACCGTAGGTCGCGCATCGCCGTCGGTGCAGAGGTGCCGAGGACCTCGGCCGTCTCCTCGAGCGTGAGCCCGCCGAAGAAGCGGAGCTCCACCGCCTTCGCCTGGCGCGGGCTGATTGTCTCCAGCCGGGAGAGGACGGCGTCGAGCTCGAGCACCGTGTCGAGGTCTACCTCCGGCGCCACAAGCTCCTCATCGAGTGTCAGCTGCTGGCGGACACCGCCACGCTTCGCCGCGTTGCGCTGGTTGGCGTAGTCGATGAGCACGCGCCGCATCGTGCGCGATGCCATCGCGAGGAAGTGCGCCCGGTCCTGCCACTCCACTCGCTCCACGTCCACCAGCCGCAGATACGCCTCGTGAACGAGTCCCGTCGTGCCGAGTGTGTGGCCGGCTCGCTCGCCACGCAGCCGTGCCCGGGCGAGCTGCCGCAGCTCCTCATAGACGACGGGCAGGACGCGATCCCTCGCCTCGGGATCGCCTTCCCGCCAGCGGCGGAGCATCTGGGTGACGTCGGTCATGGAGCGGAGAAATCGACGTGTTTCGGGTGCGATGAAAAATCGGGGGGACGTTTGCCGCCATACAAGATGGAGCCGTGAACGAGCCGACCTGTCCCCAACTGGAGTCATGCCATGCATATCACCACTCGCGCCGCGCGCCGCCCGTCGTTCAGCGGCTATGCAGCCATCGCTACCCTGATCGTCCTCCCCGTCATCGCTGGCTGCAGCGAATCCAGCGCGAGCGAGACGAAGAACGCCATCGCCTACGCCGCTCCCGCGCGTATCGGCGACGGAACCGTCCGCACTTACGTCGTTCGGGATTCCCGCGGCATCCCGACGGCGCTCGGCGTCGAGCTCTCCGAGTCCGCGCTTCGCAACCTGCCGGCCACGCCGGTGTCGCTTCACCTCCCGTTCCCCAAGGAAGCGGGCTCGCAGTACACGTTCAACATGTTCGATTGGAATCCCGCCGGGCACGCGCCCAACCACGTGTATACGGTCCCGCATTTCGACTTCCACTTCTACGTGGCGGACGAAA
>Ga0310810_10010612_pt1 | contig 10728 bp, 10 predicted proteins | sample NCmetagenome_FD_207641 | JGI IMG/M metagenome (GOLD analysis project Ga0310810, IMG submission 207641) | Soil microbial communities from experimental microcosm in Duke University, North Carolina, United States - NC | ecosystem: Engineered > Artificial ecosystem > Soil microcosm > Unclassified ... | reverse complement strand
GCCGGATCATTTACCGGATCATTATTATGGAGCACCGGTGCCACGACTCCGTCAATCACTGTTACGACCGCGGGAACCTATACCGTTACACAAACTGTAAACGGATGTACGAGTAGTCCGGGTAGCGGGGTTGCGGCGCCGTTAAATGGAAATGTACCGGCACCAACGGTAACCGTAGTAAATAACTGCGGCAGCTCTACATTAACTGCCGGATCATTTACCGGATCTTTATTGTGGAGTACGGGTGCCACTACGGCTTCAATCACCGTTACGACCGCGGGAACCTATACCGTTACACAAACTGTAAACGGATGTACGAGTACTCCGGGCAGTGGGGTTGCAGCGCCGTTAAATGGAAATGTACCGGCACCAACGGTAACAGTAGTAAATAACTGCGGCAGCTCTACATTAACTGCCGGATCATTTACCGGATCTTTATTGTGGAGTACGGGTGCCACCACGGCTTCAATCACTGTTACGAACGCGGGAACCTATACCGTTACACAAACTGTAAACGGATGTACGAGTAGTCCAGGCAGCGGGGTTGCAGCGCCTTTAAATGGAAATGTACCGGCACCAACGGTAACCGTAGTAAATAACTGCGGCAGCTCTACATTAACTGCCGGATCATTTACCGGATCTCTTTTGTGGAGTACCGGTGCCACTACGGCTTCAATCACTGTTACGACCGCGGGAACCTATACCGTTACACAAACTGTAAACGGATGTACGAGTAGTCCGGGTAGCGGGGTTGCGGCGCCGTTAAATGGAAATATACCGGCCCCAACGGTAACCGTAGTAAATAACTGCGGCAACTCTACATTAACTGCCGGATCATTTACCGGATCTTTATTGTGGAGTACCGGTGCCACTACGGCTTCAATCACTGTTACGACCGCGGGAACCTATACCGTTACACAAACTGTAAACGGTTGTACAAGCGCTTCCGGTAGTGGTGTTGCAGCACCAATAAACTCGAATGTGCCTGCACCAACTGTTACCGTGGTGAATAACTGTGGTAGTTCTATATTAACTGCGGGGTCATTTACAGGATCTCTATTGTGGAACACCGGGGCAACTACTGCATCGATTACCATTACGGCGCCCGGTACGTACACTGTCACGCAAACGGTCAACGGATGCACGAGCGCTCCTGGTAGCGGTATTGCGGCACCGGTTAATGTGCCGGCACCGACTGTAACGGTAACTAATAATTGCAATAATAGTGAATTAACTGCGGGTTCATTTACGGGCTCAATATTGTGGAGTACGGGAGCAACAACGGCCACAATTGCAGTAACCACGCCCGGAACGTATACGGTTACACAAACTGTAAACGGCTGCACCAGTCCGGCCGGAAGTGGCACGGCGGCACCAAAACCGACTCCCGTATTATCAAGTAATCTGTCCGCTGCGGCCACCAGTGGCATAGCATTCAATTATACGCCGACAAGTAATGTAACAGGAACAACGTTCACCTGGACGCGCGCTGCAGTTGCAGGTATCAGCAATCCTGCTTCCAGCGGGACCGGTGCTATTTCGGAAACACTTACGGACACGACTGGTTCTCCGGTGAATGTGACATACGTATATACATTAACGGCCAATGGTTGTACAAACACACAAATTGTTGTGGTAACTGTGAATCTGCCGGGGATAGTGAATTGTACCATTAATGGCTCTTCCCTGGTGGCTGATTTCAACTCATCATCAATTCCAGTTGGAAGATATATTTGGTTTAATAGTTCACTGAATCCTGGTGGGTTCGGTTCAGGTAATTCTACAATAATAATGGATATCACAAATACGGTGATCACATTTACAGCGGGTGGCCAATTCTATGTGTTGAATGTGCCGGATGGCAGGATACGATTTGATGCGTCTGTGTCATCGGCAAGCACGCAATTCTTAAATGGAATATGGGAAACTACTGCCCCGCGTGGCTTTAGCAATTATGTGTTCATGAATGGTTTGTCATACCAGGTTCCGGTCAACTTCCCCGGCAACATCTCTAACGTAACGTGGTCAACCAACATCAGAATTAACAGAACCAGTACTTCTGTCAACTGGCGGTGGTCGGCAGCAGTATACACGACCTTCGCTGCGCATGCCAGCATAAATGTGAAGCCGATAACCAGTTCGTCGCAAAATCCTTATCCAAACTCCGATGCTGCCGGTACACCGGAGAATTTCAAATCCAGTTTGGTAGCTGGGGCAAGAGGTAGTGGCGGATCAAACTACACGGGTAGTTTTGTCGGTTCCGGAGGTATTACATGTTCAACCGTTGGTACCCGTGGAGTTGTGGATCCACTGATAACAAGGCAAACAATGACGGATCAATTAGACAAGCGTGCCACGGAGTGGATGCCTGTAAACAAAACATTGCAGGCGGAGGTGATGCCTAATCCAAGCAGTACATTCTTTAATCTTTCGATCAGGGGAAGAAATGAACTCCCTGTAACGATAAAAATAATGGACATGTTTGGGCGTGTCGTGGAAAGGCATGAACGGATCGCTGCAAATACCGTCCTGAAAGTTGGTTCAAGGTGGACTAATGGTTCATATTATGCGGAGATCATTCAGGGTGACCAACGAAGAATCATTAAAATTTTAAAAGCTAGATAGGTTAGGTTGTATTCAATTTCATTGGGCTTCTTGACGAAGCCCTTTGAATTTTATACCCTTCCATGTTCATTGGCATAAATAAACTGGATACAATTACCGGATCAGTGGCTCAATCGATCCTAAATACCTGCTAAAAACTGCGAATGGATGTATTCTGCAACATTGGCAAGCGATTTTGTTTGCTCAAAAACGGCGAGTTGCCGGTCCGCGCCGGTTCCCTTCTCGAGCATTTTGTGTACGTAGCCCACACGATGACGGCTGCCCAGGTGATCCAGAACCGGGTCTAAAAAATCTAACAACTCGTAAATCAGAGCCCTTGTATTTACTTCTTCTTCTTTCCCGAAATCGATGAGGTATCCATCCACACCATACCTGCTGGCCCTCCATTTATTTTCATTCAAAAGTGCTCTTGAATATTGGATGAAGTTGAGATTCTTTGACCGCAACATATAAATGCGCGCACACACTGCCTGGAATAAAGACGCGATAGCGATCGTTTCATCAACGGTCATCGGTATATCGCAAATACGAAATTCAACGGTGTTAAAAAATGGATGAACGCGAAGGTCCCACCAAATTTTTTTTGCATTGTCAATACAGTTTGTCTTTATTAACAGCTTTACATAGTTGTCATAGGCTTCTATGCTGTCGAAGGCGTCTGGAATACCGGTACGGGGAAATTTATCAAATACTTTGGTGCGGAAAGATTTGTAACCGGTCATTCTGCCTTCCCAAAAGGGTGAGTTGGTACTTAAAGCAAAAATATGCGGTAAGAAATAGCGGGTGGAATTTGCAATATGATTCGCCATTTCCCGGGTTTGCATACCCACATGCACGTGCAATCCGAAAATCAGGTTACTGCGGGCTGCTTCCTGCAATTCATTTACAATTTCATTGTAGCGAACATGATCAGTAATCAGCTGGCTTTCCCAATGACTGAAAGGATGTGTGCCACTTGCACCCATGGCCAGCCCCAGGCTATCCGCAATTCCGGAAATGGTCTTTCTCAATATAGATACATCTGCGAACGCTTCGTCAGCGTCGATACATATGTCGGTGCCAACTTCAACTACAGCCTGGTGCATTTCTGCCTTCACCTTGTCCTTGATCACTTTCTGACCTTCCTGGACAATTTTTTGCTCGTGGCTTTTCAATTCCTTCGTCACGGGGTCCATCACCATGTATTCTTCTTCCACCCCCAGGGTAAAGCTTTTGTAGTTTAGTACCATAAGTAGTTAAATAGAAATGGATACCTAATAACGCCCCTTAAAATATGGACACAACATATCAAAATCACCGGCTTTAAAATTAGAATCAATTTACACTAAAGCAGTTTTTGCACTACTTCTTTTCACATATTCTCCCCACGTAAGATTGTCACCATTTTCATCATGGTTTTGTGCTTTTTCAATGGCATAATTGGCAGCCGTTTCAACCACCCATTCAAAATTTTCTTCTCCCACACTTGTCCTTTCGGCATCAGGTGCCGGGTTGCAAAAATCAATTGCGTAGGGTACACCATTGCGGACGGCCAATTCGACCGTATTAAAATCATAACCGAGGTAACGGTTGATCCGTAATACGATGTCAGTCATTTGCTGAAGTCGTTCTGCCGAAGGTGCAAAATCGGCCACATAACGCAAATGATGCGGGTTGCGCGGCTCATAAGGCATTATACGAACATACTTTCCACCAATGCAATAACAACGATAGTATTCTTCAAAAACAATTTCTTCCTGGAGCAACATTACCAGGCGACCAGTTTCGCTGTGTTTTTTAAAAAAATCCTCGGCGCTGCCCAACCTGTACACATGTTTCCAGCCTCCGCCTTCGAAGGGTTTCATGTATGCCGGGAAGCCGACATAATTAAAAATGCTATCCCAGTCAAGCGGATAACCGAGATTGCTAAATGAATGACTTGACGTATCATGCGGGAGGTCCCTGGAAGGCAAAATTGCGGTGCGCGGAACGGGAACATCGATTTTTGTCATCAGGCAGTTGTTGAAATACTTGTCGTCGGCACTCCACCAGAATGGATTATTAATTACCGCGCTGCCTGTTACCGCGGCATTTTTCAACCATGTTCTATAGAAAGGAACATCCTGTGAGATGCGGTCAAAAATAACGGTATATCCACTGGGCATCCCTTGCATGGCTTTATCTATGATAACCGGTTCCGCAGAAATACCAGCTACATCTTTGCTATTCACCCTGGCCACAAATGCTTCCGGGAAGGAACGCTCTTTACCGTACAGGATTCCAATTTTTTTCATAACAGTTTTTTGTAAGTTAATATTTTGATTACGGCTGGATAGAATATTGAAGCGTAGGACAGGAGTAGCTCAGCCAAATTTATTTTTTCGACACCACATAAACAAATTAATGAACAAAGGTCTGGGCTTGTTTCATGGCTGATTACGATAAAGGTATTCAACATGAATACTTATTTTTGAAATTATGCAGCCAGTACAATCACCTAATGTAATTATAGAGAAGGTGTGGATCCGTTCGACATTTCTGGACAGGCAGGTTATTATCGATTTCTATCTTCCGGGCAATGCAAGTGTTGCAAATGGAATCGGGCTGTTGCTCATAAACGATGGACAGAACATGGAAGAGTTGGGCCTGGCAAAAATCCTTGAGAAATTTTATGATGCGAAGCTGGTCCGGCCCCTTATCTGCGCAGCTATCCACACCGGGCCCCAACGTAAAATGGAATATGGTGTTGCTTCAACTGCGGATTATCTTGGCAGGGGAGCCAGGGCGGGCTATTATACTTCCTTTATCATGAAGGAGCTATTGCCATACACGACTGCGAAGTTCTCCGGATGGGACCTTAAAGAAAAGGCTTTTGCAGGCTTTTCACTTGGGGCGCTGATGGCACTTGATATTGTATGGAATTATCCAAAAGAATTTTCTAAAGCAGGATTGTTCTCAGGTTCGTTTTGGTGGCGCAGTGTTGATCAGACGGAAGCTCATTATGATGATGATCTACATCGCATCATTCACCAGGAAATAAGAAACGGCAGATACGTCCCCGGACTGAAATTCTTCTTTCAATGCGGGAATATGGACGAAACAATGGATCGCAATAACAATGGTATTATTGATTCAATTGATGATACCATTGACCTGATTAAAGAATTAAAGGCAAAGGGCTATAACAATGTTGAGGACATCAAATACCTGGAAATGCCCGATGGCAAACATGATATCGCCACATGGAGTCGTGCGATGCCAATCTATTTAAAATGGGGATGGGGTAGTTAGCTGCACTGAAATTTCAGGTTTGAAAAAACACAATGCGCAATTATTTTGTTGTTGAATTTTCCCAAACTTTCACGACGTTTTCGAATTCCCAAAAAAAGTTATTGTGTAAATGAATTCCGTTGTATCTTCATAAGAGGATGTAATTATTGTACGTGCTAGCCATTACTGCGTACATCCTCATCGGCAGTTTTCTTCCGCCACTATTTTTCCAGACGATTGTTTGAGCCAGCAAAGGATGATTGACTTTACAGGCATTGATCACGGTCGCCTGGATAAAGGGGGAATAGCAGCAATTCCGGGCGACCCCTTTGCCTGTATTCTTTCTGAGCATGCCGAATTATGCTTATTATTCATTTAATTCTGCACGAGAATTAAAATTCCGGAACGCATTCTTTTGCTCACTCCTTAATGGAATACTTTTCGTTATTAGATGTTCAAGCACATTCTTCATACTGTGTTGCATAATTTGCCCTGATCGCAGGAGGGACAAAATATAAGACAGGCCAGTGGCGCTGTAGATCCCACACAAGGGCTCCCATTCTCCATTATTTGTAAAAACAATTGCACCGGACGTTGTTTGATGTTGATACCGGGAATACAATTCATTCAGCAGGTCCGGTTCCATAAGCGGCATATCACAGGCAAGTATAAAAAGATCCTCATAAGGGTATTTCAGATGGGAACTCAAAACTCCCAACAGCGGACCCTTGACAGCTAATGATGGCTCATCAACAATGAGTTCAACCGAAGGAAATTCTGATTTATAATGCGGATACTGATTGTAATTGACGGAGATTTTCACTGGAATGCCGAGCAAGCTCAGATTTTCAAGAGCTCTTTGCGTCCACGTTTTCTCATTCAGGATCAGGAGTCCTTTGTCGCTCCCCATCCGTGTACTTTCACCGCCGCAAAGGATGATGCCGAGCATTGTTTAATGTTAGAGATTTTGGAGAAATGAGATATTGGATGCTGGATACTGGATTCTAGATGCTGGATGCTGGATACTGGATGCTGGATACTGGATGCTGGTGACTGCGAGTGCGGAGCGTGAAGCAGGATACTGGATACTAGATTCCGGATATTAGATATTTTGGAGTTTCTTGCCTGCATCTTGGTTATTCCTTGTCCCTTGTTCCTTTTACCTTGTTCCTTGTACCTTGTCCCTTGTGCCTTGTTCCTTTTACCTTGTTCCTTGTACCTTGTTCCTTGATCAACCATCCAGGTGATGTGGTTTTGTATCCGCATGACCGAGGCTTTTGCCGGGGTTTACGAAATCCCGCACCAATTGTTTCAATTCTTTTATTTCCGGGAAGCCGCCATAATCCTTTCGGTCAAATATTTTCTTGTTTTCGAGGCTAATGTGAAAGTCACCATTTACTTCGCTTGGCTTCAATGTAACGGCTCCCAGTTCATTTTCAAAAGTGGTTAAAAATTCTTGTGCCATATATGCTGCCCGCAGCAGCCAATGACATTTTGGACAATACTCGATAGTAATAGTGGGTTTCATGTATCAAATATTTTGGCTTGAAAGAAAATGAATCAGGCCTAAATTTACCTGTAATTTCCCGTTCTTATTTAAGCAAATGTATTCTCAGATCAATTGAAAGACGAAATTGCCGGCGCCTTATGCCATTCATAAATCAACTATATATCTACCCTGTAAAATCGCTTGGAGGAATAGCAGTGGACAAAGCGCTGGTCACCAACCGGGGCCTGCAGTTTGACCGCAGGTTCATGCTGGTGAATGAAAATAATGCTTTTATAACCCAGCGCCTTCAGCCAAAACTGGCTTTATTCAGAACAGCAATCGAACGAGAAATTCTCTTAGTTCACTATAACGGCAGCAATGACGAAGTGCTTTCTCTGCCCCTCATTCCCGAGCCTTCTGCAGAAAGGGTAATAGTTAACATATGGGATGACCTTTGCGAAGCTCAATTTGTGAGTGAGCAAGCTAATAACTGGTTTTCAGCTAAGCTCGATACAGCATGCCGGCTCGTGTATATGCCTGAATCCACTCAAAGGGCAGTCGACAGTGGCTACGCTATCGACAAGGATATTACCAGTTTTGCGGATGATTTTCATGTTTTGCTGATCGGGAAATCCTCACTCGATGATTTAAACAATCGTCTGGAAAAATCGCTGCCTATGAATCGGTTTCGCCCAAATATCGTGATGGAGGGAGGAAAGCCATTTGAGGAAGACACTATGGAGGAATTTAGAATAAATGGGATTGATTTTTGCGGGGTAAAGCTGTGTTCGCGCTGCGTGGTGACTACTATTGACCAGGAGACGGGGTTCGCCGGTCGTGAACCATTGAAAACTTTGGCAACATACAGGTCATTTAGCAACAAACTGTTTTTTGGTCAGAATGTTTTGTGTCGCGGAGAGGGTATGGTAAAAATTGGCGATGAGATCAGGATCGTCAAAACTAAACCTGCGCTGGTGTAAGGTTGCGGAGACAATACTTCAATGCTGGCAACGATTTGCTTCGCATAACCGTTTTGGAAGAGAATTACTTTAATTACTGAGCTTCCCAAAAAATGTCGGACAGGCCAGATAATACAATTGCTATCCCGGAATTAGCCGTCCGCTCGGCAGCGGAAAAAGGTGTTCTTCGCATTTTGGCATACTTCGACATATTTCAATATCCACTCACTAAAAAAGAGATCAGGCAATTCATTCCCGATTTTTTTTCTGATGCAAAGCTCGAGCCTGTATTACAATCCATGCTTTTAAATAAAATTGTTTTTTTACATAACGATTTTTATTCATTACATGATAATCCTTTGTTGGCCTATAGAAGGAAAGAAGGAAATTCCCGGGCAAAAAAATTAATCCCCCAAGCATATTCAATAGGAAATTTTCTATTTCGATTCCCTTTTGTAAGGGCAATAGCCATCTCAGGATCACTGTCAAAGGATTTCGCGGATGAGAATGCAGATATTGATTTTTTTATCATTACGAAAGCAAATCGCCTATGGATTGCCCGTACGATTATGCATCTTTTTAAAAAACTAACCTTTATTACGGGGCACCAGCATTATTTCTGCATGAATTATTACATCGATGAAGAAGCCCTGCTGATCCAGGACAAAAATATCTTCACAGCGATAGAAATCGGCACGTTGCTGCCCGTGAGCGGGTATCAAACGTTGAACGAATTTTTCGAAATGAATAAGTGGTCTTCTGAGTTTATCAATGCCACGGCGAAATTAGATGTGCCGGTTGCGATTAAGAAAGATGTTAAACCCTGGTATAAGAGTTTTTCTGAATGGGCTTTTAATAACAGGTTTGGCGATCATATAGATGAGTGGCTTATGGCTGTTACAACTCGTCGCTGGCAAAAGAAGAATGACAAGGGAATACGAAATAAAAACGGGCGAACGATGAACCTTGTTACCGGCAGGCATTTTTCACGGTCAAATCCTGGTGCCTTCCAGGAAAAGGTATTGTTTCTGTACAAGCAGAAATTAAATGACCTGAAGCTATCATAAAGCAAGTTATTTCCCATTCTTCCTGAACGAAATAATATAGTAGTCGCCTATAACGTTCCATGGCCATCTTGTTTTCAATTTATCTTCATGCTTAACAAGTCTTTTAAAAAACGAAGTATATTTTTCGGCAAAACCATGAAGGTAGGAGGGAGGGACAATACTACATAGACCTTCTATCCCGATCAGCGAAAAAGAATTTCTCAAATGCTTTTTGATAAACGAAGGGTTATAGTACCAGCAGCGGAAATATTCGCCTTCAATATGTGCTTTGGTTCCTTGTTTACCTGAAAGCCTCCTGAACGCTGTCCTGAATTTTCCTTTGAAAAGCAGTACAAACTCCCACAGGCAGAATTTCGGGAGGATGACCATTGTCGCAATACCTCCCGGTTTCAATAAAGAATCGAGTGATAATAAAACTTTGTCTAATTGGTTTGTGCAGTTTAATCCGGCAAAATTGGAAAAGATCATATCATAGGGCCCCTTGTCCGACAAATTTTCAAGATCGGTAAATGAGCGAAGCTCACAGGAAATGTTTTTTTTAACGTTGTGTTGCTTTGCCTTTTCAGTAAGCAGGTTTTGCATCAAAACGGAAATGTCTGTGGCGTGAATCATATGCCCTCTCTTTGCCAGGAAAATGGCATCATCGCCGGTGCCGGAGTTTAATTCAAGAATACGTGAGTGCGGTTGAAGCAATTTGGTGACGTGTTCCCGGACACGTCGCCGTTTGTATTGAATGATCGCGTCACCCGAATACAGGTCGTCAAACAGGATTGCCTGCTTATTGAATGCCGCTGCCGCGGCCCTTTCGTTGATTGTATCTATTCGTTCATCCATACTGCTGTTTTCTCCAGCGAATTAAGTTTTTGCTTATCGATCCAGGCGGCCGGTGCATAATATAAAAAGGAAAGTGCTTTTTTAATGGTGAATGCCGTGATTGCAGATGGTGTGGCAAACAGGTTTTTCAATTGCTGTATGGCCACGTGTTTGCGATAGCTTTTGTGTACGTAGCGGTGAAGCTGTTTGTAAAAGGCAGGTGCGTATGTATTTCTAAACATCAAGGCCAGCTCGTCTGAGTCTGTCCAGTTTGTCTTTTCTTTCAAATCATTTTTTACTCTTTCATAAAAGAGGGTCCCGGGAAGTGGATAAGAAACGGAGATACCGATTTCAAATGGGGTAAGCTCGTTGATCATATGGATGGTTTTGGCAATATCGTCTTTTGTTTCGCCCGGGTAACCAAATTGAATGAAGAACGATGGGTGAATGCCGTTATTCTTTAAGAGCCGTGTTGCCTGGTAAATTTGTTCTACCGTAGTGCCTTTGTCCATAGCATCCAGTATTT
>Ga0310810_10010609_pt1 | contig 10730 bp, 11 predicted proteins | sample NCmetagenome_FD_207641 | JGI IMG/M metagenome (GOLD analysis project Ga0310810, IMG submission 207641) | Soil microbial communities from experimental microcosm in Duke University, North Carolina, United States - NC | ecosystem: Engineered > Artificial ecosystem > Soil microcosm > Unclassified ... | reverse complement strand
GCTCAGTTGCCTGAATCGCTCGTCGTCGGGATCGTTCGCGAGGCAATCGAAGTCGCCATCATGGTGAGCCTGCCGATGCTGCTCGCCGGTTTGGTTGCCGGCGTGGCGGTGAGCATCTTCCAGACGGTCACGTCGATCCAGGACAACGTCCTCGCGTTCATCCCGCGCGCGGCGGCGATCTTCGCGGTCTTTGCGCTGACCTTTCCCTGGATCCTGCGCGTGGTCACGGGGTTTTCGCATGACCTCGTCGCGCGCCTGCCGGAGTTCATCCGGTGATCGACCTCACCGCCGTCATCAGATTCGGTTTGCTCCTGGTGCGTCCGGGGATGCTGGTGATGGTCGCGCCGGCCCTCGGGGGAACATTCGCGCCCACGCAGATCAAGGTGGCGACGACGGTATTGCTGGCGCTCGTGCTTGCCCCCACGGTCGCGGTGCCCTCGGCGAGCAACGACGTATCACTGACGCTGACCGTCGCGCGTGAGCTCGTGATCGGGCTGTCTCTCGGCCTTGCCGTGCGGGCGATTATCGGCGCCGCGGAGCTCGGTGGACATCTGAGCGGCTACCAGATCGGCTTCTCCTACGCTGCGACGATCGACCCGGTCAGTGGCGTGCGCAATTCCGTGATCACGTCGCTCTACGGCCTGCTCGCGATGCTCGCGTTCTTCGCTGTCAATGGTCACCATCAAATCCTGCGCGCGCTGGTCGCCTCGTACGACGGCCTGCCAATCGGTGGCGGTCATATCGACGCGTCGATCCTCACCAGCGTGCGCCAGATCTTCGCGCTGATCTTCACCGTCGGTGTACGGCTCGCGGCGCCGCTCGTCCTCGTGCTGCTCATCGTCGAGCTCGCCATCGGCCTGGTATCGCGTTCCGCGCCGTCGCTGAACTTCATGGTGATCGGCTATCCCGTGCGCGTGGTCGTCGGCTTGATCGTGCTTGCCGCGATGGTCGGCACTGTCCCGCAAGTCATCGCCGCCGTCGTCGAGCGGTCGGTCGCCATCGGCCTGGACCTGGCGGCCGCGTTCAAGTAGCCCCATGTCGCAGGAGCGCACAGAGAAACCCACGGCGAAACGCCTGGGCGACGCCCGAGTGAAGGGGCAGGTCGCCCGCAGCCGCGATCTCGCCATGGCGGCCGCGTCGATCGCCGCCACCATCGCTCTGGCGAAGCTGGGCGGACGGCTGATCAACGGATTGGCGGAACACCTGGCGTCGGACCTCGCGCACTTCGGAGACGCGCCGCTGAAGGAAATCTCGGCGGGCGACATCAACGCGCGAGTGATTCACGGTGCCGGTCTCATCGCTCTGCTGGTCGGCCCGATTGCCATCGCCACCATGGTGGTGGGTGTCGGCACGCTCGGCATGCAGGGCGGCTGGGTATTCGCCCCGAGCGCGCTGCAGCCAAGCTTCGCCAAGCTCAATCCGGCAAATGGGTTGAAGCGCCTGACGATGAAGCAGTCGGGCATCGAGACGCTCAAGGCGCTCATCTCGGTGAGCGTGATCGCGTACCTCACGTGGTGGGTGGTCGGCGCCTTCGTCCCTCAGGCTCCGCAGCTCGCGTGGTTGACGCCGTTCGCGGCGGCGACGCTGGCCTGGTCGCACACCGACACGCTGCTCTGGCGCGTCGCGTGGGCGCTCGCCGTCCTCGCCATCGGCGACTACGCCCTGCAGAAGTATCGCTTCCTCTCCTCGCTGAAGATGACCAAGCAGGAGGTGAAGGACGAGCACAGGATGATGGAGGGAAGCCCCGAGAACAAGCGGCGTGTCCGCCGGGCGCAGTTCGCGATGATGCGCCGGCGGATGATGAAAGACGTCGCCCGCGCAACCGTCGTCATCACCAACCCCACACATTTTGCCGTCGCGCTCGAGTACCGGCGCGACACGATGGCCGCGCCGATGGTGCTCGCGAAGGGCGCCGACCACGTGGCGCTGCGAATCCGCGAGGAAGCGCGCGCCCACGGTGTGCCGATCGTCGAGAACAAGCCGCTCGCCCAGGCCCTCTATCGCACTGCCGAAATCGGCCAGACGATCCCGGGGCCGCTCTTCGGCGCGGTCGCCGAAGTGCTGGCCTACCTCGTACGAATCAAACAGTTGATGCTCTGATATGGCGACACCAGGAAGGCCCCATCGTGCCAGTCATCTGATCGCGCCGATCGCCGTGATGGCGGTCGTCCTGCTGATGATCGTCCCGCTGCCGACGATCGTGCTCGATCTGCTGCTGTCGATCGACATCGGGCTGGCGGTCGTGCTGCTGCTCACCGCGATCTACGTGCGGCAACCGGTCGAGTTCTCGGTCTTTCCCTCGTTGCTGCTGTTGCTCACGTTGATTCGTCTCTCGCTCAACGTGGCGTCCACGCGCCTCGTGCTGCTCAATGGCGGCGACGGTGTGGAGGCGGCGGGCAACGTCATCATGGCGTTCGGCCAGTTCGTCGTCGGCGGCAACTTCGTCGTCGGCATCGTCGTGTTCCTGGTGCTCATCGCCATTCAGTACATCGTGATCAACCACGGCGCGGTCCGCATCTCAGAAGTCACCGCGCGCTTCACCCTCGATGCACTGCCCGGACGGCAGATGGCGATCGACGCCGATCTGTCATCCGGCGCCATCACCGATACCCAGGCGCGCGAGCGACGCGATCGGCTGCGGCGCGAAGCGGACTTCTACGGCGCGATGGACGGCGCGATCAGGTTCACGCAGCGCGACGCGCTCGCCGCCGTCCTCATCACCGCCGTCAACATCGTTGCCGGGCTCATCATCGGCGTGTTCCAGCACGGGCTCGATCTGGCGACGGCGGCCGAGACCTACACCATCCTGACGGTGGGTGAAGGGCTCGTGACGGCGATCCCCGCGCTGCTCGTCTCGATGTCAGGCGGTCTCATCACCACGCGGGCGGCCGCGGAATCACACCTCGGCGAAGAAGTCGCTGTGCAGTTGCTCGAGCGATCGCGGCCGCTTGGCGTCGCCGCCGGTGTGCTCACGTTTCTGGCGCTCATCCCCGGTCTGCCAAAGCTCTCGTTTCTGATCGTCGCGGCGGTCCTGGGCGCGGCAGCGTACGCCGTGCGTACCCGGCCGGCTGAAGATGCCGTCCCCGAGCCGAATGCGCCGCCGACCGATGCCGCGGAAACGGTGATCAGCGTCGATCCGCTCGGCGTCGATGTCGGCTACGCGCTCGTGAGTCTCGTTGACGAGCGCCAGAACGGAACGCTGCTGACGCGCGTGCGATCGATTCGAAAGCAGATCGCCACCGAAACCGGCCTCGTGGTGCCGCCCGTGCGCATCGCAGACAACCTCCAGCTCGGACCGCGCGCGTACAGCATTCTCGTGAAGGGAGTGGAAGTGGCACGAGGCGAGCTCTACCCGGAACGGCTGCTTGCCATCAACCCGGGATCGGTGACGAGGACGATCGAGGGAACGCCGACGAAGGAGCCGGCGTTCGGATTGCCCGCGACATGGATTGCACAGGACCTGCGGGAAGCCGCGTCGGCGGCTGGCTACACGGTGGTCGACGCGACCACGGCGCTCTCGACGCATCTGTCTGAAACCATCCGCGCGTTCCTGCCCGATCTTCTGAGCCGGCAGCAGGTCAAGGAAATGGTGGACCAGGTTGCGCAGTCGTCGCCACGCCTGGTCGAGGACCTCGTGCCGAAGCTCGTCTCGCTCGGCGAGATTCAGCGCGTGCTGCGCCAACTACTGCGCGAACGCGTGCCGGTGCGCGATTTGGCAACGATTCTCGAGGCGATCGCGGATGCCGCGATGGTCACCAAGGATCCCGACGCCATCACCGAGGCCGTTCGTGGCGCGATCGGCCGCGCCATCTGCCGCCCCTATCAGACGGAGAAGGGCGAGCTGCCGGTGATCGGAGTTGCTCCGGTGCTGGAGGAGCGACTCCTGGCGTCGCTGGTCCGGACGGATCACGGCGCGGTCCTGGCGCTCGACCCGCAACAGGCCCAGAACATCGCGACTCGCATCGCCCGGGCACTCGAGCAAGCGGTGGCACAACCCGTGCTGCTGTGCTCTCCAACGCTCCGGCCTCATTTGTGGAGGCTGTTTGCGCGGGTGCTGCCGCACCTTGGCGTGCTGTCACACAACGAAGTGCCGGCACATATTCCGGTCGTCTCGGTAGCGACCCTCGACTGACATGCATTTCAAGCGTTATCGCAGGCCTACGCTGAAAGACGCGCTCCGCGCGGTCCGGGAAGATCTCGGCGCAGACGCCCTCGTGCTGTCGACTCGTGAGGTCACAGCGACCGGCGTGCGCGGCATGATCGGACGCCGCGAAATCGAGGTCACGGCGGCGGCGGCGGAACGGCAAATGGTGCCGGAGAGCCGACACTCCGATCCCGAACCGGTCGCTCCGTTGGCTCCGCGCCGGTCGGGTGCCGAGAGAGCAATCGACCAAATCGCAGCCAGACTTGAGGCCGGCGGACTCTCCCGGGACCTGGCGCGCGATATCGCCACATCTCACCCGATGGGGCGGCGGCGCGGCGCCGACAGCGAGAGCCTGAAAGCGACGCTGACTCGCAGCCTCTCATCACTCGCGAGTGGCGACGAGCCCTACGCGCCAATCGAAGTGTTCGTCGGCCCGCCTGGCGTGGGGAAGACGACGACCATCGCCAAGATTGCCGCGCAGGAACGTGCACGCCAGGGACAGCGGCTGGCGCTGCTCGCGGCTGACGGATTTCGCGTCGGCGCCATCGAGCAACTGCGGCTCTACGCCGACATTCTCGGCTCGCCATTCACTGCGGCGCGCACGCCCGACGAATTCGCCCGGGCCCTCGACCTCGCTCGCCGGCCTCTGCTCGTGGACACCGCCGGCCGCTCACCGTCTGACGATGTGTCGAAGGACATGTTTCGAGTGCTGAGCGCTCGAGCCGATGTGCGCACGCATCTGGTGATTCCCGCAAGTACCCCAGCGAAGTCGGCCGAGCAGATGCTCGAGCGCTTCGCTGATGCGCGCCCCCATCGTGTGGTGCTGACGCGCCTCGATGAAGCCGACACAATCGGCCCACTGGTGGGCCTGCTTCACGCGCGACGTCTCCCGCTGTCGTTCTTCGGCACTGGCCAGACCGTGCCGGCCGATTTGCAGCGTGTGACGGCGCCGGTGCTGGCCGACTGGGTGATGGGCGAAATGGCGCAAGGAGCGGTGGCGTGATGCGGGGCGCAGGCACCAGCAATGCCGCCACGGTGCTCGCAGTGACGAGCGGCAAGGGTGGAGTCGGCAAGACCAACGTGACGGTGAACGTCGCGTTGTCGCTGGCGCGGCTCGGCTACCGAGTCGGCGTGATTGATGCCGACTTCGGGCTCGGCAACATCGACGTGATGCTCGGTCTCACGCCTGAGAACCACATCGGTCATCTGCTCGCCGGCGAGAAGACGCTGAACGACATCGTGCTGCGCGGGCCGCGCGGGATCGAAGTCATCCCCGCCAGCTCGGGGCTGCAGTCGATTACGTCGATGACCTCGGCGCAGCGCAGCACGCTGCGCGACATGCTTCAGACCTTTGCCACTCGTCACGAGTTCCTGTTGATCGACACGGCCGCCGGCATCTCGGACAACGTCGTCGACACCCTGCAGATGACCGAGCGCGTGGCGCTGGTCACCTCGCTCGAGCCCGCGGCGGTGGTGGATGCCTATGCGACCGCGAAGATTCTCACGCAGACATCGCCAGAGACCGAGATCGGCGTGATCGTCAACGCCGTTCGCGATGGCGACGAGGCGGGGCTGGCGTTCAAGCAACTCGACGTGGCGGCGACGCGCTTCCTGGGTCGCAGTCTCCGCTACTACGGCTTCGTGGCCGAGGACCGCGCCGTGCGCGATTCGCTGTTGGTGCAGCGCGCCGTCGTCGATCATTTGCCGCAGGCGGCGGCGAGCCGCTGCTACCGCATTCTCGCGTCACGTCTTGCGGGCCTCGGCCGCGGACCCGGCGGCCTGCGCCTGGCGGTCGGCGCGTCACGGCAAGACGGCTCGACGGAGGTGTCCCGGTGCGCTTGAAAACGTCCGATGCGGTGCGCGTGAAGACGTCCGGTGCGGCGCGCGTCAAGACATCCACGGCGGTGCAGGCCACCAGTGCTGGCTCCGATGTGGATGCGCGCGATCGTCTCGTGATGGAGCACGTGCCGCTCGTGAAGACGCTCGCGCAACGGTTGGCCCAGCGCCTGCCGTCGCAGGTCGAGATGAACGATCTGATCAGCGTCGGCGTGCTGGGGCTCATCGACGCCGCGAGCCGCTACCGTCCGTCGCTCGGCGTCCCGTTCGACGCCTTCGCGCGGCGGCGCGTCAATGGCGCGATGCTCGACGCGCTGCGCGAGCTCGATTGGGCGCCTCGATCGCTCCGCCGTTTGCGCCGCGAGATGGATTCGGCCGTCGCATCGCTGCGTCACCGTCTTGGACGCGAGCCACACGAGGCCGAGATCGCCGACGCCATGGACCTCTCCGTTCCCGCCTACGAGAAGGCACTCGAGCAGTTGCGCACCCTCGAAGTGGGATCGGTACGTCAACTGGATGCGCCGACACCGGATGGAACTCCGCTGATCGAGCTCTGTATCGATGCGGCCGACGATGCGGTCACGCAGCTCGAACGCAAGGAGTTGAAGCTGCACCTGGCGTGCGCGATCGAAGAGCTGCCCGAGCGCGAGCGGCAGATTCTCGCGCTCTATTACCAGGAGGAGCTCACCCTCGCTGAAATCGGCGAAGTGATCGGCGTCTGCGAGTCGCGCGTGAGTCAACTGCGCTCGCTGGCCATCACCCGGTTGCGAACGCTGCTGCGCCGGTCGCTCGGTCTGCTGGAGGTACGGCAGTGAGCAAGATTCTCTCGCAGGACGAGATCGACGCGCTGCTCGCGTCCTCGTCGGTGGCCGCCACGGAACGCGCGACCGAACCGGTCGACCCCGGCTCGTCGAGCGGCGTCGTCATCTACAACTTCCGCCGGCCCGATCGTATCTCGAAGGAGCAGCTGCGCTCGCTGCATTTCCTGCACGACCGGTTCGCGCTGAACGTCTCGACGTCGCTGTCGGCGTTCCTGCGTGCGATGACGGAAGTGAGCATCGTGTCGGTCGAGCAGTTCGCGTACTCCGAGTTCCTGATGTCGCTGCCCGACCCGACGGCGTTCTACGCGGTGAGTCTGAGCCTGTTCGATGGCGTGGGTGCTCTCGAGATCAACCCGTCGATCGCCTTCACGATGGTGGATCGGCTGATGGGAGGTACCGGGCAGACGCCGGGGCCCAATCGCGCACTGACGCTGATCGAGCAGAACGTCGTCGATTCGGTGGTCAACCTGATGCTCGACAACCTGACGGAAACGTGGCGACCGGTGGCCAACATGGAGTTCCGCATCCAGGCGCGCGAGACGCGGCCGCAGATGCTGCAGGTGACCGGGCCGACGGAAATCGTGATCCTGCTGGTCTTCGACATCCGCATCGCCGAGACGCGCGGGATGGTGAACCTCTGTATCCCGGCGGCGGCAATCGAAGCCGTCGGCGAAGCCTTCGAGCAGGGATGGCAGCGCACGCGCAAGCAGCCGACTGCCGACGAAGAGGCCTGGTTGCACGCCAATCTCGGTCGCGTGCAGTTGCCGGTCACAGCGCTCCTCGAAACCACGCTGTCTGCCCGTGAGCTGATCGCGTTGAAGCCGGGAGACGTGCTGTCGCTGGGCCACGCGGCGCAACAGCCGGTTGACGTGCACATCGGGCAGATCCGCCGGTATGGCGGGCGCCTCACGCAACAGGGCAGGAGTGCGGGCGTGCTGATCGAATCGTTGACCAAGACGCCGGTGCAGCAAGGAGCCGCCGCATGACCGCCGCATCGTTGAATCGCGAACTGTTTGCGGCCCTCGTCGAGGAGCTCGGCATCGTGGTGGGCGCGATGATCGACGCACCGGCAACGACGGCGCCCGGTGCGCCCGCGATGGGGCGGCAGTGGATCGCCGATGTAAAGGCAGAAGGCGAGGTGAGCGGCGCGATCACCGTCGTGTTCGCTCACGATGGCGCGACGGCCGTCACCCGCCTGATGACCGGCATCGAAGGCGCGATCCCGGACGAAGCGCTCCTCGACACCTTGCGTGAGGTGCTTGCGCAGGCCGTGAGCGCCCTGGCCCTCAAGCCGGTCGCGCGCGGCGCCAAGCTGTCGATCACCGGCGTCGTTCCCGGCGAAGGCAAGGTGCCAGAAGGCGAGTGGTCCGCGTACGCGATCGCCGCGGAGAAGCTCTCGTCGCCGCTCGCTGTCACCGCGTGGGGCAGCGTGGCCGTCGCGCAGGCCGCGGCCCCGAAGCCCGCGACCGCACCGAGGCCGGTGGCGGCGCCAGCGGCGCCGGCCGCGCAGAAGGCGGAGGCGCCAGGTCCGCCACTCGACGACCGCATCGACGTCCTTCTCGACATCGACTTGCCGCTGGTCGTGCGGTTTGGTCGAACCGAGCTCCCTCTGAAGGCGTTGACGCGGCTCGGTCCCGGATCGGTCATCGATCTGGGCCGCTCACCTGACGATCCGGTGGAGGTGCTGGTCAGCAACCGCGTGGTCGCGCGCGGTGAAGTGGTCATTGTGGCGGGGAGCTACGGGATCCGCATTCTGGACGTGGTCAGTCAGCGCGAACGCGTGCGCTCAATGGAGGCGTAGTCGTGGAGATTTATCTGTGGTCGGGTGCGGGGCTGTTGTTGCTGTCGTTGCTGGCTTCGTTCCGCATGCATGTGCTCCAGCATCGGCGTTTGGCCAAGCTCGGCGATCGCATGGCGCAGCTGACAGCCGGGATCTCGTTGCTGACCGACACCGTCGAAGGCGGCCTGCGCGACGTGGCGCAGGAGATTGAACGCCTCGCCGCCGCGAAGGCTGCCCCCAAGCCAAAGGCGCGCGCCGCGACACAGCGTCGCGTGTCCACGGCCGCGCGTCGTGGGCGGTCGGTGCAGGACATCGCGGCGAAGGAACAGATGTCGGAGAGCGAAGTGCGCCTGCGCCTGCAACTGGCCGGGGCCGCCGCCGCCGGCAAGGAGAAGGCGCATGCCACGGTGCGCTGACGGGACGTGCGGCCGCTGGCGGCCGGACCTCACGTCGATCGAAGGATTTGCCCGCGCAACCGTCGGCCGGGTGGGCGCGCTGCGATTCAACGGACTGTGGTACTGCTCGCGCGCCTGTGTCGAGCGGGCGGCGCGCGCCGGCCTGCACGAGCCGCCGTCGCAGGCGACGCGCCGGTCTGGTCTGCCACCGATCAAGCTCGGAGTTCTGCTGCGGCATGCCGGTGCGATCACGCAGTCGGAGCTCGAGACCGCGCTGGCTGCGACCGAGCGGACGGGGCTGAAGATCGGTGAACAACTCGAGCAACTCGGGTTCGCCACGCCGGCAGAAGTGCTTCGCGCGCTGGCGACGCAGGCCGGTGTCAGCTATCTGACGGCGTTCGACGTCGCACGCGTCGAGAACGGGCCGGCCTCGTTGCCAGAGGGAACCGTTCGTGCGCTTGGGCTCGTGCCGTTCGAGTCCGACGAGGTGCTGAAGCGTTTGTCGGTCGTGTGCGCGGCGCCGGTCCCCCGGGCCGCGATGCGCGCCCTCGTGCGGCTGACGGGATGGCTGCCCGATGTGTATCTGGTGAGCGACCGTGTGTTCCAGGCCGCCCTTGACGCATACACGCCGGCGCCCGGCGCCGAGACCTCGCATCGTGCGCTGGTGGTGGACACCCTTGGAGCGGCGGCGGCACACGTCGCCGACGTCGCATCAGTCGAGCGTGCCGTCACCATGCAGCATGCCGACTGCAATACCTATCGATGGGTGCGCGTGCACGCGCCCGAGCAGATCAACGACCTGCTCGTGTCTGCCGCGCGGGAGGAGAGAGGATGCCAGGCGGAGCTTACAGCGCACTGAGCGGCATGCGGATGCGCCTCGATGACCTGGATCGGCTCGCGGCCGATCTGGCCAACGTGGGCACCGCCGGCTACAAGACCGAGCGCACGTCGACGGAAGAGTCGCGGCGGGCGTTCGCGTCCGCGCTCGATTCGGCGATCGACGTCACGCAGGGCGGACGGAAGACCAATTTCATGCCCGGCACGTTCGCGACGACCGGCCGCGACCTCGATATGGCGATTGAAGGTCCGGGGTTCTTTGAGCTCGAGACCGCGGGAGGCACTCGCTATACACGCGCGGGGAACTTCACGCGTCAGGCCGACGGCCTGCTGACCACACCGGACGGCATACCCGTGTCGGGAGAGGACGGAGAGATCCGGCTGCCCGTCGGGCCAATCACGGTCACCTCGGACGGCACCATCCGTGTCGGGCAGACGATCGCCGGCAAGGTGAAGGTGGTGACCTTCGAGAGCGAAGAAGGCCTTGTGCGTGAATCGGGCACGCGGTTCCGCGCTGCTGACGGGGTCGAGCCGGATGAAGCCGAAGGCACTCGGATACTGCCTGGATCGCTCGAGCAATCCAACGTGTCGATGGTCGAGCGTGTTGCGGTGATGACAGAGACGGCGCGTGCCTTCGAAGCGTTACAGAAGGGCATCTCGGTGCTCATGAACGACATCGACGGCCGCGCAATCGCGGAGTTCGGACGGAAGTAAGAGGCGCGTCTTCCGCCGTCGCCCTTGGCTATGGCGGACCACCGTAGCCGTTGGCGAAGGTGATCAGACCCGGCCTACACGTGTAATCGACAACGAGAGAGAAAGGTTCAGCAATGATTCGAGCGTTGTATACGGCCGCGAGCGGCATGAACGCCCAGCAGGCCAACATCGACAACGTGGCGCACAACCTGGCCAACGTCAAC
>Ga0310810_10010608_pt1 | contig 10730 bp, 13 predicted proteins | sample NCmetagenome_FD_207641 | JGI IMG/M metagenome (GOLD analysis project Ga0310810, IMG submission 207641) | Soil microbial communities from experimental microcosm in Duke University, North Carolina, United States - NC | ecosystem: Engineered > Artificial ecosystem > Soil microcosm > Unclassified ... | reverse complement strand
GGAATAGCCGCTTAGGTAAAGCCGGACCGCGGCTCAAGGCCGCGCGCAAATAGCTGGGGACTAAATTGCGTCCGAGCCGCGGTCGCCGGTGCGGATCCGCACTGCCTGCTCGACCGCGGTGACAAAGATCTTGCCGTCGCCGATGCGGCCGGTGCGAGCGGCATTCTCGATCGCCTCGATGACATTCTCGACCATCGAATCCTCGACCACCACCTCGACCTTCACCTTGGGCAGGAAGTCGATCACATATTCGGCGCCGCGGTAGAGCTCGGTGTGGCCCTTCTGGCGGCCGAAGCCCTTGACCTCGGCGACCGTGATCCCGCTGACCCCGACTTCGTGGAGCGCGTCCTTCACGTCGTCGAGCTTGAACGGCTTGATGATGGCCTCGATCTTCTTCACTTGGATGTCCCCATGCTACGAACTCTAATGCCCAATCGCCGCCGCAATTCCAAGGCAGGTGCGCCAACCGAATCATGAAAGCCATCATCCTTTCCGCGGGGCAGGGCTCGCGCCTCGGGCATTTGGTCGACGACCGGCCCAAGTGCCTGATCGACTTCAACGGCCGCACCCTGCTCGACCGCCAGCTCGACACGCTCGAGGCGAACGGCGTGCACGAGGCCGTGGTCGTCACCGGATTCCACGACGAGCTCGTCGAGCAGGCGATCGCGGCGCGCAGCGGCGGGCCGAACGTGCGGACCGTGTTCAACCCCTTCTACAAGGTCGCGGACAACACCGGCTCGCTGTTCATGGCGCGCGAGGAATTGAGCGGCGACTGCCTGGTGTGGAACGGCGACACGCTGGTTTCGCCGGGGCTGATGGGCCGGGTCGTCGGCAACGACCGCGGCGGGATTTGCGTCACCATCGACCGCAAGGACGACGGCTACGACGAGGACGACATGAAGGTCGTCGAGGAAGGCGGCCGGCTGAAGGCGATCGGCAAGCGTATCGCCGAGGGCGTCAACGCCGAGTCGATCGGCCTGCTAGCCTTCCGCGCTGGCGGGGCGGAGCGCTTCCGCGAGGCCATCGAGCAAGCGATGCGCACCCCCGAGGGAACGACCATCTGGTATTTGCGCGTGATCAACCAGATCGCTCAAGGCGGCGAGGTGTGGACGCTCGATATCGCCGGCGAGGAATGGGGCGAGGTCGACTTCCCGCCCGACGTCGAAGCCGCGCGCGAGCTGACCGCGCGGTGGGACGCGCAGGCGAAGGCGGCTGCGGCCTAGGCCGGCGGCGGAAGGAAGCGGGCGATCACCTCGCGCGCCAGGCGGACCGGGCGAAGGCTCGCGGCGTCGAGGCAGCACCAGCTGCTCTTGATCTCGCTCAGCACATCCTCGCCGCGGCGAAGCACCGTGGTGAACATCGCGCGCGCGCCATCGACCTTTTCGGCGATGACCTCGGCCACGACCGAATCCTGCAGGAAGGTCGGCTTGAGGTAGGTTATCTCATGCTTGAGCGCGACCCACAGGTGGCTTGCGACCGCGTCCGGCGGGGCGACGCTGCGCCAGTAATCGACGACCGCGTCCTGAACCCACTTGAGGTACACGCTGTTGTTGACGTGCCCCATATGGTCGATGTCCGCGGGTTCGATCGCAATCGGGTGCCGAAAGGTCGCCATGATCCTCTAATCCTGGGGGATTCAGGCTCTCATTTACTTACAGAGTTGTCAATAAGCGGAGTTAACGCCGCGGCGCTTCAGTAAGGGGGCCTGTCGAGTCCTGCGGGGCTCTTCGTGAAGATCTCGCAGCCATCCTCGGTGATCCCGATCGAATGCTCGAACTGGGCCGAAAGCGAGCGGTCGCGGGTGACCGCGGTCCAGCCGTCGTCGAGCAGCTTCACGTCGGCGCGGCCGATGTTGATCATCGGCTCGACGGTGAAGAACATGCCGGGGCGAAGCTCGGGGCCCGAGCCGGGCCGCCCGGCGTGGACCACTTCGGGGCTGTCGTGGAACAGCCGCCCGACGCCGTGGCCGCAGAAATCCCGAACGACGCTGTAGCGCTGGCCCTCGGCATGGCTCTGGATCGCGTGAGCGATATCGCCGAGGTGGTTGCCGGGGCGCGCCTGCTTCAGGCCGAGCACGAGGCATTCGTAGGTGACGTCGACCAGCTTCCTCGCCTTCAGCGGAACGTCACCGACCAGATACATGCGACTGGTGTCGCCGTGCCAGCCATCGAGGATCGGGGTGACGTCGATGTTCACGATGTCCCCGTCCTTGAGCACCCGCTCGCCCGGGATGCCGTGGCACACGACATGGTTGATCGAGATGCAGCAGCTCCTGGTATAGCCGCGATAGCCGAGCGTAGCCGGGACAGCGCCGGCATCGAGTGTCATCCGGTGGACGATGTCGTCCAGCTCCTGCGTCGACACGCCCGGGCGGACGTGTGGCACGAGCGCGTCAAGGATCTCGGCTGCGAGGCGCCCGGCGCGGCGCATGCCGTCGAATGCCTCAGGCCCGTGGAGCTTGATCACGCCGTTGCGCGCTTCGACCCGGTCGTCGTCGGAAACGGTGATGTATTGTGTCATCGCCTCCATATAGGGGGGCGAGGATTCAAACGAAACCGTTGGGAGGTTGAGTGGCATCGGACAAGACCTGGACCGCGGCGCTTGCGGTTATCGGCGACGAGATCCTGTCCGGCCGGACCCAGGACAAGAATGTCGCCCAGCTCGCGACCTGGCTCAACGACCAGGGCATAAGGCTGGCCGAAGTGCGGATCGTCCCCGACGACCAGCAGCGGATCGCCGATACGGTCAACGCGCTCCGTTCTGTCCACGATTATCTCTTCACCACGGGCGGGATCGGTCCGACCCATGACGACATCACGGTCGATGCGATCGCCGCGGCGTTCGGCGTGCCGGTGGTGATCCATCCGGCGGCACGGAAGATCCTCGAGGATTATTATCGCGACCGCCCCGGCGGCCTCAACGAGGCGCGGCTGAGGATGGCGCGGGTGCCGGAGGGAGCCGAGCTGATCCCCAACCCGAGCTCGGGAGCGCCGGGAGTGAAGCTGGGCAACGTCTATATCCTGGCCGGAGTGCCTCATATCGCTGCGAGCATGCTCGAGGCGTTGACCGGAAAGCTCGAAGGCGGGCGGCCGATGGTCTCGGTGACCCTGGGCGCGAGGGCCGCGGAGAGCGAGGTTGCGGATCTCCTGCGCGAAACCGAGGCCGAATATCCCGGGGTCGCGATCGGGAGCTACCCGTTCTTCAAGGACGGCCGCTACGGCGCCAATTTCGTGATCCGGTCCGACGACGGAGACCTGGCCCACAGGTGCGGGGACGCGCTTGCCGAAGGGCTTCGAGCGGCGGGCTATGACCCGGTCGAAGGGGGAATTTGAAGGGCGCGTTGACGGCTTATTGGCCGGAACCTAACTGGAGGCCGGCGCCGCGGGTATGATGTAATGGTAGCCTGTCAGCTTCCCAAGCTGAACGCACGGGTTCGATTCCCGTTACCCGCTCCACGCTCCACGCGCAGGTCAGGCGGGCGATGATCAACCGCCCTCGTTTCGGTACTCGTACAGGTTGTAGTGATCGTAGAGCCCCGCCTGGACGTAGGGGCTGTTCTCGACGAACGCCTTGGCCTTGGCCCAGTCATCGATCTCGAACACCATCATCATTCCGGCCCGCCGGCCGTTCTCGTCGCAGAGCGGCCCGAACGAGTGAATGTCGATGAACGGCTGCTGGACGAATTCGCCGGTCTGAATGTTCACGTCCTGCGGGATTTGGACGCCGGGCTTGAGAAATCCGATCAAGGCGAAGAGCATTTCGGACCTCCTCCCAAGGAATCGGGCGACCAAAGCGCCACCCTCGCGATGAGCGCAAGGGGCAGGCGGCGGGCCGCATGAACTTTTCGTCACAATGCCACAACCGCCGTGGAAACGCGTTGCACATTATAAGTACACTTACTATATTCGCGCCATGGAAACACTTCCCTTCGAAATCGGCGAGACCGCGCATGCGCTGCGCAAGGCGTTCGATCGACTCGCAGTCGGCCTTGGAGTCACTCGCGCCCAGTGGAAGGTGCTGTTCAAGCTGACCCGGATGCCCGGCCTTCGGCAGGTCGAGCTGGCCGACATGCTCGACCTCGAACCCATCACGCTCTGCCGGATCGTCGACCGCCTGGAGGAAGCGGGGCTGGTCGAGCGAACGCGCGACCCGCAGGACCGCCGCGCATGGCGACTTCACGTCACCGCGCAGGCCCAGCCGCTGATCGACAAGCTCCAGGCGGTCGGCGGCAAGCTGGTCGAGCAGGCCTTTGCGGGAATCGACCCCGAAAAAATCGAAACGGTGCGCGAGGTCTTGGCGCGAGTGCGTGAAAATTCGGGTCGCGTGGAAGCGGTCAAGAGGGCTTCGAACCAATGAACAGGATGCCAACCGAAACCATGACCGGCGCCGGGGCCACCGCGGAAACGCCCAAGGTCAAGCGCAAGCGCATCAAGGTCGTTCCGAAGGGCGTCCTGCGCCCCCTGTTGCTGCTGCTGGTGCCGGCGCTCCTGGTGATCGGCGGCACCTATTACTGGCTGACCAGCGGCGCCGAGGTCTCGACCGACAACGCCCAGGTCAAGCAAGACATTGTCTCAGTCAGCGCACAGGTCACCGGGCCGATCGTCCAGGTCCTGGCCCACGATGGCGACCGGGTGAAGCGCGGCCAGCTGTTGTTCCGGATCGACCCCGCGCCCTACCGCGTCGCGCTCGAGCAGGCCGAGGGGCAGCTCGCCGCTGCAAGGCTCTCGACGACGCAGCTTCGCACCCAAGCTGCCGGCACCGGCGCCGACATCGTCGGGTCCGAGGCCAACCTCAGGATCAAGCAGAATGCGCTGGGCCGCCAAACCGCGCTGCTCAAACAGGGCTTCACCACGCGCGCCGACTATGACGATGCCTACAACGAGGTGCGCACGGCCGAGATGCAGCTCCAGGATGCCAAGGCCCGGGCCGCCAACGCCCACGCGGCCATCGCTCCGGGCGAGCAGCCGTCGATCGCCCAGGCCCAGGCCGCGGTCGACAAGGCCCGGCTCGACCTTTCGCGGACTGAAGTCCGCGCACCGATGGATGGAACCGTCGAAAATGCCGACAACCTCCAGGTCGGACAGATGGCGGTGACCGGGCTCGGCATGCTCTCGCTGGTCCACAACCAGACCGCCTGGGTTGAGGCGAACTTCAAGGAGAAGGACGTCGGCCGGATGATCCCGGGCCAGCGTGCCAGCATCGAGGTAGACGCCTATCCCGGCCGGAAATTCCCCGCCCACGTCCAGAGCGTCGGCGCCGGGACGGGCAGCCAGTTCTCGCTGCTCCCGGCGCAGAACGCCAACGGCAACTGGGTCAAGGTGACCCAGCGCGTACCGGTCCGGGTTGTGTTCGACAGGACTCCCGACAAGCCGATGATTTCCGGGCTGTCGGTGACTGCCACAGTCTATTTCGACAAGACCAAGAAGAAGTAACCCGCGTGGCGAGCACGCCCGACAACAGCCCGACCCACGTCCTGCCAACCGGGCAGCGGATCATCGTCACCATCGGGGTGATGATGGCGGTGCTCCTGCAAGTGCTCGATACGACCATCGCCAATGTCGCCTTGCCGCACATGCAGGCGAGCCTCAGCGCAACCCAGGACAGCATCAACTGGGTGCTCACCAGCTACATCGTCGCAAGTGCGATCGCACTGCCGATCAGCGGCTGGCTTGCCGACAAGGTCGGGCGCAAGCGCCTGCTGCTGATCTCGGTCGCGGTCTTCACCGCGGCCTCCGTGCTGTGCGCGACTGCGACGTCGCTGACCGAGATGGTGCTGTTCCGCGCGTTCCAGGGTATCGGCGGCGCATTCATCGTCCCGCTCGCACAGGCGACCTTGTTCGACATCAACCCGCGCGACAAGCAGGGGCAGGCGATGGCCCTGTTCGGCGGCGGGGTGATGATCGGCCCGATCCTCGGGCCGGTGCTCGGCGGCTGGCTGACCGACAATTACAACTGGCGCTGGGTGTTCCTGGTCAACCTGCCGGTCGGCATCCTGTGCTGGCTCCTGATGGCGCGCTTCATGCCCAAGACCGAAACCCACGAGCGCAAGTTCGACATGTTCGGTTTCATCCTGCTCGGCCTCGCCTTGGTCGGATTGCAGCTGTTCCTCGACCGCGGCGAGCAGAACGACTGGTTGTCGAGCTGGGAGATCAGGCTCGAGCTTGGGCTCGCGATCGCCGCGAGCTGGATGTTCGCCGTCCACATGGTCACTTCCAAGCACCCGTTGTTCGACCGCAACATGTTCAAGGACCGCAATTTCGCGACCGGGATGGTGTTCATGGCGGTCACCGGCGTGCTTCTGCTCGCGGGCCTCGCCTTGCTCCCGCCGCTGCTCCAGAATCTCTACGGCTATTCTGTGCTCCAGTCGGGGTTCCTGACGGCGCCGCGCGGGGTCGGCACCCTGATTTCCATGCTCCTCGCCGGCCGTCTGGTCGGCAAGGTGGATTCGCGGCTGCTGGTCGGGATCGGCGTCGTGCTGATGGGCGTCTCGCTGTGGATGATGACCGGGTTCGCGATCGACCAGCCATCGCGCCCGGTGATCGTCAGCGGACTCGTGCAGGGCCTCGGCCTCGGCCTGATCTTCGTGCCCCTTCAGACGCTGGCTTTCGAAACGCTTGCGCCGCGCCTCAGGACTACCGGAGCCGCTCTGCTCAACCTCGCGCGCAACATCGGCGGGTCGGTCGGGATCTCGATCGTCGGCGCGCAGCTCGTGCGCATGACCCAGGTCAGCCACGCCGACCTCGCGCAAAACATCACCCAGCAGACCATCCCGACCGCCAACCCGGAGATCCTGCAGACGATCGCGCCCGTCGCCGGGCCAGCCGCGCTCGCAGCGATCAACGCCGAGGTGACCCGGCAGGCGCTGTTCATCGCCTATCTCGACGATTTTAAGCTGATGATGCTTGTGACCTTCGCAGTGTTGCCGCTGCTGCTGTTCATGAAGCGCGGCAACCGCGTCGGCACGGCCCGCCCGGCCCACGCGGCAATGGACTGACCAGGGCCAACGAGGTGCAAATCCTGCATCGCCGTATCCGGACTTTGCAATTGCGCGATCAGCGCCAGTCGACGACAGTCCGGTGGCTAGAGGCGAGGAGCGACGTGAAGGCCGACCTTTAAGGGAGGCGAACATGCTCCGTCTGATCATCGCGATCGCATCTGCGATCGCCGTTTCACATCCTGCACTGGCTGAACCCGTGAGATATCATGGCGAGGGTGACGGTCACAGTTTCGAATATTCGACTGAGCTTCGGGACAATGGCGTCATTCGGTTCAAGGGCGTGATGCTCGATTCCCGCGAGGTCTTCAGACTCGACATCGCGCGAAGTGGTTGGGTCCACGGACGCTTCGGCGACTGGCCGGTGAGCTATCACATCGACAAGGCCGCTCGCGATCGGATTGCCGCTGAGCTCGGTGAGACACCGGCGGTCAGGGAGACCGCGGCGGCGATCCCGCGCTGACGTTCCGTGTTCATTGCGGGGCGGCCGTTCAGGGCTGCTTTGGGGCGGTCATGCGCTCGAACAGCCAGTCGTGGAAGATGCGGACTGGACGCCGTTCAAGCGCCGCCGGCTGACAGGCGAACCAATAGGCATAAGGGCTGTTCGCCGATGTCTCGAAAAGTTGGACCAATCGGTCGTCGGTCGAGCAGGCGAGGTGACTATCGAGCATGAACGCGATGCCGAGTCCGCCGGCGGCGGCATCAAGCATGAGCTGGCCGGCGTCGAAGAAATTGACCTGTGCAGGTTCAAGGCCAGGCATGCCCGCGGCTTTGCGCCAGATCGAGAAGGCTTCGGGCATTTGGCGGTGGAGCAGGATCGGGACGCGCCTGATATCCGACAGGTCGCGGAGGGCGTCCTCGCCCTGGACAAGCCCGCGTGGGGCAATGGCGATGATTCTCCCGCGTTCCAGCACTCGGGCATAATAGCGGTCGTCGACGCGCTCGGTGATCGCGATCGCGGCGTCGGCTCCTTCGGCCAAACGCGATAGCCGGTTCGGTGCCGTGTCGAGGTCGATCGTCAGCCTTGGCTGGCGGATCCGAAGATCGGGCAGGGCAGGGATCAGGCGCTGCGCGGCGAACAGCGAGGGGACCGCAATGCGCAGACGCATTGAGATCGGAGTCTCGCTGACGCGCTCTACCGCCAACGCGACCGCATCGACGTGCGGCTCGACCTCCGCGAGAAAGGCGCTCCCCCGCGCGTTAAGCGCGACGCTGTTGTGCTGCCGATCGAACAACGGCGCGCCCACGAAATTCTCTAGCGCCTGGACTCGGCGAGTGAGGGCCGGTGAAGACAATGCGAGCCAGTCCGCGGCCGCTTTCAGGCTCCCGAAGCGAGCAACGGCGACAAATGCCTGTATCGACCCCAAGGGCGGCAGCCGGCGGACCTCGATCGCTCCTCTTTTGTGCAATGCACAATGTACGGACTGCCGGGCGCGGGACAAGGCAAAAAAAGGAGCCTTCCCGGATTGGGAGAGAGAGAGGGGGGAAGGCTCCTGACCGTGCCTAGCTAGAGGAGAGATGCCACGGGACGGCACCCGCAAAGTGAATCGTCGGGCCGAATGCTGCAATTGCGAATAACGCATTCGCGTGTGCAACATTCGCAAGCCGGTATATTCGTGCAATGACGAAGGTGATCGCGATTCGCCTCACGCCTCGCTCGGCGAGGCCCCGAATCGGCGGCTGGCGCGCCGGGGCGGACGGACGCGAAGAGCTCGAGGTGCGGGTCGCCGAAGCTCCGGCGGACGGCGCCGCGAACGCGGCGGTCGTGGAGCTGCTTGCCAGCGCGCTTGGGGTCAGCCGTTCCGAAGTCGCGATTATTTCGGGGCATGCCGCTCGTCACAAGCGGGTAGCCATCCCATGTACTCTTGAAGAAGCTCGTCAACGCCTGAAACCCACCCCCTAACCCCTCCCTGGAAGGAGGGGAGCGAAGCGCAGGGGTGGGTGAGAAAGGAGAACACTCATGCACAAGACCGGAACTCGTCGCCTCGGCAGGAACGGACCCGAAGTCTCGGCCATCGGCCTCGGCTGCATGGGCATGAGCGATTTCTACGGAGCCCACGACGATGAGGAGTCGATCGCCGTCATCCACCATGCGCTCGACCGCGGAGTGACCTTCCTCGACACAGCGGATATGTACGGGGTCGGCCGGAACGAGGAGCTGGTCGGCCGCGCGATCCGCGGCCGCCGCGGCGAAGTCTTCCTCGCGACCAAGTTCGGCAACGTGCGGGGCCCGAACGGCGAGTTCCTGGGCGTGAACGGCAACCCCGACTACGTCCGCTCCGCCTGCGAGGCGAGCCTGAAGCGGCTAGGGGTCGAGGTCATCGACCTTTACTATCAGCACCGGGTCGATCCCAATGTGCCGATCGAGGATACGGTCGGCGCGATGGATCGGTTGAAAGAGGAGGGGAAGGTCCGCTTCCTCGGCCTGAGTGAGGCCGCCCCGCGCACTATCCGCGCTGCTCATGCGACCTCGCCGATCACTGCCGTCCAGACCGAGCTGTCGTTGTGGAGCCGGGACGCGGAGGCCGAGGTGCTTCCCACGGTGCGCGAGCTGGGCATCGGCTTTGTCGCTTATTCGCCGCTTGGGCGCGGCTTTCTGACCGGCCAGATCAAATCGCCGGAGGACTTTTCCGACGACGACTTCCGCAAGAACCACCCGCGCTTCACCGGGGAGAATTTCGAAAAGAACATCGCGCTTGTCCGCGAGGTCGAGGCGCTCGCGCGCGAGAAGGGCTGCACCACTGCGCAGCTGGCGCTCGCCTGGGTGCTGGCGAAGGGTGAGGATGTCGTGCCGATCCCTGGCACTCGGCACATCCGCTACCTCGACGACAATATCGGCGCGCTCGAGGTGAAGCTCTCGAAGGAAGACCTCGACCGGCTCGACGCGATCCTTCCGCCGGGAGCGGCGGCCGGCACGCGCTATCCGGAGCGCGCCATGGCCGCGGTCAATCTCTAGCCCCGCCGTTCGGCCATTCGTCGATCAGCCTCTGGCGCGGCCTCAACAGCCGTGCCAATCCGCCTCCCCTAAAGGGAGGGAAATTTCATGCTCGATCTGTCACGCCGGGATCTCCTGGTGTCCGGCGCTGCCGTCACTGCCGTTTCGGCCGGAGCGCCCGTGCAGGCCGTCGCCCAGGCCGCGAGCGCGGCCGCTCCGCAGGCAGCGGCTTGGGACCTTCGCGACCTGTTCCCGAGCGATGCGGCGTGGGAGGCCGAGCGGCAGTCGCTGCTGAAGGCGATTCCGGCGCTCAAGGCGGACCAGGGCAAGCTCGGCGAAAGCGCGGCGAGGCTGAAGGCCGCGTTCCAGTCGGCGTCGGACATCAACCGCCGGGCATCGCGTCTCTATACCTATGCGTCGCTCAAAGCCGACGAGGATCGGCGGATCGCGGCCAACCAGGAACGCAAGAGCCAAGCGCAGGACGTGTTCACCGCGCTCGGTGAGGCCACCGCCTGGGTCAGTCCCGAGATCGTCGCGCTTGGTGCGTCGCGGGTGGACGCACTGATCGCCGCCGACCCGGGGCTCAGGAAGTTCGCCTTCGGCCTGCATGACACCTTGCGGCAGGCGAAGCACACCTTGTCTCCCGACGAGGAACAGCTGCTCGCCGCTGCCGGGACTCCGCTCGCCGGCCCGCAGGACATCCGCGACCAGCTCGCCGCCTCCGATATCCCGCGGCCGACGGTCAAGCTCGGCGATGGCAAGGAAACGCGTCTCGACGACCAGGGCTATACGCTCGTCCGC
>Ga0310810_10010607_pt1 | contig 10731 bp, 7 predicted proteins | sample NCmetagenome_FD_207641 | JGI IMG/M metagenome (GOLD analysis project Ga0310810, IMG submission 207641) | Soil microbial communities from experimental microcosm in Duke University, North Carolina, United States - NC | ecosystem: Engineered > Artificial ecosystem > Soil microcosm > Unclassified ... | reverse complement strand
CAGCTCTCGAGCGCAGTGCTATTGACGCATCGTGGGCGACGAACGCAAGCAAGTTCGTCGAACGCACCGCGGGCGACCAGACGCCGTACACCGCAGCCCTGGAAAAGCTCACAGCCGACTCGTGGCGGCGCTCCGGCTAATCGGCGTCGAGCTAGGCCAGCGCGCGCGCCACGATCTCGCGCGCCTCGCCCAGGATCGACGCCAGGTGGTCGGCGCTGACCATACTCTCGGCGTAGATCTTGTAGACGTTCTCCGTGCCCGACGGGCGGGCGGCGAACCAGCCGTTGGCGCTGGCGACCTTGAGGCCGCCGATCGACGCGCCGTTGCCGGGGGCCTTCGTCAATCTCGCGATGATCGTGTCGCCGGCCATTGTCGTCGCGGTGACGGCCTCGGGCGACAGCTTGCCCAGCGCGGTCTTCTCGGCCGGCGTCGCGGGCGCGTCGACGCGCGTGTAGTACGAGGTGCCGAATTTCTCGCGCAGCCGTTCGTAATGGACGCCCGGGTCCTTGCCCGTCACCGCGGTGATCTCGCCGGCGAGCAGGTCCAGGATGATGCCGTCCTTGTCGGTGGTCCATGTCGTGCCGTCGCGGCAGAGGAAGCTGGCGCCAGCGCTCTCCTCGCCGCCGAAGCCGAGGCTGCCGTCGACCAGGCCGGGGACGAACCACTTGAAGCCGACCGGGACCTCGCGCACCTCGCGGCCGAGCGCGCCCGCGACGCGATCGATCAGCGTGCTCGACACCAGCGTCTTGCCCACGGCGGCGCGCGCGGGCCAGCCGTCGCGGTGCGTGAAGAGGTACTCGATGGCGACGGCGAGGTAGTGGTTCGGGTTCATGAGGCCCGCCGGCGTCACGATGCCGTGGCGATCGGCGTCCGTGTCGTTCCCGAACGCCACGGCGAAGCGATCGCGCAGCGCCAGCAACCCCGCCATCGCGTACGGGCTGGAGCAGTCCATCCGGATCTTGCCGTCGTGGTCCAGCGTCATGAACGCGAAGCGCGCGTCGACGTTCTTGTTGACGACCTCCAGGTCCAGCCGGAAGCGCTCGGCGATGCGGGTCCAGTACTGCACGCTGGCGCCGCCCATCGGGTCGGCCCCCAGCTTGACGCGGGCGCGCGCGATCGCGTCGACGTCGACGACCTTCGGAAGATCCTCGACGTAGGGGGTGAGGAAGTCGAAGACGTGGACGCTGGATGCCTTGCGCGCGTCTTTGTACGGAATGCGGGGGATGCTGACGGGATCGGCGAGCAACTCGTTCGCGCGCGCCTCGACGGCGTTCGTGATGTCGCTGTCGGCCGGGCCGCCGTGCGGCGGGTTGTACTTGAAGCCGCCGTCGCGAGGTGGGTTGTGCGACGGCGTGATGACGATGCCGTCGGCGAGCGCCGCGCGGTTCGCGCCGGACGCGGCGTTGAACGCGATGATCGCGCGCGACAGCGCCGGCGTCGGTGTGTACTGGCCGTCCGCCTGCACGCGCGTGTCGACGCCGTTCGCGGCGAGAACTTCTAGCGCCGTGCGCAGCGCAGGCGCTGAGGCGGCGTGCGTGTCCGCCCCGAGAAACAGCGGCCCCGTGATGCCGGCGCGCGCGCGGTGCTCGCAGATCGCCTGCGTGATCGCCAGGATGTGCGCCTCGTTGAAGGCGCCGTCCTCGGGCGCGCCCCTGTGACCACTGGTGCCGAACGCGACGCGCTCGCGCGGGTTGGCGGGATCGGGGCGGCGGTCATGGTACGCGGCGACCAGGCGGTCGACATCGATCAGGACATCGGACGGGGCAGGTTTTCCGGCGAGCGGCGACAGCGGCATGGCGCAAGGGTATGCCCGCGATCGCGAGGGTGGAAGAGGGCGATCACCGCCAGATCCACGTCGCGACGACCACCGAACGGCCGCAGAGCGCTCCGCCGTCCGGGGGAAAGATCCGATCCGATCCGGTCCCTCGCCCCGCGCAGCGGCGGCGTGGATAGCGGGTTAGGGTGAGGGGCCGACCGCTGCCGCCGCCTCGGCCAGCGTCGTGAAGCGGGCGCCCGCCGCGCGCGCGAAGGCGAGCGTCTCGCCGAGCGCCGCGAGCTTGTGTGCGAGGGGGCGGCGCAGATCGGGCTGGCGGGCGACGAGCGCGGCGGGAATGCCGTCGGCGTCGGCGTCGCACAGGTCGATGCCGTGCAGCTCGAGGTTGAAAAGCGGCTCGCGCAGCGCGGCCACCACCATTCGCTCGCGCAGCCAGGTGGGTGCGACGATCAGGCTGGTGCCGATGACGGGCAGGCGCGCGAGGCCCGTGACGGCGATCGGCAGCTCGAGGATGCCCTCACCGCCCGCGCGATAGGGCGAGCCCGCCAACGGACGGTAGGGCGCGCGCGGCGCGAGCAGCACGCGTGGGTTGCCGAGCACGCTGCCCGATTCGCGGCCGGTGACGCGCATCGCGGCCATCACCAGCGCCTTTGCGCCGTAATACGCCACCGACGGAAACACCGACGAGTCGTAGTGGTAGCCGCGCGCCTGCAACGCGTCGATCGCTTCCGCCGAGATTTCGTAGCCCGGCGCGCGGAAGCCGACGGGCGGGGTTCCGGCACAGGCGGCGATCGCGGCGTGCGCGCGATCGATCTCGTCGGCGATCGCGCCGGCGCCCAGTCGGATGAAGTCGTAGGGATGCGTGTGCGTGTGGCTGGCCAGCTCGTGTCCCGCGCGCGCCAGCGCGGCCAGCGCCCTGCGGCCCTCGGCGTCGGATTCCAGATCGGCGCCGACGACGAAAAAAGTGGCGCGGACGCCGTGGCGCGCGAACAGGTCGGCGAAGCGCGGCAGGCAGCGGCGCAGGATCGCGAAGCGCGCGGCGTCCGGCGGCGCGCCCGGGAGCGCGTGGATGCGGTAGTAGCAGGCGATCGCGTCGAGATCGACCGACACGCAACAGAGGCGTTCTGCACTATCCTGCCCAGCCATGCCCGCTGCTGACGGTGTTACCACGCCGCCTACTAGACGTGGGACCCGCAACCGGTCCCACACCCCCCGCGAAGGACTACGGCAAGCAACGCTCGCCTCCGCCCACGCGCCGATCACGTACCGCGTGGCGATGCCCGACCCGGCGTCGCACGAGTTCGAGGTCGAGATGCGCGTCCCGGCGCTTCCCGGGCGCGACACGGCGGAGATCGTCTTCCCCACCTGGGCGCCGGGCAGCTATTTGGTGCGCGACTTCGTTCGCCACGTCTTCCGGCTGACGGTCACCGACGCGCGCGGCCAGGCGCTGGCGCGCGAGCGCCTGGACAAGCAGCGCTGGCGGATCCGAACCGGCGGGCGACCGTTCGTCGTGCGCTACCGTGTGTTCGCGTTCGAGGCGAGCGTGCGCACGTCGTTCCTCGACGACAGCCACGGCTACTGGAACGGAACCAGCGTCTTCTTTCACGTCGCGGGCGAGCTGGAGCGGCCCTGCCGCGTGATCGCGGTGCCGCCGGCGGGCGCGGGCTGGCGCATCGCCACCGCGCTGCCGGGCGCGCGCGGTCGTTACGCCGCGGCCGACTTCGACGAACTGGTCGACGCGCCCTTCGAGATCGGCACGCACGAGACGCGCGCGTTCAACGTCGGGCGAACGAAGTTCGAGCTGGCGCTCTACGGCCGCCACAACGCTGACGTCGGGCGGCTGGTCGACATCCTGCGCCGGATCGTCGTCGCGACCGGAAACATGTTCGACCGGCACGGCGGCTTCCCGTTCGACCGCTACCTGTTCATCGTGCACGCGCTGCCCGTCGGCTCGGGCGGCCTCGAGCACCGCGCGTCGGTGACGATGGACATCGCCGGTCTGTCGTTCGAGGACGAAGCCGGCTACAGGCGCTTCGCCGATCTGGCGGCGCACGAATTCTTCCACGCCTGGAACGTGAAGCGGATCCGCGACGCCGCGCTGATGCGCTTCGACTACACGCAGGAGAACTACACGCGCCTGCTCTGGCTGTTCGAGGGCTTCACCGATTACCTGGCGCACATCATCATGCTGCGCGCGGGCGTCACGCAGCCGCGCGACTTCTTCCGCATGATCGCCGAAGACTGGCCGAAGTACGCGACGCGCCCGGGCCGCAACGAGACGCCGCTGGACGAGCTGTCGTTCGAGGCGTGGATCAAGCAGTACAAACCGTCGGAGATCTTCGTCAACCGCGCCGTCAGCTACTACGAGAAGGGGCTGTGGACCGGGATGGCGCTGGACCTCGAGCTGCGGCTGGCGACCGGCGGCCGCCGCGGTCTGCCCGAGATGTTCCGCTGGATCTGGGATCGCTTCGGCCGCACCGGCCGCGCCGTCGACGAGGCGACCGTGCGTGATGCCGCCGCCGCGATCTCGGGCCGCCGCTTCGATCGCTTCTTCGACAGCTACGTGCGCGGCCTCGACGATCTGGCGCTGCCCGCGCTCTGGCGGCGCGCCGGCCTGAGGGTCGCGCCGCGCGCCGAATGGGACGAGAGCGCGAAGCCGCCCGGCGATCGCGATCGCACGCGGGCCCGGCGCGCGCGGGCGTGGACGGGCATCGCCCTGCACCCGGAGCGCACGCTGGTCCGCAACGTCATCCCCGATTCGCCCGCCTGGCGCGCCGGGATCACCTTCAACGACGACATCATTGCCGTCGACGGCGCGCGCGTGAACCCGCTGACGTTCGCGAAGCGCGTCGGCGATCGCGATCCGGGTGACCGCGTCCGCATCACCTACTTCCGCCGCGACCTGCTGCGCGAGGCGACGCTGACGCTCGTCGAGAGCCCCGAACGCGCGCTGTCCATCGACGCCGACTCGAACGCGAGCAAGCGCGCCGCCGCCGCCCGCGCCGGCTGGCTCGGCCAGGCCCGCCGCGCATGATCCGCGCGGCCGCACGCCGCGCCTCGCGGTTCTTGTCGGCCATCGTGGCCCTCGGCGCCGTCGTTACGCTCGGCGGCTGGGCGCTGCCTCCTGCCCGGCCCCTGCCGCACGTCGCAAGCGACGAGCGCTTCGAGCCCCTCGTCGCCTACATCGAGAAGACCTGGCGGCCGCTCACGCGCACCGCCGCCGACCTGCCACGCGCTGCCGAGGATCCCAAGGTCCCTCATCAGCCGGGCGCGCCGTGGCCCGTCTACGTCGTTCCCTATCTGAAACCCGACATCGCGGCGGAGCTGGCGCGGGTCCTTCCGGCGCGCGATCTCGCCCGCGTCGACCTGCGCCCGCTGATCTCGAATGACGTGCGAGAGCACGGCCTGCTCTACCTGCCGCGCCCGTATGTCGTTCCCGGCGGCCGCTTCAACGAGATGTACGGCTGGGACAGCTACTTCATCTTCCTGGGCCTGATGCGCGACGACCCCGCGCTCGCGCGCGACCTGGTCGACAACTTCATTTACGAGGTCGTCTACTACCACGGCGTCCTGAACGCGAACCGCACCTATTACCTGACTCGCTCGCAGCCGCCGCTGCTGTCGGAGATGGTCGTGGCCGTCTACCCGACGATCAACGATCCCGCCTGGCTGGCCAGGGCCCGCGACGCGGTCGTTGCCAGCTACGCGCACTGGACCAACCCGCCTCACCTGATCAAGGCGCTGGACCTCTCGCGCTACTACGATCACGGCGACGGTCCTGCGCCGGAGGTCGTCGCCGGCGAGCGCGACGCTCAAGGGCACACCCACTACGACCGCGTGAGTGCCTGGTTTCGCGCCCATCCCGAGGCGGCGGACGGCTACTACCGACGCGACACCGACGAGCTGACGCCGCTCTTTTACAAGGGCGATCGGTCGATGCGCGAATCGGGTTTCGATCCGACAGGCCGCTTCGGCCCGTTCGGCGCCGACGCCGCCCGTTACGCGCCCGTGTGCCTGAATACGCTGCTCTACCAGATGGAGCGGGACCTCGCGACGATCGATCGCGCGCTCGGGCGTATCGCCAACGCCGGCCGCTGGCGCGCGCTGGCGGACGCGCGCCGGAAGCGCATCGAAAAATGGCTGTGGGACGACGCCGCTGGGCTCTACTTCGACTACGACTTCGAGCGCGGGCGCCGCAACCCTTACCCGTTCGCGACGACGTTCTGGCCGCTGTGGGCCGGCGTCGCGTCCCCGGCGCACGCGCGCCGCGTGCGCGACAACCTCCCTCTGTTCGAGCGTCCGGGCGGCATCTTGACCAGCACGCGGGTGACCGGCGCTCAGTGGGACGCGCCGTTCGGCTGGGCGCCGCTGCAGCTGTTCGCCGTCGAGGGCCTGCGGCGCTACGGATTCGCGGCGGACGCCGATCGGATCGCGCGCGCGTGGCTGGCGATGCTGGCCGAAGACCTGCAACGCCGCGGTACGCTGGTGGAGAAGTACGACGTCGAACGCCGCACCTCCGACGTCGCGGGCAAGCTGGCGTTCGGCTACACGAGCAACGAGATCGGCTTCGGCTGGACCAACGGCGTCGCGCGCGAGCTGATCGCGCAGCTAGGAAAGGCTAACGCGAGTAAGTGATCTCGTCGGTCGAGATGTCGGTCAGAACGTCGCGCAGATCGTCGAACACGATGTTCTTCAGGTCGGCGCCGGGAATGCGCAGCGCCGACACCGCGAACCGGACCGTCCCCAGCGGCAGCGGATCGGGCGACAGCCCGGGCAGCGTGAACGACGTCGTGTCGTCGAAGATCGTGATGCCCCAGCGGCGCTGCCCGTCCATCGTCTGCAGCTCGGCGCCGTGCACGGTCGCGCCCGTCACCGGCGTGAACGAGAACGTGCCGGCCGTCATCGCGATCCCGGTCGGCGGCGGCAGCCAGCTCTGCACCGTCACCGTCGACGACGGGTTGACCATGCGCAGCCAGGTGATCGTCGCCGGCAGCGCCTTCGTCGCGTCGTCGGTCGCCGACGCGATCATGTCGTAGTGCCCGCCGGCCAGCGACCCGGTCAGCCTCGGGACGCGCGTCATCGTCGTCGTCTTGTTCAGCGCCGGCAGGATGATGTTGATGCGCCCTTCCGTGCCCAGATCCAGCACGGGCAGCCCGACGACGTAGTCCAGACCGGACGGCCCGCTGGCGAATGACGCCGAGAACGACTGCATGTCGGCGTCCGCGATGGGTTGCAGGATCTCGCCTCCCGTCATGGTCCCGTCTCCGAACGAGAGGCTGGTCTTGATCGCCCAGCCGGTCGCCGTGAACGTGTCGTCGGTGTCGTCGTCGGGCGTTCCCTTGGTGTCCTGATCGACGAGAATCGCGAAGTGGGCCTGGGCCCCGGTGTGCGTGGTCAGGATCCAGTTGCAGTCGTTGACCAGCGCGTCCGGGTTCGAATTGCGCACGCAGACGTTGGACGCGATGTCGATCGAGACGACGCCGACGCCCAGCACGTCGACGTCGACGCTGCGGGTCCCCTGGTCGATGTTGTTGGCGCGGTCGCTCAGCGCGGGGTTGCTCGACGCGCCGATGATGGCGAGACGGTTGTGATCGACGGCGGGCGCGGGCAGATCGTCCCAGCCGGCGATCGTGCCGCTCACCGTAGCGCGGCCCAGGTCCGGCATCGAGATCGCGCGCAGCGCGATCGTCACGTTGCCGCCGTTGACGCCGATCCAGGTGCTGGGCGCATGGCCTGTCGCTGACACCGTCAGCGTCACCGGTTTGCTGAGCAGCTTGCAGCCGGCGCCGCTCGGGGCCCCGCCGTCCACGGTCGACGTGGAGGTCGCGGCCGAATCGAACCGGGCGAGGCCGGTGGAGTCCGTGAGCGCGTTGCAGGGATCCTGTTCGTCGCCGGCGCCCACGCGCACCGCCGCGCTCGACACGACGTTTCGCGTGTCCTCGTCGATGACGTAGACGTTCAACGTGCCGTGAATCGGGCCGTCGGCGATCCCGCCGCCCGGGATCAGGTGCGGTTCGGTCTTGCTGGGCAGCGGGTGGCTGCTCCCGCCGCACGCCCCCGTGACCAACACCGTGACCAGCAGTTCCGCGAACGCAACTTGTCTCGCGCGCATGTGAACCTCAGTGGGTGAAGGTGACGAAGTCCTTCGCGATCGCCGCGATGTTTTCGCGCGCGTCATCGAGCTTGAAGTTCGTGACGTTCGTGTTCGGGATCCGGATCGCCGACGCCTCGAAGGCCAGCGTCCCCGCCGGCAGCGGATCGGGCGACAGGCCCGGCAGCGTGAACGACGTCGACCCGTCGAAGATGGTCACCGACCAGACCCGCTGGCCCATCATGTTCTGGATCTCGGCGCCCTGGACGGTCGCGTCCGTCACCTTGCTGAACGAGTACGTCCCACCGCTGACCAGGATGTTGCTGGGCGGCGGCAGCCAGGTGGACAGCGCGACCGTCGAGCCGATGTTCGCGTCGTGCACCCAGCCCAGCGACGACGGCCGATCCTGGTCCTTCGCGTCCTGCGCCTGCGCGATCAGGCTGTAGTGCGCGCCGGCCAGCGACCCGGTCAGCTTGGGCACGCGCGCCGTCGTGTGCGTCATGTCCAGCGCGGGCAGGATGAAGGCGATGCGGCCTTCCTCCCCCAGCTCCAGCGCCGGGAAACCGCCCATGTAATCCATGCCGCTGGGAAGCGACGCGAACGACGCCGTGAACGTCTGCATGTCGGCGTCGGTCAGCATCGGCAGCGACTCTCCCGTCGGCGTGTCGCCGGCGGCGAAGTCGAGACCCGTCTTGATCGCCACGCCGGTGAACGTGAAGGTGTCATCGGTGTCGTCGTCGGGCGTGTTGTTGTCGAACTGGTCGACGATCAGCGCGATGTGCGCCTGCTTCCCGGTGCGCGTCGTCAGCGTCCAGTTACAGTCGTCGGCGACCTGGTTCTTCACGCAGAGGTTCGACGGAATCGGAAACACCTGAACACCGACGACGACGTTCCGCGTTCCCTGCGGCAGATCGTTGGCGCGATCGCCCAGCTTGTCCGACTGCGACGCGGCGATCAGCGCCAGCGTCTGGTGGTGCAGCGGCGGCACCGGCAGCGTGCTCCAGCCGAAGATCGTCCCGCTGACCGTTGCGGTCGGGACCGCCGGCGGATTCGAGTTGCGGATCGGGATCGTGACGTTCGTGCCGTTGACGCCGATCCAGGTGACCGGCGCGTAGCCGGCTGTCGTGACGGTCACCGTCGCCGGGCCCTTCAACCCGGCGCAGTTGTCGGCCTGAAACTTCGCGAGGCCGGTCGAATCGGTCACCACCTCGCAAGGCGACGAATCCGACGAATCGCCCACGCGGACCGTCGCGCTCGACAGCACGGCGCGCGTCTCCTCATCGATCACGTAAACGAACAGATTGCCGTTGATGGGGCCGTCCGCGATGCCGCCGCCCTCGATCTTCTTGGGCTCGGGCGGCCCGCTGACGCCGCCGCAACCGACCGACACTGCCGCCGTTACCGCCAACCAGGAGAGGAGTTTTCGCATCGCCTCCTCATCGACACCGCGGCCTCAAAAAAGAAGAACATTCGGCGCAGATCGGTGGGCCGACGGGCGACGCCCACCTACAGCCGCGTACGCTGCTGGCTACCCGCGGCCGGTCAGCTCGCGCCAGCGACGGGCGGTCGCCGGGTGCGTGCCGCCGTCGTCGAGCTTCGGGCTGCGGATGAACGCCGCCCAGTCCTCCGCCTGCCAGGTCGTCTGCAGGATGTACTCGACGCGTGCCGGGATCTCCTCGGTGTTTCCCATCGCCGCGGCATTGCAGAGCTCGTCGGCGAGCATGCGATCGGCGGCGGACAGGTGCTTCCGGTAGCGGTGGTAAAGCGCGTTGGCGTTCAGGCTCCAGACCTCCGTCCAGTAGAAGACGTGCAGGTCCAGCGTCGGCCGCACCGCTTCCGGCAGTCGATAGCGGCGTGGAATCGGCTGCGTCCAGTCGATCTCGCCACCGTCGGCGACCTTCGAGCGCGGCTCCTCCTCCGGCTCCGGCTCGGGAAAGGCGAACGCCGCCTCGACGCCGTGCTCGCGGATCCACGCGTCGCGCTTCTCCGCGGGATCTTTCAAGCGCGCCTTCAGCGTCCGCGCCGCGCCCGGCCTCAGCAGCTTGCGTGACACCAGCGCGTCGATGAAACGCTGGTCCTCCACCGCCGCGCCGCCGTCGTTGGCCAATGAGACCGACAGCTCACCGGCGAATCCGTCCGCGCCCGCGACGCGCACCGTGACGCCCTCGTCGTCGTCGAACCAAACCTCGACGAAATCGGTGCGCTCCGCCGCGGCCAGCTTCGCGACGTCGACGTCGGCGCCGTCGGGCACGAACAGCGACGTCCATTGTTTGTTGTAGCCGAGCACCTCGTACGGAACACTGGAGGTCGCCAGCACAACGCCTGTCCGCCTCAGATAAAGCGTCCGGCCTCGATCGCCCACGGCCGCATGATAACGCCGCCTGCGCGGCACCGCTGAGCCGCAATACCGCGCAGCTTCTGCACGACAAACCTTCGGACTGCAGGGTTTTCGTGCTCCATGCCGGCGGTTCACCCGTCTGCGTTCCGAACGCTACTGTGCTTGGTGGAATGACGATTGCTAGCTTTTCTTCTCGGCCTTCGTACGCAGTGGAGCGGTCCGATGGGCGAGAGCTGGAGCGCAGAGCGGGCTCAGGATCAGCGGCGACAAGCCGAGGCGCGGCTTGCGGCCGACGCGTCGGTGGCCGCTACCGCGCAGGCGGTCGACGGCGCGAACTTGCTGCACGAGTTGCAGGTCCACCAGGTCGAGCTCGAGCTGCAGAACGAGGAGCTCCGCCAGGCGCAGCGAGAGCTGGAGGAAAGCCGCGACCGCTTCCGCATCCTTTACGACCAGGCACCCTTCGCCTACCTGACGCTGGCCGGCGACGGGAAGATCCTGGCGGCGAATCCGACCGCCGCAACGCTGCTG
>Ga0310810_10010606_pt1 | contig 10732 bp, 9 predicted proteins | sample NCmetagenome_FD_207641 | JGI IMG/M metagenome (GOLD analysis project Ga0310810, IMG submission 207641) | Soil microbial communities from experimental microcosm in Duke University, North Carolina, United States - NC | ecosystem: Engineered > Artificial ecosystem > Soil microcosm > Unclassified ... | reverse complement strand
TCCTACCTACGGTGCACGGCTTCGATCAGTTCTTCGGCTATCTCTATCATCTCGACGCGATGGAAGACCCCTGCCATCCAAACTATCCGCAGGACCTCAGGTCCCAGGTCGGTCCGCGCAACGTGGTTCGCTCGGTCGCGACCACGACTGACGATGCCACGGTGCAGCCGCGCTGGGGCAAGATAGGCAAGCAGAAGATCGAGGATGCCGGCGAACTGTGCCCGAAGCGCATGGAAACCGTGGACGACGAATTCCGCGACGAAGCGCTGAAATTCCTCGACAAGGCCAAGGCGGACAACAAGCCGTTCTTTCTCTGGCTCAATCCGACCCGTATGCACGTCGTCACGCACCTCTCGCCGAAATATGAGGGAATGCGCAACTCGAAGAACAACTGGTCCATTCAGGAAGCCGGCATGGCGCAGCTCGACGACGACGTCGGTCTCGTGATGCAGAAGCTCAAGGACATGGGCGTGGACAACAACACGATTGTCGTGTTCACGACCGACAACGGAACGGAGAATTTCACCTGGCCGGATGGTGGGCAGACCCCCTTCGCAGGCGGCAAGGGAACTGCTCTGGAAGGCGGCTTCCGCGCGCCGGCGATGATCCGCTGGCCGGGCCGGGTGCCAGCCGGTAAGGTCGAGAACGGCATCATCTCCGGACTCGACTGGTACCCGACCCTGATGGCGGCCGCGGGCAGTGCCAACATCGGTGACGAGTTGAAAAAAGGCAAGCAACTCGGCGATCGTACCTACAAGGTGCACCTCGACGGCTACAACCAGATGGACATGATTACCGGAAAAGGCCCGTCGAACCGCCACGAGGTTTACTATTTCACCGAAGGTACGCTGAGCGCGGTGCGCATCGACGACTTCAAGTTTCGCTTTACCGATCAGCCGGGCGGTTGGCTGGGCGGCACGACCAAGGTCGATTGGCCGATCCTGACCAACATCCGCCTCGATCCGTTCGAACGGACGGGCATGCCCAGCGGGGATAAGGGATCCATCAATTACTACACCTGGTTTGCCTACGAGTTCTGGCGCTTCCAGTTCGTGCAACAGGAAGTCGGCAAGCTCGCCCAGACTGCGATCGAATTCCCGCCAATGCAGAAGGGTGCGAGCTTCAACCTGGAAGCGGTCAAGGTGCAGATCGAAGCGGCCATTCAGGGGCAACGCGGAAAGTAACGCGATTATCATGACGGACGGCCCAACGCGGGCCGTCCGTTGAAAAGCGGACCGCCGGATTTGCAGACATACGCCCTAACGCGCCTGCTCATCGCCGCTGGCGATGAAGGCGGCGATGCGGAAATCTCCCTGCCCGTAAAAAAGCGGACTGCCGTCAGGCCGCCGCAGGGCGCCGCCGGCTCCCGCCAGCACGGCGTGTCCCGCCGCGACGTCCCATTCCGACGTCGGCGCGAGCCTTGGATAGATGTCGGCCGAACCTTCGGCGATCAGGCAGAATTTCAGCGCCGAGCCGCAGGCCGTCCTTTGCGCCTGAGGCAGACCGTCGACATAGGCATCGGTGGCCGGATCGAGGTGAGAGCGGCTGACCAGAACGTGAGCGCCGCTCGGCGGACGCGGCCGGGTGCGGATGGCGACGCGATCGCGCGCCCGCTCCGGCGCCTCGCCCGGGGTGAGCGCCAGCCGCTCCGCGCCCTGGGCACGTTGGTTGGGCAGCGCATAGCCGCGCCAGACCAAGCTGCGGGCCGGAGCTGCGACCACGCCGGCCACGGGGATGCCGCTGTCGACCAGCGCGATGTTGACGGTGAACTCATCGAGACCGGCCAGGAACTCGCGCGTACCGTCGAGCGGATCGACCACGAAGAAGCGGTCGCGGAGACCCTCCACCGCCCGGTTGCCGGTTGTCTCCTCCGACACGACCTGGACCGCCGGCATGAATGCGGCAAGCTCTTTGAGGATGATCGCCTCCGAGACTTCGTCGGCCGTGCTCACCGGCGAGGAGTCCGGCTTTTCGCGCGCTTTCAGGTCAGGCCGCGGCACCGCCAGGATCGCCGCGGCAGCGCGGGAGGCGATCAACGTCAGGCCGTCGAGCAGCGCGACGATCTCCGATGGGGCGGCCACAGCGTCCTCCGAGCCACGATCCCGAACGCCAGGCGCCGGATTTCGGATGAGATCAACAAGCCGCGATTTATCATATCGCCTCCTCACGCTCGACGCCCGAATCGCATAAATGTGGCCGGATCGGTTCCCCCATTCGGAGGACGCATGTCCGGCGCACTTGCTCTCGAAGGCCTCGATCTCGCAGCCCTGCTGTGCTCGCGAGTCTGTCACGACCTGATCAGTCCGGTCGGCGCGATCGCCAACGGCCTCGAGGTCATGGAGGACGGCAAGGACGAAGAGACCGCCCAGTTCGCCATGGATCTGATCAAGAAGAGCGCCAGGACGGCGTCGGCCAAGCTGCAATTTTGCCGGCTGGCGTTTGGCGCAGCCGGCTCGGCCGGCGCGCAAATCGACACGGGCGACGCGGAAAAGGTCACTCGCGGTCTGATGGAGGACGACAAGACCAAGGTGGTGTGGAATCTGCCGCGCGTGCTGCTGGGCAAGAATCGGGTCAAGCTTCTGCTCAACATGATGCTGCTCGCCGGCCAAGCGATCCCGCGCGGCGGCCAGCTCACCGTCGATCCGGTCGGCGAAGGCGACAGCATGGGCTTCAAGGTTTCGGCGACCGGCACCAACGCCAAGGTTCCGCCATCGATTCCGCCGCTGCTGGCGGGCGGATCGGCCGACCATCCGGTGGATGCCCATGCGATCCAGCCGTTCTACACCGGGCTCCTCGCCAAGACGTGTGGGCTAAGCCCCGCCATGGCTGCCGAGGGCGACGCGGTGGTGGTTTCCGCGCGCTGACTAGCGCTGCTATTACGCGTGTCGCGCTGACCGTTCCGTCCCTACAGGGTTGATGGTCCGTTAACGAACAGGGTTAACGGAGCGTCAACGTGCCATCCGGCAAGCCCTTGAAGGGAAACAGAAATTAAACGCCTCAAAGCCACACTAGGGGCCTGCTCGGGTCGAAGCTGGTCAGGTGGCCAGCGTCGTCGCCGGGCGAAGGCCGCTGGCGATGGACGACCTGCTCAAGGAATTCCTGGTCGAAACGAACGAGAGTCTCGACACGGTCGATGTCGAGCTCGTGCGTTTTGAGCAGGAGCCGGACAACGCCGAAATTCTTGGCAACATCTTCCGCCTTGTCCACACCATCAAAGGCACGTGCGGTTTCCTCGGCTTGCCGCGCCTGGAGGCGCTGGCTCACGCCGCCGAAAGCCTGATGAGCAAATTTCGCGACGGCATGCCGGTAAGTGGCGATGCCGTCACGCTCGTGCTGTTTGCCATCGACCGGATCAAGGAGATTTTGGGCGAGCTGGAAGCCAACCAGCGCGAGCCGGCAGGCTCCGATACCGACCTGATCCGCCAACTTGACGAGATGCGAAAGTCCGGCGCGACGCCTGCGCCGCGCGCCGCCGCGCGCCGCACCGTCGGGACGCTGGTGCGGCAGACACTGGAGCGGCCGCTGGAGCCAGGCGAGGCTTCGCTGGACGAGCTCGAACGTGCGTTCCGCGATGCGCCGGGTCCGGCGCCGTCCAAGCCGGCGGTTGCCGTCGAAGACAAGCCTTTGGAGCGGCCCGACGACAAGCTCGCAAGCCAGTCGATCCGCGTCAGCATCGATACGCTCGAACACCTGATGACGATGGTTTCCGAGTTGGTGCTAACGCGCAACCAGCTCCTCGACATCATGCGCCGGCACGACGATTCGGAATTCAAGGTGCCGTTGCAGCGGCTCTCCAACGTCACCGCCGAATTGCAGGACGGCGTCATGCGCACGCGCATGCAGCCGATCGGCAACGCCTGGCAAAAGCTGCCCCGTATCGTGCGCGATCTGTCGGCCGAGCTTGGCAAGGATATTGAGCTGGAGATGCACGGCGCCGACACCGAGCTGGACCGCCAGGTGCTGGAGCGTATCAAGGACCCGCTGACCCACATGGTGCGCAACTCGGCCGATCACGGCCTGGAGTCGCGCGCCGAGCGGATCGCCGCCGGCAAGCCCGAGAAGGGCATTATCCGGCTGTCGGCCTACCACGAGGGCGGCCACATCATCATCGGCGTCGCCGACGACGGTCGTGGTCTCGATATCGGGCGTATTCGCCACCAGGTGTTGGCCAGCGGGCTTGCGACCGAGTCCGAGCTCGAGAAGATGTCGGAAGCGCAAATCCAGAAGTTCATCTTCACGCCCGGCTTTTCCACCGCCCGCAGGGTGACCAGCGTGTCCGGCCGCGGCGTCGGCATGGATGTGGTGCGCAGCCACATCGATCAGATCGGCGGCACCATTGACGTGCAGTCGGCGCAGGGCAAAGGCCTGAATTTCACCATCAAGATTCCGCTGACGCTTGCGATCATCTCCGCGCTGATCGTGGAATCCGGCGGCGAGCGGTTCGCGATCCCGCAGCTTTCCGTCCTGGAGCTTGTCCGCGTTCACGGCAAGTCGGAGCATCGCATCGAGCGCATCAAGGATGCGGCCGTGCTGCGGCTGCGCAACAAGCTGCTGCCGCTGGTACGCATGTCCAGCCTGCTCCAGCTCGACGGCGACCGGGCAATTCCGGACCGCGGCTTTATCGTGGTCTTGCGCGTCGGCGCGCAAACCTTCGGCGTCGTCGTCGATTGCGTATTCCACACCGAAGAAATCGTCGTGAAGCCGATGGCCAGCAAGTTGCGCCACATCGCCATGTTCTCCGGCAACACCATCCTCGGCGACGGCTCGGTGATCCTGATCGTCGATCCCAACGGGGTATCGCAGGCGACCGGGGACTGGGCTGCGTCAGGCACGGGTGCACATACAGACCACGAGGCCGGCGCTCGCGCCGTCGCGGAAAACACCATCTCTCTGCTGGTGTTCCGCGCCGGCACGCCGGAGCCCAAGGCGGTTCCGCTGTCACTCGTGACGCGACTTGAGGAAATCGATTGCACCAAGATCGAGCTCTCCAATGGCCGCTACATGGTGCAGTATCGTGGCCAGTTGATGCCGCTAATCGGCGCCAGCGACGGCGTCAGGATCAAGCGCGACGGCGCGCAGCCGCTGCTGGTGTTCTCCGACGGCAGCCGTTCGATGGGCCTCGTGGTTGACGAGATCGTCGACATCGTCGAAGACCGGCTCGACATCCACGTCGGCAGCGACCGCTCCGGCGTGTTGGGTTCGGCGGTCGTGCGCGGCCAGGCGACCGAAATCATCGATGTCGGTCACTTCCTGCCGCTCGCCTATGCCGATTGGTTCCGCGGCCAGGATCTGCGCGCCACCGCCCGCCGCGAGCGCACGCTGCTGCTGGTCGACGATTCCGCTTTCTTCCGCAACATGCTTTCGCCGGTGCTCAAGGCGGCGGGCTACGAGGTGACGGCGGTTGAGAGCGCGCATGAGGCGCTGGCAACGCTGAAGAAGGGCGAGCGCTTCGATGCACTGGTGACCGACATCGACATGCCGGGCATGGATGGTTTTGCGCTGGCCGAGGCGGTGCGCGGCGAGCAGCAGTTCAGCGAGATGCCGATCATCGCGCTGTCGTCGACCGCCACGCCGGAGTTGATCGAACGCGGCCGGCAGGTTGGCTTGCACGATTACGTCGCCAAGTTCGATCGCCAAAGCCTCATCGCGGCGCTCAAGACGTGTTTGTTCCGGCCCGCCTGACCCGTGTGCCGCTGGCGCCGCCCGAGGTGGCCGGCATCCTCAATCTTCGCGGTCGTGTCGTGACGGCACTCGACATGCGCTCGCGGCTCGATCTCGGCGCGCGCGCGCCGGATGCTCCGGTCATGGCGATCGGCATCGAGTACAAGAGCGAATCCTATGGATTGCTGGTCGATTCGGTCGGCGAGGTGATGGCGCTTCGCAACGACGCCTGCGAGCCGAAGCCGGCCAATCTCGATGCGCGTCTCTGGCGCGTCGCGGCGGGAATCTACCGGCTCGACGGTCAGCTGATGGTGGTGCTCGATGTCGATCGCGTTTTGGACATCAAGAACGGCGCCGTTGCCGCATGAGGCGACGGTTGGGGCAAGAAGGTTGCAAAAGGAGCAAAGTGTAATGAAGAGCTGTTTGGTGGTGGACGACTCCAGTGTCATTCGGAAGGTGGCACGGCGCATCCTGGAGGGCATGCAGTTCGACATCGTCGAGGCCGAGGATGGCGAACAGGCGCTCGGCGCCTGCCAGCGCCAGCTTCCGGATGCGATCCTGCTCGACTGGAACATGCCGCGGATGGACGGCTACGAATTCCTCAAGGCGTTGCGCCGTCTGCCCGGCGGCGACCGGCCGAAGGTGGTGTTCTGCACCACCGAGAACGATGTCGCGCACATCGCGCGCGCGCTTCACGCCGGCGCCAACGAGTACATCATGAAGCCGTTCGACCGGGAAATCGTCGAGGCGAAGTTCCAGGAAGTCGGACTGATCTAGCCGGACCGATCTGAGTCTGATCTCGCCGGCTCGATCAGGCCGGTGTGGCTTGGTCGGTACGATTTAACCGGCCCGGACATGTCCTGAGTTGGGTGCGTCAACAGTAAAGCGTTAGTATGAGTGTGATTGTCCCATCGTTGCCCGGTACGCCTATCGTTTCGGCCGCAGACGAAATTCGCGTCATGGTGGTCGATGACGCTGCCGTGGTGCGGAGCCTGCTGTCGCGCTGGGTCGAGGAGACGCCGGGACTGAAGCTCGTCGCCGCGCTTCGCAACGGCCGCGAGGCGATCGAGCGGCTCGATCACGCCCGCCCTGACGTCGTTGTGCTGGACGTCGAGATGCCCGTGCTCGACGGCATCTCGACTCTGCCGAGACTGCTGGAGCGCCGCCGCGATCTCGCCGTCATCATGGCTTCGGCGCTGACCCGCGACGACGCCGAGGTGACGCTCAAGGCGCTGGCGCTCGGCGCCTCCGATTACATTCCCAAGCCCGCCGCCGAAGGCGGTGTGATGACCTCGGTCGGATTTCAGCGCGAGCTGATCAACAAGATCTGCGCACTGGGGCAGCGCCGCAAGCAGCGCCTGGCGCCGCATGCGCGGAGCGCGGTCAACCCGGCGCTGCGCCGGATGGGTGGTTCGGTCCAGGGCGTCGCTCATTGGCGTGCCGCGGCCGCACCATCGCAGCAAGGCCAATTCAAGCTTCGGCCGTTCTCGCCGATGCCGCCGCGCATTCTTGTGATCGGCGCCTCGACTGGCGGGCCGCAGGCGCTGACCCGGCTGCTGACGCGGCTCGACGATGTTGCCGAAACCGCGCCGATCCTGATCACGCAGCACATGCCGGCGACTTTCACCACCATCTTGGCCGAGCACCTCACTCGCCTCGGGACCAGACCCGTGCGCGAAGCCATCGATGGCGAGCCGGTGCTCGCCGGGCACATCTATCTGGCGACCGGCGGGCGGCACATGAAGGTTGCGCGCCGCGATGGCACCGCCGTCATCGTGCTCGACGACAGTGCGCCGGTGCACTACTGCAAACCTTCGGTCGATCTATTGTTTGCGTCAGCCGCCGAAGTCTGGGGCTCGTGGAATCTGGCGCTGATCCTGACCGGCATGGGCTGCGACGGCGCGGCCGGCGCCATGGAAATCGTCAAGGCCGGCGGCAACGTCATCGTGCAGGATGAGGCCAGCAGCGTGGTCTGGGGCATGCCAGGCTCCGCGCTGGCGACCGGCGTGTGCTCAGCCGTGGTGCCACTCGATCAGATCGCGTTCAAGGTGTCGCGGTTATTTCTGGGGGGGCGTTGATGACGCCCCAGGACTATGAATTCCTGCGCAGGCTTTTGAAGGCGCGCTCCGGTCTCGTGCTGTCCTCGGAGAAGCATTACCTGGTCGAAAGCAGGCTGCTTCCGGTCGCGCGCAAGCACGGGCTTGGCAATCTGACCAGATTGGTCGCCAGACTGCGAGCCTCGGACGCGGAGCCGATGATCATCGAGGTGGTCGAGGCGATGACGACGAACGAGTCGTTTTTCTTTCGCGACAAGCTGCCGTTCGAGCATTTCCGCGACACCATCATGCCGGCGCTGCTCGCGGCGCGCGCGCCGAGCCGCCGCATTCGCATCTGGAGCGCCGCTGCCGCCACCGGGCAGGAGCCCTATTCGCTCGCCATCGCGCTGAAGGAGATGGGCAAGGAGCTGCGCGGTTGGCGGATCGAAATCATCGCCACCGACCTTTCCACCGAGGTGCTCGAGAAGGCGAAAAGCGGCGTCTACAGCCAGTTCGAGGTGCAGCGCGGGCTGCCCGTGATGATGCTGATCAAATATTTCGCGCAAGTCGGCGAGACTTGGCACATCGCGCCGGAGCTTCGTGGCATGGTCAAGTTCATGCCGCTCAACCTGCTCGACAACTTTGCCCATCTGGGCCACTTCGACGTGGTAATGTGCCGCAACGTGCTGATCTATTTCGACCAAGCCACCAAGATCCGCGTGCTCGAGCGCATCGCCGACGTCACCGAGCGAGACGGCTTCCTGATGCTGGGCGGCGCCGAAACGGTGGTGGGATTGACCGATCGCTTCCGGCCGGTCCCCGACAAGCGTGGCATCTATGCCCAGCCAGCCGGGGCCGGATTGCGAGGCGCGTCGTCCGGCAACGTCCTCGCCTTCACCGCTCCGCCGAAATCTTCCGCAGCGGCATCCACTGGGCGCTGATCGGGACTCGCGGCGGCAAGGGACGCGACGGCACCCGATTCCTGTAACTGCTAAGGCTTGAGCACGATCTTGCCCAGCGCGGTCCGGCGCTCGATCAGCCAATGCGCACGAGACGCCTCGATGAGCGGGATGCGCTCGGCAATTGCGGGCCGCACCTTGCCGCTGCCGAGCAGTCCGACAGCGCGCGCCATGGCGTCGCGTCGCGGCGCCTCCATGTGATCGTAGGTGTGCATGGTGAAGCAGCGCACCGCGGGGCTTCGCTCGATGTTGCTGCGCATGGCGGCGAACAGGTCGGTCTCCGGCATGCCGCCCAGCACAGCGTATGACACGATCATGCCGAGCGGCGCCACCATCTTCAGGCCATCGGTGAAGGCGTTTCCCGCCACGTGGTCGAACAGAATGTCGGCGCCGTGGCCGCTCGTCAGTTCAAGCACCCGCTCGACCACGTTCTCTTTCGAATAGTCGATCGCATGATCGGCGCCGCGCGAGCGCACGAAGGCGCACTTGTTTGACCCACCCGCCGTGCCGATCACGGTCGCGCCGGCGAGCCGCGCCACGTCGATCAAGGCGGTGCCGACGCCGCCGGCCGCGCCATACACAACCACCGTCTTCGGCGTGATCCCGCGCGCGGCATGGTGCAGCAGGATGATGGCGAGTTGATAATTGGTCAGCGTCGTCGCTTCGTCCGGGCCGATGCTGTCCGACACTGGCCACGCTGCCTTCTCGGACACCGCGGCATATTCGGCGTAGAGGCCGCCGCGGTTGCCGATCTCATAGCCGGCGATGAACACCCGCTGCCCGACCTTGAACGCGTGGGCGCCCGGACCGAGCGCCGCGACATGGCCGCTCATCTCGTTGCCGGGGACAAACGGCAGCTTCGGCATCCACCGGTAGCGCCCGGTGCGGATCATGGTGTCGAAGTAATTCACGCCGATGGCGTCGGCCTTGACCAGCACCTCGCCGGGCCCGGGCGACGGCGTGTTGATTTCGAGCGGAACAAGCACTTCGGGGCCGCCGGTGCGGCCGATCTGGATGACTTTCACAGCCGGTACTGCCCTGGGGTGAACAAGACGAGATCCTGAATGCGTTTCCAGCGAGCGGTATGCGGTGGCGTGATACCCCACTGGTCGAGCCGGCCCGGCGGCCACTTCCAGTGTTCGGGGCCGTGGAACTGATAGCTGTCGTCGATTTGCGCCACCTCGGCAGTGTACTCGATTGGGAATTCCTCGGGGCCGGCGAAATAGCAGAACACGTTGTTTCCCGAGCCGTGCCGTCCCGGACCCCATTCGATCGGATAGCCGGCGTCGCGCATCCGGCCGCCACCGCGCATGCAGGATTCGAGATCGGGCATTTCGAACGAGACGTGATTGAGCGTGGGCGTCTTGGCTGGGCCGGTCACGATCGACGAGTGGTCGGGGTGATCGCAATGGAAGAAATAAAGCGGACCGCTGTGGTCGACCCAGCGGAAGCCCAGCACGCCGGTCAAGAACGCGTTGGTCTTCTCGACCTGTGCGGCGTTGATGTTGACATGGGCAATCTTGCGCGGCCGGTCGCGGATGTCGGCGCTGTCCCTGTGGTCGCGAGCCTCGCAGACGATGGCGAGGTTGCGGTTCTCGACGTCGGCAAAGCCGAAGCCGTATCCGCCGCCCGGGGCGTCGATCTCATGCGGTCCTTCGGTGGCGCAGCCACTGGCCGCGACCTTCTTGTGCAGCGCCTTGACGATATCGCGGTTGGCTGCGTCGAATGTTAGACGCCGCAGCGCCGCTGGGCCCTTCGCCCGATGAATCGCGAGGATGTGGTGACAGGGGCCGGTGCCGCGAAACCAGATCGAGCCGCCGCTGCGCTCGATCTCGGTCAGGTTCCAGACCTTACTGTAGAATTCCGCCGCGCGCTCCGGCTGACTCATCTCTACATCGACGCTTCGAACGCCGCGCACTGTCAGCTTCATTGTTTCCCTCGGGCCAAGTGGTCCGGATTTCTAGCGGAGGTGCGCGTGCTGGTCGAGGCGGCGAGGTCCGGCTTTGCGGTTTTCGGGTGGTTGCCTTGGCGATGGCCTGTCAGGCTGGCCGTTCCTGGGAATGAAGGAGAACGGCC